>ERZ808044.432-NODE-432-length-46884-cov-7.522400_pt1 | contig 46884 bp, 48 predicted proteins | sample MGYA00380195_ERZ808044 | MGnify/ENA primary metagenome ERZ808044 (study PRJEB31490, sample SAMN06133423) | mouse gut metagenome | isolation source: Z7_2 | host: mice | place: China: Chengdu | collected 2015-05 ...
CTACCCCCGTGCAATATTTGAAGGATTATCCGCAAACGACATAGTACAATCACAGAAAAGCCAAAGAACCTCCGCCCTTTAAATAAAGCTAAATTTATCACCGTATCGCGGGAAAGGCCAAAACGAAAAGAAAAAGTAAACCCGCGTCTTGCTTCAAGGCGTGCCAAGAGGCACGCCTTGTCACCATGCACAAAAAGGGGTAGGTAAAATTGTGCAAGATGTAGAAAATCACTAAAGGCAATTAAAATTCTAATTTCTTCTTGACTTTTTTAATTTATTTTTATTCCCAATCCATAGACATAATCTATCGACTTTGATAAAAACACGAATTTGTTTTCTATTTCATTGCATTTTATAATTTTTATATAAGGATATCCCAAACATTTCTTATGTAAAAAGGGATACAGACGTCATATACACAAAATGCACAAAAATGGAGGAAACTATCATGAAAAACAATTTCCCACACGTCTTTTCCCCCCTGTCCTTAAGAGGCGTGACCCTGAAAAACCGTGTAGCCATGATGCCCATGGGAAGCGATTTTGCCGGAACGAACGGGGAACTGACCGACGAGCACATCAAATATTACGAGCTGCGCGCCCGCGGCGGCACAGGGCTGATTCTTGTAGAAAATGTCTGTGTCAAATATCCTGAAGGGTCCAACGGGACGACTCAGCTTCGTCTGGATAAGGATTGCTACATTCCCCGTCTGTATACCATGACGGAAGCCTGCCACCGCCACGGGGCATGTATGGGCGTCCAGCTTAACCACGCCGGCGCCTCTGCAATGAGCTCACGGATTGGCATGCAGCCGGTATCCGCATCCAACCTGCCCTCCAAGCCGGGCGGAGAGCTTCCCCGTCCCTTAAGCCGCGATGAGCTGATAAGTATTGCCAGGGATTACGGCGCAGCCGCAAGACGTGCCGTGAACGCGGGCTTTGACCTGGTGGAAATCCACGCCGGACATTCTTACCTGATCAGCCAATTCCTGTCGCCCACCATGAATGACCGCACCGACGAATTTGGAGGCTGCGCCAAGAACCGCGCCCGCTTCTGCCGCATGGTCATTGACGAAGTCCGTAAGGCAGTCGGGCCAAAAGTCCCAATTTCCCTTCGCCTAAGCGTGGACGAGCTGATTGAAGGCGGAAATACCATGGAGGACAGTCTTAAATATCTGGAATATTTAAACGATGAAATCGACCTGTTCGACGCCTCTGCTGCCTTAAACCCTTCCATCCAATATCAGATTGACACCAACTATCTTGAGGACGGATGGCGTTCTTACATGGCAAAGGCTGTCCGTGACAAGTTCAATAAACCCACTGTTACCATGGGAAATATCCGTAATCCACAGGTAGCAGAGGATATACTCACAAGAGGCGACGCAGACATAATCGGCATGGGCCGCGGCCTGATTGCAGACCCCGACTGGTGTAACAAAGCAAAATACGGAGACATACGCACCATCCGCAAATGTATCTCCTGCAACGTAGGCTGCGTAGGCAACCGAATCGGCGGCAACAAGCCTCTGCGCTGTACCATCAACCCAGACTTGACAGAAGGCGAGGCATATAAGAAAAAGCAGGTGAAAAAGGCTTGTAACGTGGTGGTGGTAGGCGCCGGAACCGCCGGACTTGAGGCAGCCTGCACGGCTGCGGAGGTGGGATGTACCGTCACCCTTCTGGAAAAAGAAGACCATATAGGCGGCCTGTCAGTAGAGATTTCTAAGATACCTGCGAAAAAAAGGCTCAGGGACTTTCCTGACTACCTGGCTTATCGGGCAGGCAAACTTGACAATCTCACAATCCGGACAGGTGTAGAGACAACAGTAGCTCTAATCAAAGAATATAAGCCTGATATTGTAGTCAACGCCACAGGCTCAGTTCCCCTTCTCCCTCCGATTGAGGGGCTTTTTGAGAACCTTAGCAACGACGGCTCTGCCGTGTATTCTATTCTCGATATGATAGAAAATATTGAGAACTACCCCGAAGATCTGACCGGAAGGAAGGTCGTCGTTGTCGGCGGTGGCGCCGTAGGGCTTGACGTGGTAGAATTCTTCGCGCCCCGCGGGGCAGACACTACGATTATAGAGATGCTTCCGGCCATCGGAAACGGATTGGACGCTTCCTCCACTTCTAATATGAAGGAGTGCATGGAGAAGCACCATGTAAGGCAGATGGTCAATACTGCGCTTGCGAAGGTCAATCCACATTCCTTCCTGGTGAAATACGACGGAAAGGAAGAAGAACTTCCCTTTGATTACGGCTTCGTGTGCCTGGGAATGAAAGCCCATGCCCCAATCCTTTCCGCAATCGAGGAGGGCTTTGACGGCGAGGAGGTGGAGGTAATAAATATCGGAGATTCCGTTCGGGCGAGACGTATTATCGACGGAACGGACGCAGGACGGCATATGGTACTAAATACCCTGGAACGGCTTGAATATCTGTAAAAAATTAAAAATCTATTTACAAAGGCTGTCGCATTAAGCATAGTATTATTCTCGCTTTGTGCGACAGTCTCTATCCCCAAACTCCCTTATCATGGAGATTCCTCAGAAATCCGCCAGGGTCGCCCCCACATCCTTCTTAAACTTCCTCCACGCATCTTCATTCTCCACAAAATACTTTGGGCAAAGCTTTCCTGTCACGTCATGATGGCGGATGATGCTCTCCTCGTTCAGCTCAAATTTCATACACAGCCATGCGCATAGCTGCACCATGGACCGATATGTATCATCATTGAATTTCCCCGTCTCGTCGGGATGGCAGCACTCAATAGATATGGTGTCTATATTGCGCTCGTTGGAGGCATATGCCACCTCCCAGGTAGGGACGCACTGGATAATCTCCCCGTTAAGCCCGATAATGAAGTTACTGCTTGCCTGGGTGGTATGGGTATCCTTAAGTCCCTCAAAATAATTCCGGTTATCAATGGCGGACGCTCCTGGATTCGCCGTATAATGAACCACAATCCCTGTAATCTTGCTGGTAGGCTCTCCTGGTCTTGAATAGGGATTTACCGTCAGAAGCTCTACGTCTATATCCGGCTCGATTGCCTCGAATTTCTCCCCTTCCGGCTCATCTTCTTTTCCGGACAGCCAGTCAGGCTTAAAGAGTTTAACCAGCAAAAGGAGGATAAGCAGTATCACAAGGACAATCAGGCCAATCCGCAGATATAGCTTTAGCCTCCTTCTCTTTTGTGCACGCTTCTGTACATTCGTAATTTTTCTGTGGCTTTTTTTCTTTGTTTTCTTCATGTCTTTCTCCGATTTGTATTCTACTCTTATCATAACATATACTATTTATATTTTCGTAAAAAATTCCTTAGAAATTTATGAAAAAACCAAGCATTTGCCACATCAGGCAAAAAAAGACTGCCGGAAATGATTTCTCAATAAATACCGACAGTCCCATATACCGTTTATCTTCTACAATTATTTCCAGGAAAACTGATACGTTGTGACCGTGTCGTAGGTTTCCCCTTCCCTCACCACCGGTCCCTCAAACTCCTCCTTATGCACAGCGTCCGGAAAATACTGGGTCTCAAAGCACGCCGCCTGGCGTTTCCCATAGACAGCGCCCTCCTTACCAGTCTCACGCTCAATAAAGTTTCCGGTATAAAACTGCATCCCAGGAAGGTCTGTGTACACCTTCATCTCAATTCCGGTCTTCTCAGAGTACATGGCCGCGGCCTGACGGCTTCCCCTTCCGTCAATGACCCAGTTGTGGTCATAACCCTGTCCAAAAACCAACGCCTCATAATCGGCGTCAATCTCCCTGCCGATTGGTTTTCTTTTTCGGAAATCCATAGGCGTACCCTCAACGCTGACAAGCTCGCCAGTCGGGATAGACTCCTTGTCCGCCCTGGTATACGCGTCAGCGCAAATCACAACCTCCTGCTCAAGAATCGTACCAGAGCCGTGGCCGGAAAGGTTGAAATAGCTGTGGTTGGTAAGGTTCAGCAGGGTATCTCCCTTCGGAGCCGCATAATAATGAAGCTTTACTTCATTTTCCTCGGTCAGCGTGTAGGTCACATGAATGTCTACGTCTGCGGGAAATCCCTGGTCGCCGTCAGGGCTTCTAAGAACCAGGCTGACATGGCTTTCGTCTGCTTCCTCAACCCTCCACATCCGCTTGTCATAATAGTCGGTTCCTCCGTGGAGAGTGTTTTTGTTATCATTCTGCGTAAGGGCATAAGCCTTTCCGTTCAACTCAAACGTCCCGCCGCCGATACGGTTTGCCACCCTTCCCACGGTTGCGCCAAAATAAAGGGTTCCTGCCTCATAGCCTTTTACATCATCATAGCCAAGGACTACGTCAACCTTTTTCCCCTCCTTGTCAGGGACAAGCACCTTTACCAGCACAGCGCCGTAATCCGAGACTGCAATCTCCATACCGCTTTGGTTCTTCAATGTATATAATGAAGCCTGCTCTCCCTTTGCTGTAAATCCAAAATTACTTTTCATTCTCTAACCTCTACTCATCTACACTGTAATTCGGAGCCTCTTTCGTAATATGTATATCGTGAGGATGGCTCTCCTTTAAGGAGGCTGCGGAAATCTTCACGAATTTTCCGTTCTCCTTCAATTCCTGAACCGTATGTGCGCCGCAGTAGCCCATACCAGACCTTAGGCCGCCCATTAACTGGAATACCGTATCCTCTACCGTACCCTTGTATGCCACACGACCTTCCACGCCCTCCGGAACCAGCTTCTTAGCGTCTGACTGGAAGTAACGGTCCTTGCTGCCGTTCTCCATGGCCGCAATCGATCCCATACCGCGATATACCTTATACTTCCTGCCCTGGAACAGCTCGAAGGTTCCCGGACTCTCATCACATCCGGCGAAAATGCTTCCCATCATACAGACATTGGCGCCTGCTGCAATCGCCTTCGTCATATCTCCGGAATACTTGATCCCGCCGTCGGCAATAATCGGAATGCCATACTTATCCGCAGCCTCATAGCAATCCATAACCGCCGTAATCTGCGGAACACCGATTCCCGCAACGATACGTGTGGTACAGATAGAGCCTGGGCCGATTCCCACCTTAACGGCGTCCACGCCTGCCTTGATCAAAGCTTCCGTAGCCTCTCCTGTGGCCACGTTTCCTGCAATTACCTGAAGCTCTGGGAACTTGGACTTCACCATATCCACCGTGCGGATCACATTGGCAGAATGTCCGTGAGCAGAATCCATCACCACCACGTCCACCTTTGCATTCACCAATTCCTGGGCACGCTCTAAGCAGTTTGCAGTAATCCCGATTGCAGCGCCGCACAGAAGCCGTCCCTGTGAATCCTTGGCAGACAATGGATACTTAATCTGCTTTTCAATATCTTTAATTGTAATCAGACCTTTTAAGTTGAAATCCTTATCTACGATTGGAAGCTTCTCCTTCCTCGCCTTGGCAAGTATGGTCTTGGCTTCCTCCAATGTAATCCCTTCATGGGCTGTGATCAGACCTTCGGAGGTCATAGACTCCTTGATCTTCTTAGAGAAATTTTCTTCGAACTTTAAATCACGATTCGTAATAATGCCAACCAGCTTCCCATTCTCAGTAACCGGAACACCGGAAATCCGAAACTTTCCCATCAGGTTGTTGGCATCCTCCAGAGTATTGTCCGGAGACAGATAAAACGGATCCGTAATGACACCATTCTCAGAACGCTTTACCTTGTCCACTTCTTCAGCCTGTGCCTCAATGGACATATTCTTATGAATAATACCGATTCCCCCTTGACGAGCCATGGCAATGGCCATCCGGTACTCGGTAACCGTATCCATCCCCGCGCTCATCATCGGTATATTTAGTTTGATGCTTTTTGTCAAATAGGTTGACAGGTCTACCTGGTTCGGAACCACTTCTGAATACGCCGGCACTAACAGAACGTCGTCAAATGTAATTCCTTCTCCGATAATCTTTCCCATGATTTCATTCCTCTCTTTCTCTTAAAATTAGTAGATATTTAAATGCTATCATAACTAATTATGATAGCATTTGTCAACTGATTTCTTATACTTTTTCAGACTTTTTTCAGACTTCTTTCCGTGAATTCTACCGTATCACCTTTCTCGGCGCCAACATGTAGAAGCCCTCCACAATCGTCTCATTGGGTTCAAAGATTACCTTTCTGGTCTCGCCCTGCCCTGAAAGCACCAGCGCATAGACCTTGGCCTGTCCGGTATGGGAACTGAAATCTAATGTTCGGGCATTCCGGTACTGATTCAGTTCTGCCGCGTCAACCGGCGCCAGAAGCTCCATATCGGATACATTAGCGTTAAACATCTTCTTTCTCTTGGACTTATTCATAATCTTATCAATATCTAAATCACCGTTCAAGAACAAATATTCATACTCCACATTGAGCCGGCGGAACATAAAAACATCCAAAACAATCATAATAATCGGAAGAATCAATCCGATGGGATACATCAGTATGATCACAAATGAAACAATGGTTGCCGAAACTAATATTGCTTTAATCAGGATATCCTTCATGTCCGTCTGCTTTTTTACCAGTTGTTCTGTATAAAAATCATTCATCCTCTACTCCTTTTCGTAGTCTTTATTGAGTAAGCGCGGACTTGCCACTTGACAAGCCTTTGATTAACTGTCATTCGCTTTTTAATGGCGGTTGTTGGTAAAGTTTACGATTGATTTCTTTTTTTAAGATTTCGATTTCTTCCTCTACACCCTTTTCTCCGCCACTTTTTAAACTCCGTTCTATCCGTTCAATCAAAGTAAGTTGATCAAATAAATTGGCGTTTAATTCTTTTTCGTTCGCCGGCATCCCGTTCACCTCCTTAAATAAAAGAACTGAATAACTGGCAGTGCACCGGCTAGAAAATAACCGGATTTTTCGTTTTTTATCCTCCTTACGCCCCTGTTCTAATAATTCCTGATATCTCTTTGAATTACTCTTTGATCTTGTCCAATTCTGTCAGATTCACACCTGCCACATTAAGAAAACTTTTCAGATATATATATTCATCTTTTAATTTTGCATATGTCTTGGTAGAATTTTCTTCTTTTGCTAATATCATATATTCTTGAATTTTCTTAAAATCTTCCATTGCTTTTTGTGTGATCTCTAAATTTGTATTAGGCATTATATCACCTCCCAATTATATAATATGTTATTATATTAATTTTAGTATAGCATAATCGGGATACAAAGTCTATCAATTTTCTAACAGCAGGCATTGTATGCGGCTTCGGGTTGAATAGAAAAAAGAGGACTCCCCATACGAGAAGCCCTCAATCATATCGCGCAATGGCTGACATGTGCCTTTTTACATCATGCCCATTCCGCCGCCTGCGCCTGCCGGCATTGCCGGAGTTTCTTCTTTAATATTAGCAACAACAGATTCTGTTGTAAGCAGCGTAGATGCAACGCTTGTAGCGTTCTGCAGCGCGCTTCTTGTAACCTTGGCTGGATCAAGGATTCCACTCTCTACCATATCTACATAGTTCTCTGTCAGTACATCGAACCCTGCCCCTGCTTTGGACTCTTTTACCTTATTGATAATCACAGAGCCTTCCAGTCCGGCATTGGCTGCGATGTGGAATAACGGGGATTCCAGCGCCTTCAATACAACATTGGCGCCCGTCTTTTCGTCTCCGCTTAAGTTCTCAGCCATAGCGGCAACCTCTTTTGCAGCGTGGATATATGCAGAACCGCCTCCTGCGATGATTCCTTCTTCTACCGCCGCCCTTGTAGCTGCAAGGGCATCCTCCATACGGAGTTTTGCTTCCTTCATCTCTGTCTCGGTTGCAGCGCCCACACGGATAACGGCAACGCCGCCTGCCAGCTTCGCAAGTCTCTCCTGCAGCTTCTCTCTGTCGAAGTCAGAGGTCGTCTCCTCAATCTGCATCTTAATCTGTGCAACACGGTCAGCAATCTCCTTCTTGTCGCCCAGACCGTCAACGATAACGGTGTTCTCCTTCTGAACCTTAACAGACTTCGCACGGCCTAACTGGTCCATGGTGGTCTCCTTTAAGTCCATTCCAAGCTCGTCGGATACTACCTGGCCGCCTGTCAGGATTGCGATATCCTTAAGCATCTCTTTTCTTCTGTCACCGTATCCCGGTGCCTTTACTGCCGCTACGTTAAAGGTTCCGCGCAGCTTGTTGACAATCAGTGTGGTAAGGGCCTCGCCCTCTACATCCTCGGCAATAATCAGTAATCTTGCGCCGGACTGTACGATCTGCTCTAACAGCGGAAGAATATCCTGAATATTGGAAATCTTCTTGTCTGTAATCAGGATATACGGATCCTCCAGAATTGCTTCCATCTTATCCATATCCGTAGCCATGTAAGCGGATACGTACCCACGGTCAAACTGCATACCTTCTACCAGGTCAAGCTCTGTCTTCATGGTCTTGGATTCCTCAATGGTGATAACACCGTCGTTGGAAACCTTCTCCATTGCATCGGCTACCATCTCGCCTACTTCGTCGTCGCCCGCGGAGATTGCAGCTACCCTTGCGATCTGGTCTTTGTCTTTTAACTTACTTGACATCTTTGCAATCGCCTCTACCGCAGTATCGGTGGCCTTCTTCATACCCTTGCGAAGAATAATCGGGTTTGCGCCTGCTGCCAGGTTCTTCATTCCTTCATGCACCATAGCCTGTGCAAGTACGGTAGCAGTCGTTGTCCCGTCGCCTGCAACGTCGTTAGTCTTGGACGCAACCTCTTTGATGAGCTGTGCTCCCATGTTCTCAAACGCATCCTCAAGCTCAATCTCTTTTGCAATCGTCACACCGTCGTTGGTGATGAGTGGCGCGCCGAAGGACTTATCCAGAACAACGTTGCGTCCCTTTGGTCCAAGCGTTACCCTAACGGTATCTGCCAGTTGATTTACTCCTGATTCCAATGCGCTTCTTGCCTCTGCACCGTATTTAATTTCCTTTGCCATAATTGTCATGCCTCCTATAATCTATGATTATTCTCTAAATTTAACTATCTGATACTGCAATCCTTACTCACAGATTGCAAGGATATCATCCTGCTTCACAATGATATATTCTTCATCCTCAACCTCTACGGTTGTCCCTGAATACTTGGAGTAAATTACCTGCTGTCCAACTGATACATTCATCTTCACTTCTTTCCCGTCTACGGTTCCGCCAGGTCCGACTGCAATGACCTCCGCCTGCTGCGGCTTCTCCTTGGACTGTCCGGGAATCACGATTCCTGACTTGGTGGTTTCTTCTGCAACCAACTGCTTCAATACAACTCTGTCTCCTAATGGTACTAACTTCATAATTTATGCCTCCTTTAGTTATATCTATTTTTTGTTAGCACTCATAAAAAGAGAGTGCTAAAAAACTCTAGTAATAAAATAGCACTCTCTTATGACTTTGTCAACACACTTTATATTTAGTTTACAAGATTTTTATAAAATCCATTCTTGATTCGGAATTTTAATACCCTTCCCGCCTTGTTCCAGTACCTTTCCACAATCGAACCGATACATGCTGTATCCTCCTTCGGCGTCTTTATCCTGCACTCATAATTCCCGTCCAGGGAAAATTCCGTAACCTCTGTATCCTCTGCTACCAAGTATATGCATTCTTCCTCCGGTTTATACGTGATAATATTACAGTGATGAACCTTTTCGTCAAATCTGCCCTCTTTCAGCACCATCCGGTTCATCCTGATATCCGCCCGGCATCCTTCATACATATGTCTGCTCTCCTCTTTCTAACTTAAGGGCATCCGTAACCTATTTTATACGCTCTGCCTTAATATGTTCCAACTCCGTAAATACATAATCATTCACGACCTTAATGTAAGTCCCCTTCATCCCAGATGAACGGGATTCAATCACTCCTGCGCTCTCGAACTTGCGAAGGGCATTGACAATCACGGACCTGGTAATACCCACTCTGTCTGCAATCTTGCTTGCCACCAGAATCCCCTCTGTGCCATCCAACTCCTCGAAAATATGGATAATTGCCTCCAACTCCGAATATGACAGTGTACTGATGGCTGACTGCACAATATGCTCCTTCCTGGTCTCCTCAGCGCTTTCTTCATTCACAGACCTAAGCATCTCCAGGCCAACCACTGTGGTTCCATATTCACTTAAAATGATATCGTCAATCTCATACATCCGTTCCTTCTTATAGATAAATAATGTGCCAAGACGCTCTCCCGCAATATCAATGGGAGTGATGATTGCCTGATATCCCTGTACCGCACCTCCGGAAAATCCAAGAGTCTGAAGATTCACATTCTCTTTGGTTGACAGGATGCTAAGCAGCCTCTCATTAAGCATAGGATCAATATGCCTGCCTACCTCCTGCTCAATCAGCTCTTTGATATACGGTACATTGCCGCACTTGCTTCCTCCAAGTACCTTTCCCTTCCTGCTTACTACCAACACGTTAGAATCCAAGATTTCAGTAAGTACTTCACAAATATCATTAAATACTACCTTACTTGAATTATTATTGTGCAGTAATTTATTGATCTTTCTGGTCTTATCTAATAATTGTACACTCATTGACATACCTCCATCCTTTGCAAGTAATGTTATCATACAATTCAATTTTTTTCAATGAATATCCAAATTATTTTTCGCAATTCTTACTTATTTCTTGTTATTTTCTTTATTTTCGATATTTTCCACATATCCGCACTGTTCGTCGCTGCAGAGAAGCTTGTTGCCCTTCTCAACCATGTAGCTTTTGCAACGCGGACATTTCTTAAGGGAAGGCTTCTGCCAGGACATAAATTCACATTCCGGATTATCCTCACACCCGTAATATTTTCTTCCCTTCTTCGTCTTGCGCAGTACCACCTCTTTACCGCACACCGGACACGGAACCCCAATCTTCTCAAGATAAGGCTTGGTATTCCTGCACTCCGGAAATCCCGGACAGGCAAGGAAGCGTCCATGGGGCCCATATTTGATAACCATGTTCCGCCCGCACTGGTCACAGATTACGTCCGTCACCTCGTCCTCGATCTTCACCTGCTCCTGCTCCTTCTCTGCCTTCTGCACAGCCGCCTCAAGGTCAGGATAAAAATTCTCAATAAGCGTCCGCCACTTCACCTTTCCTTCCGCCACGCCGTCCAGAAGGCTCTCCATATTGGCGGTAAAATTCACATCCACAATACTGGGAAAGGACTGCTTCATAATGTTGTTGACCACTTCCCCAATCTCGGTCAGATACAGGTTCTTATTCTCCTTGGCCACATATCGTCTGGCTATGATGGTAGAAATGGTGGGCGCATAGGTACTGGGACGTCCGATCCCCCACTCCTCAAGGGTCTTTACCAGAGCTGCCTCCGTATAGTGTGCCGGCGGCTGTGTAAAATGCTGCTTTGACTCAAAGTCAATCTTCGTCAGCTTTGAAGTCTTATCCAGACTCTTAAGCAGCACGTTATTCTCCTCTTTCTCCTCACCTGCTTCCGTATATACGGACCGGAAGCCTTCAAATACAATCTTTGACGCGGCAACCGTAAACCGATACTGTCCCGCCGCAATGCGCACAGAGGTTGTCTCATATCTTGCAGGCTGCATCCGGCTCGCCACAAACCGTCTCCAGATCAACTGATACAGACGGAACTGATCCCTGCTTAAAGATTCCTTCATTGCCACAGGCGTACGGCTCACATCCGTAGGCCGGATCGCCTCGTGGGCATCCTGGATATTCTTATGGGCGCCTCCGTTCTTTGCCTCTTTTGCCGCAACAAACTCCTGCCCGTAATTTGCCCCGATATACTCACGCACATTGGCGTCTGCCTCCTCGGATATTCTGGTGGAATCTGTACGCAGATAGGTAATCAGGCCCACTGTGCCGTTTCCCTTGACGTCCACTCCTTCATAGAGCTGCTGCGCAATCCGCATGGTCTTAGAAGTGGCAAAATTCAGGGCTTTGGACGCCTCCTGCTGCAAAGTGCTGGTGGTGAAGGGAACCGGCGCCTTCTTCGTCCTCTCACTTTTCTTAATATCCTCCACACTATAATCCGCCCCGTCGATTTCTTTCAGGATTTGATCCAGTTCCTCCTTAGAGTGGATTGTCATCTTCTTTTTATCTGTTCCATAGAATTTTGCCGTCAGGGGCTTTCTCTCCCCCTCCACCTTCAGATTCGCATCCAGCGTCCAGTATTCCTCCGGTATGAAGGCATTAATCTCGTCCTCGCGGTCAGCTATAATCCGAAGGGCCACAGACTGGACACGCCCCGCGCTTAAGCCTCTCTTTACCTTAGCCCACAAAAGGGGGCTTATCTTGTAGCCCACTACCCTGTCCAGGATTCTCCTTGCCTGCTGCGCGTCCACCAAGTCCATATCGATCTCCCTGGCATTTTTCAGAGACGCTTTTACCGCATTCTTCGTAATCTCATTAAAACTGATCCTGTATGTCTTTTTATCCTCTAACTTTAACGCCTTGCTCAAATGCCACGATATCGCCTCACCCTCGCGGTCAGGGTCAGTCGCGAGATACACTCTGTCTGCCTTCTTTACCTCCTTGCGAAGTCCGGCAAGAATATCTCCTTTCCCCCGAATTGTAATATACTTCGGCTCATAATCATGCTCGACATCAACTCCAAGCTGACTCTTAGGAAGATCTCTTACATGTCCGTTGGATGCAGTCACCACATAACTACTCCCCAAAAACTTCTTGATTGTCTTAACCTTAGCGGGTGACTCCACGATTACAAGATAACGTGCCATAGCCTTGCTTCCTCCATTAAAAACTAGCATTTGCCCGCATTTTAGAAAACAAATCCCTCAGCGGACTCTGATATAATAATTCTTCGATACTTCCCGTATGCAGCCCTTAAGCTCAAGTGAGATTAATTCCTGCATCAGAGCAGAAGCGCTAAGCCCTGTTTCATCTATTAACTGGCTAAGCCCCTTTGGGAAGAAACCGAGACAACTATACACCACATTTTTGTGATTTTCAAGCATTTTTTCAATTTTGTCTGATTTTTGTTCCAACTCCTTTTCGGTAATTCCCAGTTCTGTCAGTAAATCCTGGGGCGATATCAGGATGCCCGCGCCCTGGCGAATGAGAAAATGACACCCCTGGCTTAACTGGCTGGTTGCGGGGCCAGGAAGGGCATAGACGTCCTTTCCCTGCTCTAAAGCCTGGTCCGCTGTAATCAGCGAACCGCTTCTTAGCCTTGCCTCCATCACCAGTACAAGCTCTGATAATCCGCTGATGATCCGGTTCCTCATGGGGAAATACACAGGAAGGGGCGGCCTGCCAGGAGGCTGCTCTGAAATCACGCCGCCTCTTTTCTGGATATCCATGTAAAGCCCTATATGCTCACGGGGATAACAGATATCCACGCCGCAGCCCAGTACGCCGAAGGTTGCCCCTCCTGCGTCTATTGCCCCTCTCTGGCCCGCCCCGTCAATCCCTCTTGCCATACCGCTGATTACCTGGATGCCATGCTCTGCCAGGCATTTTCCATAATCCAAAGCCATCTCCTCGCCGTAGGGCGTACACCTCCTGGCGCCCACAATCGCCGCGCTAAAAACCCCTTCCTCTGGAAGCCTTCCCTTTACATACAATGCATAGGGCGGGTCTGGAAGCTGCGAAAGCTTCTTCGGATACTCTGCGGAAAAATACGGAACAAACTGGATATTTTGCTTCAACAAACACTCCCACTCTTTTTCAATTTTTATCTCTTTCTTTGCCGCAAGAATCCCCTCCACATCCTGTTCCCCAAGAAACGGAAGAAACCTTAACTGCATTTCTTCTATATAATATACAGCTCTCCCCTCTTTATATTCTTCTCTCAGCAATCTTTTTTTACAATCTGACAAATGCGGAATGGACGCAAGCCAATATTCGTACTTCATTCTCTGTCACCTCCCCCAATACTTCTTGTCCATGGTCCGGTATCCGATCGCCTCTTTTAAATGCTCCTCTTTAATCCTCTCGCTTGCATCCAAATCTGCAATGGTCCGCGCCACCTTGATAATCTTGTGGTAAGTCCTTGCCGTAAGTCCAAGGGATACGAACGCCTTTCTCATCAGCAGTTCTTCACTTCTTCCAAGCCTGCAAAATTCCTTCAATTCCCTAACCTCAAGCATGGAATTCGTGAGAAGCCTGCTGCCCTTGTACCGCTTCTGCTGGATTTCCCTTGCGGCGCATACTCTCTTTCGAATCACGGCTGAGCTTTCCTGCTTCTTTCCCTCGTAAAGAGCCTCATACTGAATTCTGGGCGCCTCCGCACAGATATCGATTCGATCCAAAAACGGCTGGCTGATTTTCCCAAGATACTGCTGAATCTGCGCCTGAGTGCAGGTACAGCGGTTGTAATCCGGATAATTACCGCAGGGACAGGGATTCATTGCGCAGATTAAGATAAAATTCGCCGGAAATACGAAATTCCCGCAAGTCCTGGTAATCCGAATCTGCCCCTCCTCCAAGGGCTGCCTTAACACCTCCAGAACAGGCTTCTGGAATTCTGCCAGTTCATCCAGAAACAGCGCCCCCGACTGACGATGAAACAGCTACTAAGCCGCAAAATATAGTATTTACATTATACCTATTTGTACAATATATAGTGTTTTCGTCAAATTGTTGTCCCCTTTTTCAAAATATAAGTGTAATTATTTTATGAAATATCCCCCGCTATCCCCCTAAAAAAGCACGCAAAATAGCCTAGTAAAGCAATATTTTGCCTCACTAAGCTATCGAATTTACATAGTTTCTTCCTATCTAGTGAGAATTATAGTTTATTTCTTTTCGTATAGACGTGCATCAGCCACGTTGAACACAACTGCATTATGCTTTTCAGAGTAGATACCAGATAAATTATATGTACAATCAAACTCTAAATCATTTATTGCCAGCAGGCCTATTACAAATGACTGGCTGACAACATCCATTTGAGGTCTGCCAGTTGTCAGAATATTCTCTGGCACACGGAAAGACATCGCATCCCTTTCCGAACACGGAGTTACAAGAAAGGAATCCATTTTTTGATTGACCTTTAGGCAGATGTGACTTGGTCCGCCTAAAACACGCAGTACATCCTTGCCTATCAAAATCGCATTCTTTTTCCCATAAATGGATGCATGAAGTCTTACGACATTCTTGTTACCGTTCCACATTTTTTTGTTTTCGTTGTTATTATCCCCATTCATAACCGCCACCTCCGACTAGCGGGTGAGTTGTGGTTGCTGCTCCTTTTCTTCTTGATGTCCGTATGTTGACCTTTCACTTCCCTGTGAATTAGGCGCTGCTTCCGTTACAACTTCTCCTTCTACATGTTCCACCTGTTCCTCAGTTGACATATCCGAATATGTTTGACCCATGTATTCTTCCAGGTATTCAAACATATTCATCTGTCTCGACTCAACATAATCATTGTAAGATTTACCGATGCAGTCCTTATACGCATCAGGGTAATACTTAACCTGTTTCTTTTTGATTTCGCCTGTCTCTTCATTTACGATTTCCACAGGCTTAGAAGCAAACATGATAGCTTCTTCCAATTCAAATACAATAACAAGTCCCTGTCTGGAATTTGCTATTCTACCAAGCACCTTGTATCTGCAGTCCAGCTTCCATCCCATCATCTTATAAATATTCAGAATAAAATCTTCCGATGTAATGTCTCTGTTTACCCACACATCATCTGACTGTCTTTTTCTTGCCCATGCAACAGACGCACTTTCTTCCTCCGCACACATGACAGCAGTCAGCTTTTTCTTGTCAGGATGCACAAGCGGCAAAATGAACTCCACGTCTTCAAACAATCTGATACAAGCCATATTGAACGTCATTCTTCCGTATTTAATTGTTACAGATGGCTTTTTCAACATTGAGAACTGTGTACGGGGCGGTAACACATACCCGTCCAAATCCTCATACTCTAATGTAGACTTCTGAGCCATTCTTGATTTTACCAGCTGACGAATCAACTCCTGATCACTCAGCGAATATGATTCTCCTTTTTGCTTTTCCTTCGTTTCATCGGAATTCTGATTATATTCCATATCCATAGTGGGCCTCCTTTACATTGACATTAAAAGCTGTTCCAGTTCATCCCTTACTTCGTCCCTTGTAGGCAGCTTTCCTATAAGAGGATTTTCAACAACCAGTCCAGCTTCGGCTATATCTGCTTCCGTAAGAGAATCAATCAAGCCATCACGTTTCTTTCTCATGCAATACAGCATTCCGGCTCTCTTCTTCCATTCTGAAGCTCCGGAACCGTCCTCTTTGACTTCGTGTTTTTTGTATGGTATGTATCGTGAAGCAAGATGGCGCTGTTCATCTGCTACAAGTTCTGCAGCTTTTTTCGTTGCTTTACTTGCTACAATCTGCGGTTCATCAAGGAAAAATATCATCAGCTTATGATTTCCTCTTTCCCTTGTGATGCCGCGGAAACGAAAACTGTAATTCTCTATCCAGTCCTGCTCCTCATATACAGCTTCGCAGAATGCTTTCGCTGAGATAGCGGATGAAAGAGTACCATTTTCTGTGACCCACGAAAAACCATCTGGGTTGTTTCTTATAATAATTGCCTGTAAAACCGGATGATACAACATTTCAATATTGGAGCATCCGCCCATTTTTTCAAAACATTTCTTATTAAACTTCAGTTGTCTGCGTGAGATGGTGAGCGTTGGAGTGTCCCTGTTAATGAAGAACGCACTATGAGGAACATAATATCCCGTAAAGTCCATAGACAAAATACTGCTGTGTACTTCACCGTTTATGATTCTTGCTTCATGTTCCAGATGACTGTATTCTTCCTCGTCATACACACTGCAGGATAACTGCATAAGGGTATCCTTATTTACACCGCTAAATGCAGGGTTCACGCTGACAAACCCTTTCAGTCCGCCTTTATCAATGACACTGATATCCGGCACACCATCAATCCTTCTGGCACTTGCTGATATCATCTTTACTGCCTTTGCAATTTCCGGTGTAACGATACCTTCGTGGTGGTTAGGTACATAAGCCGAATCCCTTATATCTGTATTTTTCATAGTCTTTCCTTTTTTATAATCAATCACAATTGTCTTACGAGCCTCCAAATCTCCCCATCTTCTTTCATTCGACATAATATTTTTTACCATACCGCTGTTCCATTCCGTTCTGCCTGTAAGAGTCTTTCGTTCCTTTTCCGTAAGGATTTCTGCAATCTCCTCACAGGAATATCCGTCAAGCCTTGCCAGAAAGATAAAACGTACAGTCACTGCTTCATCTTCCACAATCACCAAATCCCCATCCGAAGTATGGCGATACCCAAGCAGATCAGATACCGGATACTGCCCTGTACAGATTCTCTGGTCATAAGAGAGAATCATTCGTCTGCTCTTATTTGCTGATTCCCAGTCTGCCAGCATCGCATGGATGGAAAGAACTTGTTCGCAGTCCGGGTCTAAGGTATAAATGTTCTCTGTTTCAAAATACACTCCGACCGGATGTGACGGATTAGCAGTTTTCAGATTGCTTATCTGCTCCATGCAGTCCGTCATGTTTCTTGCAAAACGGGATACACTTGCACAAAGAATAATGTCCATCTTTTTCTGTGCTGCATCCTCAAGCATACGTCTAAACTCCGTACGCTTTTTCATGGATGTACCGGATTTTCCTTCATCCGCATATATTTCGTACATCTCCCAGTTCGGTGTTTTTTCAATCTTCTCCGTATAATATTTGGTCTGGTTTTCGATAGAGGATACCTGTTCCTCACTCTTTGTACTGACCCTCGCATACACGGCTACCGTTTTCTCACCATTATCCGTAATGGAAGGCTTTGGTCTTGCCGGACGGAAAATCGTCCCTTCCGGTACTTTCGCATTCTTTACCCTCTGGCGGATATATGCCTTTCTGTCCTCACGGTCTGCATCCTGGGGTCTCCAAGGCTGTACATCCGTAGTCTGCTCCGACTCCTGCTGACTAAGTGAATCATCACCGTTCATAATCCCATATTTTTTCTTTTGTTCCGAATCCATCGTCTCACAACCTCCTTTACTTGCATTTTTCTATTGCGGACAGAATCTGTGCTTTCCAGCTGCTGTAATCTGCCGGATTCAAACCTATATAATCCTCTGCCATTTTTGACAGGGCCTGTAACTGCATATCTTCGTTCGTCACTGTATCGATATGGTAATTGTCATCTTCCGTGATGATATGTACACCGTTTCCGGTATCACGCAGGAACTTAAATAAATAGCAGAATTCTCGTGTATCCGCAGCAAGATATCCTTTGGTCTGTGCTGCGATGCACTGGATTTTTCCTTCCGTGCAGTCCTTCAGAAGCCTTACCATCTCCGCGCGTTTGACAATCTGTTTATTGCCCGTGATGTCCACATACACATCTGCCAGTTCAAATTTTTCTGAATCTGCAAATTTTGTCATGTAATATTGATAATGGTATGGAAGTGCTTCCTGTCTTCTCTTCTCCCACAGCTTTGCCAGTTTCACATATCCGGCTACTTTAATCTTCTCCATATTCTGCCCCCTTTCCTTCCAAGGTTCCTGCCAGCTCCGGTATCGTCCAGAACCATTTATTCTTCAACTTAAAGGACTTAATCCCCAGCTTCTTTTTCACTTTATTTACGGTACGTTCCGATATCCCTGCATTTTCCATGAATTTTATTATCTGGTCTCCGGGCATATCACCGTCTTTGAGAAGACCCAGTATGAGACGTTCTGCAATATCCGCTTTCGTTTCTGTTATTTCTTCCGGTTCCTCATAATGCTTATGCTCACATGCACCTATCCACTGGAAACCACGCTTTCTATCAAATTTAAATGCGATTGCATTCCCTTCCGCAGCAAGGCTTGATTTTACAGGGAACATATAGCGGACGGACGGATTTTCCTCATCACGCTCCACCATAAGGACACTCCTTGCAATCGCTGTAATATCGATACTTCCAAGTCCACGGTACAAATGCTTCCCGGACTGGCTTTTATTCATATGACCGATCAGCACAATGGCACAATTATGTTTTTCCGCAACTGCAGACAGGTTTCCAAGCAGACTTCGCATTCTTCCTGCACTGTGCATATCCCCGTCCTGCGGTACGAACGACTGTAAAGGATCCAAGATAAATAACCTTGCACACGTTTTCTCAATCGCTTCTTCAATTCTCGTATCATCCAGTGTCAATGCTTCCTCTTCATCTAATATGTACGCTACCTTTTTACAGTCTGCACCTGCTGCCATAAGCCTCGGCTTTACTGTATCGGCGGCACCGTCCTCACTGCATTGGTATATGACCGACTGGACACCACTGCTTTTGTAGCCATCCGGCATTGCTTTCCCTTTTGTGAGCAGAGCGACTACATTTAATATGAAGGTAGACTTTCCCTCACCAGGGTCACCCTGAAGCAGTGTAAGTTTTCCATAAGGGATATACGGATACCAGAGCCATTCGACTTCCTTTTCCGTAACACTGGAATAATATTTGAATTTCACGCTCATTTTTCTGTATCACTTCCATCATCGGTTTCTTTATATAACAGGGTCCATTCCACTTCCAGAACATCCGCTATCTTTTTTGCCTTATCTACTGAAAGCTGCCTTGCCCCTCTTTCATATCGGCTTATGCTCGTGGGCTGTACACCAAGTGCATCGGCCAACTGCTTCTGTGACATATGTTTCTGTTCTCTAAATTTCTTTAAAGCATTCATATTATCTATCCTTCCACCCACCAACTGACCATTATGGTTATATCATAAAACCATTTCGGTCAGTTGTCAATGTAAAATTGGTCAAAACGGTCATATAAACTATACCAAAACGGAAATATAATAGTACACAAGGAGGTGCAAGCATGGAACTAAAAAAAATCAGAACCCAAAAAGGTCTGACTCAACAGGCAGTTGCAGATGCAATACAATGCTCTTCAACCGTATATGCAAGATATGAGCGGGGCGAACGTGAACCGTCCATTGAGATACTTTTGAAGCTTTCTGCCTTTTTTGATGTTACCGTGGACTACCTACTTGGTAACGAAGATACCACCTTGTCCAGTTTCACGAAATATGAAATGGATTTAATCATGGCGGCAAGGGAAGCGGATGACCGGGCAAGAGAAGATGCCCTTAATACCCTGCGTCTGCATCGTGTGAAAAAGGAAAAAGAACACCGCGCATAAGCAGAGAGGATAATATCATTTATTTATCATGGGATGATTAAGGGTGCAGCAAGGGTACACATTCTTGCTGCACCCTTGCTTTTGCACCCTTCGGGAAAGCCTTGATTTTATACGATCCTGGTGCAGATTCCGTCAAGGAAATAAACCTCGATTGCACCCTTGGAAAGTATTACGCAATGGTCCAGGACTTTACCAACAAGTGCCATATCGATTTTCTTTATCGGTTTTCCTTTTGTCAGTTCCATCATCTGTCTTGCCCTGAAAGCAGTGAGCGGATTATCCCCTTTGATATCCTTTTTCCACTTTTCCATATACTTGGCACGGTTCTCAACGATGCCATTCCAAGCCTTCACAAAAGCATCGTGAAGGTCATTTTCTTTTAAAGTCTCATTCGTACAGCCGACTACGCCTTTCTTGCGGTATCTCTGTCCGCACATCCAGACCTTTATCTGCTTTCCTCCCCTTGTCAGTGTTCTCCGCCAGAAGATATTTCCGCAGGTACCGCAGATGACACGGCTTGAGAATGGCTGTAAATCCGTATATCTTCCCATCGTCCTAAGATTGTAGGTTTCCATGAAATCCTTGCGTCTCTGAATCTCCATCTGCACTGCTGTCCAATAATCTTTGTCGATAATGGCTTCATGGTCATTTTCCACATAATACTGTGTAATCTGCCCGGTGTTCTTTTCTGTTTTCTTCGTAAGGAAATCTGAGGTGTAGGTCTTCTGCAGAATGGCATCTCCCATATACTTTTCATTAGAAAGGATTCCCCAAATGGTGCTGCAAGACCATCTGGCTTCTCCCATGCATCCGGGAACGTTCTCATCGTTCAGTCTTTTGGAAATGACATCCGGGTTCACCCCATCCATGAATTCTTTGTAGACTCTTCTGACAATGACTGCCTGTTCTTCATTAATAATAAGGGTTCCTTTCTCGTCCTTATCGTATCCCAAGAAGCGGTTCGTGTTGAGGTGGTATTTTCCATCACTGAATTTCTTTCTTATGCCCCATTTGCAGTTCTCGGAAATGGATCGGCTTTCTTCCTGTGCAAGGGAACTCAAAATCGTAAAAAGAAGCTCCCCTGCTCCGTCCATTGTGTTAATGTTCTCTTTTTCAAAGAAAACTCCGATGCCCATGTTCTTCAGTTTTCGTGAGTAACTAAGGCAGTCCTGCGTATTTCTTGCAAATCGGCTGATGGATTTTACAATAATGAGGTCAATCTTTCCTCTTTCGCAGTCCAATATCATTCTGTTGAAATCCGTTCTTTTTCTTGTGGATGTACCGGAAATACCTTCATCTGCATAAATGCCTGCCATCTCATACTCCGGTTTTCCGTTAATGTAAGCGGTATAATAACTTACCTGGTTTTCAAAACTGTTCAGCTGTTCTTCTTGGTCTGTGGATACTCGGCAGTATGCTGCCACCCTTAACTTTCTTATACCGCTTTTGGTTTTGCTGACCATTTTAGGACTTGCTTTGATAACTGTAACTGATTTTCCCATTCTCATCTTCTCCTTCCATCACATAAACATTGCCTTCAAATTCCCATGCATCTGCAACCTCTGCTGGAACTCTTACTCCCTCGCAAGCCGAAGCTCCCTGTTTCACACGCTTACTGCACCACCAGAATTCTTTACCGTTCCATCCACACTGATGATGCATTACGCTTCCGCATTTGGAACAATACATTTTTCCACTCAACGGGTAAGTGCTATGAGAATATCTGCTTTTCCGTTCCCTAACTTTGTATGGGCAGTTCTTTTGCTTTTCATATTCTTCCTTTTTCATTAAGGAATAACTTCTTCTGCCAAATTCATCTTCTTTTACAAAAACCGTGGTCGGCTCGGTAATCTCCCATCCATCAGCAATCTCCTCTGGTACGGATATCCCGGAACATTTGTCCCTGCCTTTTTTGACCGTGGTACTGCAGCACCAATAAGTCTGCCTTCCACCGTTGCTTACTCTGTGGTGCAGCATCGCACCGCACTTCGGGCAATAAAGCATTCCCGATAGAGGGTAAGTATTATGGGAATTACCGCCCATTTTCTTTGGCTCTTTCCCTTCTTTGATTGCAATCGACTTATCGTCAAGGATTTCCTGCACTTCATTCCAAACATCTGCGTCCACAATGGCAGGATGATTATCTGCTATATAGTATCTGTCTTTCTGCCCCGTGTTTTTATGACGCACTCTGTCGGCATCAAGGTAGGTCTTCTGCATCATCACACCACCTTTGTAGATTTCATTTCGCAGCATTCTGAAAACTCCCGATGCCTCCCAGCGTTTTCCGTACTTTGTACGATGCCCCATTTCATTGAGATGGGTTGCTATCCTTGTCGGTGCGATTCCTTCCTGTGCCAACTTAAAAATCTTACGCACCAGAAATGCTTCCCTCTCGCTGATTGCAGGATTTCCTTCACTGTCAATTCGGTATCCGTAACATTTTCCAATCTGCACTGCCGGAATGCCCTCATTGAACTTCCTCTGAAAAGTCATGTATGCGTTCTTACTGCTGTCATCGCTCTCTGCCTGTGCAAAGGCTGAGTAAATGGAAAGCATCAATTCCCCTTCACCGGAAAGCGTATTCATATTCTGAAGTTCAAAAAAAATACCGACACCCATGCTCTGCAGCTCTCTGACTGCCTTAAGCATCGTGACGGTATTTCTTGCCATTCTTGATATTGATTTTGTTAAGATAAGATCTATCTTGCCAGCTCTGGCATCTTCCATCATTCTCTGGAACCCCGGACGGCTTTCCTTGAATCCGGAGATACCAAAATCAAAATAGGCATCTACATATTCATATGCCGGATTGGACTGTATCAGATTTTCGTAATATTCTCTCTGGTTCGTTAAGGAATTTTCCTGCTCATCTGCTTCTGTAGATACTCTGCAGTATGCACAGACTTTGATTTTTTCCTTAGTATGCTCTTTCGGAGCAATTACTTTTATCTGCATGTCTTCTGTCTCCTTTCGATTTAGTACTACTATATAGCCATAAAACCTTGAAATTATCCACTTATATATCCACCAAAGTTAAGTCTTATTTCTCGGTGAATTTTCTACATCAAAAAAGAATGCCGGACGGAACATCCGCCCGGCTGATACTAGCATCTTGTTACATAATCAAGAGCAATCCATCCTGCATCGCTTTTCAGTTTTCCCCATCCTTTGGTAGAACCCTGTCCTATCTTTTCTTCCACGATTGTGAAAATTCCTTTCCCGGTATACTTCCCGGTCTTGGCATAGTTCGTACCCGGACCTTTTCGGATGTTCAAGTCATCAATCGCCACTCTGACTTTATATGGCTTGAAATCTGCATTGGATTCCAGTTCTTTCCTATAAGATACATACTTTTTATTTGTTGTGATATAACCGCCGGATTTCAGTCTGTACCATTCACCATCCACACTGATGCCTGTGACTGTATAAACACCGCCATATACCACTTGTTCCACGTTATCTCCCATTGCAGGAGTCTTTCTCACATTCAAGCCATCCGAACCGTTGTAAATGACTTCCACATAACCACTCATCGCTTTCACAGTCTGGGTTGTCTCTGTGGAAGCAGATGTTCCCGTAATCTTACTTAATATAGTAAGGATTTTTTCACCGTACCCTGCTCCGGCTGCCCAGCCGACACCTTTCGGATTTTCCTGTATACCGAGCCATTCCACATACGGCGCAGAACCTCTTGTTACATATTTAAAACGTGGATCGATGTTCTCATTTTTCAAAGCATCTGTAGACGCATAGGCTTTCAGATGCTGAATCTGACAACGGATACCAAGCTGTGGTATATCAAAGGACAACCCTTTCATGCCATTCTGGGTAACACCCATTCCGGCAAAGTTGTTCTGATCCAAAGTAACTGCAGACTGTGAAAATCCAAAGTTCCCAGTTTCCAAACAGGACTGGGCAAAAGCGATGTCACCACGTACCCCTTCTTCTTTTCCTTCCGAAAGATAAAGCGGAATCATATTAATCACAGACTGTGCCACGTTTGGGTTGACCTTCTTGATATACTCCTGCATCTGCTTTGCGGTTGCTACGGCTATCCCCATAACTGCAGTTTTACCAGTATCGGCAGGTGATGCTCCAGCCATCGCAGCTTTCACATCTTTACGGAAGCCATCCATTGTGTACCCCAGTTCCAGACCATTCCAGAGATGTTCCGGGTCTCCGTGGTTAGATGCAATCCCTCTTTTGTACCCTTCCCTGTGGCTTAAAATCACACCATCGGCAGTCGGGTCCAGATTATACTTTTTACAAAGCATGGCGAACAGCTCTACCGCTGACTGATAAGTTCTTTTTACCACGGCTTTTGCTGTAGCTTTATCCGAACAGGCAAAGGAAGAACCGCCCGTATATTTGATACAGGCAGGCTCACACATCTCAACCCCGATGTGGGTATTATTTCCACTACCCTTACTGCCGGAAGCACAATGCCAGCCACGGTGATTCCAAGGAAGCGTCTGATAGACTGTCCCATCATTTCCGTCAATGAATACGTGGACACAGGCATTTTTATAACTTGCCCGATTCCATGAATTGATAAATACGGATGCCTTTGGCTGTGGGCATCCCACTGAATGGAGCATCAAACCTTTTACGGCGATCTTCTTCCCGGTTGTATAACACGGGTTCTTTGTCATAATCGATTCAACTAATTTCATGTCCTACCTCACTTTCTGCAAAAAGAAAGCAGACACCTTTCGATGCCTGCTACCTGCTTTCATTCTTCTCATCCCTTAACTGCTGTAACACTTCTTTGAGCTTGTCCGGAACCGGAAGCCCAATGAGTGCCACATTCTCCAGAATGGAAATCCCTTCATTGGATAAATAGAAAAAGATGATCGCTGTACGGAGAACGCTGCCATCCTGAATGACCTGCGTGTCTACGATGTGGCCGATAGCCACCAGACAGAAAATCAAAATCTTCTTAAAAATCCCTCGAAAGCCGACCTCACTGGAAAGTTTCTTTTCCAGAATTGCCACCATGATACCTGTCAGATAATCAATGATGACAAACACCAGAAGTGCGTATAAGAAACCATCAAAGCCTCCCAAAAACCATCCTACGAAACCTCCCATTGCTGCCCATGCGTAATGCACAATCTCTGTAAAAATCTTCATAATCAATGTCCTCTCTTTCTTTTTGATATAATTTAAGCCGTTCGTTTCCACATATAGCAGACGATGTACGGCTGTAAATTCGTGTGCGCTCCACCGCCTCCGGTATTAGCATTCGTACCTTTAGCGGTCAACGTATGTGTGTGCGCTCCTGCACTGCTTGTTGGTGAAGTAGCCTGTGCTCCTGATGCACCTGCGCTATGCACGGTATGCACACTGGAGCCGGAGCCTCCGTCTGTATCACGTCCAACATTATGTGTGTGAGCACCTTTACTGTTTGTTGTAGCGGAACTTCCTGTAAACGTATGCGTATGGGCTGGCATCTGCGCTGTAGTCAGCGTTACCATAGATGCACCGCCTGTCTTTTCCACCGTAGAAAAGTTCGTATCAGAAGTATTAATACCGACCGGAACCCGACCGCTTCCCCATGCCACCCATGTTCCTCCAAAGTAGGTGGATGGATTAGTGGATTTCACACTCATATAAATACTTCCGACCGGATACATTTCTTTTGCAAACTGCTGGATATAATCCTTCAGAAGTTTGCCGTACACCTTCACATCCCAATCTTCGGATACTTCAAACATATTGTCGTTTTCTGCTACTTTTCCGACCGCTACCCCTTTACCACCAGCTTTAAAGTCCATGACTACTGCTGCGGTCGAAACAATATCCTGTATGGATACCGAGGTGAATGCATCGGTCAGTGTATACTTAATGTCATAGGAAGTTTCCGTAGAAATCGCTCCACCACCAAATACCACTGCGGTTCCCGAAGAAAAAGCGACCCCTGCAGAAGTCCAGGAAGTCGCTGTTGTCTTTTTATATTGAATCGAACCCGTCACCGTATTTTTACTGCTGCAGGTCGAATAGGAAAAGGAAACCAAACCTCTAACATAGGTTCCTTCATCATTCACCGTACCGCCACTTGTGCATCGCTGACTCAAGTAGCTCGTAAAACTTGGTGGTGAATAAGCCTGTACCGTGATTGAAACGGTCACAGCTGAAGAAACCCTTCCTCGTGAATCGGTCACGGTCGCTGTAAAGGTTATCGTACCGGATGTATTTAAAAATCCGGTTGTAAAACTGGAAGCCGTACTTGTAAAGCCTCCACCGGAAATCGAATAAGAAGAAATGGTCGAACCATAACTCCCAGCTGCCCCGTTGATCGTCAACGTGACTTTCGATTTTGTCTGTACATAAATGCCCCAGGAACTTGGAACATCTCCGTCCACTCTCGCTGCAGTCAGACTGGTAATGGTCGGCTTCACCGAAGATGGAACGGTAAGAGTAAGCGTACAAGTCTTACTTCCGATTTTCGTGCTGCCATTATAAGTCGTACAAGTAATTGTACAGGTTCCCGTCAGAGCATTCGGTATCTGGTTTGCCAGCGTAAGTGCCGGAGTCCACGAAACGGAAGTGGATGTAGTCTTTGTTGCAATCGTCCCTGTCGCACTTCCGAATGCATAGGTAAGTGTATGCGTAAAGGAAGAAGATGCTCTGGTGATTGTAATCGTACTGGCAGAACCCATATTTACACTGGTTGCTGATACACTCGATGCACGTGGAATGGAATCCAATGTTACTGTCGCACTTGCTGAGATGGAATCGTAGTACGTTCCACTTAACGTTGCCTGTATATAAAAAACAGAACTGATCGTAATACTCTTACTTCCGTCACTGTCATGCGTAACCGTCTGAGTAAGTGTCCCTAACAAATGTGTCCCGGTACTGCTGATAGATGGTGAAGTATAGGTCTGCTTGGTTCCGGCAATCGTGGTATAGTTCGTAGATCGGCTGTTGATGCTCAAACTCCAGTCGTTTACCAGATACATTTTTGCTGTAATGGTACTGGTATTGGCAGATACATTCTGCGACTGTGACCAGTCAACCCGCAGTTTATAATGTCCATCTCTAATGGAACCGGAAAAACTACCGCTGGATGCCATACACTCTCACCTCCTCCTTATGCTGTAGGGTCACGCCATTTAATAGACAAATTTCCCGATGTTCTTGGCAGAAAGTCAAACCACCCTCGGCTCTCATTTCCAAGAGACAACTTGTTTCTGATTTCTGCATTGGTGATTACCAAAATCTGATTGGAAATATACGCAATCCTTTGCCCGTTTTCCTTAAAGGCCAGTTCCTCATTGGAAAGCTCTGCCGTAAAGGCATTCCCAACTTTTCCAAGTTCAATGAGTGCGCCTTTGAAACGAATGTACTCTTCTAAGAGCGTCTGATTTGCAGATACATTTTCTTTGATTTCATTGGTAATCGCTGTAAAATCCATACGGATTTCGGAACTGTTCTGCGTGATACTTGTCTGGAAATCCTGCTGAATCAGTTCCATCTCCGATTTGGATACATACTCTTCACGAACAGAAGATGTGATCTGCTCCGAGGTCTTTGTGATTTCGGAATAACACTCCTTCACATTCACCTTCAGAGCTTCCACATCTTCGACTGCCTGTTCGTAATCCTCAAAGCTCTGAAAGCTCGCTTGACAGGAAGTGATAAGTGCCATTCCTACCACCTCCCATTAATTTGAAACATCACACTGCAGAGTAACCAGACTGTCGATATCCGCTGCAGACAGATAGATGACCTTTCCGGTCTTATCAAATTCTACGGTATTTCCGTCCTTATCCTGCATATACCAAGTGTAGATAAGGCTTTGTGTTTCCGGCGATTCGTTCCATGCACTTCCACCGTAGTCCATCAATGTTACTGTTTGATTTTCATGGTCTATCTTGTACCAGAAATCTCCAGCACTCGGTGAAGATGGTGCAGTTTCGCTAATCGGACCAAGTAATGGGTCAACCTCTTTCTGATTGGTTCGAACAATCACATAAGGCACTACACCTCCCAGATTGTTCTTCACCGTGAAACCACCAATGGAAAGCATTTCTGACACATACGGGTCAGACTTATCTTCCACAGTGATCACATCCACATAAGACTTACTGTTATAAGTCATCGTACAACGGTAAGACTGGATATTTACGATATCGGAACCAGAAACGGTAAGTGTTGAGGATGTTGCTCCACTGATATTCGTCCATGTACCATTTACATATTTCGCCCACTGATAGGTCGCACTTGTAATGGCAGTTGTTCCGTTATATGCCGATGTTGCAAGTGTCAAGGAACCAGACTGGTTAACTACAATCGTTCCATTTGGTGCATAAACAGAAAAAACAACGGCATTCTCTCCGTTGCTTCCATTGCTACCTTTATTCGATTTTGTCCATCCAAACTTCTTCACTACCGACTTTCCAGAAATGGTGAAAGTAAGGTCAATGGTTCCGTTTAAAACAGTGGCTCCTCCAAGCGTTGCTCCAGAAGCTACCGTCAGGACAAGAGAACCTGCTGCAGTTGCGGTTGCAGCTGTATTTGTTTTTACTGTCATTCCACTTGGAAGTGTGCCGACTGTACAAGTACAAGCAGTCTGGGTAATACCCACATATCCGGTGAATGGAATCGTAATACTAAGTTCTGCAGATACCGTACCGGATGCACTACATGCAATGGTCTGTGCTTCATTCCCCAGAATTACAGAAAGTCCACCTGTTCCGGCACTACCCGAAGCACCCTGTTCCCCTTTCGCACCATCGTAAATTTTTGTAATGGTCACGGTATCATACACATCTGCATCATCCGTCACTAGCTTGATCTGCGCTACATTATTTACAAAAACTGCATGGGCAGGTTTTACTACCAAGGTTCCACTGGTAATATTGCTGTTATCCGTAGTAGTCGGATAATCAGCCCATGCACCGGAACTGTTTTTATACTGCCACTTACTGTTAGATACACCCTGTACCTGTGCAGTAAGGGTTGCCTGTGAGGCGCCAACTAACGTGGAACTGGTATTATACTTAAATACATAAGTATCTGCAGTCACATAAGCCAGTCTGGCGTTCTCCGCATTCTTTACCAGAGTGTAAGTAATATCCGCTGAGATATTAACCGTATTCTTCGTTTCCGAATCGTAATAACTGATATAGCAGATATAGGTAATCATGCCAGAGGAAGAAGATGCCAGCATATCTTTGCTTACCGTAAGAATACCGCCTGCTGCACTTTCCCCGGAAGCAAGAGAGGCTTCTGCACTGGTTCCGTCTTTACGTTTCCATGTAATTGTAAGGCCGGATGCATTTAATGCCACACTCGTCTGATCTAAGAAGATGACCGGGGTCAGTTTCAGATTAGTTGTTGCCCAGCTTGGAGCATACGTGTGTGGCAGCACGTTTGGGTCTTCACTCTGCGTCTTTGGCAGATTGGAAGTAATATAAGCCGACAGCTTTCGCTGATCTGTAATGTCAACGAAGGTCTGCTGGCTGGAAGTTAAAACTGTAGCCATATATAAATCCTCCTATCAAAGTGTAATTTCACAATAAAAGGATGCGTTGTCCAGCACATCCTCCGTAGTAATAATGACTGATTTTGTTCCGATGTGCTGGCTGTCCCAATCTGCATCGGCAGTCTCATTGTTTGATTTTCTATGCCAGATGAAGCAGGACTCCTCCAACGTATCGGTGATATCCTTATCCCAGGAATAAACTTTGCACCTCATGGTACTCTGCTGACCTTTATCCCGGAAGATGTTCACGCCATCCACCACAAGCTCTGTCCGGTACATCTTGGAATTATTGATGTCATCCACCTTCCCGGAGATATTCTCAATCTTCACGGTCTGCCCCAAGATATCCTGTTCCAGAGAAGTCAGATTGTCATTCTGCTTGGCAGAAATGGAACTCAGCGTGACACCGCTTGCACCAATGGTGATGGTGTTCCCGGACGGGTTCAGATAATCTTTCGTCTTTCCAACGCATAGATACCTGCCATCAATCCCATGTGGCGGTGACTTGCAGTACACATACTGCCTTGCCCGGATATCCCCGATGTCGGCTCCGGTATCAGACTCATCTACAATGGTAAGTTCCATACTGGTGATACCTTTGGCAAGTTCTGCGATTCTGGCTTTGGATTTCGTCAGAAGATTTCCCGGTATGGTCACGTCCTCCCAAACTTCCGTAGTCCAAATCCAGCCGATCTCTTCCACGGATTCTTCATCATACACATAGTTCACACCACCATTGACTCCGGCAATGCTGACTCGCTCGTCGGTTTCTGTTTCATTTCCCTCTGCATCGGTAACGGTGATCTTTGCTCCCAAAGGGACGAGAGCCGTATAGCGTTCTGTATGATCCCGGTTGATTTTCACATCCAGAAGGTTCTTTCCATACTCCACAGTCTGCAAAGAATAAGCAGTATAATCAGAAAGATAATCCAGAACTTTCCCTTCCTCGGTGTATCGCACCTGCAGATAACCTCCGTGTGTTTTAATCAACTTTTCTTTTATCGCATCCAAAGTCACGGAATACTCCGAATTGCTGTATGCGATATAATCATTGTCATCTGTGACCGTCACTTCTCCGATGGTGAACTGCTTCTTTTCTTCTACAGATTTGTTATGTTCTGTTACAAACAATTCCAGAAGTCCCCGGAGCGTTCCTTTATATTCGTAAGGCGGTTGAAGGGTATCTTTCAGATAGGCAAGTGCCGATTCACACGTCCAAGTATGACTGTTGTAAAAATCGCTGCCATCATCCAAAGCACGTCCTTCAAACACCGTAACTTTTCCTTTTTTACATTCGATGACCGAAGCCATCGGTTTGATTACATCCAGATATGGATGATTGAATGGCGCAGACAGAGTCAGACTGTCAATGTTCTCCGCATCCTCATTTATCTGTGCCTGCGTAATTGCAAGTTTGGATAAGTGTGGATGATAGAAAATCTCACCATCCACATAGATGCGAAATAAACTCATAGCCTACCCTCCCTGTATCGAAATGTGGTGGTTCCGCTTCCGGTAATGTTCAGTGTATTTTCACCTTCCTGCAGCTCCATCTCCGGGAACTCCCATGTCCCGGCACTAACCGATTTCTGAAACGTATCCTCTCCAACCTTCCATGAAAAGGCAGTCTCCGCAGTCGTTGTGATTACAGGAACTACTGGCATATAGTCATTGGTAAGCGTGACAGTTCCGCTTACTGACACTGCAACTACGGTTTCTTTCGTATGATACAGATAGGAGTCTCCATCCGTGCAGGATAACACTATCTGCCCCTTATGACTTTTCGGATCATAAGTTGGAGAAGCCTCTATCGTTCCTACCGCATACACATCTGCACTATCGGAACAAATCACTTCACAGAGCCTTCCGGCAAAGCGGTTCACTACTTCACTGACTTTTTGATTGAAGGCTTCTCTTGTCCCATGCATGGAAAGTGTAATCGTAAAACTACGAGGCTGATAGGATACGCTTCCCAGACTTTCCGTATATCGAATCGGAGAATTTCTTCCCGGAACCACAATGGTATTGGTCTGGGACTGCGGTGTCGGGAAATCAATGTTTTCCCTTATCCAACCCAGACCATATAATGAAATTCCATTCATGCTTACATCTAAAATCATAAGCTCAACCTCCTATTCAGCTTCTGTGCCTGTCCCAGCTTATTATCAATTGCCGGAAGCAGATGTCCTACAAGCGTTCCATCTTCCAGATAGATGCCCTTACTGCTGTTGGCAGCGATCACGGCAAGGTACTGTTCCATTGCAGACATATCCAGCCTGCTGGAAAGAATGGCTTCCAGATTGTCATAGAACCCTTTCAATGGAAGGATGGCTTCTGCTCCTGCTTCACCGCCTGCCATAAGGTTTGTACCATTCATACCAAATACCGTAGGACTTGTCATGATACCACCTTCCTTATACCAGTCGATGGACAGCTTTGGTACAGATGGCGGTGCGATAGACAGGCTTCCGGAGATTTTGAAATGTGGGAGTTTAATCTTTGGAAGGCTGATTTTCATGTTCTTAAAGAACCCTGTAATCTGATCCACAATCCCTTTAATCTTATTTTTCGCAGCTTCAATCGGAGTCAGAATGGCATTTTTAATACCGTTCCACACCGAAGTTGCGGTCGATTTAATTCCATTAAATACAGAAGTCACGGTACTTTTTACAGAATTAAATACATTTGATACCTTACTCTTAATACCATCCACCACAGTTGCAATGGTAGATTTGATGGCATTCCATACAGAGGAAACCACGGATTTTACAGCATTAAAAACGGTGGAAACGATGGTCTTTATTCCATTCAATACCGTAGATATTTTTGTACTGATGGCTGTCCAGATTGTGGAAATCACGTTCTGGATTGCTCCCATCACAGTTGAAATCACACTGGATACTGCATTAATTGCAGAAGACACCACGGATTTAATGGATTCCCATACAGCCATGATGATTTCTTTACAGTTCTCCCAGATAAACTGGAATGGAAGGGTAATGATATCAAATGCTGCCTGCAAAATGGAACCAATCAGCATGACTGCCGTCTGCACTACATTACGGATACCATCCCAGACAGATTTCAGATGTTCCCACAGGCCTAAGAACCATGCTTTCAAGTTCTCCACCATCTGACCAATTCCGGTACAGATGGTATTCCATAGATTTCCGAACCACTCCGTAACGGCTCCCCAATTTTGAACGATAGCAATAATAGCAGCAATCGCAGCTGCTACCCCTGCAATAATACCGATGATTGGAAGGAGCGATATATTCAATGCCCCCACGGATACTGCTACGGCAGCGATCACGGGGACGAGTGCCGTAAATACTGCAATCAATGCCCCAAGGATAATGACAAAATTCTGTACCGGTCCCGGCAGTTTCTCAAACCAACCGCTGATGGTAGTGATCATTGCCACAAGCGGAGGAATGATGGTATTTGCCAGTTCCATCAGTTTTTCTCCCAGCGGAACCAGCGACTGCTGCAGTTTTCTGGTATTGGCTTCCATCTGCTGCATCGGTGTGGTTGTGGCATCAAACATCCCCTGTGCAGAACCTGCCACACTATCATAGGTGCTTCCTACAGAGGTCAGAGAAGTAATGAACTTTAAGTTCCCGTCCTCTGCCATTGTTCCGAAAGCAAGTGCTGCCATATTTAAGGCTTCCTGCTGATTGGTACAGTTACCAATATCTGCAACAATGGAATCGATCACTTCCTTCTGTGTTGCTCCCCCATTCTGCCAAGAAGTAAACAGTTCCTGCGTTTTGGTAGAAAAAGAGCCGATGGACTCTCCAATCGTTCCATCGACCAATCGTGTTGTAACTTCATTGATGGCATCGTTTACCTTATCCAGGTTATACGCACCATTCTTCAGTCCGTTATCCAAAAGCTGAAAATACTCAGAAGCAGAATATCCTGCCTGCGAGAACTTGCCAGCGTATTCACTTAAGTTATCACCAAGTTCATTCGTCTTATCCAGACCATTCTGCGTACCCTTTACGATGTAATCCATCGCTTCCTGTGCAGTCAGTCCATACTGCTTCATCAGAGAATTGACACCACGAAGGGTCTCATTCATATCGATGTCGTAGAGTTCATCTAAGGTAATGGCCTGCTGGGTCAGATTGGTAAGATCGGTTTCACTTAAATCTCCTAAGTTCTTCTTTACCATAAGGACCGCATTGGCAACGCTATCCATGCTCTCCCCAACACCTGCTTCGTACACAGATTTAATAACAGAAGCGGACTGCTCGGCTGCTTCTCCGGTTTCACCAAAGTAGGCATTTACTTTTGTGACCGCATTCTCTGCTTCGGTGTAAGCATCCATTGCGCTTTCACCGATTTCCGTTATTTTATCCCCGACCGCCGATAACTGATCCGCAGCTTCCATAAGGGCAGCACCCTTAGTAGCTTCTGCGATTTCCCCGATGTCCTCGGCGGTATCTTCTGCAGCATCCCCGGCATCTTTCAAATCTTCAATGAGGTTTTTGATTGCCGTGCCATCATCAACAGTATCCAATGCATCCCGTAATTCTTTTACATCTGCCTTACCGCCTGTGGCAGCTTTCCCAATCTTATCGATGGCTGTTTTTAATTGGTCGGAACTGGCACTTCCACTTTTGATAGCAGACACCAGCTTGCTCCCCAGAGCATCTGCATAATCATCTACTTCTGTCCCGGTCGCATCGAACAGCTTCTGAAGCCTTGCAGTATTCGTTGCAAGACTATCCTGTTCGCTCTGCAGACTGGATAAATCTGTTTTGTACTGATTTAACTTTCCTCTCGTTTCTTCGATTTCTCTCTGAAACGCCATATATTTTTCTTCTCCGATATCCCCACGCTTGAAAGCATCTGCCACCTGTTCCTGTGCGGACTCCAGAGCTTCCAGTTTCTCTTTGGTCTGACTGACTGCCTGCGAAAGTAACTGCTGCTTCTGTGCGACCAATACGGTATTGGAAGGGTCGAGTTTCAGCAGGCGGTTCACATCATTTAATGCAGACTGGGTTTTGGTAATCGAAGAATTTACACTCTTTAAGGCTTTATCAAGACCAGTGGTATCACCGCCAATCTCAATCGTAATTCCCTTAATTCTGCCTGCCATCGTCTCACCTCCCGTTATATGTAAAAACGCACCCTTTCGGATGCGCCATTAGAACTTATCAAAATCTTCCTGTGTTGCCACTCGGTTATATTTCACGCCATCATTGGCTCTTTCTGTCCACATATCAATGACAAGACCTACGGTCAGTAAGTCCAAGTCCCGGATAGAAATGCCAATCTCTACACTACGCAGAAGGAACAGTGGCGTTGTCATTTCCCGCTCACTCCTGCCAACTCTTTTTTTGCCTTTACTTCCGTCATCATGTTGTCCCCCCACAGTTCCAGAATCTGTGGCAGAACTTCATAAATAGAGAACATATCGAACTGATCCAGCCATTCCTCAATAGTAGATGGAATGGAATTGTCTGCATGATATGCCATGATGTAAGCTACGTTTTCAAAGATTTCCAAATCCTCAATCTGGAACTCTGCCCCATCATTTTTCTTTCCTTTATAGGAAGCCTCCAGCTTGGATAAATCCTTAAAAATATCACGTTTGAACTTTGCCCGGTACAAACGTGGAATAGTTGCGGAAGAACGAAATGGTACGTTCTTTCCGCAGATTTCAATTTCTCGTTTGATCATCCCACGCTACCTCCTATTCTTCTACTGCTTCAGATGCTTCCGCAGCTTCTGCTGGAATATAAACATTCTTATACCAGTCTGCATAGGCTGTATCATCTGTGGTATCTCCGGTACGTGCCTTTACAAGTCCATCGGAACGAGGATCGGCAGTTACAGAAAGCGTTTCTGTTCCCGGTTCAATCGTATCTTCCTTTGTTTCAGATGCGATAGATGGACGGGATGCACTGCAGTTATAAAGGACATGACGGATAGCATTCACATCACCGTCAAACTCAAAGAGCAGGGCGAACTTGACGCTTTCTGTTACCTTACTGTTTTCCACCAGCACACCTTTTGCATCCAATGCTTCCTGTAAGATTTCTGTTCGGAACCATTCCGGGATAAGGGCAATCTCAAGATCACCGCTGTAACCGTTATTGGTAGAAGAACGGAAATATACAATACCATCTGCATAGAATGGACTGGATTCACCTTCTGCATCCAGACTGATGCTGACCGCACCCGGAATTGCCTTTGGTGTCGCATAGGTAAAAGTGGTCACTCCATCTTTTACTGTTTCTGTCAGCTTCGCAGCATGAACATTCTTTAGATTGTATTTCACTTTATTTCCCATGAACGTTAAACCTCCATTTCATATAAAACTTCATATAATTTTTCGGACTCAATGAAGGTTTCGGTCTTTTCATAAAACAGTCCATACGCATCAAGTACAGCTTCCACCTGTTCTTCCAATTCCGGCATCTTCTTGTCCGTATATAATTCCACATCCAGCTGTTTTGCTTTGAAATAGACCTTTCCGTCTGCTCCAAAGTTGTTACTGCCGGGTGTTACATAGATTAAAAAAGGCGGTTCGGGTGACTCTCCTTCTGCAAAATGGTGATATGCAAAAGGCAGTCCCATACCGCCTATCATGGTTACGATTTCATCAAATGACATTATTTCAGCCCCTTTCGGATTTCTGCTTCCAGTTCTTCGATGGCATACTCCTCTGCCGGGGCAATGTGTGTAATGCCTTCCACTCTGCCACCGCCACGCTTGGCATGACCTTTTTCCAGAAGATGGGTAAGTCCCGGCTTTGCCCGGTTATGAACGGTAACGCTTACTTGACTGCTTTTGTCGATGGTCTTTTTGACCGTCCAGCCTTTTTTATAACCACCATAGCGTTCCGGGGAACCTGTCTTTGCAATGTCCTTTGCTTCTTTGGAAACGGTATCCACTGCATTTTTTACAATTTCATCCGTGACTTCCTTGTATTCTTCCAAGGCTTCCATAATGGCACTGGACATATTTCCAATGGATATTTTCTTCGCCATACCTATTCCCTCACAATCTTTTTCCCTGTCAGTTTCAGCTTCCGATGACCGAACTGCACATCATCCACGCAGGTAATGTTATAAAAATGACCGCCAAAAGAAATGCGGTATTCCTTGCTGCTTAGTCCCTCCAGCTTTTTACACCATCGAATGATAAATGTCAGAATATCTTCAGAACGTACAGAAGGTTCTGTACCATTTTCGCTGCCAGATACCAGATTAACATAGGCAAAGCAGGAATAAGAATCCACCCAGTCCGAAGTATGATTTCCAATCCCGTCCACCACAGTCTTATGTTCCTGCAGTGTGATCCGCTGTCTCATAGACCCGATATCCATCAGAACACCTCCTTGCGTCTGCTTGAAAGAATACATTTCAGAGTCGGAATTAGTTCTTTGATATCTGTTCCACGGTTCTCATACAGAACTCCCACCGCATACAATACTGCAGTCTTTGCAACATCTGCCTCTTCCGTCAGTTCTTTCCGTAAGATGTCACCACACACCCCTTCTGCCGTAGAAAGTAAAGTGAGGATGAGTGTATCTTCATCCTCAAACTCCACCTTCAGATATTCCTTGGCTTCTTCCAAAGTCACAAGCATGAAGATACACCTCCCCAAAGACTACGCTTTCATTGTCAGTGTCTTCACCGCTTCTGGAAGGATAAGTTTACCATCCACTCTCTGGCTGGCAAGGAAACCGACCTGTCCTGTTGTAGCGTAAAGCTCATTCAGACGTTTAAAGGAACGTCCCTGTCTGTCTGCAATCCAGTAGTAAGAGAAGTCACCGAATGCCATTGCCTTTGCACCTGCAGCAAGTTCCGATACGAAAGAAGATGTGTAGTAAGGACGGTTTAAGATCATATCCGGTACACCTGCCTGTACAGATGGCTGCCAGATATAATTTCCATTTCCATCTTTCAACTTACGAAGTGCCTTCACTGTGGAGTCATTCAAAATCCATACTGCTTTCTTTCTGTATGGAGATTTGAGGGAATAGAATAAATCCATGACATCATCAAAAGTGATGTTCGCACCTGCAGTAGTCACGCCATCAGAAGCACCGCCAGTCGCATTGAAAATACCTGTAGGCTTTCCAACACCATCGCCAAGGAAAAATGCTTCTTCTTCCTTACGTCCGATTCGTCTACCGAACTCTTTTGCAATGTAGTTCTCAAGGTTGAATACGTTGTCATTTAACAGTTCGTCAGACACTTTGATCATTGTCGCTACTTTGTAGGAAGCGATTGTGATCTGTCCGAAGCTGTCATCAGACTCTGGGAATGCTCCCTCTTCATCGATCCAAGATGCTTCACCCTTAGATGCCACTACCGGAATTTTTCTCTCCCCGTTAGATGTCTGAATGACTGTTGCAAGACTTCTGAAGAAGTTTTCCTCTTCCAGAGCTTCCACCAGTTTTCTTTCATATTCATCTGGTACAAGGTAACCACCTTCGGACTCTGTACCTACCTGCAGGGCATTGGAAACATCGTAATAATTCTTTTTTCGCATTGCATTCCAGAATGCTTTCTTGTACTCATCCCCGGCACGTCCTGTTTTTACATCTCCATCCACTCTGCCGTTTGGCTTATTGGTAATCGGAGAATTGATTGGTTTATTCAGTTCTGCATCAATGGCAGCCTGTCTTTCCAGACGATCAATCTCTTTTCCAAGGTTGACTACATCTGCTTCCATACGGTCATAAGTGGCTGTATCTTCCGCAGATAACAGACCGTCCGTTCCTCTTTTGGCATCTAAGAATGCTTTTGCAGCATCCCATGCCTTTGCTCTTTTTTCTCTTAATTCTAAAATTTTATTCATAATGAAAACCCTCCTTTAATGTGCTAAAAGATTCAGTCGTTTTTCCAACTGTTCAATCGGTGTCTTTTTCTCCGGTTTCGGAATCAGTTTGGATAAAAGCGAATTGGTCACTGCTGCCCTTGAGAACATCACAGCTTCCATCTTCAGTTCCTTTTCTTCCTCATCGTCCTCCTCTTCCGGCTCCTCCTCTGCTTCGTTACCTTTGGCAAAGAGGATCTCGTCTGCAAATCCAAGTTCTACAGCCTTCTTGGCATTGAACCAGCTTTCTGCATTCATCAGATGCGAAATACGGGAACGGGATAGCCCCGTCTTGATTTCATAGGCATTCATGATGCTTTCCTTCACCTCATCCAGCATTTCAATGGCTTTTCTCATTTCAGAAGAATCGCCAATCGCAATGGTTGCCGGGTTATGGATCATCATCATTGCCACCGGGGACATCTGAACCGTAGTTCCTGCCATCGCAATGACAGAAGCTGCCGATGCTGCCAGACCATCAATCTTCACGGTCACGTTTCCTTTGTAATCCATCAGCATGTTATAGATTTGTGCAGCTGCGAACACGTCACCGCCCGGTGAATTGATCCACACCGTAATGTCACCTTCCCCTGCCAGCAGTTCCTGCTTGAACAGCTTCGGTGTCACTTCATCGCCATACCATGTCTCATCGGAAATCTCTCCGTTTAAGAACAGCGTTCTTGTCCCTTCCTGCTCATTCTTGAGCCAGTTCCAAAACTTACGTTTCATAAGCTCTCTTTCTCCTTTCCATGAAAATGGGCATAAAAAATGGACCGTACCCAAACGGATACCGCCCTGCCAGTTTCATAGTATGCTATTTTATTTTTTTATACTTTTGGAAGGTTCCCTCCGCTTTTTCCTGCGAAGGCTCCTGCTTCCGATAACTTTGTCATGCTACCATTGACCAGATATAAGTCCCCACCATCCTCTGCCGGGATTGGGTTCAAATCTTCCAGTTCTCGGATATCATTTGCAGACATCCATCCGTTCTGCCTTGCAACAGAGTAACCGTTCATACGGCTCTGGTAATCACCACGAAGCAGACCGTCCACGTTCAGCTTGATAAAATAATCTTTCTTTTCCTGCGGAAGAAGCAGATCTTTCATCATGGCCTGTTCCCACCTGCACACCCAAGGGTCTAGGGTGTACTTGACAAATTCCAGAGACTGCTGCTCGATGTTGGAGAAGCTGGACTTTTCCAAATCTCCGACCATGTGTGGTGGAATGCGATACATACGTGCAATCTCGTTGATCTGAAATTTTCTGGTTTCCAGAAACTGTGCTTCTTCCGGAGGAATTCCAATCTGCTGGTATTTCATTCCCTCTTCGAGGACTGCTACTTTCCCAGCGTTTTTAGAACCACCATACACGGAATGCCAGCTGTCCCTTACCTTTGCCGGGTCTTTCAAAACTCCCGGATGCTCCAGAACACCGCCCGGTGTCGCACCATTTGCAAAGAAACTGGCTCCATATTCCTCACAGGCAATCGTCATGCCGACAGCATTCTTCGCCATCGCAATCGGAGAATACCCAATCAGACCATCGAACCCAAGTCCCGGAATATGCAGCACTTCTTCCTTCCGAAGAATGATATCCCCGGTTTCTTTAAAGTTCGGGTTCTCCTCGGAATTTCTGGAATAAATATAATAAAGCTCTCCGTTCTCTGCACGATCCACCTGCATCTTATCCGGGAGTAATGGATACAGGGCAAGCACCTGCCCTCGTCCGTCTCGGATAATCTGTGCATAGGCATTTCCCCAAATGAGCAAGTGGCTCATCAGAGTTTCCCGAAACACAAAGGAAGTCATTTCCTCATTCGGTGCATTGTGCAGCACGTGATAAAGCGGATGATCATACACACGCTCTTTCCCGGTATCGGTATATTTGTAAATGTTTAAGGGCAGTGATGCGATTGCTTCAGATAGAATTCTGACACAGGCATACACTGCAGTTGTCTGCATAGCAGTTCGTTCATTGACAGGCTTACCGCTTGTACTTCTACCAAACAAAAAGGAAAGAGCCGAACCCGCATAACTGTTCGTGGGTTTATCCCTCGCCTGTCCAAATCCAAATAAACTCTTAATCCCCATATGGCACCTCCTAAAAATAATAAAAAAAACATCTATTCTGAATACTTTTCAAAATAGATGTTCTTTATTATTATGAATCATACAATCCTGCCTTTTTAAGGTCTGTTGTAGCGTCCATCATTATTTCGCTTGCTTTTCTCTCAATAAGGTCCAATAGATTCCCCTTATTATCAAACAATTCTTTTAATTCATCTCCACAAATAGAAATTATCACTACTTGATGCGAAAGGTAATATTTTATCGCTAACTCTTTAAAAGTAGAAGGACCTTTTTCTTTAGAAATAATAATTCCAAACTTAATACAATTACCATTCCCACCTCCGTTTGCAGTAGTAATAATACTATGTAATTTTGACATATATCCACCACTTGGAGTCTGACTTTCATTCTTACATTCAATGAAGAATCTTGCACCAATCATGTCAAAAATTCCAAACTTCAAATACATTTTGTTTCTTACACAGCAATCAATCTGGTTTGTTGTTGTCCGAATTCCTGCCGCCTTAAAGATAGGACATAGATTAAAAAGATACTCTGTCAGATTTTCCAATGTATCCCCAATCTTTTTTGTTGTTCCTTTACGACTTCCGATAGATGAATACATATCTCTTAATTTTTGATATTCATCATCAGTTGGATGAAACAAATACTCATTAATATTACCAGCTAGAAAAATGGTTTCCATAGAATCCTCAGGGACAACAGCCCTAGCTGATAAATCCAATCCTTCCTGCTGCCCTTCTATAAAAACACTATCATCTTCCAGCGCATATATAAGCTCAATATCACTTGCTTCTACCTCAATTTCCTCGTTGCAACAGTAACATTCAAACGGCTCTGAGGGAATGTCTGCAATAGAATCTACCCTTTTTATGAGCATACCGCATTCTGGGCATCTAATTGTATAGAATACTTTCAATAGTCCTATTTCTTTACATTTTGTTAATACCCTGCTTACCAACTGTGGCGAAATTCCTAGTGCCTTAGCTACTTTTGACACAGTTATATTTTTCGTTGCACCGCCAATCAAGCTACTGAAATACGCTTCCAATGCCTGTATCTGAACGTCATTCAGCATTCCTTGCAGTGCTGATAAGTGAGAACAATACATGGATAATATCCTCCTCCATCGTATACTCCGTAAATTTAAGTATACAGTAATCTTTATTCACTACTATTTTTACCTTAAATTGTTTAGAACAATACATTTCATTTCTTGCAAACATAAATGTTACACCATCACATGCCTGACTTTTCTGTAACATTTTTTTATTATCAAAGAAAATGGCTTTTGATTGAAGCGGTTCTTCCAGTGCTGCCGTCTGTTCAACTTTGGAATCTTCTTCATCTGTAGCATTCAGTTTAAGTGGATATGCTTCCCTATCTTTGATAAATATATTCTTATTTGGATAACTGATAGAAAAGTATTTTTCTACCATATTCAGCACATTTGATTTTACATCTTCTTCATATGCATGTTTCAAATTACAGACTTGATGCATTAAGCAGTCAACAATTCCATTAACCTCCGTCTTTTTCTGCTCCATCAATTCTATAATCTCTTTTGGCGTCTGCGTATACCTTTCCAACATACAATACAATCTGGATTTAAATACGGTCTCTGCTTCAAAGCTCTTTTTTGTGGCAATTGACAACTTTTCACATACCCACTTTATAGCTTCGGCTGTCTCTTTTTCAGATTTAGTTGATATTGCTGCTTCCAAAACAAAGTTCTCTGCATACTTATATAATCCAGATTTTGATTTTGAACGGGATACAATAATTCCCATGTTACAGTAAACATCAACAAGTATCGGATACGGGACCGTAGCTGAACCGTGTTTTTTATCAAACGTGCATAACAACTTGCCCATGAACAGCCGTATTCTTCTGCCATAATCTCCTTCATTCGTGATCTCATAACGAAACAGGCGCAATTCACTGGAATATCCTTTATTTAAATGTCTGTTACCCGCATCTACAATTAAGGGTTCCATAATTTTTTTTACATATTCATCTTCATTCAAAAGATCTGTCATAAACGACTCATCATCTATCAATTTTATCTGGACATCTTTAATTCCTTCAATCAAAACATGATCCAGCCATTCCAAAACCTCTTCTTCTTTTTCCGGGGACTGATTCGCATAATTTTCAATATCTTGTATTAGTTGCGGTCGGTCAACAGTTGTTTTTAAATCTTCTTTTCGCTTCTCTCTAGCGAATTTTTTTAAGGCTGGAATCGTAATATAACTCTCGTCCTCGTTTGCAAATGTATATGGAATAGAAAACATATTCATGCCTCCTTTTGATTTTTTCTAATTATATCATATTTTCCATACACATTGATATGGCATTCTTTAAAATACTAGAATCCCACGATTATCATATACGCTTTCAGTTGTACCACCATTTCGTATTGCTCTATCCAAAGCCATGACAGTTGCGATACCACCGTCAATTTTCTCAGTCGATTTTTCCTTATCCATTTTGATGTTCCCGGCTGGGTCTTGTCGCACATACACGTTATCCAGCATCCATCGAAGCACCGGATGACCTCCATGTGCTATCTTCTCTTCCAATGTCAGCTTCATCAGTTCTTTGGTTGGCGGTGACATATCTTTGTAACCCTGTCCAAATGGGACAACTGTAAATCCCATACCCTCAAGGTTCTGTACCATCTGTACTGCTCCCCATCGGTCGAATGCGATTTCCTTAATGTTATATTTCATCCCAAGGTTCTCTATGAACTTCTCTATGAAACCGTAATGAATAACATTTCCTTCTGTGGTTTCCAGAAATCCTTGTCGTTCCCACACATCGTATGGAACATGATCTCTTCGTACTCGGAGTCTCATATTTTCTTCTGGTATCCAGAAGTGTGGAAGAACGATATATTTTTCATTCTCCGTCCTTGGAGGGAACACCAGAACAAAGGCTGTAATATCCGATGTGCTAGAAAGATCGAGTCCGCCATAGCACACTCTGCCACACAGTTCTTCCGGGTCAACCGGAAATGCACAGGCATCCCACTTATCCATCGGCATCCATCTGGTAGACTGCTTCACCCATTGGTTTAATCGCAGCTGACGGAAGATATTCTCTTCTGCTGGATTTTCCTTGGCACTTATATAAGCATTCTGCACTTTTTCAATGGCGATAGTATGTCCCAGAGAGGGGTTCGCTTTGTACCAGCTTGCCTCGCTTCCCCAATCATCATCGTCTTTAATTCCATATATAACAGGATAAAAGGTTGGATCAATCTTTCGACCTTCGATAATATCCAATGCCTTCTGGTGCTGTTCAAAGCAGATGGAATTTCGATTTGTTCCGGCAGTTGTAATCAGAAAATACAACGGCTGTGTTCTGGCATCACCGGAACCTTTGGTCATGACATCAAACAACTCTCGGCTCGGCTGGGCATGAAGTTCATCAAAGATAACCGCATGAACATTGAGACCATGCTTGGTATATGCTTCCGCTGATAATACTTGGTAGAAGCTATTGGTCGGTTTATACACAAGTCGCTTCACAGACATAACTGGTTTGATACGTTTCTTTAGTGCCGGACACTGATCTACCATATCAACCGCAACATCAAATACGATAGAAGCCTGCTGCCTGTCTGAAGCACATCCGTAAACTTCCGCTCCCCACTCCCCATCACCACAGGTCATGAGTAGTGCAATCGCAGCTGCTAGTTCTGATTTCCCGTTCTTCTTTGGGATTTCAATGTAAGCTGTATTATACTGGCGATACCCGTTATCCTTGACCGTTCCAAAAATGTCACGAACAATTTTGTCCTGCCAAGGAAGCAAATCGAATGGAACTCCACGCCACTGACCTTTGGTATGCTTTAAGCAGTTAATAAAGTTGACTGCGTGATCCGCTTTCGCTTTATCGTACATTAAGCTCCACCTCCCTTAATGAGCAGAAGTTCCATTTCATCGCTTTCTTTGTTATCACCATTATCAGTAACAATTCTGCTTCTTGCAGATGGTGTCAGACCGAACTGCTCACAGAATTTATTCATGATCTTTAAGTACGTCTGGGCAATGGATACCTGTGGTACCTGCTGCCAATAACCAGAAGGGGTTTTTACAATCGTGCCATGCTGCGTGATGAACTTTTCTGCTTCTTTCCATCTCGCATAGGCTTGACAGTAGCCTGCGAATGCTGCCATATCTACCTCCGTCAGAATACCTAGATGCTCCAGCTGTTTCGCCATCCTCTTCCATTCCTTTTTCGCTTCATCCTCAAGCCAGGAAGGACAACGTGGTGCCTTTTTCTCCGGCTTAGGCTCTTTTGTATTCAAACTTCTCTTTCCCGGATTTCCTTCCAGAACCTTTACTGCAGTCGGTTTCGGCTTTCTTCCTCTCTGAGCCATTGTCCTCACCTCCTTAAAAATGGCATAAAAAAAGACCTCCAATGAAGTCTCGATCATTCTCTCCTACGACAAAGAGAGCCTTCATAGCTCCCTGTCTGCTGTTTAGTTATAATTATTCAGCAAAATACAAAGTGTAAGGTTTGTCATTTCATCATCATCTTCCGGCTTGATATCCCAGCCTCTGTCATAAATACAAGTGGGAACCCCATCTTTTTCGATCCTCAGTTTTGAAATCTTACCGCCATTGATACCATAAGCACTTGGCTCATCATAGTGTTTTACCCAGTAATGACAAATTCCTTTTCCACCTTTTACATTTCCAATTGAACCTTCGCTCCACATCGTGCGTTCCTCCGTTTTTCTTTGTTTTCCCTTTCGGTAGTAGCATATTACCTCTGAAACACACATATATCCAGTCATTCCGAAAGCATAAATGTACCAAAGATTTTTGTAAAATTTGTGTACATTATTATTCTTCCCCGTTAAGAATGAAGCGAGTATATTTATCCTTATGATCTTCCAAAAAGAAAATCAATTCCCAGAATTCCATATCGAACGCAATCCTCTGCACCATAGGGATATCAAACATATTGGTGAGTCCAGTTTCTCTTATGGCAAGAATCTGCTCCTTTACTTTTTCATCCATCTTCTTTTGCATTTCCTGTTCCTTATTTCCAACCCTACAATAAATTGCTGCTTTCATACTTACTCCTCAATTCTCCGGCAGCGGTCTTCACCATACACTACATTCAGTCCGCTTCCGTTATCCCATCGAACCATCACTGATCCTGTATCGTCTACACCTCGTACTGTTCCTTTGGTTCCAATTGGCGGTGCCTGTTCATCATCCATCCGTTCAAGTATTACTCTGCATGAGCCGTCCCCGTCAGCATAGACACCTAAAACGAAAGAATTCTATCCTATTCTTAGTTTTTCTTGATTTTCTTCATTTTTTTATCCATTCAGGCTGACGGGATACTCTTTTCTAGCCCTGCTGTGCCTGTGTGGATTTTGACTCGAAATAAGCTATGCTGCTTTCAAATCCTTCTCATGTTTTTGATAGTACTCCTCTGGTGTCAGATATCCGTTTGCTTCATGAATCCGTTTGCGGTTATAAAATATCCATATATATTCAAATACTGCCGCTTTCGCTTCCTCACGGGTATGGAAGTGCTGTTCATTCAGCCACTCCTGCTTCAGTTTCCCCCAGAAGCTCTCCATCGGCGCATTATCCCAGCAGTTCCCTTTTCGGCTCATGCTACTGATAAAACCATGGTCTTTGACAAGCTTCTGATATTCCTGTGAACAGTACTGGCTTCCCCTGTCAGAATGCAGGATACATCCGGCTGTAGTTTTCGTATGGCGGATTGCATCCTTAAGCGCAGATATCACAAGCTCCTTCGTCATACGCCTATCCATCGATATCCCGACGATCTTATCTCCGCAAAGATCCATAACCCCTGCAAGGTACAGCCAGCCTTCATCTGTCGGGATGTACGTAATATCGCTTACCATTTTCTGCCCGGGTCTGTCTGCCGTAAAATTCCGGTTCAGGATATTTTCCGCCACCGGAAGGTTATGACCGGAATTTGTTGTCGCTTTATATTTTCTGTGACTTTTTGACCGTATACCATTTTCACGCATGATGCGCTCTATACGCTTGTGATTGACCGGTTTTTCTGATTTCCGGTTTATTTCATGGGTTATCTTTTTGATTCCATAAGTACCTCGTGACTCCTTATGGATTCGGATGATCTCTTTCAGTAATGATTCATTCTCTGCATATCGTCGTTTTTTGGAACGCTTCCGCCACGCATAATAACCGCTTTTTGAAACCTGAAGCCACTGCGCCATCTTCGCGATCCGATATTGGGAGCGGTACTGCTCCATATAAAGGTAACGGATCACTTCAGGTTCTTTGCAAAGAAGGCGCTTGCTTTTTTTAGGAATTCATTTTCCTCTTCCAGA
>ERZ808044.433-NODE-433-length-46669-cov-12.083169_pt1 | contig 46669 bp, 36 predicted proteins | sample MGYA00380195_ERZ808044 | MGnify/ENA primary metagenome ERZ808044 (study PRJEB31490, sample SAMN06133423) | mouse gut metagenome | isolation source: Z7_2 | host: mice | place: China: Chengdu | collected 2015-05 ...
AACCAAGTTTCAGCGTCAGATTATGGAATTATACCAGGTCACATTGTGACCTGTGTATAATTTGTCGGGATTTTAGGTTACAACTTATTCTAATATAGTAAAGAAACATATCGTTCCCATTTTGGGAAGTAAGAAATTGGCAGAGGTAAACAGGGGAGATATTTATAGACTGTATAAAGACCGGATAAAGTATTCTTGGTATATTGCGAGGTTAGTCAAGACGGTTATGAATGTCTCCTTTCGTTATGCGGTAAAGTGCAGGCTGGTTTCTGTTAATCCGGCAGAGGGTATAGATTTACCAAAGTCAGTAGAAATAAAACCTTATCATACAAGAAATATTGATACGGCAAAAACGTTGAATATGGAACAGATTATAAGACTCTTGGAGGAGAGTAAAGATACTCCAATACATATGCAGGTGCTTTTTAATGTGCTCATGGGACTTAGAAAACAGGAAATCAATGCAGTAAAATATTCGGATGTGGATTATATTAACCGTACATTATCTATAGAACGGCAGTTAGGAAAGAAGCTGGACCGCGAACCGAATGGGACAGATGAAAAGGGTACAACAAAAAATGAGCTGACGCTTAAAACTCCGTCCAGCCGGAGGGAATTGCCAATTCCTGATTATGTTTTTGAAGCAATTTTAGAAGAGCGAAAGAAATATGAGAAGAATAGAAAAAGGAGACGTTCGCAATTCCTGGATGCGGATTATATCTGCTGCTCTAGTTATGGTAAGCCCCGCAGTAAGGATTTTCATTGGCCGCATTACAAAAAATTACTGCAGAATACGGGATTGCCGGATATTCGTTGGCATGATTTGAGAAGTACCTATTGTACATTGCTACTGAAGCAGGATTTCAATCCAAAAGCGGTTTCTAAGCTTATGGGGCATGCAAAAGAGTTGATTACAATGGACGTATACGGGGATAATACGAATATTATTCCAGAAGAAATACCAGAATTATTATCATATATAAAAGATGTCATGCCTCAAAAGAATAATGACATCAGTGTAGTAGCAGATACAAATGATATAGTGGTCGATGTGGAAAAGTATTGCAGGAAGAGCGAAAGCAGGAAGCGGATGAAGCGAGGAGAATGTGACTAACAGAATACGAACGAATGTTCACTTTTCTGTAGACAAGAGTAAGGGGATGTGTTATAATATGCGCGTTGGTGAAGGACAGTTTATAATAATATAGTAGATTTTAAATTTGTACAATGGTTTTCTGTGTCCGTTCGGTTTATTATTTCCGTCTGGTACGGGAAATGGAATTGAGTAACCATAATTCGTCGAGAAGCCAATTTCTGATAAACAGAGTATGTGCCTCGACGAATTTCTGCCTAATAACCAATTTTTTTAACTATAGATTTTGGAGGTGGTTTTTGTGCAGGATACACAAAGTGTTTTTAAATTGCATAGCGGTTATGAGCCTACAGGAGACCAGCCGCAGGCGATAGAAGCTCTGGTTAAAGGTTTCAGGGAAGGCAATCAATGCCAGACTTTATTGGGGGTTACGGGTTCCGGTAAGACTTTTACCATGGCGAATGTGATCGCGCAGCTTAACAAACCGACTTTGGTAATAGCGCACAATAAAACTCTTGCTGCCCAACTGTACGGCGAGTTCAAGGAATTTTTCCCTGAAAACGCGGTGGAGTATTTTGTGTCCTATTATGACTACTATCAGCCGGAGGCTTATGTCCCTTCATCTGATACGTATATTGCCAAGGACTCCTCCGTCAATGACGAGATAGACAAGCTCCGTCATTCTGCAACGGCAGCTTTGTCCGAACGCCGGGATGTGATTATTGTAGCCAGTGTGTCCTGTATCTATGGTCTTGGTTCCCCGATTGATTATCAGAATATGGTAATTTCATTACGTCCGGGAATGGTGAAAGACCGTGATGAAGTGATTAAGAAGCTCATAGAGATACAGTATGACCGTAATGAGATGGATTTTAAGAGGGGAACATTCCGTGTTCGGGGAGATGTTTTGGAGATCATTCCGGCATTGTATGAAAGTTTGGGATATCGGATCGAGTTTTTCGGGGATGAAGTAGACAGAATTACGGAAATTGATATTTTGACAGGTGAGATCAAGAGTGAACTGAACCATGTGGCAATTTTTCCGGCGTCTCACTACGTAGTTTCTAAAGACAGTCTTGACCGGGCAATCAAAGAGATTGAGATCGAATTAGAAGAACAGGTTAAGTATTTTAAAAGCGAAGGGAAGCTGTTGGAAGCACAGAGAATTTCGGAGAGGACAAATTTTGATATAGAGATGATGCGGGAGACGGGTTTTTGTTCCGGGATTGAGAATTATTCACGGCATCTGACCGGGCTTGCGGCGGGACAGCCGCCCCACACGCTGATTGATTATTTCCCGGATGATTTTATGATGATGATCGACGAGTCCCATAAGACGGTGCCGCAGATCGGAGGAATGTATCATGGCGACCAGTCCAGAAAGTCGACTCTGGTAGAATACGGATTCCGCCTTCCGTCAGCAAAAGACAATAGACCCTTGAATTTTGAAGAATTTGAAAGTAAGATAGACCAGGTGATGTTTGTCTCTGCGACTCCGGGACCATATGAGGAACAGCATGAGCTTTTGCGGGCGGAACAGGTGATCCGGCCTACAGGGCTTCTGGATCCGGAGGTTGAGGTCCGCCCGGTAGAGGGACAGATCGATGATTTGGTGGGGGAAGTAAATAAAGAGATCGGCAAGAGGAATAAAGTTTTGATCACAACACTTACAAAGAGGATGGCAGAGGATCTTACAGATTATATGCGTGAAGTGGGTATCCGGGTGCGGTATCTGCATTCGGATATTGATACTTTGGAGCGGACAGAGATTGTCAGGGATATGCGTCTGGATGTATTTGATGTACTTGTGGGGATCAACTTGCTAAGAGAGGGACTGGATATTCCTGAGATTACTTTGGTGGCGATATTGGATGCGGATAAGGAGGGGTTCTTGCGTTCGGAGACATCTCTGATCCAGACGATCGGACGTGCGGCACGTAATTCGGAAGGCCATGTGATTATGTATGCAGATACAGTTACGGATTCTATGCGCCTTGCCATTGATGAGACGCAGAGACGGCGCGCGGTGCAGATGCAGTATAACGAAGAACATGGTATCACGCCACAGACGATCAAAAAAGGAGTGCGGGATCTGATTGCCGTATCGAAGAAGGTTGCGGCAGAAGAGCTCCGGATGGAGAAAGATCCGGAGTCAATGAGTGAGAAAGAGCTGGAAAAACTGATACAGGATGTCAGCAGGCAGATGAAGAAAGCGGCGGCTGAGCTTAATTTCGAGGCAGCGGCCGAATTAAGAGATAAGATGGTAGAGCTGAAGAAGATATTGAATGCAGACTAAGGAACTGTTAAAGAATTAATCTTCACATATGACTTGTCTGAATCTTCCTATGCTGCGTCATATGCAAGGTTAATTTTTAACAGTTCCTAACGACAAAATATAACAGAACGAATAGATTTCAGGAAGGATAAGGCATGGCAAAGAAAAAAGACAGCAAGCATTTTATAAGAATAAGAGGTGCCAATGAGCATAATCTGAAGAATATAGATTTGGATATTCCAAGGGATGAGCTGGTGGTGCTGACCGGACTTAGCGGATCGGGCAAATCTTCTCTTGCTTTTGATACCATTTATGCAGAAGGGCAGAGAAGATACATGGAGTCATTGTCTTCCTATGCGAGACAATTTCTGGGGCAGATGGAGAAACCGGATGTGGAAAGTATCGAGGGATTGTCACCGGCAATATCTATCGATCAGAAATCCACGAACAGGAATCCCCGGTCTACGGTAGGGACGGTGACGGAGATCTATGATTATTTCCGTCTGCTGTATGCCAGGATTGGAATTCCGCATTGCCCAAAGTGCGGAAAAGAGATTAAGAAACAGACTGTCGATCAGATGGTTGATCAGATCATGGAACTTCCTGACAGGACAAAGATCCAGCTGTTGGCGCCTGTTGTGCGCGGCAGGAAGGGAACACATGCCAAGTTATTTGAACGCGCCAGGAAGAATGGATATGTCCGTGTCCGTGTGGATGGGAATCTCTATGAGTTATCGGAAGAGATTACGCTGGATAAGAATATTAAGCATAACATTGAGATTATCGTGGACCGTCTGATGGTGAAAGCGGGAATCGAACAGCGTCTGACAGATTCTATAGAGACGGTTCTGGGGCTGGCGGAAGGATTACTGATTGTAGATGTGATTGACGGTGAAGCTATTAATTTCAGCCAAAGTTTTTCATGTGCGGACTGCGGGATCAGTATTGAAGAGATCGAACCAAGAAGTTTTTCTTTCAACAATCCTTTTGGTGCGTGTCCGGAGTGCTTCGGACTGGGATATAAGATGGAATTTGATGAGGATCTGATCATTCCGGATAAGAACTTAAGTATTATGGAAGGTGCGATCACAGTCATGGGATGGCAGTCCTGTAACGACAGGAAGAGTTTTTCCTATGCGATTTTGGAGGCACTGTGCAGAGAGTATCATTTTTCCCTGGATACCCCTTTCAAAGATTATCCGAAGAAGATACATGATATTCTGATCCATGGAACGAATGGGAAAGAGGTAAGAGTCCACTATAAAGGACAGCGCGGAGAAGGGGTCTATGATGTGGCTTTTGAGGGGCTGCTTTCTAATGTGGAACGCCGTTACAGGGAGACAGCTTCGGAAACATCCAAGGCAGAATATGAAGAGTTTATGCGGATTACCCCATGCAGGGAATGCAAGGGGCAGAGATTGAAGCCGGGGGCTCTTGCAGTGACGGTGGGTGATAAGAATATTGCGGAAGTAACGGCAGTGTCTATCGAGCGCCTCCAGTCATTTTTGGAGCAGTTGGAACTGAATAAGCAGCAGTTGTTGATCGGCGGACAGATTTTGAAGGAGATTAAGGCACGGATTCAGTTCCTGATGGATGTAGGGCTTGATTATCTGACCCTGGCGCGAGCAACGGGAAGTTTGTCCGGGGGGGAAGCCCAGAGGATCCGGCTGGCAACTCAGATCGGTTCCGGGTTGGTAGGAGTTGCGTATATTCTGGATGAGCCGAGTATCGGACTTCATCAGAGGGATAATGATAAACTTCTGGGCACATTGAAGCATCTGCGGGATCTGGGGAATTCGGTCATTGTGGTGGAGCATGATGAGGATACGATGCTGGAAGCGGATTATATTGTGGATATCGGGCCGGGAGCCGGCGAACACGGGGGAGAGGTCATCGCGCAGGGTAGTGCGAAGGAGATCATGAAAAATAAGAATTCCATTACCGGTGCGTATTTAAGCGGTAAGATCAGGATCCCTGTGCCAAAAGAGCGGGCGAAGCCGTCCGGCTGGCTGAAAGTAATCGGTGCCCGGGAGAATAACCTGAAGAATATAGATGTAGAGTTCCCGCTGGGAGTCATGACCTGTGTGACAGGAGTGTCTGGTTCGGGTAAGAGCTCTCTTGTCAATGAGATTCTCTATAAGCGGCTTGCCAGAGAGCTGAACCGCGCGAGGACGATACCGGGGAAGCACGATGCGATCGAAGGGCTTGACAGGCTTGACAAAGTGATCAATATAGACCAGTCGCCGATCGGGAGGACTCCAAGGTCGAATCCGGCTACTTACACGGGGGTTTTTGATCTGATCCGCGACTTGTTTGCGTCGACTGCTGATGCCAAGGCAAGGGGATATAAGAAGGGCAGATTCAGCTTTAATGTCAAGGGCGGAAGATGTGAGGCGTGCAGCGGTGACGGGATATTGAAGATAGAGATGCATTTCCTGCCGGATGTCTATGTGCCGTGTGAGGTCTGTGGGGGAAAAAGGTATAACCGTGAGACGCTGGAGGTAAAATATAAAGGGAAAAATATTTACGATGTCCTTGATATGACTGTTGAGGAAGCGCTTCATTTCTTTGAAAATGTACCGAGTATCCGGAGGAAGATGGAGACCCTGTATGATGTGGGGCTTTCTTATATCCGGTTAGGACAGCCTTCTACGACGCTGTCCGGCGGAGAAGCCCAGAGAATCAAACTTGCGACAGAACTGAGCAAGAGAAGTACAGGAAAGACGATCTATATTCTGGATGAACCCACAACCGGATTGCATTTTGCGGATGTCCACAAGCTGACGGAGATCCTGCGCCGTCTGTCATCCGATGGAAATACTGTGATTGTAATCGAGCATAACCTGGACGTGATCAAGACGGCAGATTATATCATTGATATCGGTCCTGAGGGCGGAGACCGGGGCGGAACGGTGATTGCAAAGGGAACACCGGAAGAAGTGGCACAAAGCCAGGTATCTTACACCGGCAGGTATATTGATGCCGCATTGAGGAAATAATATAAGATATATGCAGTTTAAAACAGAAGGATATCTCTGGACGGGGATATCCTTTTCATTCCGGCTTCACAAAGTTTTAAGGAAAAAGGGGTTTGCATTTTCAGAAAAGTTGATTATAATGGAACGAGCACCAGTACAGGTCAAGTCAACAAATGATAATCATATAGATAGCATAGGGAAAGGGGAAGAAAGATGTCAGTAGATATCGGAATTGACTTGGGAACTGCCAGCGTCCTGGTCTATGTAAAAGGAAAAGGCGTCATATTGAAGGAACCATCTGTGGTTGCCTATGACAGGGATACCAACGCGATAAAAGCCATTGGCGAGGAAGCACGTTTAATGTTGGGAAGGACACCGGGGAATATTGTGGCTGTCCGTCCGCTCCGTCAGGGAGTAATCTCAGATTATACGGTGACAGAGAAGATGATAAAGTACTTTGTGCAGAAGGCGTTAGGAAAACGGACTTTTAAGAAGCCGCGGATCAGTATCTGTGTTCCAAGCGGTGTGACAGAGGTGGAGCGTAAGGCAGTTGAAGAGGCAACCTATGCGGCCGGGGCCAGAGAGGTGAACCTGATCGAGGAGCCGGTAGCGGCAGCCATAGGCGCCGGAATTGACATTTCAAAGCCCTGTGGTAATATGATTGTGGATATAGGAGGAGGAACCGCTGATATAGCTGTGATTTCCCTTGGAGGAACCGTGGTGAATTCTTCAATCAAGATTGCAGGAGATGATTTTGATGAGGCAATTGTACGTTATATGCGTAAAAAGCATAACCTTCTGATCGGCGAAAGGACGGCGGAGGACATTAAGATCAAGATCGGGACCACATACCCCTTAATTGAAGATGAATCACTGGAAGTAAGAGGACGTAATCTTGTAACAGGTCTTCCAAAGACGGTGACGGTGACTTCGCTTGAGACGGAAGAGGCGCTTCGGGAACCGACAGGGCAGATTGTCGAGGAAGTGATCAATGTACTGGAGCGTACACCGCCGGAACTGTCGGCAGATATTCTGGATCGGGGAATCATGCTGACAGGGGGAGGTTCCATGCTTCGGGGATTGGAAGAACTGATAGAGGAGAAGACGGGGATCAATACCATGACTGCAGAAGATCCTATGAAAGTAGTAGCGATTGGGACCGGGCAGTTTGTGGAGTTAGTGAGCGGACGAAGAGAATTCTGATGGACAGTATAAAGGGATATATAGAACATATTGTATTCCGGAATGAAGAGAACGGTTATACGGTATTTAATTTAAATAACGATGACGGTGAAGTGACATGTGTGGGCAGGTTTCACTTTGTCGAAGAAGGGAGCCTGATGAAGCTTACGGGGGAATATACGACTCATAAGCTGTACGGGCTCCAGTTTAAGGTGGAATCCTCCGAGATCTGTGAGCCGGAAGATCTGGTGTCTATCGAGAGATATCTTGGCTCCGGGGCGATTAAAGGCATCGGTGCTGCTCTTGCCGGGAAGATTGTGAAGAAGTTTAAGGAGGATACTTTTCGGATCATCGAGGAAGAACCGGAAAGACTGGCCGAGATCAAAGGGATCAGTGACCGCAAAGCACGCGAGATATCTGCACAGGTAGAAGAGAAGAGGGATATGCGTCAGGCGATGCTGTATCTGCAGAAGTATGGGATATCTACCACTTTGGCTGCGAAGATCTATCAGCATTACGGACAGAATGTTTATCGTGTGCTGGAAGAGAATCCATATCAGCTGGCTGATCATGTATCGGGGGTTGGCTTCAGGACAGCGGATGAGATTGCGTCCAGGGCCGGGATCCATGCGGATTCGGAATATCGTATCCGCAGCGGAATCTTTTATACACTCATGCAGAGCGTGAATGACGGACATGTGTATCTGGATGCGGAATCACTTCTCCAAAGGGCCGGTGGACTTTTACAGGTTGAGATTCAGGATATTGAAAAATATCTGATGGATCTTGCCATAGAGAAGAAAGTGGTTTTGAAGAAGATGCCTGACGGTATGCGGGTGTATTCTTCGCATTATTATTATATGGAATTAAATGTGGCAAAGATGCTGCATGATCTGAATGTAGATTATGGTACAGACGAGAAGGAGATGCTGGATAAGCTTCTCTCTATTGAAAAAGATGTGGATATTAGTTTGGATGAGATGCAGAGGAAGGCTGTTCTGGAGGCTGTAAAGCATGGAATCATGGTACTGACAGGCGGACCCGGGACAGGAAAGACGACGACGATTAATGCGATGATTCATTTCTTTGAGAATGAGGGGGCAGATTTTCGTCTGGCTGCGCCGACCGGACGGGCGGCGAAACGTATGACGGAAGCCACGGGGTATGAGGCACAGACGATCCATAGACTCTTAGAAGTCAGCGGGAATCCGGAAGAAGACAGTGTCAGTGGATTCCTGAGGAACGAAGAGAATCCGCTGGAGGCGGATGTGATTATTATAGATGAAGTTTCTATGGTGGATCTTCCGCTGATGTCTGCATTGCTTCGGGCTATTGTTCCGGGAACCCGCCTGATTCTTGTGGGAGATTGTAATCAGCTTCCAAGTGTAGGACCGGGAAGTGTGCTGAAAGATATTATCAGCTCGAAGAGATGTTCGGTAGTGATGCTGACAAAGATCTTCCGGCAGGCAGGAGAGAGCGACATTGTCGTCAATGCCCATAAGATCAACCGCGGCGAGGAAGTGATACTGGACAATAAGAGCAGGGATTTCTTTTTCTTAAAGAGGCAGGATGCTAATGTGATCATAAGTGTGGTTATTACGTTGATTCAGAAGAAGCTTCCGAAATATGTAGACGCGTCCCCTTTCGATATTCAGGTTTTGACACCCATGCGGAAGGGGCTTTTGGGGGTTGAGCGCCTCAATGGTATTCTTCAGGAATATCTGAATCCGCCGGGAGAGGGGAAGACGGAGAAGGAATATGGAGACCGTTTGTTTCGAGAAGGCGATAAGGTCATGCAGATCAAGAATAATTATCAGTTGGAGTGGGAGATCTCTACCAAATATGGTATGACTATTGATAAGGGGATGGGGATTTTTAATGGTGATATGGGAATCATCAAAGAGATCAATACTTATGAAGAGACGGTGACGGTAGAGTACGATGAGCAAAGAAGGGTGAAGTATCCATATGCCATGTTGGAGGAATTGGAACTTGCCTATGCCACTACTATACATAAATCGCAGGGGAGTGAATACCCCGCAGTGGTGATTCCGCTGCTTCGGGGACCAAGGCAGTTGTATCACAGGAATCTTTTATACACAGCCGTGACAAGGGCGAGACGGTGTGTGACCCTGGTTGGAAGCGACAGCGTGTTTCAGGAGATGATCCGCAACACGAACGAACAGAGGCGCAACACAAGTCTTGCGGAACGGATCCGGGAACTTAAGTGACTGTGAGCTGACAGAGCCTTATCGGACGAATCCGGGAACACAATGAAAGAATATATAAAATCTGCCGGGATGAAGGCCGGAATCTGGCTGTGGCCTGAAACCTGTCCTTTTTGCGGCAGAGTCAGCAGCCAGGGGATTTGTACAGAGTGCAGACGGAAAACAGAGGCCTTAAGGATCCGGGAACCAAGATGCATGCGATGCGGGAAACCGGTTCGAAATGCAAGACAGGAATACTGTTTTGACTGCATGCAGACACATCATCAGTACGACAGGGGATATAGCCTGTGGATTCACAGAGAACCTGTCAGCACCTCTATCTATCAGTTCAAGTATCATAATCAAAGGATATATGGAATTATTTACGCAGAAGAACTTGTTCGATACTATGGTGATGTGATAAAAAGATGGAAACCGGATATCATTATGCCGGTTCCGCTTCATAAAAGACGCAGAAGAAAAAGAGGTTACAATCAGGCTGAGATCATCAGCCGGGAGCTGGGCAGAATACTGCAGATTCCGGTAGATGCCGGAAGCCTTTTGCGAAGGGTCTACACAGACCCTCAGAAAACGCTGGGCCGCAGGGGAAGGAAAAAGAATTTGAGGCGTGTGTTTGCGCTTAATGAGAGTTTTCAGCCGGTGCCGGCGGTGCTCCTGGTCGATGATATATACACGACAGGTAATACGATAGATGCGGTATCAGAAGTTTTGAAGGAGAATGGCGTCGAAAAAGTCTACTTTTTAACTATAAGTATTGGACAAGGGTTCTGATATTTGCTATACTAAAAATGATGTTTGAATTTCCATTATAACATTTCGAGGTGGTTTATGTTAGATAAGAGAAAAGTAGAACTTATGACTCGTCTTGCTTTTTACGAACAGACGAAGGGTGAGGAAGATTTTAAAGTCAGCGAATATTACCGCAGGGACTATACCAGTCTGCATACGATTTGCTCTGTCTTGTGGGTTACGATTGGTTATCTCTGTTTTGTAGGGATACTGGTATTGGTCTGGCTGGATGAACTGCTGAGTAATATGTCGAATGCGTTGATAGTGATGTTGATGGGGATGATTGTCCTGGGGTATATTTCACTGGTGATTGTATATGCGATCGTTGCGAACCACATCTATAATGAGAAGCATAAGGATGCCAGGCAGAGAGTCAAGAAGTATAACCATGACCTTACTCGACTGCTTAAGATGTATGAAAAGGAGAACAGATAGATGGACAGCATTTATGTACTTCGTGGACGGTTAGAAGAATTATACGCCAGGAATTCGAAGGTATATGACAAGATACTTCAATTCATATTGGCAGCGGCCACATTTATGATCATAAACCGGAATGTAGGATTTATGAAAGCGGCGGCTTCGCCGGTGGTGTCGATAGCCCTTGCGGTTATCTGTACATTTCTTCCAAGATCGGTGATTGTGGTGGCAGCGACAGTACTGATACTGGCACATTTGTATTCGGTATCTTTAGGGATACTGGTGATGACGGCTATTATTTTTCTTATCATGTATATTTTCTATTTGAGGCTTGCACCTAAGATGGCGCTGCTCCTTTTGCTGACGCCGCTTGCAATTTTTTTGAAGATTCCTTATGTGATCCCGATGATCTGCGGACTGGTGGCAGCACCGGGAAGTATGGTGGCAGTCATCTGTGGGACGATGGTTTTTTATATGATGGAATACGTGAAGAAAGCGGCCGCCAATGTGGAGGGATCAGGCGTCAAGACGATGCTTTCGCAGGCGACGGATTACGTCAGCAAGGTTTTTCAGGATAAGGAACTGTGGATCACCATAGCCGCTTTTGTTATCTGTTTTTTTGTAGTATTTGCATTTCGGCGGGCGTCGATGGATCATGCATGGGAGATTGCGATCGTATTAGGGACGATCGTGAATATGATCGTGATCGTTGCAGGTAATATGGCGTTTGGGGTTCATACATCCTATGGTACGCTGATTGGAGGAAGTATTGCCAGTATTGTAACAGGGCTGGTGTTGGAGATCTTCTTCTTTTCGGTGGATTATTCGAGGAGTGAGAATCTCCAGTTTGAAGATGATGAATACTATTATTATGTAAAGGCAGTTCCGAAGCTGTCGGTTACCAGATCAGAGAAGACTGTGAAGAGGATCAATGAACGGCAGGAGACAGAGATCATAGATACAGATTCTGTCAGGAAGAATTCCGGCGTGGTATCACGGGGGATCAGGAAGGATGGAAGAAGACCGGTTCCCAAGAGAGGGCAGTCCGTGAAAAAGCATGATATGCGGGAAGTGGATAAGATGCTTTTGACGCAGAGCCTTAGAAAGGATCTGGATTTAAGAGATTAGAAGAGAATGTGCTAAGAAGGAGGTGAAGGAATGGAGCAGCAGATTGGCTGGATTGTAGATCAGTATATTCCGAACTGGTATTTTCCGGAGATAAAGATTACAGATATCGTCGAAGTTTTGATTCTCACGTTTTTGATCTATCAGGTCATGATGTGGATTAAGAATACGAAGGCCTGGATGCTTTTGAAGGGTATGATCGTACTTGCTGTGTTCATTCTGTTAGCCGCTATATTCAAGATGCATACGATACTGTATATTGCCAGAAACTCGGTAACGGTAATGGCAACGATAGTGATCGTGGTATTTCAGCCGGAACTTCGCAGGGCTTTGGAGAAGCTTGGTGAGAAGCAATTTTTGTCTTCAATGGTTCCATTTGAAGCGAACCGTGAGAGGGTGCGTTTCAGTGAAGAGACCAGGGAGGGTATGATTAATGCGGCTTATGCCATGGGCAAGGTTAAGACAGGGGCGCTGATTGTAGTAGAACAGGCTATACGTCTGACGGAGTATGAGAGTACCGGCATACAGATGGATTGCCTGGTATCCAGCCAGGTACTGATCAATATATTTGAGCATAATACTCCGCTGCATGACGGAGCGATTATTGTACGGGGAGACAGGATTGTATCGGCGACCTGTTATCTGCCGTTGTCGGATAATATGAGGATCAGTAAAGCGCTTGGGACCAGACATCGTGCCGCGCTAGGTATGAGCGAGGTCAGCGACGCATTGATTATCGTAGTGTCTGAGGAGACGGGGGCAGTATCCGTAGCACAGGGCGGACTCTTGTACCGGAATATCCAGGAGAAGGATTTGAGGGAAAAATTAGCAAGTATTCAGGAACGGAGAGTGGAAGTTAATAAGCTGGCGGCATTGTGGAAAGGAAGGCGTAAGAATGAGAAGAAGACTGACAGCTAATTTTGGTCTTAAGATATTGGCCTTCTTTATTGCAGTTTTTATGTGGCTTATTGTGGTCAATATTGACGATCCCATCGACGAGAATTCCTATACAGGCGTATCGGTAAATGTGATCAACGAAGAGGTCGTAACGACTACCAACAGGACATATCAGATTGTGGACAATACTCAGGTGGTGAATGTGACAGTCCGTGCGAACCGGTCTGTGCTGAATAAGATCAAACAGGAAGATATTGTGGCGGTCGCGGATATGAAGGAGCTGAGTCTTGGCACGCAGATTCCGATTGATGTATCTATTCCGGGTTACCGTTATGAAAAGGCTTACACGACGCCGGGGAATCTTCAGGTCAAGATCGAGGATGAGGCTAAGAATAATTTCCCAATTACACCGACAACCATAGGAACGGTAAGGGAAGGCTATGTTCTGGGAGAATTGAATGCGAATCCGGAGAAAGTCACGCTTCGGGGGCCGAAGTCTGTGATTGACGATATCAGCAGAGTGGCGGCAGAGGCAGATGTATCAGGATTGTCTGAAGATGCGGATATAGAGGCGAGACTGATCCTGTACGACAGGAATAATAATGTGATAGATCAGACACTTCTTGCCAATAACCTTGGAAAAGAAGGCGTCAGTGTGGAGGTTAAGCTGTATCAGATTGAGAGTATACCGGTTAAGCTGGATACGTCCAAGATTACAGCGGCAAAAGGCTATAAGATCAGCTCGGTTAATGTAGAACCCCGGGAGATCAGTGTTACGGGTGATGAAGATGATCTGGCAGACTTAGATGAGATCAAGATACCGGCGGAGGAATTAGAGCTGTCCGACCTGACAGAACGGACGGAGAAAATGGTAGATATCACATCCTATCTTCCGGAAGGAATATCGCCGGTAGAAGGAAATGCGGACAGTGTACTTGTAACGGTTCTGGTGGAACAGCCGGGAGTGCAGAATTATGAAGTGTCGACCAGCTCTATAACGGTGAATAATCTTGCGGAAGATCTGGAGGTCAGCTATGGAACAGTAGTGGATCTGGAGATTCAGGTCAGAGGTCCGGCGGAGGCATTGGCGGTATTCTCTACTGCCAGAAAAGTAAGCATTGATTTGAAGAACTATGGGTCTCCGGGAACGTTTACAGTGCCGGTAGCAGTCGAACTGCCAGAAGGGTGTTCTCTGGTAAATAATGTGAATGTGAATATTATACTGGAGAAGAAATCAGAAGATAAGCAAGAAGAATAGACGGAGGAGATTATGGTTAAACAAAGAGTTACGATTATGAATCCTACCGGGCTGCATCTAAGACCGGCAGGTATTTTCTGCAACACGGCCAGCAGTTTTAAATGCAAGGTGACATTTGAGTATGATGATACGATTGCGAATGCTAAAAGTGTCTTAAGTGTTCTTGGGGCCTGTATTAAAAAAGGAGACGAGATTGAGCTGATCTGCGAAGGTGAAGATGAAGAAGAAGCGTTGAGAGCGATGGTGGATGCGATCGTAGACGGACTTGGCGAATAAGAATGAAGATGAACAGGCGGATAAGGGTTCCTTATCCGCCTGTTTGAGAAATTGCCGGGGAATTGCCTGAGAGATGCACAGGGTATTTCAGGGCATTTCCCTGCAGTTCCAAAGCAAAGGAGCAGACAGGATGTATAAGATTTTGATCGTAGAGGATGATATGACGATTGCACATACTCTGGCCTCCCATCTTGAGAAATGGGATTATGAGGTAAGATGTGCAGATGATTTTAAAAATATACTGGAGCAGTTTCTGCAATTTGATCCGCAGTTGGTACTCCTGGATATTATGCTTCCGTTTTTTAATGGTTTTCATTGGTGTCAGGAGATCAGGAGAGTGTCGGAAGTGCCGATTATCTTCTTGTCGTCTGCCAATGATAATATGAATATTGTCATGGCGATGAACATGGGAGGGGATGAGTTTATAGAGAAGCCCTTTGATCTGAATGTGGTGACGGCGAAGGTACAGGCGATTCTAAGGAGGTCCTATTCTTTTTGGGGGACGGCGAATGTGATGGAATATCACGGAGCGGTTCTGAATCTGAACGACGCCACTATGGTCAACCAGGGGCAGAAGCTGGAGCTTACGAAGAATGAGTTTCGGATACTCCAGATGCTGCTGGAGAATGGAGGAAGGATCGTATCCAGAGACAGTATTATTACGCGCCTCTGGGAGAGTGATGAATTTATCGATGATAATACACTGACGGTCAATATTGCAAGACTCCGCAAGAAGCTGGAGCAGATAGGGCTTGGGCAGATGATCCGTACCAAAAAGGGGATCGGATACATGGTGGAGCAGTAGGGAGTGCGGCAGGTGAAGGTTTTGATTGCGTTTTTGAAAGAACGGAAAAGAGAGTTTTGCTTCTATGTTGTTTTCGCGGGGATATTCGCAGCGGTATCCTATCTGTATAATGTCCGGATGGATGCAGTCCGGTATGCATTTTTATTATCGTTGGTCTGGCTGCTTCTATACGGAGTTCTGGACGGCGTGAGGTATGTAAGAAGATACAGGGAAGTGTCTGAGATAGAACAGAGGCTGGAGTCGGGGCTTGAGGAGATGCCGGAGCCGGCAGCGCTGATCGAGGAGGTTTATCAGAGAGTCATCAGGAAGCTGTATGAAGCTAAGACGGAGCTGGAGTCGGCAAACCGGATCAGCAGACGGGAAATGACAGACTATTACAGTATGTGGGTGCATCAGATCAAGACCCCGATCGCTGCCATGCATATCTTGCTTCAGGAACAGGATACATGTCAGATGGATGAAGGGGGATTGTCGGAAGAAGAGCCGGGTGAAGATATCAGGACCCTTCGCTTTCAGATGAAGTCTGCCGGCCAGTACGTAAGAGAGATGAAGCTGGAGTTGTTCAAGATTGAGCAGTATGTGGAGATGGTGCTCACTTATCTCAGGATGGAGGAAATGTCCTCGGATCTGGCTTTCGAGATCTATTCTCTGGATTCGATTATCAAGCAGGCGGTCCGCAAGTACTCGCAGATGTTTATTCTCAGGAAGATCAGGCTTGTATATGTGCCTGTGGAGAAAAAGGTGCTGACAGACGAGAAATGGCTGGGCTTTGTAATCGAACAGATCTTATCCAATGCTTTAAAGTATACGGTATCAGAGGATGGGCATCCGTCTGGGAAGGTGTCAATCTATATGAAGGATTACAGGCAGGAATCCTGCCTTGTGATAGAAGACACAGGAATCGGGATCTGGCCGGAAGATCTGCCCCGGGTATTCGAGAAGGGATTCACCGGCTACAACGGCCGTACAGACAAGAAGTCCACGGGAATCGGCCTGTATCTGTGCAAATCTGTGATGGACAGGCTGCGCCATCAGATCTGGATCGAATCGGAAGTGGGAAAAGGAACGAGGGTATACCTGTCTCTTTCGCGCAAATCCATGAGGCATGAATAGATTACCATTACCTTACAGGAATGTAAGTTTTCAGAGGGAAAATGTCACCTGAATCGATGGAAGGGCATTTTCTTTTTCTTTATAATGGGATGTGTAATGAAGAACATCAACATGAAAGGACGGGAAACTTATGGCATTGTTAGAAGTGAAAAATGTAAAGAAAATATATACGACCAGGTTTGGCGGCAATCAGGTGGAAGCATTGCGTGATGTGAATTTCTCTGTGGAGCCAAGGGAATATGTGGCGATCATGGGAGAATCCGGTTCCGGAAAGACTACGCTTTTAAATATCCTGGCGGCGCTTGATAAGCCGACAGGGGGAAAGGTATATCTGAAAGGACGGGACTTAAGCGGCGTGAAGGAGAAAGAGATCGCGGCATTTCGCCGGCAGAATCTGGGATTTGTGTTTCAGGACTTTAATCTTCTGGATACGTTTTCTCTTAAGGATAATATCTTCCTTCCGCTGGTGCTTTCCGGGAAGAAGTATGAAGAAATGGCAAAAAGGCTCCAACCGATCGCACAAATGCTGGAAATTGAAGAGATTCTGGAGAAATATCCATATGAAGTTTCGGGAGGGCAGAAGCAGAGGGCGGCGGTTGCAAGGGCGCTGATCACCAAACCGCAGCTGGTCCTGGCGGATGAACCTACCGGCGCGCTGGATTCCAGGGCAGCAGACGGGCTTCTTCGACTGTTTGCAGCCATCAATGAGGAGGGGCAGACGATTCTTATGGTGACCCACAGCGTGAAGGCGGCAAGCAGCGCGAAACGGATACTGTTTATCAAGGACGGGGAAGTATTTCACCAATTATATCGCGGAAATCTTACCAATGAGCAGATGTATCAGAAGATTTCCGATACGCTGACGGTGCTGACAACAGGAGGTGACAGAGTTGAGTAGTTCTATCTATAGCAGACTTGCGCTGACGAATCTCAAGAATAACCGAAAGACTTATGTCCCCTATATACTCACGTCTATTCTGACGGTGATGATGTATTATATTATGGATGCGTTATCCAGGAGCAACAGTATCGTTGATCCGAGTCTTCAATCGGTTTTGACATGTGCGGTGGGGGTCATCATAATCTTTGCCGTTATCTTTCTGTTCTATACGAACAGCTTTCTCATCAAGAGGAGGAAGAAAGAGCTTGGCGTCTATAATATTCTTGGCATGGGAAAGCGCCATATCGCACAGATGCTGGCAACCGAGACCGTAGTTACGGCGTCGGCCAGTATCGGGGCAGGGCTTATCTTCGGAATCATTTTCAGCAAATTAATGTATCTGGTGCTGCTTAAGATTCTTCACTATGACGTGAGGATGGATTTTGAGATTTCGGGTGCGAGTGTCCGCTATACTCTGATCCTGTTTGTGGGGATATTCCTGATGACGCTGATATTCAACCTGTTTCAGATACAGCTTTCGAATCCGGTGGAACTGCTTCACGGAGGAAGCCAGGGCGAGAAGGAGCCAAAAACCAAATGGGCACTGACTCTGGCAGGAATGGTGCTGCTCGGCATGGGGTACTTTATTGCGGTGACGACAAAGCAGCCGCTGGCCGCGATTCAGAGATTCTTTGTGGCAGTGATCTGTGTAATCTTAGGTACTTACGCGCTCTTTATCGCGGGGAGCGTGGCGCTTCTTAAGATGCTCAGGAAGAATAAGAGATTCTATTATCAGACAAAACATTTCAGCGCGGTATCGGGCATGATCTACCGGATGAAGCAGAATGCGGTCGGACTTGCGAATATCTGCATCTTAAGTACGATGGTGCTGGTGATGATCTCCACGACTGTCTCCCTGTATATGGGGATGGAGGATGTGTTAGAGACAAGGTTTCCCCAGGAGTTCGAGGCGAAGACGAATATATCCGCGCCTGAGGCGGACAGGGCTGTGGACAGCATTATTGAGGAAGAAATGGGGAAAGAAGGCGTTACGGCAAAGTCTCTTGTGCGGTATCATGATGGAGGTTTTGCAGCCTTAAAGGAAGAAGACGGGTTCGCTTTACAGCAGTTTGGGAATTATCAGGATGAAGATGTTGTAGATGTTCAGTTGATTCCTATAGAGGATTACAACCAGATGGAGGGGATGGAAGGGACGCTCGCGCCGGATGAAGTATATGCTTACTGTACTGGCAAAGAATGGGGAAAGGATTCCGTCAGAATCGGGGATCGGACCTACCGTGTGGCAAAGGAGCTTGAGAATATGAAGATTGCGCCGAAGGGTGAGCAGGATGTGGTAGAGGGATATTGTTTCATTGTCCCGGATGCAGGGCAGATACGGGAATTGCTGGCAGAGGTATATGGTGACAGCGGTATGCAAGAGGATTGGGTGGAACAGATGTCGGCACTTAACTACCGTGTGACCTTCGACCTGAAAGGAGAGAAGGGCGCCTGCCTGAGTGCAATGCGTAATATGAAGGCAAGAATCGAGAGAGAAGTTCCGGCAGGGTTCTGTGAAAGCAGGGAGTTAAGCAGGGAGGAATTTTATTTCCTGTACGGCGGACTGTTGTTTATCGGAATCTATCTGGGAGTGCTGTTTCTGATGGCGACGGTTCTGATTATGTATTACAAACAGATTTCAGAAGGGTATGATGACAGGGAACGTTATCAGATTATGCAGAAGGTGGGGATGAGTAAGCGTGAGGTCAGAAGTTCTATCCGAAGCCAGGTGCTGATCGTGTTCTTCCTGCCCCTTATGGCGGCAGTGATTCATATCGCGGTGGCCTTTGGCGTGATCACGAAACTGCTGGCCATATTGAATCTGACGAATGTACAGCTGTTCCTCATCTGTACGATAGCGACGGTTGTGGTGTTTGCGGTATTCTACGGATTGGTATTCTCACTGACGGCGAGAGAGTATTATAAGATTGTGAATTAATTAACCGGGGACGTAGTAAATTACAGTTTTACTGCGTCCCCAATTGCGTAATGTGGCGTACCCGAATGAAAAATGTCGTTACAGTTCGCTGGCGGGCCAGTGAACTGTAACAAAATGTCCTGTACCTGCTGCAGTAAATGTGTTAATATAGGTACAACAGACAATAATATTCGGTAAGGAGGAGACGGCCATGACAAAGGCAGGAGAAAGAGAAGTAGTAAAGGTAGAACGTGTCAACGGAGGCGCCGGTTTTATTATGAAGGAGGCTCTGCTTAATCAGGAAGAATTGGGAGAACACTGTAAGATGTTCAGCAAAGTGACGTTGCCGCCCAATTGTGAGCTGGGCCATCACGAGCACCACGGTGAGACGGAGACTTACTATATTTTAAGCGGTACAGGGATGTATGACGATAACGGAAAGGCTTTTCCGGCAGAAGCGGGGGATGTCTTTTTCTGCAAAGACGGCGATGGGCACGGCATAAAGAATACGGGAACAGAAGATTTGACTTTTGCGGCATTGATTCTGAAAAAATAGATTATTTTATGATTTTGTGCTTCTGGCATTGCCTTTCACGATCAAATAATGATATAATCCTATAAGGTATATCTATAAGGTTATCTTGCAGTACATGCCCGTGACAGTGAAGCTATCTGAATGGTTGCATGTTCTGCGAAAAAGTAACGAAAGAAGCAGGTGTCAGACTTGAAAAATAAAATCCAGAAATTTTCCAAAGGAGATTTTCAGTTATCACAACCTGATGTCATATTTGATGAGACGAATCTGGTTCTCATTATAGGAGAAGGGGAAGTATATCGGGGGAGTTTTACAATCAGAGCCGGGAATGGGAGACGAATACGAGGATTAATCTACTCGTCTTCTTTTCGTGTTCATTTCAGAAACCAGGGATTTGACGGGAATCCGTCGAAAGTAGAGTTTACGTATGACGGTAAGGGGCTGCGGCCGGGACATGTGGAAGAGGGCAGGTTTACCGTTGTGTGTACCGGAGGGGAATACGAACTGTCCGTCACAGCAATCATTGAGAAGCCTTACGTTATGACTTCTTACGGCAAGGTTCAGAGTACGGATGACTTCCGTAAGCTTGCGATTAAGGATTTCTCAGAAGCCGGAAGGCTGTTCCGGGCCAGAGAGTTCTATGAGATATTAAAGTACGAGAATGAACGCATTTTCTATCTGTATGATAATATGAGAAAATGGTCTCTGGGAGACCAGTCTATGGAAGAGTTCCTGGTAGGGATCAAGCAGAAAGAGTGTATCTTCCTGACGCTTCCCGGAGAAGGAATGTTGTTCGAGGATATTACGGAGCCTACGAAAGGGACGCTCACCATTGTGAAGAATACCTGGGGATTTATGCCGATCAGGATCGAGGCAGAAGGTGAGTTTATCCGTGTGCCGCGCCCGGAGATCAGCACGGACGATTTTGTGGGCAATGCACACGAGATCGAATATGTTGTGCGGCCGGACCGCCTTCATGGAGGGCGTAATTATGGCGCTTTGCGGTTCATCACGCCCTATGAGACGCTGACTTATGAGGTTGAGGTACTGCAGAACCAGGAATACAGTGAGAACCATCGGATGCCGGAGCTTTTGCTTGCTCAGATATTGAAAGAATATATTGGGTATACGGCCGGGAGAATCGAGCTTGCCAACTGGGTGGAGAGTGCGATCGAGAAGATGATATCTCTCAGGAAGCTGGAGCCCCAGAGTGAGATGTATCAGTTGATGCAGGCGCATGTTTATCTTGTGGGGAATAAGGCCGAGGAAGCAAAATGGATTCTTGAAAATTATAATTATAATCGGTTTGCCATAGGAAAGGACCCTTTGACGAACTGTTACTATCTGTATCTTACAGCGCTGGTCAGAGGAAAGGGTAATCATGCTGAGCGTGTGTTAGATGAAGTGGGGAAGACCTATATGCGTCATCAGGATTCCTGGCTTCTGCTTAGCATGCTCCTTGATCTGGATCCAAGATACAAGACATCCTATAAAAGGATCGAACTGCTGGAACAGCAGTTTCAGTATGAGATGCACGGAGTGCTTTTTTATCTGGAGGCTTATCTGTGCTACCAGGACAGACCCTCGCTTCTTAAGAAACTGGGTTCTTTTGAGATGCAGGTACTTAACTTTGCGTCCAAATATCGGCTGATGACCAAGGAGCTTGCGCTGTATGTGGCAAATTTTGCCAGCCAGCAGAAGCGGTACAGTGATATGATGTTCCGGATTCTGGAACGGATCTATAAGATGTATGATGAGACGATGATCTTGAATACTATCTGTACGCTGCTGATTCGGGGAAATAAGACACAGAAACGGTATTTTACCTGGTATAAGAAGGCCGTGGATTCTGAACTTCGGATCGCGCAGCTCTATGAATATTATATGATGACAGTGGATGAGGATAGTGCGAAAGGGCCTCTTCCCAAGGTGATTCTTCTTTATTTTATGCATGGGAATTCCCTGGATTATAAGAAAGCCGCTTTTTTATATGCCAATCTGGTAACTTATGAGGAACAGGCGGGGGATCTGTATCTGGGTTACAGGGAGCAGATGGTAGTGTTTACCTGGGATCAGCTGATAAAACGTCATATTACGGAGTCTTTGCGGATTCTCTACAAGAGATTCTGCCAGCCGGAGGAGATGACGGCGGAGCGGATGGAAGCCATGCGTGATATTTGTTATTCTTACGCGATCTCGACGAAAGTTCCGAATATGAAGTGTGTACTGGTGATCGAGAAGGATGGTGAGATCAGGCAGAGGGTTCCATACAACAGCGAGGAGGGGACGGTGATACACCTCTATGACAAGGAGTCCAGGGTAGTCTGGGAGTCGGTGGAGGGACGTCACTATACGGATTCTATCGTATATGAGACAAAGCGTCTCTTCTATGAGCCGCGTTTTCTCGAGATGTGCCGCAAGTATGCGGCAACGACCGGTGTGTGGGAGCAGGAAAATGAGAAAGAGATGCCTACATGGGAAGGCCTTATGGAAAAAGGAATCGGTGCATTTGACGAGAAGGATGTATTCCGTATCTGCAGCAGGAAGATCCGCGACGATAATTATGAAGAAGACGAATTCCTGAATTATCTGAGCTTCGAGCTGTTTAAGATGGAGCAGTATGATAAAGTGACGCTGATGTATCTTGCCAATTACTACTGCGGTCCCACCAGTGATATGAAGAAGCTGTGGAAGGTGCTTAAGGAGTATGGGATACCGGCTTATAAGATTGGGGAGCGGATCATTACGCAGATGCTTTTCTCGGAAAATTTGTTCAAGGAGGAGCCGATTTTCGAAGATTATTATCTGTCTGACAATGCCTATTTTCGCTTGAAACAGGCCTATCTTGCCTATACTTCCAGGGAGTATGTGGTGTATGGCAGAGAGCTGGAGGCGAGCGTGTTTGATATTATTGCAAATGAATGCGATGAGAAGGAAGAACTGCCGGATATCTGCAAGATCGCGCTGTTAAAATATTTTTCTTCCCATGATTATACGGCGGCCCTTGAGGTGGTGCTCCATCAGGTGCTCAGGGAGATGTGCGAGAAGCAGATTATATTTCCCTATTATCTGAAATATAAAGAAGAATGGCTCAGAGAGCTGCAGCTGTATGATAAGCTGATGGTTTCTTATCAGGCGAAGCCCGGCAGCCGGGTGACGCTGTACTATAAGATTAAGCATGGGACGAGGGATGAACTGGGATACCAAAGTGAAGTTATGATGCCTGTCTACGAGAATCTGTATGTGAGGCAGTTCGTGCTGTACAGTGATGAGTCGATCAACTATTATTTCATTGAGACCAGGGGGAAAGAGGATATTATCACGGAGAAAGAGATTCTGAAGAATGAGAGGGAGATTGCGGAATCAGGCAAATTCGGCAGACTGAACAAGATGATCGATATGCCGCCGGTGACACGGCGTCAGGCGATGATGGCATACAAGGAAGAGGAGATCATGGCCAAACGTTTATTTAAGGTATATTAGCTGTGCTGGTGCAAATCGGTTATAAGGAGGGGATGATAATGAGGAAGGGCAGAATTCTGGGATACGACTTGAATGAGAAGAACTGTCAGATCAGTTTTTATGACGAGACAAAAGAAGAACCGGAGACACTGGAGACTGCAGCAGACAATTATCAGATTCCTCTGGTGCTGGGATATTGCAGGGAACGCTGGGTATATGGCGTGGAGGCGAAGAAGATGGCCGCACTGCAGGAAGGAATTACGGTGACGAACCTCTTTGAGAGAGCGGTGCGCCAGGAGAAGGTGAAGTTTGGTTCAAAGAAGCGGGATGCGGTCTGGCTGCTTGCAAAGTTCATCAAGATGACCCTGGAAGAATTTGAAGATATTGCCTTTATTACTTTCTCCGTGCCGTTCACCAACATCGATATGTCTAAGATGCTCAAAGGAATCGGACAGCGGCTTGGCGTTCCGAAGGAATGTGTGTGTGTGCAGGATTATAAAGAGAGCTTTTGCCAGTATATGTTCTATCAGCCCAAGGAGCTGTGGCAGTATGAATCGGCCTTGTTTTACTGTGACGCACAGGAGATCCGTGCATATATGCTCAGAAGGCTGAACGCTATCGGAGTTAAGGAACGGGAGTTGTTTGTGACTGTCGACGAAGTGGCGAATGCACGTATGAATGAACTGGCTGCTATTTATTCGTTTCTGAATAAGGATGCGGACAAAGTGAAGAGCAAGGTAAAGGCTGCGGATCATAGATTTAAAACATTTATCCAGAGTGTGTTCGAGAAAAAAGTGGTATCTTCTGTATATCTGACAGGAGAAGGATTCGAGAAGAACTGGTATCCGGATTCGCTGAAGGTTTTGTGTAACGGAAGAAGGGCGTTTATCGGTAACAACCTCTATAGCAGGGGTGCGTGCTATACATCCATGAGACAATGCCTGGACTATCACGACAGTCCGATTTATCTGGATGAGACAAAGATGACGGAGCAGATCTGCCTGCGTATGCGTGTGAACGGCCAGGAGGGGTGGTATCCGATCGTGTCCTGGGGTACTCACTGGTACGAAGCAGACGGGCAGTGGGAAGTGATTCTTGAAGATACTTCGGATATTGAGATTCATGTTGAGACGCTTGCGGGCGAGGAACTCCAGGTGGAGACTGTTTCCCTGGAAGGGCTTCCGGAACGGAGGGATTATTCTCTTCGGATACAGATCGAGGTTCTTTTTATGGATGAGCGGACCTGCAGATTGTCGTTCAAGGATGTGGGCTTTGGGGAATTCTTCCCGTCCACGGGATTTCAGGTGGAGAAGACCATACATTTAGGAGGAATCAATGGGCAGTTTAATTCTATGTCATAACAAGCGGGCAAGACAGCCTTATGAGATAGCCAGGATTCACATGAGAATCTATACGATAGAAGAATTGTGCTACTATATCTGCAACAATCTTTATCTGATTGATTACACGATGGTGAACAGGCAGTTGTGCAACTGGATTGACAGGGAGCTGGAATTGCCCAAACTTGCAGAACAGTTAAGAGAGGAACTGAGAGAGAACTGTACAATGGAGCAGTTTGTCCTGACGATTCTTCGGGAGTCTACCATATATGCTACCGGTGACATCAATAAGATTCAGGGGATATTAGAGCATCTTCAGAATCTGAAAGATGTGGAACGGATGAAGTATAAGGCGGACAGCCTGCAAAAAAGCGGCGAGTATGAGACGGCGATTCTGGTATACCAGTCTATCATTAACCGGGAATGGGATAATTCTATCAGTAAGATCTTCTACGGAAGGGTATATGCGAGTCTTGGAGCCGCTTATGGGAGCCGCTTTCTGTATGAGGAGGCGGCGAAGGTATATCTGGAGGCATATCGTATCTGCGGGGATATGGAGCTTTTAAGGACGTATCTGTATTGCTGCTATAAGGCGATGCCGCAGGATCAGTATGTAAAGATGCTGTCGGGAAACTCGGTATTCTTAAGCATGGATTCTGCCATGAAGGATGAGATACGGGAGATTCAGCGCGGGATAGATATGGATATACCGGATGAACAGTTTGAACAATGGAAAAAGGAATACCGCAGGATTGACAAGAGCTGACCCCTGTGCTAACATTACAGGGTGATAAATGACTGCATATCGATCCGGCGAGGCAGCTGCCGGATATGCATGTGCGGAAATAATATGGTTAACACAGCAGGAGTATGAGGAGTTAGCATTCATGAATAACTATGAGAGAATGACGACAGGTACGGGAGAAGAATGCGGTGTTTTTGGAGCCTATGATATGGACGGAGGCGATGTTGCCCCATCTGTATACTATGGGCTTTTTGCGTTACAGCACCGTGGACAGGAGAGCTGCGGTATCGCGGTGACGGACACATACGGAGAGCGGAAGGTCCGTTCAAAGAAGGGACTTGGACTGGTGAATGAGGTCTTTGATGAGGAAGGGCTGGAAGCATTAAAGGGTAACCTTGGAGTGGGGCATGTCCGGTATTCTACGGCGGGGGGAACCCGGGCGGAGAATGCAATGCCGTTGGTTCTGAATTATGTCAAGGGAACGCTTGCCATCGCCCATAACGGAAATATCACCAATGCTGTAGAACTTCGGCGGGAGTTGGAGTACACCGGCGCGATCTTCCAGACAACCATCGATTCTGAGGTGATCGCTTATCATATAGCCAGAGAACGTCTGAATGTGAAGAAGGTAGAGGATGCCGTCAAGCGTGCTATGAAGAAGATTAAGGGCGGTTACGCACTTGTGATCGGGTCGCCTAGGAAGATGATCGGTGTAAGAGACCCCCATGGTTTAAAGCCGCTCTGTATCGGGAAGCGAGAGAGCACGTATTTTCTGGCATCGGAGAGCTGCGCGGTCGCAGCGGTAGACGGGGAATTTGTCCGGGATGTCCTTCCGGGGGAGATTGTAAGTTTTACCAGGGATGGTATAAAGTCAGACCTGTCCATGGCGATTGACCCGGTAAAACAGGCCCGGTGTATTTTTGAGTATATCTATTTTGCGAGGATGGACAGTACGCTTGACGGGGTCAATGTCTATCATGCGAGGATCACAGCAGGAAAGGCGCTGGCAGAGTCCTATCCGGTAGAGGCGGATCTGGTGGCAGGCGTGCCGGATTCCGGACTGGTTGCGGCGAAGGGATATTCCGAGCAGTCGGGGATTCCCTATGGGATGGCATTTCACAAGAACAGTTATGTGGGAAGGACTTTTATCAAGCCTAAGCAGAGCCAGCGGGTAAGCAGTGTCAAGATTAAGCTGAATGTGATCGAGGAAGTGGTGAGAGGAAAGCGGATCGTTATGGTGGATGATTCCATCGTGCGGGGAACGACCTGTGCCAATATCATTAAGATGCTGAAGAAGGCGGGCGCAACGGAGGTTCATGTGAGGATCAGCTCTCCGCCCTTCTTGTATCCCTGTTACTTTGGGACAGATGTGCCGTCCAATGAGCAGCTGATCGCTCATTCTCACACAACAGAACAGATCAGGGAAATGATCGGGGCGGATTCGCTTGGATACATGGAGATCGGGAAGCTTAAAGATATGGTGAACGGGCTTTCCTACTGCGATGCCTGCTTTACGGGGCAGTATCCCATGGAAGTCCCCAAAGGAGACATCTCCCATGCATTTGAGTGAGCACTTGGCGAGGTTCTTTCGAGCTTAGTGCGAACCACATCTGCCCACTTAGCGAGGTATTTTCGAGCTTAGTGGGACAGATGTTACCGACAAGAAGAGCATTTAGCGAGGTAAACACATTAATAGAAAATAGAAAAGGAGAATACAGATATGAGTCATGACAGATACCAAAGCCCTCTTTCAGAGCGTTACGCCAGCAAAGAGATGCAGTATATTTTTTCGCCGGATAAAAAGTTTAAAACCTGGAGAAGACTATGGATCGCTCTTGCGGAGACGGAGAGGGAGCTGGGTCTTTCTATTACGGAAGAGCAGATCGAGGAGCTTAAGGCACATGCAGAAGATATTAATTATGAGGTGGCAAAGGAAAGAGAGAGGGTTGTCCGTCATGATGTGATGTCTCATGTGTATGCATATGGGCAGCAGTGCCCAAAGGCGAAAGGGATCATCCATCTTGGCGCAACCTCCTGTTATGTGGGGGATAATACGGATATCATCGTGATGTCTGAGGCGCTTGAGGTTGTCAGAAGGAAGCTTCTGAACGTGATCGCCAGGCTTGCCGAATTTGCCGACGAGTATAAGGAACTGCCCACTCTTGCATTTACTCATTTTCAGCCGGCGCAGCCCACGACCGTAGGAAAGCGTGCGACGCTTTGGATGCAGGAATTTGCCATGGACCTCGAAGATCTGGAATATGTTAAGAGTACCTTGAAGCTCCTGGGTTCTAAGGGGACTACCGGTACCCAGGCGAGCTTCCTGGAATTGTTTGAAGGAGACCAGGAGAAGATTGATCAGATTGACCCAATGATCGCAGAGAAGATGGGATTTAAAACCTGCTATCCGGTATCCGGCCAGACATATTCCCGGAAGGTGGATACCAGAGTATTGAATGTGCTTGCAGGGATAGCGGCAAGTGCCCACAAGTTCTCCAACGATATCCGTCTTCTTCAGCATCTGAAGGAAGTGGAGGAACCTTTTGAGAAGACGCAGATCGGCTCCTCGGCGATGGCTTATAAGAGGAATCCGATGCGAAGCGAGAGGATTGCATCCTTGTCCAGATATGTGATGATCGATGCACTGAATCCGGCGGTTACATCTGCAACACAGTGGTTTGAGCGTACTTTGGATGATTCTGCCAACAAACGTCTCAGTGTGCCGGAGGGTTTTCTTGCCATTGACGGAATTCTGGATCTGTGCCTGAATGTGGTGGACGGACTGGTAGTATATCCAAAGGTGATTGAGAAGCGCCTGATGTCGGAATTGCCATTCATGGCAACGGAGAATATCATGATGGATGCCGTTAAGGCAGGCGGCGACCGTCAGGAGCTCCATGAGAGAATCCGGGAATTATCCATGGAAGCGGGAAGAAACGTAAAGGAAAGGGGTCTGGATAACAATCTTCTGGAACTGATCGCAGAAGATCCGGCGTTCAACCTGACTCTTGACGAGCTGAAAAAGACCATGGATCCCGCCGGATATGTAGGGCGGGCGCCGCTCCAGGTGGAGGCATATTTGAATAATGTAATCCGTCCTGTGCTTGAAAAGAACCGGGATATACTCGGGATGAAAGCAGAGATTCACGTATAAAAGATGTGAAATTGTTACAAATTTGGCAAATTGCCCAAATAAAAAAATGATAAGAAAAAGTTATTGGGAGACCGGGCGAAAAATCAAGGATTTTCGCCTGGTTTTTTATTAAATATAGACAAGCTTACACAAAATATATACAAAATAGACAAAAAATGTGAAAAGAACTACAGCATATTGAATAAAATGATTTTTAATGTTATCATAGAGAGGATGAATAAATTATATTCAATCTATCTATGCAAAAGGGGGAATTAGTAAAATGGAAGCAATGTTGAATAATATTTTCTCAACATTAGGAAGCTATCTGTCAAACTATATTCTTATCGTTGCACTTCTTGGCGGCGGTATCTGGTTTACAGTAAAGCTCGGATTTATTCAGGTAAAAGGTTTTGGAGAAGGAATGCGGAGAACCTTTGGCGGAATGTTCAAGAAGGGCGATAAGGCAGGAGCGGACGGGATGTCTTCTTTCCAGGCTCTTGCAACAGCAATCGCTGCCCAGGTAGGTACCGGTAACATTGCCGGTGCGGCAACGGCTCTTGCGATCGGCGGTCCCGGAGCGATCTTCTGGATGTGGATTGCGGCGTTCCTTGGTATGGCAACGATCTATGCTGAGGCGCTTATGGCACAGAAGTATAAGAAAGTCGGTGATGACGGAGAAGTAACAGGAGGTCCTGTATATTATATCCGTGCAGCGTTTTCAGGTACATTCGGGAAAGTCCTGGCAGGTATTTTCGCTGTCCTTATCACTTTAGCGCTTGGTTTCATGGGTAATGCAGTACAGTCCAACTCTATTGCGGCTGCATTCAATACTGCGTTTGGAGTACCGCAGTGGATCATGGGTATTATTCTTGCAGTGCTTGCGCTGTTCGTATTTCTGGGCGGTACCGGACGTATTGCGAAGATTACAGAGCTGATTGTTCCGATTATGGCGGCTTTCTACATAGTTGGTTCATTGATAGTGATTATTGCGAACATTAAGGAGATCCCTTATGCGATCCATGCGATCGTTGTCGGAGCGTTTGCACCTTCTTCAATTGTCGGCGGCGCTGCCGGTGCAACGGTTAAGCTGGCGCTTACAAAGGGTGTTGCGCGCGGACTCTTCTCCAATGAAGCAGGTATGGGTTCTACGCCTCATGCGCATGCGGTTGCCAAGGTGAATCATCCGGTAGAGCAGGGTTTTGTAGCTATGATCGGTGTGTTTATCGATACATTCGTTATCCTGAACCTTACGGCACTTGTTATTATTACGACACATTCTATTCCGACAGGAAAGACAGGAGCAGAACTTAGCCAGTATGCTTTCTCTACACTGTATGGAAAGGGAGGAGACATCTTTATCGCGATTTGTATGTTCTTCTTCGCATTTTCAACGATCCTTGGATGGTATTTCTTTGGTCAGGCCAATATCAAGTATTTGTTCGGATCGAAGGCAGTTAAGGTCTATTCTGTAATCGTTGCAGTGTGTGTATTCCTTGGCTCACTTGCAGAGGTAGAGCTTGTATGGACGATGCAGGATACATTCAACTCCCTGATGGTTATTCCGAATATTCTTGCGCTGTTTGCGTTAAGCGGAGTGATCAAGCAGGTACATGACGACTTCTTCAAGAATCGTAAAAAATAATACTTAACAAGATAAAAACTGAATAAAGAAGCGAGAGCGCCGTGCACTGAGAGAAATCATTGTACGGCGTTTTTAGTGCCGACCTGTTCTTAGAGGGAGCTGCCGATGGCAGAACAAAAAATCAAGAATATATTGTTTTTTATCATAGGGGATATAGAGGGATTCAATAGCATGTGAAAATATAAGATTATAAAAAATGCTGAAAAACATTTTAAACAGGAGAGTTTGAGGAATTGTCGCAAAGAAGGAGAAATGCATTGTTAATTGTTTCACGATAAGGAAAAAGTAGGGAGCCAAAACAAGTGTTGACAATCTGCGAAGTGGTCAGTATAATGAAACAAAATTAAAAAAGACAATTGGAAGATGAATTTGAGAGAGACTTTTGTGCAGGTTATACAAAACAAAAGCGCCGAAGGGGCAAGGGAAATTCTTGAAACTCTCAGGCAAAGGAATCAGGTTCGGACAATACTCTGAAGGTAGAGCAACAGGGAAATAAGCATCCTGAATTTGGGATATTTATTTCCCTGTTTTTATTTTGCATACGGATGATGATGTAGAGCAGAAAGACTTGAGAACAGAGAGAAGTCTTGAGCAAAAGGAGGAATTCATTATGGAACGAAAAACCCCGCTTTATGATGCACATGTAAGAGCAGCCGGTAAGATGGTACCGTTTGCAGGATATCTGCTTCCGGTACAGTATGAGCCAGGTGTGATCAAGGAGCATATGGCAGTACGTACACAGGCCGGACTGTTCGATGTCTCCCACATGGGAGAGATTCTCTGTGAAGGAAAGGATGCCCTGGCCAATATCCAAATGCTTCTCACGAACAATTTTGACAATCTGGTGGACGGCCAGGCAAGATACAGCCCGATGTGTAATGAAAACGGAGGAACAGTGGACGACCTGATCGTTTACAAGCGATCCGACGAGCATTATTTTATCGTGGTAAATGCGGCGAACAAAGATAAGGATTATCGGTGGATGCTGGATCACCAATTTGGAGAAGTGAGATTCACAGATGTATCAGACCAGTATGCGCAGCTTGCACTTCAGGGGCCAAAAGCAATGGATATCTTAAGAAAACTTGCGGCAGAAGAAAGTATACCAAAGAAATATTATCATGCGATATTTGATGGAGAGGTGGCAGGCATTCCCTGCATTGTATCTAAGACAGGCTACACCGGAGAAGATGGCGTGGAGCTATACCTGGACAGCAGTCTTGCAGAGAAGATGTGGGATACGCTGCTTGCAAACGGCAAAGAAGAAGGGCTGATACCCTGTGGGCTTGGTGCAAGGGATACATTGCGTATGGAGGCGGCGATGCCGCTTTATGGACATGAGATGGATGATGAAGTGACACCTCTTGAGACGGGGCTTGGATTTGCTGTCAAGATGACAAAAGACGGCTTTATCGGCAGGGCCGCGCTTAAAGACAAAGGAGAGCCGGCAAGGAAAAGAATCGGTCTTAAGGTGACCGGACGGGGAATTATCCGGGAGCATCAGGAGGTGTTTGCAGACGGGAAGCGGATTGGGATTACCACTTCAGGAACTCATTGCCCGTATTTGGGCTATCCGGCGGCGATGGCACTGGTGGATACAGCGTACACAGAGATTGGAACCAGGGTAACGGTTGAAGTCAGAGGGCGGAAGGTGGAAGCCAAGATTGCTGAACTGCCGTTTTATAAAAGGGGTAAATAAAGCGAAGTTTCAGAGAACATGTAAATGAAGCAGTAAAACAGGCTGCCAGACAGCCGGAAATATAATCAGAAAAAGGAGAAGAAGATCATGGAATTAAGAGAGGAATTATTATATTCAAAATCGCATGAGTGGGTGAAGATGGAAGGGGACACGGCAGTAATCGGTCTTACAGATTATGCACAGTCAGAGCTTGGAGATCTGGTATTTGTAAATCTTCCGGAGGCGGAGGATGAGATCACGATGGGAGAAGCATTTGCGGATGTGGAGTCTGTTAAGGCAGTATCGGATGTGTACGCACCGGTATCCGGAGTTGTCAGCGAGGTCAATGAAGAGCTTCTGGATGCTCCGGAATCCATCAATGAAGCGCCGTATGACGCATGGTTTGTCAAGGTGAAGGATATTACGGAGAAGGAAGAATTACTGTCGGCAGAAGAATACCAGGCGTTTGTAGAGAGCGAGAAGGCGTAAGAGAGGCGGTGACAAGTCTATGGGAACATATATCCCCAATACAGATCTGGAACGAAACCAGATGCTGTCCGAGATGGGGTTCAGGCAGATGGATGAGTTGTTCGCCCATATCCCCGCAGAGGTCAAGGTCAGGGAAGGGCTTCGGATTCCGGAAGGAATGTCGGAATTAGAGGTAAGAAGGAGCATGACGGGTCTTGCGGCAAAGAACCGGGTATTTACGACAATCTTCAGGGGAGCAGGGGCATACCGTCACTTTATTCCGTCAATCGTAAAGAGCGTGATCTCCAAGGAGAACCTGCTGACGGCATATACCCCGTACCAGGCAGAGATCAGCCAGGGAATCTTACAGTCCATCTTCGAGTACCAGACGATGATCTGTGATCTTACCGGAATGGATGCATCGAACGCCTCTGTCTATGACGGGGCGGAGGCTGCGGCAGAAGGAATCGTAATGTGCCGGGACCGCAGGAGGAAGAAGGCATTCGTGTCGGCCACGGTCCTGCCGTCGGCGCTTGAGACGGTGAAAACTTATTGCTTCGGAAATGGAATGGAGCTGGTTGTCATTCCTGAAAAGGAGGGTATGACAGACCTGGAATTTTTGAAAGATCATGTAGACAAAGAGACGGCGTGTGTCTATATCCAGCATCCGAATTATTACGGCAGCCTGGAAGCAGCGAAAGAGATCGGCGAGATCGCCCATGAAGCAGGAGCCAAATATATTATGGGCGTGAATCCCATTTCCCTGGGCGTGTTGAAGACGCCGAGAGAATACGGTGCGGATATCGCGGTCGGCGACGGACAGCCGTTAGGGCTTCCGATGGCATTTGGCGGGCCTTACCTTGGATTCATGGCGTGCGTGGAGGGAATGACAAGAAAGCTTCCGGGAAGGATCGTCGGACAGACGACCGACCATAATGGCAAGACGGGATATGTACTGACACTTCAGGCAAGAGAGCAGCATATCCGGAGAGAGAAAGCATCAAGCAATGTCTGCTCTAATCAGGCGCTGTGTGCACTGGCTGTCAGTGTCTATCTTGCGGCCATGGGCAATGAGGGGCTTAAGAGTGCAGCCATACAGAGTATGTCAAAGGCACATTATCTGGCGTCAGGGCTTTCGAAAATCGGGTTTGTGACCTGGAATAAGGGAGAATTCTTCCATGAATTTGTGACTGCCTCCATCGTTCCGGCGAAGCAGGCTTTAAAGGCGCTTGAGGAAAAGGGCATTCTTGGGGGATATACGCTGGATGACGGCAGAATCCTCTGGTGCTGTACGGAGATGAACAGTAAAGAAGAGATGGATGCAGTGATCGGCATCTTAAAGGAGGTGTAGCGTATGCTGATATTTGAAAAGAGCAGAGCGGGCAGAGGATGCTGCATGCTTCCGGCATGTGACGTAGCGCAGGTGCTGCCTCAGGAGAGGGATAGAAGAGAGCTTCCGTTACACATGCCGGAACTGTCGGAGAATGAATTAAGCAGGCATTACACCGAGCTTGCGAAGAAATCCCACGGTGTCAATGACGGGTTCTATCCGTTAGGATCTTGTACGATGAAATACAACCCGAAGATCAATGAGGATATGGCGGCGCTGCCGGGATTTACGGAGATTCATCCGCTGCAGCCAGAGGAGACGGTGCAGGGATGTATGGAGGTTCTTAAGACGGCAGAGGAATACCTCTGTGAGATCACCGGGATGGACCGCATGACATTCCAGCCGGCGGCAGGAGCCCACGGAGAATTTACGGGACTTCTTCTGATCAAAGCGTATCATGAGAGCCGGGGAGAGAAGAGGACGAAGATTCTCGTTCCGGATTCGGCTCACGGCACCAATCCGGCGAGCGCGGTGATGGCGGGCTACTCTGTAGTCAGCATTCCGTCCGGAGAAGACGGATGTGTGGATCTTGAGAAGCTTCGGGCGGCAGCGGGAGAAGATGTGGCAGGCCTGATGCTGACGAATCCGAATACGGTGGGCTTGTTTGATAAGAATATTCTTGAGATTACGGATATCATTCATGAGTGCGGGGGACTCTGTTACTATGACGGAGCGAACCTGAATGCGGTCATGGGAATCGTGCGCCCCGGCGACATGGGATTTGATGTGGTGCATCTGAATCTCCACAAGACATTTTCTACCCCGCATGGCGGCGGTGGTCCGGGAAGCGGTCCGGTTGGCTGCAAAGAATGTCTGGCAGGTTTCCTGCCGTCTGTTCTGGTGGAAGGGGAAGAGACGCTCACATTTGCCAAAGCAGAGCACAGTATCGGAGAAGTCAAGAGCTTCTATGGAAACTTCCTGGTAGTGGTGCGCGCCCTTACATACTTAAAGACACTTGGAAGAGAAGGAATCCCGGAAGCAAGTAAGAATGCAGTATTGAATGCAAACTATATGATGCATCAGTTAAAAGACGTCTACACCATGGCCTATGACGAGATATGCATGCATGAATTCGTAATGAGTCTTACAGATCTGAAAAAGAAGACGGGAATCTCGGCAATGGATATCGCGAAAGGGCTCCTGGATAACGGGATACATCCGCCGACCATGTATTTTCCGTTGATCGTGGACGAGGCACTGATGGTCGAACCGACGGAGACCGAGTCGAAGGAGACGCTGGATGAGGCGGTCCGGGTGCTGCGAGGGCTGTATCAGACGGCAAAGGAAGAGGCAGAGAAGCTTCACAGTGCGCCGGTCACAACACCGGTTACAAGGCTTGACGAGGTAGGCGCGGCGAGACATCCGATATTGAGGTATCAGTATGATTGAGAAGATCAGCTATATAGAGAGTCCTGACACGTCTCCATATTACAATCTGGCGTTAGAGGAGCATCTGCTCCTCTCCTGCCAAAAGGGAGAGTGTATCCTGTATCTGTGGCAGAACCAGCGAACAATAGTGATCGGCAGGAATCAGAACGCCTGGAAGGAATGTCTGGTCAGCAAATTAGAAGAAGAGGGCGGGCGGCTGGTGCGCCGTCTGTCCGGCGGCGGTGCGGTCTATCATGATCTTGGGAATCTTAATTTTACCTTTCTGGTAAGAAAAGAGGACTATGATGTAGAACGGCAGACCGGGGTCATCCTGAAAGCAGTTCAAAAGCTTGGTATCGCCGCCGAGAAGTCCGGGCGCAATGATATTCTGGTGGACGGGAAAAAATTCTCCGGGAACGCCTACTATGAGCAGGGAGATCATTGTTATCATCACGGGACACTGATGGTGCATGTGGACCTTAACGGATTATCCCGTTATCTGACGGTATCCAGGGAAAAGCTTGAGTCCAAAGGCGTGGATTCCGTCCGGTCACGGGTCACTAACCTGGATGAATACGGGCCGGTCACTGTTGATCAGTTGAAAGAAAAAATGCTTGAGGCGTTTGAAGAAGAATATCAGCTTTCGGCAAAAGTCCTGAAGGCAGAAGAGCTCGACCGGCATAAGATTGCCGAAAATCAGGAGAGATTCGCCTCCTGGGACTGGATCTTCGGCAAGAAAATCGATTTCCAGCACGAGCTGTCACATCGGTTCCAGTGGGGACAGATTACACTGCAGTTCGCGGTAAAGAACGGCAGGATCGAAGAGGTAAATGTATTTTCGGATGCGATGCTGCAGGCGCCTGTCTGCGAGATCCCCAGATACCTCAGGGGAATTCGATATAGAAAGCAATCCATCTGTGCAGAGCTGGGGTTGTACTGGTCTGTAGACGAAGACGAAAAAAAGATGGTCGAAGACATCATCGGATGGATTCAGACGATAGATATTTAAGATTATTTTGAGAAAAGGAGGTTCTGACACATGGAACAAACATTTGACCTGATCGTCATCGGCGCGGGCCCCGGCGGTTATGTGGCGGCGATCAAGGCGGCACAATCAGGGCTTTCTACTGCAATCGTCGAGGAGAGAAGAGTGGGCGGCACATGCCTGAACCGGGGATGTATCCCGGCCAAGGCCATGCTCCACGCATCGTCTCTGTATCGGGAGATAAAGGAGGCAGGAAGGTTCGGCATCGGTGTATCCGGCGTAACATTTGACTATGAAAAGATCCTGGCCTATAAAGAAGAAACGACGGATAAATTATGCCAGGGAGTAGAGCAGCTATTGAAGGCAAACAAAGTCACACTCCTTACAGGAAAAGGGACGCTTTTGCAGGAGAATAAAGTAAGAGTCACAACGGGAGATGAGACAAGGATCTTCGGGGCGGATAAGATTATTCTTGCGGCAGGATCGAAACCAATCAGGCTTTCGCTTCCCGGAATGGATCTTCCGGGAGTACTGACCAGTGATGAGCTGTTCAGACTTCGCGAGCTTCCAGAGAGTCTGGTCATCATCGGAGGCGGTGTGATCAGTGTGGAGTTTGCTACGGTATTTGCGGCGCTGGGCTGTCAGGTGACCATCATAGAGGCACTGCCGCGTCTGGTTCCCAATATGGATAAGGAGATCTCGCAGAATCTAAAGATGATCCTTAAGAAGAGAGGGATTGAGATTCACACCTCGGCGGCGGTAAAGGGCGTGGTGCAGGAGGACGGTCTGTATTCCTGTGTGTTCGCGGAAAAGGAAAAAGAAATGAAAGCATCTGCCCAATACGTGTTGTGTGCGGTGGGAAGATGCCCCAATACGGACGGATTGTTCGGAGAGGGTGTCAATCCTCCCATGGAGCGCGGGCGTGTTGTGGTGGATGAAGAATTTGCAGCCGGCATTCCCGGCGTCTATGCGATCGGGGATCTGGTGAAGGGAATGCAGCTGGCACATCTGGCCAGTGCGCAGGGTGTATATGTGGCAGAGAAGCTTGCCAAAAAAGAGCCCGGCATCAACCTGAACGCCGTACCCGGATGCGTCTATACGGACCCGGAGATCGCGTCGGTTGGAATGACGGAAGAGGATGCAAAGGAAGCGGGGAGAGAGATAAAGATCGGGAAATTTATTATGAGTGCCAATGGAAAATCACTGATCACCCAGGAAGAGAGAGGATTTATTAAAGTTGTGGTATGTGCAAAGACGGGGGTAATCTTAGGCGCGCAGATGATGTGTGCAAGAGCGACGGACATGATCGGTGAGTTAGTTACGGCGACGGCCATAGGGCTGACAGCCAGAGATCTTCTGAGAGGCATGCGCGCCCATCCGACTTACAATGAAGGGATAGCGGAGGCGCTGGAGGACGCAATTGGGGAAGCGGTCCACATTATGCCTAAGAAGAAGCGCTAGTGTATTGCCCGCAGAGCATTGAAAATATTAAAATAAGTCAGAGATAAAGAATAGAGATTGGAGTAAAAGACGATGAATATGATTCAAGAAGTTATGGATTATATCAAGGGTTATGACGAGGAGATCGGCAGTGCCCTTGAACTGGAGCTGGCGCGGCAGAGGCGGAATCTGGAACTGATTGCGTCTGAGAATATTGTAAGCCCGGCAGTTATGCTGGCTATGGGAACGGTACCGGCCAATAAATATGCGGAAGGATATCCGGCGAAACGCTACTATGGCGGCTGTGAGCATGTAGATATCCTTGAGAATCTGGCGATCGAGCGTGTGAAGGCGCTGTTTGGGTGTGAGCATGCCTGCGTACAGCCGCATTCCGGGGCGAATGCAAACAACGCTGTTTATCAGGCGTTTCTGAAGCCGGGAGATATCGTAATGGGTATGAATCTGGCGCATGGCGGACATCTGACCCATGGTTCACCGGTGAATCTGTCGGGGATACTGTATCATTTTATCCCGTACAATGTGAATGACGAAGGGTTCCTGGATTATGACGAAATCAGGAAGCTTGCTCATGCGTGTAAGCCAAAGATGATCGTTGCAGGGGCATCGGCCTATCCAAGAGAGATCCGTTTTGATATCTTTTCGGATATCGCGAAGGAAGTGGGGGCATATCTGTTCGTAGATATGGCACATATTGCCGGACTGGTTGCGGCCGGACTGCATCAGAGCCCGGTTCCCTACGCAGATGTGGTGACCAGCACCACACACAAGACTTTGAGAGGACCAAGAGGCGGTATCATCCTGTGCAAGGAGGAGCACGCGAAGGCGGTTAATAAGGCAATCTTCCCGGGAACCCAGGGAGGACCGCTTATGCACATCATTGCTGCGAAGGCAGTCTGCTTTGGAGAGGCGATGAAGCCGGAGTTCAAGACTTATCAGGAGCAGGTGCTTAAGAATGCGAAAGCGCTTGCAGAGGCCATGGTTGCGGAAGGCTTCAACCTGGTGAGCGGCGGCACGGATAACCATCTGATGCTGGTTGACCTGCAGAATATGAATATCACAGGCAAAGAGCTTCAGAACCGTCTGGATGAAGTATATATCACGGTCAATAAGAATGCGGTTCCGAACGACCCTGCAAGCCCGTTTGTGACCAGCGGTATCCGTATCGGAACACCGGCCGTCACGACCAGAGGCCTGAAGGAAGAGGATATGAAGACGATCGCAAGGCTGATCAAGATGACGGTAACAGATTTCGACACGAAGGCCGACGAGATTCGGGGCGCGGTAAATCAGATCTGTGAGAAGTATCCGTTATATGTGTAAAATATTTTGAAAATAAAAAGGTATCTGCGGGATTGAAATAATTCTTGCAGATACCTTTTTCTTCTTGGATTTGAATCTCAAATCAACCGTGCTTCCTCATGACAGGGACGCACATTTCATCTCGTTAATGGTCTTCTTAGTAAGCTTGATGAAAGCCTTTGCAGAGACAGACAATGTCTTCTCACATGAAATCCCGATTCCCAGTGTCCGGATCGCGCAAGGGGAGACAGGGATTTTTCTGATATTCTCGTCATTACCCTCCAGAAACATACCCGGCAGCATACTGATCCCAAGGTTATTCGCCACCATGGGGATGATGGTATGGTCGTCCCGGCAGCGGAAGCTGATCATGGGAGAGACTTCAGATTGTTCCATGGCGATACTTACATCATAATCCACACCGGATTCGGAAGCAATAAAGGGGTATTCGGCGAATGCCTTCAACGGAAAGGTTCTCTGATACTCCTTGGGAAGCGGAAAATCTTTTGCGGTAATTGCGTACAAAGAATCTCTTGAAAGAGAGATAAACTTATAGCTCTGATCCCGGCGCCAGCTTAAGAAACCGAAATCAATGCTTCCTTCCAGAAGCCAGCGTTCGATATCTTCCATGCCGCCTTCGCGGATACTGATAGCAATGTTGGGGTAGAGCTGCCGGAACTTCCGTATGATGGAAGGGAGCCATTTGGATGCAATGCTGCAATATGTACCGATACAGAGCGAACCACGCTTAAGGCCCAGGATAGAATCGATGATCTCGTCCATCCGATTATAATGAGAGACTACAAGCCGAATGTACGGCATAAGCATTTCCCCGTCCCTGGTAAGTTCTACGCCGCGTTTGGTGCGCTTAAGGATCGCAACACCAAGTTCTGTCTCAAGTTTGCTGATGGCATGGCTGACACCGGATTGGGTATACCCCATACGTTCTGCACTTGCAGTCAGATTATTCGTATCGGCGATATCACAGAGCAAAACTAATTTACTGATATCCATGAATCATCCTCCTGTTTACAATGATATGAAAGTTTGTCATGTTCATAATTAAACACTGTCAGTTTATTTATTACATGATCGAGCTTATAATACAAGCATAAAGAAAAATAACACAAAAAGCAAGTAGATTTCAAGAAAAAATTATACATTTTATACAATGAAATCAATAAATCATCTTGTTTATAGAAAGGAGGAATGAACGATATGGAATATGTATTTTTGATGAAGCAGCATGTGGGTGCACCCTGCGAACCGCTCGTGAAAGCGATGATGACGGTAAAACGCGGTCAGATGATTGCCAGGACACCGAAAGGAGCATTAGGAAGTCCAATCTACTCCAGTATATGTGGTATCGTAAAATCTGTAGATGAAAATCAGATTGTAATCGAAGAGCAGGAGACGGATTTTAACCGGTATAAACCGCTCACCGGTACGACGCCAAAAGAACTGATTGAGGAGTCGGGGCTTGTAGGGCTTGGAGGAGCAGGATTTCCGACTTTTGTCAAACTCAATGTAAAGTTCGAGAAAGAAGGGACTGTGATCGTCAATGCCGCGGAATGTGAGCCGATCTTGTCGCACAATATTGCCCGTATCGAAAAAGAGCCGGAGAAGCTGCTTAGAGGTCTTGCGATTGTGATGGAAGTGACCGGTGCAAAAAAGGGAATCATCGCAATCAAGGGTATCCACAAGGAAGCCATCGAAGAATTGGAAAAGGTGAATCGGTCCGGGTCTGTGTCGATCTTTCCGCTGGAGAATGTCTATCCGATGGGGGAGGAGCGGGCGGTCATCAGAGAGACGCTTGGGATACTTCTTGAACCTGAGCAGCTTCCGATGGCTGCAGATGCAGTAGTGGTCAATGCAGAGACCGTCTATCGGATCCGGGAAGCGGTGGAAGACAAGAAGCCGTTGATTGATAAGGATATGACGGTAGCCGGAAAGCTTATGGCGAATGCATCCGTCCACGTGCTTTTTGACGTACCGCTTGGAATCAAGGTTTCGGAGGTACTTGAGGAGGCAGGCGGGATTGGTCCGGAATACGGTGAATTAATCATGGGGGGACCGTTCACCGGGAAGAGAACATCTCTGGATGCCCCGGTAGTAAAGACGACAGGAGGTATTATTGCTGCCGAGATTTTTCTGCCGGGACCAGAGAAGATCGGACTTCTGGTATGCGCCTGCGGCGCAGATAAAGCCCGCCTTGAGGAACAGGCGGAAAGCATGGGCTCCAAGGTCGTTGCAGTAGAGTACTGCAAGCAGGCAAAGGAAGTAAAGGCAGCGCGCAAGTGCGAAAATCCGGGCAGATGCCCGGGGCAGGTGCAGAAGGTGATGGCACTTAAGAAAGCAGGCGCCCAGGGACTTTTGATCAGTAATTGTACGGATTGCAGCAACACCGTAATGTCCTGCGCACCACAGCTAAAGCTGCCGGTTTACCATTGTACGGACGGGGCAATGCGTTCCGTTAATTATAAAATGATAAGAAGATTTAGAAAAGAATAGGAGGAATCGAACATGTCAATCACACAAGAATCATTGCAGCAGCACTTGAAGGATCCGGCAATTTTTTGCTGCAGAAGAGAAAAGGGACTGGTAATCGGCGCCGCAGATCTGGAAGATCCGGGACTATTTGATGATATGGTAGAGGCAGGTCTTCTGACACTGAGCAAGGACGGTCTGCGTATCGAGCAGGTTATCGGAAACACTCTTCTTCAGGATGTAGAGGCTCTCACCCCGATTACAAGAGAAGTTCTCGACAAGGTCAATGAAATAGAAGAAGAGAAAGAAAAAGAGCCGGCTAAGGTGTCTGTAAAAGCGGAGGCAGCACCGGCAGCAGAGAATGTAGTAGGAGGAAATGGAATGATTCATATTGAAATCGGAAAAGCAGAAAAGTTCGAAGGCTTGAAACTGGATGTGCCGGTATTGGCGGGCACAGCGCCGGCCGCCATGGCACCGGCAGCGGCAGAAGCTCCAAATGCCGGAGAAAAAACCGTGATCCGCAGTCTGGTAAAGAAACACATCAAAATCTCAGACGTGAAGCTTGGAAAAGAGACATCTATCAAAGACGGTGTGATCACCATCAACAAGGACATCGTCAAAGATGCGGTAAAAGAAGATGGTCTGTGTAAAAGCCTGGAACTGGAGGTTATTTACCCGGATAAGAGACATATCTATACAGAGACAATCATGGATGTATGCCCGATTGCTACAAAGGTAGAGGGTGAACTTGGCGAGGGTATTACAAAGGTAGCAGACGGTGTTGTATTCATGCTGACAGGTGTAGACGAGGACGGTGTGCAGGTACATGAATTCGGTTCTTCCGAGGGATATCTGGATGAAAAGATGTATTTCGGACATCCGGGATGTGCAGATGAGAATGATATCATCATCCGCTGCCATGCAGTGATCGAGAGACTCTCCGGTATGACAAGACCAGGCCCGTTCGCGGCGCACAAGTGCCAGGATTACATCGTTCAGGCAGTTCGCGATGAACTTAAGAACTACGACGGAGAAGTTGTCCGTGAAGAGATCTGTGAGGATGTGCGCAGAGTTGGCAATCCGCGTGTCGTATTAGTAAAAGAGATTATGGGACAGGGAGCTATGCACGACAATGTGATCTGCCCGACAGAGCCTTGCGGAATCCTTGGAGGACAGAAGAACGTAGACTGCGGCAATGTTCCGATCATCCTGACACCAAACCAGGTAAGAGACGGTTCTATCCATGCCCTGACCTGTATCGGACCGGCTACGAAAGAGATGACACGTCACTACATTCGTGAGCCTCTGGTAGAAGGACTCGCAGCAGACGAAGAGCTTGATCTGGTAGGCGTTATCTGTATCGGTTCCCCACAGGTCAATGACGAGAAGCTCTGGGTATCAGAAAGGCTTGGTTCTCTCCTTGAGGCGATGGATCTGGATGGCTGCATTATCACGACAGAAGGATTTGGCAATAACCATATCGACTTCATCCAGCATATCGGTCAGGCAGGAAAGAGAGATATCCCGGTTGTCGGAGTTTCTTTCTGTGCATATCAGGGACAGCTCGTTGTCGGCAACGAGTATGCTACGGCAATGGTTGAAGAGAATATGGATAAAGGCGGATTCGAGAATGATATCGCAGGATGCTCTTGTGTAACAACAGAAGTTGCTGTACGTGCGATTCAGATGCTCAAGAACAGGATGGCAGGCGTTGAAATTCTTCCGGCGCCAAAGAAGTGGAACAACGACGTAATTAATGCAAACAATAAGATTATGGGACTTCCTGAGACCAGGCTTGTAGAGAGCGGAACAATGCACTAATGAAAATGGATTATATTATAAACCCGGTAAAAATGGGCGGACTTGTAAAAGAAGTATCCACGGACAGGGTGAAGGTTCACCTGCATGGAAGATTAGGGGTGATTAAGATTCCCCAAAATTTGGTCATCAGTGAGGAGCCGATTGCTGTCGGACATGAGACAGAGTTTTACTTCAGCTATATCCAGATTGTAGAAAATCCCTATGACTATGATGCGTCGGATATGAACACAGACCATGAACCGGTGCCGTGTTTGCTGGGAGGAAAGATAATAGAAGTAAATGATACTGCCATAGAAGTGGCAATTATGAATGATCTGGGAAATGTCGCTGTGCCGCGCCGTTGGGCGTTTACACCGGTTGCGCTGGCTGAAGGGCAGGACGTGGAGTTCTACTTCAGTTGTATGAAGGTGATTGGGAAACGCGATATCCCGGCAGAAATGATTTGAGGAGGAAAGACCATGAAATTAACAACAAAACAGGGATTACAGTCAGAGATCTTTGTACCGGTTACACCAAAGCCGGTATTTACAGAATTAAAAAAACCATTGAATGAATGCAAAGTTGCCTTCATTACGGCAGGCGGTATCCATAAGAAAGACCAGACACCGTTTAATACATCCGGTGACTTCTCTTACCGTATCATTCCGTTTGATACACCATCTGACCAGTTGATGGTAACACACGGTGGTTTCGATAATTCCGATATCAATAAGGACGTCAATGCCATGTTCCCGATCGATCGTCTTCATGAATTGGTAAATGAAGGATTTATCGGCTCACTGTCAGAAGAGACTTATACATTCATGGGCGGCGGCGGAAACGTTGAGAAGTTTATGAATGAAACAGGGCCTGAGATTGCCCGTAAATTAAAGGCGCAGGATGTGGATGTTGTGCTTTGCACAGGAGGATGCGGAACCTGTCATCGTTCGGCAACCATCGTAACCAGATGCTGTGAAGAAGCGGGAATGAGTTGTGTAGTGATCGCTGCATTGCCTCCGATTGCAAGACAGCAGGGCGCGCCGAGAATTACGGCTCCGCATGTTCCGATCGGCTCTAATGCAGGTGAGCCGAATAATATTCCGCAACAGACGGCGATTATCAAAGAGTCCCTGGAGTGGGTTCGTGATTGCCCGAGCTTTAATCAGACAAAGGTACTGCCTTACGAATATCGTCATAACGTGTAAGAGGACAGTGCGATTTATAATTTGAGTAAGAAGAAGGAGGGGAATCGTCTTTTGAAGATGGTTTCCTTCCGGTTTTTATATTGATACACAGATATTTTCAACTATATACAAGCAGACAGGAGGAGAGAGTATGGGACTTGGACCGAGTATCAAAATGACAACATTACATCATTACAGATGTCCGGTGACAGAGGCGCTTGCGAGAGAGGAGGATATAGAATTTACCGGTATTATTGTTGATGGAGTGTCTGAAGTATGCGATGATAAGATATATACGGCGAAGCGTGTCGGGGATATTGCTCAGATGATGCGCGCGGATGCGGCGATTGTAGCTATCGATGCGTGGGGAAATCATCATGTAGACTTTGTTAATGTGATCGAGCAGCTTGGAATACGGAGGATTCCAAGTGTAGGTTTAAGTTATATCGCAAGGCAGGGTCGTCTTGTGTGTACGAATCAGTTTGTAGACTGTGTGATTGACTTTAATAAGAGTGATTCCGGATATGAATCCTGTGTGGTGGGACAGAATAATCTGACGGATTATGATGCGACGAAGGCGGTTGCACTGGTAAAAAATAAATTACGAAAGGCAGGTAAGGCTGTGGATTCTGTCCAATCAGCCGGTTTGCAGGAAAATTTGCGAAGGTTGACCAGGAAAGTATTCGAGATTACGGAAGTCCGCTTTGGAGATGAGACTGGAATTGAAAGGGGAATCCTTACGGTCCGCCGGGGAATTGAAAAGCCATTGATCGCTCAGGAAAATCGGATCAAGGACATTAAGGTGAAAATTTTAAGGCCGGGTGAGAATGATTTTTTTGTGAACTCTAATCTGGATTTTTCTCCGATTGCCTGCAAGGTACGGGGAGAATTAGGAGAAGGGATCACCCATCTGCTTTCCGGTGTAACGGTTATGCTCTCCGGTGTGGAGGATGTGAGTGGATTTCAGCCGTCGAATATCGGCTCGTCCGAGGGAATCTTCAGAGATCAGGTCGTACTTGACAGGGCAGGTACTCCGGCATCGAAGGATTATATTCTCCATGTGGATGTACTATTTGAAGAAGGGGAGGGTAGAACGGCGGAAGGAATCATGGCAGCTCACCGCGCGGCAGACCGGATTGTACAAGAGGTTCGAAAGGTTCTGATGAATCTGGATAACATGGCATATAGAAGAGAGGAATTTGCAGATGTATCAAAGCCGGGAAAACGGAAAGTGATACTGGTTAAGATCGTATCCGGGCTTGGAAATATGTATGATACAGCTATGTTTCCGTATGAGCCGGGAGGATTTCTCGGGGCTCACAACATGATGGATTCTAAAAACATACCTTATGTTATTACACCGAATCAGTGTCGGGACGGAGTGATACATTCCTTGCTTTAATGCGGATAGGATGGCAGATTTTGCATATGCAGAATCTGTCCTTTTTTGATACATTTTAGCATATTGTAAAAAGTAGACAATTTCTGAAACGTGATATTGTGGATTATGTATAAATTTGGATATTTTGAATTTAAAGGTTGCAAATGATTTAACAATCGGTTATTATAGGTATAGGCAATGAAAGATATACAGATTGTCTATAAGTAAAGTGGAAGAGAATATGACGGTGGGTTGATATTTTCCAAGAGAGAGTTGTTTTTATGACCGCCGAAGAGGCAAACCTGACAGAAAGATTACAGGCGAAACTTTCAGGCAAAAGGACTGGAGAATGTACCACATTCTGAATCTTGTGCTGTATGATAATTTCTTAAATGAATTGATATGTTATCAGGGCAAAAGACAGAAAGGACGATTGCACACATGATTGTGTTCAAATCGTCCTTTTTTAAATCTATGAAATATTTGGCATCGAATGATAGCCTGAAGGGAGACTGTAAAGACAGATGGGCAGCAGAGATTATATGATAATAACCAATAATCCCCTGGTTTTGGACAGGCTTAAAGAGACACATAATGTTATCTATAGAGAGATTTCTTTTGAAGAGATTCTAAAAGAAGTAAGAGACAGAATTCACGAAGGGCATATATTGTTATCGCACCCGTTATCGGGAAGCGTGAAGCCCAATGAGACACCATACAAATCCATTATGATATCCGAGAGAAAGGGGGAGGTTGACGAAGGGTCCCTTAGATTGATTGAGAACGCCATACAAGCGTGCCGTAAATTCATTTTCAAGTCTGACTTATATGAGGAAGCGGTATATGATGATTTTCAGTTGATCGACTGGACTTTACTGGAGAGTGGAATGGCATCTGCGGATGCCGGGTAGTCTTTACTACAGGTTGTAGAAGCGTTTAAGCTTTGAACAATAATATCAATATTCTAAGGAGGGAACCAAAAGTGAGATTAGAAATGGGACACATTTACATTAA
>ERZ808044.435-NODE-435-length-46410-cov-11.893337_pt1 | contig 46410 bp, 42 predicted proteins | sample MGYA00380195_ERZ808044 | MGnify/ENA primary metagenome ERZ808044 (study PRJEB31490, sample SAMN06133423) | mouse gut metagenome | isolation source: Z7_2 | host: mice | place: China: Chengdu | collected 2015-05 ...
AAATTCTTTCCATCCACCCCTGCAGCGCTGGAACCACCGTCAAGATCGCCAATACTGCGCCAAAGGACAGCCAGAACCCGCCGTCATACAGACTTAGCGGTCTCCACAGCAGTACTGCGACCGCTGCCGCAGAAAGCGCCGTCGGCGCATCATAATGCCGCCCTGTCATATCCGCTCCCACCCGGAACAGAAACATCGTAAGCGCCCGAACCGCAGACACGGTAAGCCCAATCATAAGAATATATAACATTAGAAATAAAATTCCAAATACCCCTCCAACCGGATAGGACCCCGTAATCCTCCGCAAAAGCTGATAGATGCCGATACCGATAAAAGAGAGATGCAGACCTGAGATCGCCAATACATGGGAGATCCCTGCGGCCTGAAACAGAGATTTTAAATCCTGGTCCATCTCTGATTTTTCTCCCAGCATCATTGCCCCCAGCGCTGTCCCGTCCTCTTCGCCCAAGGCTGACACAAGCGCCTTCTGCCATTGGCTTCGAAGCTTTGAAAGCCCCAGGCGGCTTTTCCACACATCCGAATCCAGAAGCTTGAGTTCTTCTGCCCATACCGTCCCATGGATATCCCGGATCTGATAATATCGCTTCTGGTCAAAATTCCCGGGATTTCTTGCATTTTCAAAAAATGAGGCCTCCCCTTTGACTTGTATCTTATCTCCTGTATGAATTTGTAATTTGGAATCTGTATAGATGATAATCTTTGATTCTTGAAATGCCCGATTCTGATATCGAATAGAATTATTCTTTAGATATAATCTCTGACCCTCTGATCTTTGTTCTGTCCGGTACACCTGCCCCTGGAGTGTAACCATACCTTGAGGCGGCACAGCCGATTCAAGCGGCGAAGGACGAAGCTCTCTGATGACCTTCTCCTTCCCGCATGTAACCGCCAGTGTTATCACTGCAAGCAATACCAGACAGGTATACAAGAATGGCCTGTCTTTCACCTTTTATCCTCCCTCTTTCCGTTACTCGCCTACCAGATCCAAGTCCCTCGATAACGGTTTACTCAGATCTACACTTCCCATATATTTAATATTGGATTCTCCGTTCACTGAGATCTGAACCTGGCTCGATGCACCACCGTCAACGATAGAATTCACAATGGCATAGATCGTGATCCTTGGATCCGTTACATATGTGTTATTCAGAAAACCTTCATCCAGATTCACATAACAGACATTATCCTTGACGGATACTCCGATCACCTTTGTCTCCGGCGGGATCACCGGTCCTATACCCTCTCCGGAAGGTCCCTTGATTAACTGCTCCACGATCAGTTTTTCAATAGACATATTACTGTTATATCGTATACTTACCTCTCTTGGTATCAGTCTGTCTCCCTTTTCATTCGAAAAATACAGTTTCAGATTCCCCAACTGATACATATGAAGAGAAGAGCCCTTATACTGGAGAAAACTCTCGGCATCCATATAACCGATCACTTCTCCCACACTGTCCATCAACGGCTCATTTTCAACAAAAAAATCAATATAATCCACGCCGTGGATCTGTGTAAGCGACTGGACAACTGCCGCGCGAAGCAGCACCTCTTCCTCGGGTTTCATATCTTTATATGCACTGTTGAAATGAATATCCAATATCGCATCTGTCAAAACCCAGCTCTGTATCTTAAGCCCCTTAGGAAAGACACTTTTATATTCTATTGAATCCGGCTTTTTCTGCATGACCTGCAGCATATCCCCAATAACCTTTTCCGTCGGAACATCCTCAATCCGATATCCTTCTTTTACCAGATCTGTTCCTTCCGTATTCACATAATATACAAATGTGGCATTTTTCCCCGGACCGGAGCCCTTTCCTCTCCCACATCCGGTCATGGCCAGCAGGCATAATCCAAAACAGATGAACGATTTAAACAAGTAAGACCTCTTATTCCGTACCATAACGCCTTCCTCCTCAAGATACATAGGTCAGCGGAATCCGTACTGTGAATGTAGTTCCTGCGCCGACCTGGCTGTATACCCTGATTGCTCCTCTGTGCATGACCACCGCGCTCCTGGCAATAGCCAGTCCAAGCCCGGTCCCTCCGATCTCCCTGGAATGTGACTTATCCACACGGTAGAACCTCTCAAACACATGCTCGATTGCTTCCTGCGGAATCCCTATCCCCGAATCTGCCACCTCAATATGGCAGCTCTTATGATCCGCATTCAGCGAGACATGGACCCATCCGTTCTCTTTATTATATTTGATAGCGTTCTCCACCAGATTCGTAATAGCCAGCGACAGCTTCATCTCATCTACTTCCGCAGTCACCGGACGAAAGCTTTCGAATACAAGTTCAATATTACGTGTTGCGGCAATCGGACGAAGCCTCTTCAATATCTTCTCAATCAGAATATTCATATTCTCGGACTTGATGTTCAAGGTATTTGCCGTCTTGTCCATCTTGACCAGTGATAATAAATCATTGATGATCTTATTCTCTCTCTCTATCTCTTCCGACAGATCTCCCATGAATTCCTTATATAATTCCGCCGGCACATCCTCCTGGATTAACAGAGAATCCGCCAGCACCTTCATCGAAGTCAGCGGCGTCTTAAGCTCATGCGACACATTCGATACAAATTCATTTCTCGAATCGTTCAGTACTTTCATCCTGCCCAGCATCTTATTAAATGCATCCGATATCAGCATTGTCTCTGTGTAGGTACTCTCATGAAGGTAATCATCCTCATAGCCTTCTGTCACCGCCGCTATGGAATCACTGATTCTGCGAAATGGCCTGGGCATGATAAATCCTGCAGAAAACGCCAGTATCACAGCCACCATCCCTATCGTAAGACACACGGCAATAACCCTGTCGTCCAGGACCTGTACTCCATCTGCAATCATATCTGTAGACACACTGACCAGCATCACGCCCACTACTTTTTCTGTTCCTTTGTCGTAGATGGGGGAAGTCACTTCGATATACCGATTCTCCGCATCATAATTACCGGTGCCCTTTCCCTGAAAACACCGAATCACATCCTCCGATACAATTGTCTTTCCCTTATCCATATCATAGGTATCTTCCTGAATACGAAAATCATGATCGATTACCAGAACCCGCCCTTTATAGATGTTAGACATCTGGACCAGCTCTGATCTCAACACTTCAGACGTCTCACCAGTCAGATAATTCACATCACTCAACTGGTTACATAGAATTGTACACTGATTCTGAATCTCTGCAGTCTGCACCTCTACTTCTCTCTTCTCAAAACTGCTTAAGACTACTCCCCTTAAAACAAGCGCCGGAATCGTCCCGATCAATATGACCAGAAGAACGATCCGGGCGCGGAGGCTTTTTACTACACCCCATTTCAGATATTTTTTAACCCCTGAAATAATAACCAACTCCCCATTTTGTATAGACGTATTTCGGATCACTCGGATTTGTCTCAACCTTTTCTCTAAGCCGCCGGATATGTACATCCACCGTTCTTGCATCACCGGGGTACTCATACCCCCACACGATGTTCAGCAGATTCTCGCGACTGTATACTTTATTCGGGTTCATGGCAAGAAGCTCTAAGAGATCGAATTCCTTTGCCGTCAGATTCACTTCCTTATCGTCAATCACGACCCTTCTGCTCTCACAGTCTATCCTCATACTGCCCTTGATGATCATCTTATCGCTGGTCTGCCCCTGATTCCTCTTGCCGGTACGGCGCATGATCGCTTTGATCCGCGCCTTCACCTCCAGGATATTAAAGGGTTTCGTTATGTAATCATCCGCCCCGTATTCCAGGCCAAGTATCTTATCCATATCATCATTCCTGGCCGTCAGCATCACAATCGGCACATCCGAGAACTCCCTGATCTGCTGGCACACCTCAAAACCGTCGTGTTTCGGAAGCATAATATCCAGCAGAATCAGATCATAAGCATTCTCCTTCGCAAGCTTTAATGCCTCTTCTCCATCATAAGCACAGTCAACATTCATCCCGTCCTGTTCCAGGCTGAAACGAATTCCTTTCACGATAAGTTTTTCATCATCTACAACCAATACCCTTCTGCTCATCTACTCTCTCCCTCAGCTTTTACCGTTATCCGAAGGTAAATGACCTTCCGACATGACAGTTCCTTAACTTCATGAAACCTTAATCTGATCCTTAACTTTATTGAATACGCCTTCCTTAATCCCTTCGACTTCCATCAACTCTTCGATTCTCTGGAAGCCGCCGTGTGCTTCTCTGTACGCGATAATAGAACTGGCCTTCGCCTCTCCGATTCCGCTTAACGTCATCAGCTGTTCCTTAGACGCTATGTTCAGGTTGACCTTTCCGTCATCCGCCGCGGGCTGACTGCCCAGTGCGGCAGGATTCGATATACCCTGACCGTCTTCTCCTGAATTCGACATGTTTTGACCCGCCGTGCCCTGCATTGCCTCCTGCCTGGAAGGGACATAAATCTGCTGACCGTCTTCCACCTGCGCCGCCTGATTCAGCAGTTCGTCCGCCGCATCTGCAAGTAAGCCTCCTGCCGCATCAATTGCCTCGAACATACGGCTTTTTGCCGGGAGCAGATAGACTCCAGGATTCTGAACCTGTCCGCATACATGAACATAGATCTCTTCCGTATCTTTTGCAGGCTCTGTCGTATGCTCTGCAGATTCCTGCCCGCCTTCTTCCTTCGTTCCTTCTATAAACTCTCCATCCGGTTCCTCTTCTGGTACTTCCTCTGACACTCTGTCTGTCAACTCTGTCAATTCCTCATCCCGTCCGCTTTGCTGCACAGAACATCCGGACAGAAGGACAAGAAACAGAATCATAAGTACTGGTATCTTTCTATGCATATGAACTCCTTTACAGTCTGTCGAAACTGCAAATACCCCGTATATGCTCCGTGATGGCAAATCTCCCAATCACACCAGTCAATAGTTATTGTACTATTTCCATTGGAAAATTGCAACTCCAATCAGCGCAATTCCCATTCCGATTATTTTCCGCCACTCCAGCGGTTCCTTCTCCACCCCAAAAAGCCCCAGAAGCTCAATCACATATGCGACAATCAGCTGTGCGATCACAATCAGGAGCGCAGCTTTCGCCGGTCCAAGCTGCTCCATACTCTTGATCACCGTCAGAGTGATACCCGCTCCGATTACACCTCCAAGGAGCACATACTTCGGCTCTACCTTCGCAATCGACATTACATTATCCCGCCCGGCAATCAGCCATGCCGCAAGACAGACTGCAAACGCAGTCAGCTGCACCCATGCATTACTGACCCACATTCCCGTCGTCTTAGTCACCTGCGTATTGAATACTCCCTGTACGCTCATCAGGGCCCCCGAAACCAGCGCAATAAAAAAACCAATCATTGAATATACCTCCGTATTACTTTTTTCGGATAGTATGTCCAATGATTGATCTTTTATAACTGATCTTGCATGTCCTGCATGGATGTTCCATATCTTTATAATGCAGATCTTAATTTTTCAATCATTTCATCAACATGTTCTTTTTCGATCACAAGCGGGGGCACAAGACGAATCACATTCTCTCTTGCGCTGATCACCAGAAGCCCTTCTTCAATAGCTCTTAAAATAACCTCTCCCACCGGCTTCTTCACCTTGATTCCCTGAATCAGGCCAACCCCTCTTCGCTCCAGTACCGTATCGCATTCTGCCGCCAAAACGTCAAGCTTCTGTTGAAGGTACTCTCCGACCTCGCGCACATGGGACACCAGCTCCTTCTTCTCGAAGATCTCTACCGTCTTCGCCACGGCCGCACATGCCAGCGGGTTCCCTCCATAGGTCGTTCCATGATCTCCCGGTTCCAGAGAATAATTTGCAACCGCCTCTGTCATGGCAAATGCCCCCACCGGAATTCCGCTTCCGATCGCTTTTGCCATCGCCATGATATCCGGTTTCGTACCATAGGACTGCCATGCGAACATCTCGCCGGTTCTGCCCATGCCGCACTGGATCTCGTCACAGATCATCAGGATTCCCTCTTCATCACACAGTTTCCGGATCCCTTCCATGAATTCCCTGGTTGCCCGGTTGATTCCCCCTTCTCCCTGAAGCGGTTCTAAGATAACCGCACAGGTTTTTTCTGTCACTTTAGCTTTCACACTGTCAAGATCATTAAACTTTGCAAAGCTTACTCCCGGAAGCATCGGCTCGAAGGGCGTCCGGTAGGCTTCGCTTCCTGTCACAGATACTGCTCCGATACTCCGTCCATGGAACGAATTCTCCATGGCGATGAACTCATATCTCCCGGTTCCTCTCTTCCAGGCATATTTCCTTGCAGACTTCAGCGCTCCTTCGATCGCTTCGGTTCCGCTGTTCGTGAAAAACACCCGATCCATCTTCGTGATGCGCCGAAGCGACTTTGCTGCTTCCCCGCAGGTCGTATTATAATAGAGGTTCGAAGTGTGCAAAAGACGATCCACCTGATTCTTCAATGTCTGGTTCAGCTCCTGATTCCCGTATCCAAGGCCGCATACCGCGATCCCCGCCGCAAAATCAAGATATTTCTTCCCGTCCGTATCATAGAGGTACACTCCCTCGCCTCTCTCAAGAACGACCGGAAAACGATTATAAGTATGTACGAGTCCCTTTTTTGTTTCTTCTATATACTGATTCATTTCTCTTCTCCGTGATAATATTTCTCTTCTGTGTCATTCAAGATAGCCGTTCCGATTCCTTTATTCGTGAAAATCTCAAGAAGCAGACAATGCGGGATCCGACCATCTAAAATATGCACCCTTGACACGCCGTTTTCAATGGCATCCATACAATTCTGAAGCTTCGGCAGCATGCCGCCTCCGATATATCCTTCTTCCATCAATGCCCGTCCATCCGAAACCCGAAGTTCTGAGATCAGCGTCTCCGGGTCGGAAGGATCTTTGTACACCCCTTCGATATCTGTCAGGAATGCAAGTTTCTCCGCATTCACCGCTCTTGCGATCGCACATGCTGCATCATCCGCATTGATATTATATGTATTGAATTCCTCATCCATTCCTACCGGACACACAATTGGCAAAAAATCTTTTTCCAGCAGGTCATATAATATATCTGCATTGACTTCCGTCACTTCCCCCACAAACCCGATATCTTCTCCGTCTGCATACTTTTTCTCCACCTTAAGCAGGGCGCCGTCCTTGCCGCTGATTCCGATAGCACGGACTCCAAGACTCTCTACCAGCTGAACCAGGCCCTTATTCACCTTGCCAAGTACCATCTCGGCAAGCTCCATGGTCGCCTCATCTGTCACTCTTAAGCCGTTCACGAATTCCGGTTCCATCCCGACCTTACCAACCCATTTGCTGATCTCCTTGCCGCCGCCGTGAACGATGATCGGCTTGAACCCTACCAGTTTCAGAAGTGTTACATCCTGAATGACCTGTTCCTTCAGCTGTTCGTCTACCATAGCGCTTCCGCCGTATTTTACCACAATAATCTTCCTGTTAAACCGCTGGATATACGGGAGCGCTTCGATCAAGACTTCCGCTTTCTCCAGATACTTCTGCATTGATTGATTCATGTTTCACCATCTCCTGTTATCCGATTAACTTCTGTAATCCGCATTGATCTCAATATAGCCATGAGTCAGGTCGCATCCCCACGCCGCTGCTTCTTTATCCCCCATCTTGACATCAGCGATCGCCGTCACTTCAGCCTCCGACAGGATCTTCGTTGCCTCTTCTTCACTGTAATCCACGGCAGTTCCGTTTTCAACGATCTGGATCTTTCCCGCCTTGCTTACAAAAAACAGATCCACCTTCTCCGGATCGAACGAAGCGCCCGAATATCCCATGGCGCACAGTATCCTGCCCCAGTTCGCGTCGTGTCCGGCGATTGCTGTCTTGGTAAGGTTCGAACATACGATAGACTTGGCCAGCGTCCTTGCCTGTTCTGTAGTCTCACATCCCACTGCCTTTACTTCGAACAGCGCCGTTGCTCCCTCACCGTCACCGGCAATCTTCTTCGCCAGATATTCATTGACCGCATGAAGGGCTTTCTTGAATTTCTCATAGTCTTCACTGTCTTCCTGTATCTTGGGATTCCCTGCCAAACCATTCGCTAACAGAAGTACCGTATCATTCGTAGATGTATCTCCGTCTACGGAAATCATATTGTAGGTATCCTTGATATCCTCGCTTAAGGCTTTCTGCAAAGTCTCCTTTGCGATCACCGCGTCTGTCGTGATAAATGCAAGCATGGTACACATATTAGGATGGATCATACCGGAACCTTTTGCCATGCCTCCGATGGTTACCGTCCTGCCGCCCACTTCAATGGTCACAGCCAGCTCCTTTTTACAGGTATCAGTAGTCATGATCGCCTGCGCTGCGGCCGTACCATTCTCTATTGTGTCATTCTTCTTCTTTGCCAGATCCTTGATCCCTGCTGCAAGCTTATCGATCGGAATCTGTTTCCCGATCACTCCTGTCGAACCGATCAGCACACCGTCTGCACTGATTCCCAGTGCTCCCGCCGCCGCTTCGGCCGTGTCTTTACAATATCCGAATCCTTCCGCGCCCGTACAGGCATTGGCAATACCCGAATTCACGATCACCGCCTGAACAGGCGCACCGCTTTCTACCACCTGCCGGTCCCATTTTACAGGTGCCGCTTTTACTACGTTCGTCGTAAATGTTCCTGCCGCCGCACAGGGAACCTGGCTGTAGATTAACGCCATATCCGTCCGGTCCGTATACTTGATTCCTGCCGCTGTCGCTGCTGCCTCATATCCTTTCGCCGCGGTCACGCCGCCTTTGATTATTTCCATATTCCTTATCCTCCTGATAGATTTTTATTCGTCATCTTATTCTCACTGCTCATTGAATGCCGTGATATTCTTCTCATTTAACACAAAATCATAATAATTCAGATCCAGCCGCTTCGTCCAGCCTATGGTATTCCAGAAGGCATTCCCGATGTCATTTCTTGTAAATGCAATCAGACATACCTTATTAATCTCTTCTTTTTTGAGCTCCTCCATGGCCTTTACCACCATCGCCTTGCCGATTCCACGCCTTCGATACGCCTCATCCACACACACATGGTACAGACAGCCGCGCCTTCCGTCATGGCCGCACAGGATACTTCCTACCACTTTCCCATCCTCCACTGCCACAACGCTGGTCGTAGGATTCCTTCTAAGGAAACGGCCGATTCCTTCTCTGGAATCATCTACACTTCTCAATCCAAATCCCCGGATCTTTGTCCAGAGTGCATATACTCCGTCATAATCTTCCATTGTCATCGTTCGAACCATATACTGCCCCGCTTTCCAAAAACTACGCATCTTCTCTCTGTTTCCATCTTCTTCCTGCTCTAAGGAACTGTAAGCAGATAATACACCCCCGCTCTTTGGCACTCCTGCTTACGGAAACACAGGAACCAGTTCAAGCCCTTCGCTCTCAGAAAGGCCGAACATCAGATTCATGTTCTGTACCGCCTGGCCCGCCGCGCCCTTTACCAGATTGTCAATCGCCCCCATCATAATGATACGATTCGTCCTTGGATCTATCTGAAATCCAATGTCTACATAATTGCTTCCTTCCACCCACTTTGTCTCCGGACAGATGCCCTTGCCGAGTACACGGATGAATTTCTCATTCTGGTAATAACTGTCATAAATCTCTTTTACTTCTTCATATGTAACTTTTTTCTTCAAAGTCGCATATTCGGTTGCCAGAATTCCCCGATTCATAGGTACCAGATGCGGGGTAAAATTAATCACTACTTCTTCCTTCGCTGCATATCCCAACTGCTCTTCAATCTCCGGTGTATGTCTGTGGGAGGCAACTCCATAGGCTTTGATATTCTCATTGACCTCACAGTAAAGATTCGCAGCCTTCGCTCCCCTGCCCGCTCCGGAGGTTCCGGACTTGGCGTCTATGATCAGTGTCTTCATATCGATCAGCCCTTCCTTGGCCAGCGGATAAGCCGTCAGGATCGAACAGGTCGTATAACATCCAGGGTTCGCGACCAGCCTTGCTTTCTTCACATCCCTGCGGTTCACCTCGCAGAGTCCGTAGACCGCTTCCTCTATAAACTGCGGGTTCTTATGTTCGATACCGTACCATTTCTCATATACCGCCACATCCTTAATCCGGTAATCTGCGCTCAGGTCGATGATCTTTGTCCGGGACAATATCTCCTCACTTAACATGGATGCACAGAATCCCTGGGGCGTGGCCGTAAAGATCACATCTGCCCTCTTGGCAAGCTCTTCCATATTATCATCCAGACACTTAGCATCCACGATCTGAAACAGATTCCGATATATATCCGCGTATTTCTGATCAATATAACTTCTGGAGCCATACCATACGATCTCCACGTCCTTATGCCCCATCAGTATCCGCACCAGCTCTCCGCCGGCATAACCGGTCGCTCCGATAATTCCTGCTTTTATCATCTACTCTGCATCCTTTCCAAATATTTCGTCTTAATTCTGATCTGTTCTCCCAATGCTCTGTTTAACATATATCGTTGTATGCATTTGAATTGAACTCCAATCAATATAAACCAAATCATGATTTTTGTCTAGTGCAACTCAAGTATTATTCTACTTTTGCCTGTATACCATTCTTAGAATAGTTTTGCATAATTATACATCTCAATTGTATAATATTCAATATCTTTTTGAATTTTATCTACTCTGCTTATTTTCATCAGTTATTTTATAGCAAATTTGTCCATAATGCATTATAATTGTTACTACTTACAGGGAACAAAGCTTAAAGCTTTTCCTGAAATAAAAATTAAGATGATTGGAGGCAAGATAGAAAATGAAATTAGAAGACATGTCCTGTATTGACTGTGCAGTAAAAAATTGTGACAAGATGGATAAGACTTACCCTGAATTCTGCCTGACCACACATATGGATCAGGATGTCTATCAAGAGGCAATGGAATGTTACAAGGAAGAGGAAAATCATAAGATCATGGTTGCGGCCGCGGAGGTAGAGTGCGATCATTACTGTCAGTATACCAGAGTGGAAGAGATCATGGACTTCGCCAGGAGAATCGGAGCGAAGAAGATAGGGATTGCCACCTGTGTCGGCCTTCTGAAAGAAAGCCGGACTCTGGCCGCAATCTTTAGAAAACATGGTTTTGAAGTCTATGGAATCACCTGCAAAGCGGGCGCCACGCCGAAATCAGATGTGGGCATTCCGGAAAAATGCAATCAGATCGGTATCAATATGTGTAACCCGATCCTTCAGGCAAAAATGCTGAACCACGCGAAAACAGATCTGAATGTTGTAGTCGGATTGTGTGTCGGCCACGACAGCCTGTTTTACAAATATTCAGAAGCAATCACTACAACTGCCGTCACCAAAGACCGCGTACTTGGGCATAACCCTGCGGCAGCATTGTATACGGCAGATTCTTATTATAAGAAACTGCTATAAGCAATTTTTCAGATATAGATGACATATGCTTGGATATACCGTCCGATTTATTCATTTTTCCTGTATGATTCGTATATTTTATGTATATTTTGTGCATATATTGTATATTTTATCTTTTTTACATTTTATTATTGCATAATTATGAAAAATGCGTTATAGTATTCCATGCAGTTGAAAACAACGTATTTTAAATAATGCGAAGGATACATAAGGAGGATATTCTATCATGAAAGAAAAAGTTGTACTGGCATATTCCGGCGGACTCGACACCACAGCCATTATCCCATGGCTTAAGGAAAACTTCGACTACGAAGTTATCTGCTGCTGCATTAACTGCGGTCAGGGCGAAGAATTAGACGGCCTGGAGGAAAGGGCAAAACTGTCCGGTGCGTCTAAGCTGTATATCGAGGATATCATCGATGATTTCTGCGATAATTACATTGTACCCTGTGTACAGGCCCATGCTGTCTATGAGAATAAATATCTGCTGGGAACCTCTATGGCCCGCCCGGCAATTGCAAAGACACTGGTCGAGGTTGCAAGAAAGGAAGGTGCTTGTGCGATCTGCCACGGCGCGACCGGCAAAGGCAATGACCAGATCCGTTTTGAGCTTGGTATCAAGGCATTGGCTCCCGATCTCAAGATCATCGCTCCATGGCGTATGACGGACGTATGGACCATGAATTCCCGAGAGGATGAGATCGAATACTGCAAACAGCACGGTATCGACCTTCCGTTCGACGCAAGCCACAGCTACAGCCGTGACCGTAACCTGTGGCATATCAGTCATGAAGGCCTGGAACTAGAAGATCCTGCCAACGAGCCGAATTATGATCACTTATTGGTGCTTGGCGTGACACCGGAAAAGGCACCGGATGAGGGTGAATATGTCACCATGACTTTTGAAAAGGGCGTTCCTAAGAGCATCAATGGAAAAGAGATGAAAGTATCCGACATCATCCGCAAGCTTAACGAACTTGGCGGTAAACACGGAATCGGTATCTGCGATATCGTGGAGAACCGTGTAGTGGGTATGAAGTCCCGCGGTGTATACGAGACTCCCGGAGGTACCATCCTCTACGAAGCACATCAACAGCTGGAGGAACTGGTATTAGACCGTGCTACCTACGAAGTAAAAGAAGAGATGGGTAACAAGCTGTCTCAGATCGTGTACGAGGGAAAATGGTTCACACCGCTTCGCGAAGCCGTTCAGGCGTTCGTAGAAAGCACTCAGGAGTATGTGACCGGTGAAGTAAAGTTCAAGTTATACAAAGGTAATATCATCAAGGCCGGAACCACCTCTCCATATTCTCTGTACAGTGAATCCCTCGCAAGTTTCACAACAGGCGACCTGTATGATCATCATGATGCAGACGGATTTATCAATCTGTTCGGTTTGCCGCTTAAGGTCCGCGCAATGAAGATGCAGGAAATTGGCAAGACCCGGAAATAATCTCACGGGGCTGTCGGGAAATATTCAATATATCCCGGCAGTCCCTTACTCTTTCATATATTTTTCTATTATACATTCATGAACTTTTCTTTCTTTGTCATAATTGATCCCAACTAATAAGATGTTCCCCGTATATCCCTCAATCCAGGAAACATATTCTCTGTCCTTAATCTGCCTGACCGCTCCCACAGCAGATTGATTCCATTTCAACTCTACTACAAGCGCCGGATAATCCAGGTTCCGCTTAGGCAGATATACCACATCCGCAAACCCTTTCCCGGAAGGCATCTCAAGAACCGGATTCAAATAATATGCTTTAGCGCTGTAATATGCCATCAGAATTGTACACGTCAACGAATTCTCGTTATTATATTGAAGTACAGATGCCGTTTCATTATGAATCGTAGCTATTCCATCTGCCACTGCTTTCCCATCCATCGCCCAGGTGCTTTTCAGTAACTCTTCCGAACAGTTCAGGGCCTGGATTACACCTTCCCACCCTGGTGCATCTACTGCATTATAGAATTCCTGTGCTATCTCCTGGTTCGGGATGAATGCTTCCTCCTTCGCCTCATCATAAGCCAGATATCCCAGATGGATTAAAAGCGTAAGAACGTCGTCTTTCGTCTTAAATGTAGTCATATCGTTCTGGAACTTATACGTATTGATCTTATACCTTACATTTCCAAGCATCTCTATCACAGCTTCCTTAAGACCGTCAAAATTCCTGTCAATATGAACCTTTAACGCTTCATAAGTTTCCGTCCCCGTCCAATAACTCTTTATCCTTTTCCTTCTCATGACATCAACAACGGACTTCGGATTATAGATATGAAGTCCATTCAACAAATATCCGTCATACCACTTCCGGACTTCTGAAAATTCTACATCATATTTCCTGCACAGCTCAGAAACTTCATCTTCCGTAAATCCAAAATATCCCGATAACTCTGCCGAATCAATCATAGAATACTCATCAAAAAGATTGATCGCAGAGTGGTCTCCGTATTTCTTAATCGGAAGAATCCCCGTCATATAAGCTAATTCTACATATTCAGCTCCTTTAAAAAGTCCCCGCAGAAAATTCAAATATTCCTGTTGGCAATCTGTCCTGTCTTTTGCCAACCGAAACACACAGTCCCATTCATCTATAATAAAGATGAATTTTTCTCCTGTATTTGCAAATATCTGCTCCAAAACCACTTTTAATCTATTGCCTCTACATGGTCCAATACAGTCAGAAAATTCTGCAAATAATTCTGCAGCCACTCTATCTTCAATTTCATTAATGAACAAATCAAGGTCTTGCTCTCTTTCTACAAAGCGCTGTACATCCACCCGAATCACATTATGCCGGTTCAAATGCTCTTCGTAAAATTCATCTTTCTGCACTTTTCGCCCGTCAAATAATTCCTGGGAATTACAACCTCTGCTATAATATGCCACCAACATATCTGCCGCCATAGACTTTCCAAAACGGCGCGGTCTGCTAACACATATATTCTTCTCGCCTGTACCCAAAACTTGATTCGTATAATTGATCAACGGACTCTTATCTACATAAACTCTGGAATGCACCGCTTCCTTGAATGCAGTATTTCCCGGATTCACATAATTCCCCATAACCCCCGCACCTTTCTCTCTTTGCTTCTTCTTAGTCTATCATTTTTTAGCAATTTACTCAATCGCTTTTATTCGCCTTTTTCGACATTCCATACGCCTGCAAACCGCTTGGGAAACTCCGGATACTCCTCATATCTTTGCTTCTCGCTTCATATCTTGTTACAGCAAGGAGGAACCTATGAAACCAGTAATCGGAATCGTATCCTGCGGATACACAGACAAGCGGCAGTTCGTGCCGCAAACGTATATACAGGCAGTCGAAGACGCCGGCGGTATTCCGGTGATACTTCCCTGCACCCAGAATGAGGACGGCTATTCCTGCTGCGGGAAGTTATGCGACGGTTTCTTATTCTGCGGCGGAGATGACGTGACACCCCTCCTGTTCGGCGAAGAATTGATGACGGACCGCGGCCGCACCGACTTCCGTACCGACCAGTTCCATATATCTTTCATGAGGTACGCCCTGTCCTTAAAACTCCCGATCCTCGCCGTCTGCCGCGGTATGCAGATCCTTAACATCGCTCTTGGAGGCAATATCTTCCAGGATATCTCGCTTCGCTGGCCCGCCTCCTTAAACCATATGCAGCTCTCTGCCAACCGTTCAGACCCCTGCCATAAGATTACGGTCTTAGAAGATAGCATACTATCTAATATTCTTAACAAAACCGAATATACGAACAGTTTTCACCACCAATGCATTCATGTCTTAGGGCAGGATCTCAAGCCAACGGCTGTCGCTTCCGACGGCATTATAGAAGCAATCGAATCCGAACTGCACCCATTTGTGATCGGCGTTCAATGGCATCCCGAATGTATGTACCGGACATCCCCCTCTATGGAGAATCTCTTCTGCGAATTTATTGAAAAATCAAAAAACGCGAAAAACATACAGTATATTTCTCCCAAACCCCGGACATAATAAACCTGAAATTAGTAGAAGGAGGAAACAGATATGTCCGAATTATCAGTACTCGATTTACAAAACCTGCGCCACCTGATCGGAGGATACGACACCTGCCACTGTAAGATGCAGGACTACGCCTCCCAGGCACAAGACCCTGAGGTAAAGAAACTTTTCCAGGATGCCGCAAATTCTGCGATGAAGAACAAGCAGGACTTAATGAAATTCTTATAGGAGGTAAGCAGATATGTTAGACGAAAAAACAATGGTAAGCGACGCCCTGACCGGCGTCAACGGTGAACTGACACGTTTTGGAGAAATGATTCCGCAGACAGAGAACAAGGAACTGAAGCAATGCCTGAAACAGATGCGCAATGAATGCGAAATGTCTCAGGAGAAACTTTATCAGGTTGCCAGAGAAAAAAGCTATTATGTGCCTGCAGCCAAGGCTTCCCAGCAGGAGATCGATCATGTGAAGTCCGTTTTGACCGGCGGCTCCATGAAATAACTTCAAAAAATTATATTTCACTTTCGGAAAAGGGAGCATCATGCTCCCTTTTCCCGCTGAATATTATATAATATGCTATATAATATCTCCTTATCACCATCTGCTTTGCTGACGTCGGCAGAAGAAACCAGTGCTTTGCATACCGGTGCCCTACGCACTCCTCTCAAACTGTGAATTATACAGATCCGCATAGAAGCCCTTCTTAGAAAGCAGTTCTTCATGGCTGCCCTGCTCCACGATATCCCCATCCTTCATCACCAGAATCAGATCAGCGTCCCGGATGGTAGACAGACGGTGCGCAATAATAAAACTGGTTCTTCCGCGCATCAGGTTATCCATAGCTTTTTGTATGCGGACCTCAGTCCGGGTATCTACCGAACTGGTCGCTTCATCCAGGATCAGAATCTTCGGATCTGCCAGGATCGCCCTGGCAATAGTCAGAAGCTGTTTCTGCCCCTGTGACACATTGCTTGCTTCTTCATTCAGCTCCATATCATAACCACCCGGAAGTGTCTGCACAAACCGGTGCACATAAGCAGCCCTGGCTGCTTCCACCACTTCCTCCCGCGTCGCATCTAATTTGCCGTAACGGATGTTGTCTTCGATGCTGCCCTTAAAGAGCCAGGTATCCTGCAGGACCATACCGAACATCTCACGAAGTTCACTCCGGTTAAAATCCCGGATATCATGGCCGTCCACCCGGATGGATCCGCTGTTCACATCATAGAACCTCATAACCAGCTTCACCATAGTAGTCTTGCCTGCCCCGGTCGGGCCGACGATTGCGATCTTCTGCCCCGGCTCCACTTTGGCGCTGAAATCGTGTATAATCGTATGATCGGCATGATAACCGAACTTCACATGGTCGAATTCCACACGTCCTTCCAGGCCTTCTATGGAAACCGGATGCTCTACTGTCTGGTCTTCTTCTTCCTCCTCCAGGAATTCAAACACCCTCTCAGAAGCTGCAGCCGTAGACTGGAGCATATTCGCTACCTGTGCCACCTGCTGAATCGGCTGCGTAAAGTTCCTTACATACTGGATAAAGGACTGGATATCACCGACCTCTATCATATCTTTCATGGCAAGCCATCCTCCAAGTATTACCACCGCCACATACCCCAGATTACCTACAAACTGCATGATCGGCATCATCATGCCCGACAGGAACTGAGATTTCCACGCCGACTCATATAATTTATCATTATCCCGGTCAAATTCCGCAATCACGTCCTCTTCTTTATTAAATGCCTTTACGATATTGTGACCGCCGTAGACCTCTTCCACCTGACCGTTCACATGCCCCAGATATTCCTGCTGGCTTTTGAAGTATTTCTGGGAATTCTTCACGATCACCGAGATCATTCCCACAGAGACCGGAAGAATCAGAAGTGCGATCAGAGTCATCAACGGGCTGATACTGAGCATCATGACCAACACGCCAATGATCGTTGTAACAGAAGTAATCATCTGGGTTGCACTCTGGTTCAGGCTCTGGCTTAAGGTATCCACATCATTCGTAATCCTTGACAGGATCTCCCCATGCGGCATCTTATCAAAATAATTCATAGGCAGACGGCTGATCTTCTCCGATATTTCCTTCCGCATCCGGTAAGTCAGCTTCTGGGACACACCGGTCATGATATATCCCTGAATAAATGAAAACAACGCACTGCACGCATACAGAGCAAGCAATAACAGTAATATCCTGCCGATCTTCTCAAAATCAATCCCGGCTCCTCCGGATATCTTCCCGACCAGTCCGTTAAATATCTCTGTCGTTGCCCTTCCCAGGATCTTTGGGCCCACGATATTGAAAACCGTACTTCCGATAGCAAATATTATTACCAAAAGCAGCGGGATCTTATATGCGCTTAAGTATGCCATCAATTTCTTCATAGTACCTTTAAAATCCCTGGCCTTCTCTCCCGGCATCCCATGCCCGCCATGTCCCATAGGGCCGCGCCTTCTGCCGGAACCCATTCTTACTTCCTTCTCACTCATACTATCCCACCTCCTTCATATCGTCTTCCAGCTCTTTCTCTGACAACTGGGATGAAGCAATCTGATAATATTCCTCACAATTCTTAAGCAATTCCCGATGCGTACCCTTTCCTACGATCTTTCCGTCATCCAGCACGATGATCTGTTCCGCGTGAAGGATCGTACTGATCCTCTGCGCAACGATCATTACCGTACTGTCCTTTGTCTTTTTCTTAAGCGCATTCCGAAGCTTCACATCCGTCTTATAATCAAGCGCCGAAAAACTATCATCAAAGATATAGATATCCGGGTGCTTTGCTATCGCCCTGGCAATCGATAATCTCTGCTTCTGCCCTCCCGACACATTCGAACCGCCCTGGGCAATCGGACTCTGATACCCATTTTGTTTCTGTCCAATGAACTCCTCCGCCTGCGCGATTTCTGCCGCCTCGGTCATCTCTTCCCTGCTGCCGTCAGGATTGCCGTACAGAATATTCGAAGCAATATCTCCGGAAAAGAGAACTCCTTTTTGCGGTACATACCCCAGTCTGTCACGTAAGTTATGCTGGGTAACCTCTCTAAGATCTACCCCGTCGATCAGAATCTTTCCTTCTGTCACATCATAAAAACGTGGAATCAGATTCACCAGCGTTGACTTGCCGCTTCCGGTGCTTCCGATAAATGCAGTTGTCTGTCCCGGCTTTGCGGTAAATGATATATCATGCAGAACATCTTCCTCCGCTCCCGGATACCGGAAGGACACATGGTCAAATACCACCTCGCCGGTATCATTCTCGGCAAAATTCTTCGGATGATCCGGATCATGAATCAGCGTCCCGCTTGTAAGGATCTCATCCACACGATCCGCAGAAACCGCCGCCCTTGGAAGCATAACCGAGATCATACAGATCATAAGGAAGGACATAATTATCTGCATCGTATACTGGATAAATGCCATCATATCGCCGACCTGCATACTGCCGTCATTGATACTGTGCCCGCCGGTCCATACGATCAGCACGGCGATCCCATTCATGATCAGCATCATCACCGGCATCATAAAGGTCATCGCACGGTTCACAAACAGATTCGTCCTCGTAAGGTCTCTGTTCGCGCTGTCAAATCGTTTCTCTTCATATTTTTCCGTACTGAACGCCCGTATGACCTGCAGTCCTGTCAGTATCTCCCTGCTCACCAGGTTCAGTCGGTCTACCATACTCTGAACCACCTTGAACTTCGGCATCACTACAACGAACAGCACCACAACCACCATCACGATCAAAGCAACCGCCAGCGCTATGATCCACGACATATCTACGTTTGTACGGAATACCTTGAAAATTCCTCCGGCCGCCATGATCGGCGCATACAATACCATCCGAAGGATCATTACCGTCAGAAGCTGAATCTGCTGGATATCATTCGTACTCCTGGTAATCAGGGAAGCCGTCGAAAACTTATCGAATTCTCCGTTGGAGAAACTTACTACCTTGCGGAATACATCCTTTCTGAGGCTCTGACCCACTCTGGCTCCCACACGGGAAGCCATAAGGCCTACCAGTATACTCGCCAGCATTCCAAGTGCGGCAAGCGCCAGCATCTTCGCCCCGGTCTTTAAGATATACTCTGTCTCCCGGCGGTTCAGGTCAATTCCAAGCTTCTCATACACATTGCCGATATAGACGGCGGCAGACTGCTCAACCATTGTCTCCGGCATTGCAGAAAATTGCTCCTCAATCTGCTCCAAAACGGCGTCTCTCCTGGAATCCTCCATCATCCCGAATATCTCATAGATTGTCATCCGGCTGATATCCGGCATCTGAGATTCCATCTGTCCCTGTCCGCTCTGTGCCTGCATCTGGGATTCCATCTGCTCCTTCATCTGCTTTTCCATCTGGGCCGCAGTCTCACTACCGGAATCAAAACCGCTGCACAGAAGCATCGGTTTGCCAAGAATCTCAGACAATTCCTTCATTCTGTCCTCATTTTCCCGCACATCCCCGGAAAGCTTTAACACATTACCTTCGTAATCTTCCGAAGACGCAGCACCTGCCACATAAGCTTCCTTCACCGTATCCTGTTTCCCGGACGGCACGAACAACAGAAGATGGTCAAACTCTTCCTCACCGATCTCCTCAGGTACCTTCTCCTCGATCCCCTTCTGCTGCAGCCCGACATTCACAATATCCGATGTATAGGTCGGCAAAGACAGGTCGCAATAGGCCTGCACGACCAACACGCACAGGATCGCCAGGACCGCTCCCCCATAAGGTTTTAAGAATTTGAACAGTTTACTCATATCTCACCTTTCCCTTCTATTGTCTTCTTCATGATCGTCTTGAAATCCATCAAATCCATCCCTTTAAAATCCTGCGGTTATATTAGATATTTTTACCAGAAATGTCAATATAATTTTAATATTTTATGATTTATTGAGGAAAATTTTACAAACAATTAATTAGATAACAGAAGAATAAAATTCGCAAAGAATTCTCCCGCTGTACAGATAGTTCCAGATCTTTTTATACAAAAATCCCTGCCGGGCAGCAGGGATTTTTCAAATTATGTTTTATAATGTATCCGAATCCAAAATGATCGTAAAAGGCCCGTCATTAACCAGGCTTACCTGCATATCCGCCCCAAACTGTCCACGCTCCACGACCGGAACCTGTTCTTTGCATTTCCCGATGATATACTCATACATCTGCTCTGCCATATCCGGAGCACCTGCCTCTATAAAGCTTGGGCGGTTTCCTTTCTTACAATTCGCATACAGTGTAAACTGTGAGATCAGCAGCAATTCCCCGCCGACCGTATCAAGGGACAGATTCGTCTTTCCCTGCCCGTCTTCGAAGATCCGAAGCCCCAGCATCTTCTTCACCATCTTATCTGCAATCTCTTGCGTATCAGAATCACTGACACCGATCAGTACCATGAAGCCTTTTCCGATTCTGCCAAGGACTTCCCCGCCCACTTTCACTTCACTCTCTGCCACTCTCTGGATCACAAACCGCATCTCTTCTTACCTCTGCATTTTCTTTTCAAAATAATCGTCTATCTTCTGCTTGATCTCTGCAGGTTTCAGGTATTTTGCAAGATATCCGTCCGGTTTTAAGGAAACTAACTTTCTGACGGTCTCCGGATCTGTCCTTCCGGTCAGGAACATAACCGATATGCCAGCGAATGCATTCTCGGAACGGATCATCTCCAACACCTGTTTGCCGTCACAGACCGGCATCTCATAATCCAGCAATACCAGATCCGGTTTATCCAGAATCAGGCAGCGGATCGCCGCGGTTCCGGATGAAGCAAGCGACACCTCGTAATCCTCTTCCAGCAAAGTCTTGATTCCCTGACGTATGGTAACAGAGTCATCTACTACAAGCACCTTTTGTCTCTGTCCTCTATCTTCTTCTCTCTTCATGAGATACTTTTCAACCTCAGCCATAGCATTCTCCGCACCCAGAGGTGTAGCTGCCTCTTTCTCTATCAAATGCGGCGCTGCCATACAATAAGAGAAATATCCTTTGCCCGTATCGATTAACAGGCTGACCTGCAGTTTTTCATTCTCGAACACATTCTGAAATTCTTCGTAAGTAAGAAGGTTCTCCTCTTTGACCCTGTATCCTTCCATATCCGGCATCTGTTCTATCACCCGCTCTACAAACTGGCGCGCCGTATATCTAGCCGCATTGACCAGCATGGTCTCAAGCTTATTCGTTTCGACACCCATGACCTTGCCGACCGTATTGATCAAAAGCCTCTCCTCAAGAACCAGGAAAACTTCGCACTTTTCTTCACTCTGATCCGTACCATAGGCCAGACGGTAATATATCCCTCTTCCGAACTTCTCCCCGCCGTATGTATCGCTGATTATATGCGACTCCAACTGGAACAAATCATACTCCAGCTGGATAACGATCTTTTTCAAGGCCTCCTGCCTGTCTTCCGACAAGAGCTCATCCCATCTGCCCGCGCTTCCGCCCGCAATCGCACGGTCCTCAATCATGGTATGCCCAAGCAGCCACCCGACGCAGACACCAAGGAAATGCCCAACAGAATCCGAACTATACTCTGTCTGTTCAAGTTCTTTTTCAAGTAACGGAAGTGTGTTATCCCGAAATTCCCTGTGAAGCCTCTTATGCGCCTCAAGCCCTTCGTAATCAATAGAAGCCATATACTTCTCCTCATCTGCGAAGTGCTTCACCGCATGGTCCTTGAAATACTTGATCCCTTCCTGGCATGCCCACTGGCTCTTATTCTTCTCATCACTGAATGCAAATAATTTATTGATAATTTTAAACAGCCTTTGGTGCTCTCTGTCAATTATGTCTACACCTATATTGTATTCATCCTTCCATACAAATTGATTCTCCATCCGTAATCCTCCTCATTCACAGCTCCCAAATTAATATTGTATAATTTTTTTAAATAAATATTTACTTATCAATCCAGTTTAAATTATACATCACCCCAATTTTATTCGCAATACCTTTACTGAATCTGCTTTTCTTTTTCCGGAAGCTGCGCAAGGATAATCGCCGCAAACATCAGTACACATCCCACAGATTCCCGCACAGAAAGTCTCTCTCCAAGCACAACCCAACCTGCCAGCACAGAGAAACAAGATTCCAGGCTTAAGATCAGCGACGCCACCGCGGGATTCACATTCTTCTGCCCGATAATCTGCAGTGTATATGCAACGCCGCAAGACAGCACGCCGGCATACAGAAGCGGCATCCACCCTTCAATCATCGCCCCAAGCTTCGGTGTCTCTAAAAGAAACATAAAAGGCATCGATGCGATCCCGCACACAAAGAACTGGATACAGGACATCTTCACCCCATCCACCTTCGGAGAAAAGTAGTCTATCACAAGGATGTGCAGCGAAAAAACCATCGCACACATAAAAATCAGGATATCTCCTTTTCCAACGGTAAAGCGGTCCGTAATACACAAGAAATACAGCCCGGCAAGGGCGATCACAACGGCAGTCCACACTTTCCATCCAATCTTTTTCCGAAGAAATATTCCAAGCACCGGAACAATCACAATATAAAATGCCGTGATAAATCCTGCTTTCCCCGCCGTTGTATACTGAATCCCAATCTGCTGTAAGCTGCTTGCCGCAAACAGCAAAAGACCGCATGCAGCCCCGCCGGTTACAAGATCTTTCCTGCTTCCGCCGCCGTCAGCTTTCCTGGTCCCATTCTTCTCATTCATCAACTGAAGAAGTGAGATACAGGGAAGCAGTGCCACCCCTCCAATCAGGCTTCTGACTCCATTGAATGTAAATGGCTCCAGATAATCCATCCCCACACTCTGGGCAACGAATGCAGTCCCCCAGATAAATGCAGTCAACACTAATAAAAACACATTCTTTGTCTTCATAACCTCTTAGCACCTCACCTATAATCTGTGTAGCTTTTGCACACGCTTTCCTATTATAGCATATTTATCCAATAAGGTGTATAATAAATGCAATTTCAATGAACACTGATAAAAAGAGTCTTTGCGCCTTTGGATGGATATCAAAAACATGATGAAAAAAGATAAATTAAACCCTATGTCAAACTATATTATGAAACATACTTCAGACCGCTTTTTCCTGATCTGTGGTATCCTGATGTTCACGAGCGAAATATGGAAACAGTATTGTCTTACTTATATTGTAAACAGCGGAACATATAACTGGTGGTACTTCCCGTTCCAGTTATGCAGCATCCCCATGTACATCTGTCTGCTCATTCCCTTTCGCATTTCATCCAGGATACATGGCATATTGCTTACATTCCTTATGGATTTCGGGCTGCTTGGCGGCATCTTTGCCTTCTTTGACACTACAGGCATGTATTACAGCTACCGTCCGCTTACCGTCCATTCTTTCGCATGGCATATCCTTCTTATCGTCATCGGGCTCTATGCCGGCCTTAGCAGAAGCTCTGACTATTCGTGGAAGGGCTTTGCCAGATGCGCCTGCCTTTTTCTTGCCTGCTGCCTGACCGCAACCCTGTTCAATCTGGCATTCCACCCTTTCGGCAATATCAATATGTTCTACATCAGCCCCTACCACTTCATGGGTCAGATCGTGTTTCGCGATATCGCAGGAGTCCTTGGGAATAATGCCGGAATCCTGCTCTATATTCTTTCTATTATAATGGGAGCCGGAATATTTCATCTGGGCTGGAAACACTTGCTTTTTTCTCCTGTTTCTGGTACTTTTTAGATAGGATTTATCAACCGGTGAACAAGCATCTTAACAAAATGGAGGGATTTTCATGATAACAGAACAATTATTACGATCTCCCGGTTTTTTATACCAGATCGGAGATACGCACTATTACCTTGGCAAATGGATCTGCAAAGAATGTACGGAAACTGACGCGGCAGACTGTGTTATGATGTACCATATGTGCCGCGGCGGAAAGGAAGAGCCAGATACGGCCATGTATTTTAACAAGCTCCGTGCCTACAGCGATTTCGCTCTTGAGGTTCCCTGCAATCCTGCCAAAACGAAAGCCGATATGACTGCTCTGATTGACAGCCTTTCCGCTTCAAAGCTTGCTTCTCTTAAGACACAGGTTCAATATTTTGAAGAAGACTATAAGAAATACTGTGAAGGCAAGTAGGATGCAGATGCTGCTCTTCTATCTGGATGGAGGTGTATACTCATGGGAAATTATCTGAATCCTGGAAACAACGGATTTCAGGCAATCCGCAAAAGTCCATATGTAGACAAAACCGGATTAATCAGCCTCATCAATCGTACGATCGGCACAGCGCAAAAGCTGACCTGTATCAGCAGACCCCGCCGTTTCGGCAAATCCTTCGCCGCACAGATGCTCTGCGCCTACTATGATAAGACCTGCGATTCATCCGCCCTTTTTGATGATCTTGTAATTGCAGATGATTCCCATTACCTTGAACATCTGAACAAATATGACGTTATTTATCTGGATATGACTAGTGTAATCGGCGAGACGGATGCCCATGATATGGTAACTTACATTAAGAGAAATATCATACAGGAACTGACAGATGCCTATCCTGATCTGGATGTCTCAGAAAGCTTCATCACTACGCTGATCAACGCAACTGCATCGGCAGGCAACCGATTCATCATGATCATCGACGAATGGGATGCACCGGTCCGTGAATCTAAAAGCAATCCGCATGCACAGCAGGCGTATCTGGAATTCCTGCGGCTATTATTTAAAAACAGCAGTGCCACCTCCCAGATTTTCGCCGCCGCGTACATGACCGGCATTCTTCCGATTAAAAAAGACGGCTCACAATCTGCAATATCTGACTTCATGGAATTTTCTATTCTCGATCCGGGTGAATACGCTATGTTTACAGGGTTTACGGAAGAGGAAGTCCACAGGTTGTGCGACGCTTATAACATGAGTTTTGATGACGCCAAAAGCTGGTACGACGGATACTCCTTTGATCATGCCCATTCCATATACAACCCTTATTCCATCATGAGCGCCATGCTAAGTAGAAAATTCAAATCCTATTGGAAAAGGACTTCCGCATCAGAATCCCTTTTGACTTATATCAATATGGATGAAGAAGGACTGCAGGACGATATTGCAAAACTGATCAGTGGTGAAGAGATTGAAGTTGATACAGAATGGTTTGAAAATGATTTTAAAACATTCAAGAGTAAGGATGATGTATTAACTCTTTTGATTCATCTCGGATATCTGACATACGATGAAGACGAACAGGGAACCGGGACCGTCAGAATTCCTAATAAGGAAGTTTTGATTGAATTCAATAAAATTCTCCGCAAAGGAAAGCATACAGGGCTCCTTCGCCTGATCCATGAGTCAGATCTTCTTCTCGAAAAAACAATACAGGGAGACGCTGATGCTGTGGCCAAGGCAATTGCAACGATACATGACTCTAATTACGCACCGCAATTTTACAATAACGAACAGGCTTTACGGACTGTGGTAAGATATGCATATATTACATGTGTCGATCAATACAATAAGATTGAAGAACTGCCATCCGGCCATGGATGTGCAGATATCGTATATATACCCAAAAAACTTTCCCCATTGCCGGCAATAATCATTGAACTAAAATGGAACAAAACAGCCGCCGGAGCCATTGCCCAGATAAAGGACCGAAATTATCCGGCAGTGCTTAAGGACTTTGGCGGCGAACTGATTCTGGTTGGTATAAATTATGACGAAAAAACGAAGATACATTCTTGCATCATAGAAAAATCCATGGAATAATTCCATGGATTTTCTTTGTGGCGACTTTTCTGCACATTCTCATACTTCTGTGCAATTTCCTTAATCACATCGCTGGAAAGTTCTATGATTGTACGCTTGTCAAATGCGCCAATAGTCAGTGATTTTTCTTCCTGTCTTTCCAGACGGATGCCAGGATATCCTTCAAGACAAGCATAGAATCCAGTTCATTATACCCATATTCCTTTTCCAAATTCGCTAACAGCTTATCCAGTCTGGCCGCATAACAGGCCGTATCCACTTCTTCCTGATACCGGGACAGAATCGGATATTTCCTGCTCCATGCCTTTGTCCAGTCAATCTTATCCGATACTTCCTCACTGGTCCGGTCAATCACTTCCTGTATCTCTTTGATATCAATATCAAACTCCACCAGTTCATCCAACGACAGCCCATACAGAGCCGCCAATCTTTTTGACTGACAGATATCCGGCAGCGTTTCATCTGTCTCCCATTTTGAAACAGTCTGCCTGCTTATCCCCAGCTTTTCAGCAACCTCTTCCTGGGACAGTCCCTTTTTCTTCCGTGCATGAAACAAATGATTTCCTAAGCCCATGGCATTACCTCCTGAAATATGATATGCCCTGATTATAATACCCTCACAGCCCGGACACCACCAACAAAACCGTACAGTTCTGCCCGTTTTATTAACATTAAATCTGCTCTCTATCTGCCGTCATGTTTTCCAATAATCTTTTCCATCCAAATCATATTATACCACCGTCTGAACTTATAGCCGCACTTGTGGAACTCGCCTGCTTTCACAAAACCCATATGAGCATGAAAATCTGCACTATTCGTAGTCAGATATTCGTCATTGACTTCCGGGTATCCAATGCAGGCGTAAAGATTAAGAATCCCCATCTCTCTCAGTTTCATTTCCAGCGCTTCGTAAATCTTCCTGCCCATTCCGCTCTTTCGGGCATTATGGTCAAGATAAACTGTCACTTCACACGACCAGTCATATGCTGCTCTGCCAACAAACGGGCCGGCATAAGCATAACCTTGAATCATATGATCCTTCGTTATGACAAGGTATGGATAACGACTCATGGTTTTCTCCATACGCTCTTTAAACTCTTCAATGGACGGAGTCTCATATTCAAATGTTATAGCAGTATTTTTCACATAGTAATCATATATCTCCAAGATATGTTCGGCATCTGCAATTGTGGCATCACGAACAACGACCATAAATAAAACCTCCTTAACCACACAAATTGCCGCATACAGAAAAAACGGCCAGGACATCTGGTACTTATTATAACAGAAATCATATACAAAACCTATTATTTCTTTTGACAGTCTGTAGAATATTTACAAATGAAGCGCAAAAGGTTTCGTACTCAATTCATTGACAATTTTTCCGGAAAAGCTTATTCTATAATAAGATTTCAGCCCGTATCGGCGAAAAAACACCGGGCAGATACCATTTTTGAAGAGTGGGAGGATGAATATGGAAGTTGTATTACAGAACCTGACGAAAAAATTTCCGGGCCGCGGCAGGAAGAACCCGGAAGAGGTAACCGCGGTCAATGATTTTACGCTGAAGATACCGGATGGCAGCCTGCTGGGCCTGCTCGGTCCCTCCGGCTGCGGAAAGAGTACGACCCTGCATCTGATCAGCGGCCTGCTTGGGCCTACCAGCGGCAGAATCTTATTCGGGGAAGACGACGTGACCGGGCTGCCGCCGGAGAATCGGGGAATCGGACTGGTATTTCAGAACTATGCGTTATATCCTCATCTGACAGTGAAGCAGAATATTTTGTTCCCGTTGGAAAACTTGAAGGGAAAGGATAAGCTGTCTAAGAAGGAAATGTTGTCTAAGGCGGAGGAAGCCGCGAAGCTGGTCCAGATTGACGGCCTGATGGAACGCAAGCCGGGAGAGCTTTCCGGCGGACAGCAGCAGCGGGTGGCTATTGCCCGCGCGCTGGTAAAGATGCCCCGGGTGCTTCTGCTGGACGAACCGCTTTCTAACCTGGACGCGCGTCTTCGGCTGCAGACCAGGGAAGAGATCCGGCGGATTCAACAGGAGACCGGGATCACGACGATTTTTGTGACCCATGACCAGGAGGAGGCTATGAGCATCTCTGATTTGATCGTGGTGATGAAAGAGGGAGTGATTCAGCAGGCCGGAAAACCGCAGGATGTCTATGACGATCCTGCCAATCTGTTCGTAGCGAAATTCCTCGGCAATCCGCAGATCAATGTCTTTCACGGAAAGATAAAGGGACAGAGACTTTTCATAGGAGAAGACTCGGTTCTGAGAATCGCGGGGCTTTCTGGCCAGATTTCCGGGGAGAAGGAAGTCTATGTGGGTGTCCGTCCGGAAGGTTTTGTACCGCAGGTTAATGGGGCTCTTTCCTGCGGTCTGCGGGGCGTGGAGGTCATGGGACGGGATATCAGCGTGGTTTCCACCAACCCGGCGTCGCTGTCTCCCACGATCCGGTCCATCATCAGTACGGAAAATATGTCAGATATCGGCAGCACGGCGGTCCGGTTCTCGCTTTTGCCTCATAAAGTATTTCTGTTTGACATGGAAACAGAAAAGCGGATTTATTTTGAAACAGGGGATAGCAGCTATCAGACAGGAGTAATGGGAAAATGAAGAAAAAAATAAGCAAAAGCAGTCTGAAGGGCTGGCTGTATCTTTTGCCGGCGATTTTATTTCTGGGATTTTTCATGGTATATCCGCTCGTGGATGTGCTGATCTATTCCTTTGAGGAGGGATATAGTTTCGCCTCACAAACCTACTTCGGCACTGGCATATACAATTATTCCTATGTTTTGCACGACCCTTATTTCATGCAGGCCGTAAAGAATACTTTCATTTTGGTTATAATCACAGTGCCGCTCTCCACAGGGATCGCGCTGCTGATCTCGGTGGGGCTGAATTCTATCACAAAGCTCCGCGATTTTCTGCAGACGATCTACTTCCTGCCCTATGTGACAAATACACTGGCGGTAGGGCTGGTATTTATGATCTTGTTCAAAAAGACGGCATACTCAGACGGTCTGGTCAACCTGCTGATCAACTGGTTTGGGGGAAGCTCCGTTGATTTTATCGAAGGACCCTACTGGGCAAAAATGTTCGTGCTCTGTTTTTATACGATCTGGATCGTCATGCCTTTTAAGATACTGATTCTGACCAGCGCCCTTGCGTCCATCAACCAGGATTACTATAACGCGGCGCGGGTGGACGGTACGTCCAGATTCCGGATTTTCAGGCGTATCACGCTGCCCATGATCTCGCCCATGATCTTTTATCTGGTCATCACAGGCTTTATCGGCGCGTTCAAATCATACAGCGATGCGGTAGCCCTGTTCGGAACAGATCTGAACGCTGCAAAAATGAATACGATCGTAGGTTATGTTTACGATATGCTGTACGGGGACAGCGGCGGTTATCCGTCCTATGCCTCTGCGGCGGCGGTTATCCTGTTTGCCATCGTGCTTACGATTACCTGTATCAATCTGCTGATCAGTAAAAAGAATAGGAAGGAATGGCAAAAACTATGAGCAGCAATATAGATTATATAAAAATAGAAAAGAACGCCAGGACACATAAAAATACTGTGCGCACGATTACCTACATTCTACTGGTATTCTGGGCGGTGGTGGTACTCTTTCCTTTTTATTGGATGGTCCTTACATCTCTGAAAAGCTACGGAGCCTACAACTCGGAATATATCCCGAAGTTTTTTACCCTGTCCCCCACCTTACAGAATTACGCGGATGCATTCACTGCCGTGCCGCTGGCGCAATATTTTCTGAATACCATTATTTTTACCGTTATAACGACGGCTCTTATGCTGGTCGTGATCACTCTGGCGGCGTTTGCGTTTGCCAGGCTGGAATTCAAAGGAAAGAATCTGGCATTTCTGATTTTTCTCTCGTTGATGATGATCCCAAACGAGCTGGTGATCATCACTAATTTCGTGACCGTCACAAACTGGAACATGCGCAATACATTTCCCGGACTGATCCTCCCATCGGTCACATCGGTCTTTTATATTTATCTGCTGAAGGAAAATTTTGAACAGATACCGGACAGCCTGTATTACGCGGCCAAAGTGGACGGCACCAGCGACTTGAAATATCTGTGGAAGGTCATGATCCCGATGTCCCGGCCGACCATCATCACCATCACCATACTGAAGGTGATCGAGTGTTGGAATTCTTATGTATGGCCCCGGCTGATCACGGATGATGAGAACTATTTCCTGGTGTCCAACGGAATCCAGGAAATCCGGGAAAACGGGTTCGGCCGGGAAAATATTCCGGCTATGATGGCGGCCGTCGTAGTAATCTCCGTTCCGCTGGTGATCTTATTTCTGATCTTCCATAAGAAGATCATGGAAGGTGTATCGAGGGGAGGGACAAAGGGATAATGAAAATGATGAAAAAAATTCTGTCGGTTTTCTTTTTGTCCGTGTTAACGGCAGGCAATCTGATTGCCCTGACCGGATGCCATGGTTCCATGGGGCTTACGCCCTTTGAGATGCCGGAGGAATTCGACAGTTCAAAGCAATATGAGATCACATTCTGGGCAAAAAATGACACCAACAAGACTCAGACGGCCATCTATGAACAGGCTATCAAAGGATTCGAAGAAGCCTATCCCAATGTGAAGGTGAACCTGCGTCTGTATACGGATTACGGGAAAATCTATAACGACGTGATCACAAATATTTCTACCAATACTACACCTAACGTATGTATCACCTACCCGGACCACATAGCTACCTATCTGACCGGGACGAACCAGGTGGTTCCGCTGGATGGGCTTTTTGGGGATGAAGCCTATGGGCTTGGAGGAAGCGAGGTCCGTTTCGACGCTCCTAAGGAGGAAGAGATCATTCCGAAGTTTCTGGAGGAGTGCCGGTTCGGCGGACATTATTATGCCCTTCCTTATATGCGTTCCACAGAAGCCTGCTATATCAATAAAACGTTGGTGGAAAAATTAGGGTATACTCTTCCAGAGAAGCTGACCTGGGATTTTGTGTGGGAGGTCTCCGAGGCCGCCATGAAACAGGATGCGGAAGAAAATTTTGTCGTAAACGGACAGAAGACTCTGATCCCGTTTATCTATAAATCCACGGATAATATGATGATCCAGATGCTAAAGCAAAAGGATGCGGGATACTCTACGGATGAGGGCGAGATCCTGCTGTTCAATGATACGACAAAGGAGTTGTTATATACCATCGCCGAGCATGGAAAAACCGGTGCATTTTCTACTTTTAAGATTTCCAGTTATCCGGCCAATTTTCTCAATGCGGGGCAGTGCATTTTCGCGATCGATTCCACCGCCGGGGCAACCTGGATGGGAACCAACGCGCCCTTGTCCGATATGAGTGAAGACAAGAAAGTAGAGTTTGAGACAGAAGTCATGCCTATTCCGCAGTTTGACACGGAAAACCCACAGATGATCTCTCAGGGGCCTTCGGTCTGCATTTTTAATAAGACCGATCCGCAGGAAGTGCTGGCTTCCTGGCTGTTCGTGCAGTATCTGCTGAGCAATGAGGTACAGATCGCCTATTCAAAGACCGAGGGCTATGTACCTGTCACCTCAAAGGCCCGGGAAACGGAAGAATACCAGGATTATCTGTCCAGGTGCGGAGAAGATAACGAGACGTATTATGATGTGAAGATCCAGGCGGCGAAGCTTTTGCTGGACAATACGGACCGCACCTTTGTAACTCCGGTATTCAACGGTTCTGCCTCTCTGCGTAATGCGGCAGGGCAGCTTGTAGAGAATACGGTAAAATCCGTGCGCAGGAAAGAAACAGTCAACGAGGAGTATATGGAAAACCTGTTTGACGATATTACTTCTCTGTACCGTCTCGACCAGCCCGGAAGTGATACCGCATTGGGTAGTTCCGCTAAGGAAGATCTGGGGAAATTGCCCAAAACAGCCGTCATTCTGCTGGTTTCGCTGGCGGGTGTGTGGGGTGTGCTGATCGTGTATTGGATCGTGCAAATGACGTCCAAAAAGAAAAGAAATGATTACAATTCACACCAACATCCGGGAGATACACAACAATACTATTGATTTTGCGGCAAATTACGAGTACAATCAAGTGGATGCTTAAGCAATTAAGCAAAAATGAAAGGCGAAAGGATCTTCCATTGATCAGGTAATCTTTCGCAGAAAGGTGGAGAAAAATGAAAAAGTTAACAGTATTACTTTTGACCTGTATGCTTGCCCTGAGCTTAGCCGGATGCGGCGGTTCCAACGACAGCGGCAACAGCAGCGATTCCAACACGAATGCAGGATCAGACGCGGCTCAGGATGAGTCAAACGGTGATTCCGAAGAGCCGGACGCGGCCTCCGGGGACGAGACAGACGAAAAATCCGAGGGTGTCATGACTTATGAAGAGTATGCCGCGGCAGCGGTGGATTCCGAGGTCGTAGTCGAGACTTATGTACAGGCCAAGCAGGCCTGGTGGGAAGATAAGGCGACCTTCTATACACAGGACAAGGATGGGGCTTACTTCATCTATGAGATGCCTTGCTCCGAGGAAGAATATGAAAAGCTGGTCCCGGGAACCAAGATCAAGGTAACAGGTTATAAGGCAGAATGGTCCGGTGAATTTGAGATCGTCGATGCGGCTTACGAGATCGAAGACGGAAGCTACATCGCCGAGGCGGAGGATGTGACCTCTCTCCTTGGAAAGGATGAGCTTATCGACAAACAGAACAAGTTCGTGACATTCAAGGGTATGACCGTTGAAGCGGCAGGACAGGACGATGCGGGAAATGATGTGCCGTTCCTGTATTCCTGGGACGGCTCTGGACAGGATGGAGACGATCTGTACTTCAATGTTTCCCTGAACGGAGAGACATACACATTTACAGTAGAATCCTATCTATGTGACAATACTACCGATGTGTACAAGGCCGTGACAGAACTTCAGATCGGCGATACGGTCGATATGGAAGGATTCCTGTACTGGTATGAAGGCGTCAATCCGCACATTACTTCCGTGACGGTAAAATAAGAATAAAACCGGCATACAATGAAACTCAAAGAGTGGTTGAACAATTAATCAACCACTCTTTCTGACTCTTTCTATACAAAGATTATAAATCTATAACCGCTTCTCAAAATTCCCGATTACGGTAGACCCTTCCGTCAGAATCATAAATGCATTTGGATCAATGCTATGTACGATCTGTTTGATCTGGTTCACTTCGTACTTGGAGATCATGACAAACAGGATATAAGACCGCATATGTGTATATGCTCCTTCACCGTCCCAGGTAGTAACCCCGCGCCCTGTCTGCTCCATGATCGCCTTAGATATCCCAAGCTTCTTGGTAAAGATCATCACACTCGTATTGATATTCTGAATATGTATCTTATCGACCGTCAGCGCAAATACCGTCGCATAGATCAGAGAATATATGACAATCTCAATATTAAACATAAACAGGCAGATCCCGTATACCAGCAAATTCAGCAGGATATTGACCTGTCCCACACTCAGATTGATCCGCTTCTTCAAACAGCATACGCCGATGATGTCCGGACCGCCGGCCGAACCCCTGCCCCTTAAGATCAGGCCGCTTCCGAAGCCTGCAATGATTCCGCCTATAATACAGGCCGTCAGATAATCCTCGATAATCGGTGTCCCCGGCACCGGAACCAGTACCAGAAAGATACTGATAACAGTCGTACCGAACAACGACTTCATAAAGAATTCTTTTCCCATGATCCGCCATCCCATATAGAACAAAGGAACATTCATGATATAATAGATCGCACCCGCGATGTCCATACCCTTAGGTATCCGGATATGAAGAACGCTGATCAAGAACGTTCGGATCAACTGCGCGATACCCATGAAACCACCATTATACAATGCAAGCGGCGTAATCAGCATATTCAAACCGATCGCGTAGATCAGACATCCTGCGACAATAAACGCCGTCTGCACAATCTCTTCTTTTTTCTTTCCGTTTATCCCCTTTATCATCACTGTACCTCTCTTATACTTTTTTCTCCACTCGGAACTGCAACTCCGTGATATGCTCCTCGACCCTCTCCGACACATGAATATCCACCCACAGGATCTCATAGACGTCACTCACCATCCGATACCCCTCTTCCCTTGCATACTCTAAAAGCTTCGGCAGGAAATCATAATTCTGGTCACAATCTCCGCGGTAGCTAAGGGTCAGATAATCTCCGCCGGGGATAACCGTATCGCCTTCTTCATCGATCATAAATACCCCCGAATACTCTCGGCATCGCCCGCTCTCGGCGCTTTTCGCCGGTATAACAGAACCGATGCGGTTGCTCCCTATGATATACAATGTCCTTGGATTCTTATTCAGCAGCCTCTTGATCAGTATATCCATCTCCTCATCCTTCTGATATCCCTCACTGATATAATGGCAGCGCCTCTCCTTAAGCCGTTGAAGTTCTATCCTGCCCATCTCCTTATTCTCGCATTCTGTCAGCATCCGGATGCGCTCGTCTACATTCGTTTGAAGCATCTTCAGCTTTTCCTGTTTTGCCTCAATCATATGCAGTTCGTCCTTCAGAAGAGCCTTGGCCGTACTCACCGTATGATCCTTCAGATAATCCCCGATCTGCTCCATAGATAATCCAAGTTCCCTGAGCTCACGTATCACATTCAGCCGCCAGATATCCTCCGTACGGTACAGACGGTACTGGTTCTCCCCCCGCTTTGGCTTCAGGATGCCGAGCTTTTCATAATAACGGAGGGAGTCCGTACCGATATGATATATCTTTGATATCTCGCCTATCTTAAAATATTTTTTCATATTCCTGTCCTAATCCGCTTCCAGCGGCGTATATCCCGTCCCTCTCACGATATCCTGCCCCTGTTCTCCCTGTATCCATTCTACCAGCTTTCTCGTATTCTCGCTGGCGTCCGTCCTGGTAACCGCGTAGAATTCTGATGCCAACGGGTATGTCCCGTTCTCAATGTTCTCTTCCGTCGGTGCAATCCCGTCTATTTGCAGCAGCTTGATCTGCTTATTCTGGATCATCTCCATAGAATAAAAACGGAAGGAAAACCCAAGTGCATTCCTGTAATTCTTGTAATCTGCCGTCCGCTCTATGATACCCGCCATCATATCTACGACATCTTCCCTGGGAGCTTCCATGAGCTCTTTTCCTTCCATCAGCTTTTGCAGCGTACTCTGGCTTCCGCTTCCCTCGCTTCTCTGAAACGCCCTGATCTCTCCCATACCTTTTACACCCAGTTCGTCCCACCGTGTGATCTCCCCGGAATAGATCTGCCGAATCTGCTCCACCGTAATGTCCTCCAGGGGATTTTTTGCATTGACAAAGAACACGAATGCTTCCCGTCCGATAGGCGTCAGCTCATATTCCACTCCCAGATCTTTCGCATATTCCACCTGCTCATCCGAGGGAGCCGCCGCAAAGATGATATCTGCTTCTCCTCTGGCAAGGTTCTCGTAAGCCTGGGGCGTCTTCGTACACCGCAGATACTCGTTGGAATAGACCTGGTATCCCTCCCCTGCCAGAATTTCCCTGGGATAAACCATCCTGGCAAATGACGAATAGATCGGATACAGCGCCGTTGCACCGTCCATCCTGGGAATCTCCTCTGTGAACCGGATATCCGGCTCCTCTTCTGGGATATAGACCTTGCTGTCACTGCTGTAAGGGGCATAGGTATACAACAAGTCATCCCTCTCCCCAAGCCTGGGAATACTCCTCTGGTAAATGTCATACGCCACATTCCCTCCCAATGCCAACACCAGGACAACGCTTATGACACAGACAGGAATATAGATCTTCTTTTTCTTAAGAATTCCCCACAGAAGGCAGAGGAGCACGCCTGTTATCAATACGGCGATACACACCAGGACCGCAACATAGCGATTCGGCGAAACTCCCAGTACCGCCTGTACCATCAGCGCCGCAATCCCAATGCCAAGAAATGCCGCCGGTATTGCCAGCAATAACAGCCAGACCGTCAGGATTATCCTTCCCAACATCTGCTTTTTCTTCTTGATCAGAAATAGTCCCCAAAGCAGCATTCCAAGATGCGCCCATAAAAGTGCAAAAAATACCAACATCTTCTTCTCCTTACTGGATTTGCTCTCATTGCGATACGTTTATCTTTATTATAGAAGAAAATGTTTTCAAATACAATCGTAAAAAATCATCTTGACTTTAGTATAATGCTAAGGTTTAGAATATCCCTGGCAGGAGAGTTCATCTGCTCTGAACAACTGCCGATATTTTAATTACCAGGAGGTTGCTGTCTATGAAGCTGGAAGGCAGATCACTGATACATGACTTTTTTCGTTTTATCATCCCGTCGCTGATCGCACAGTGGGTCTATACCCTCTATACTATGATCGACGGTCTGTTTGTGGCGCGCGGGGTGTCGGAACTTGCACTGTCCGGCGTCAATATAGCCATGCCCTTTGTCACCCTTCTTTTTTCTGTCGCTTTGATGTTTGCCGTCGGTTCTTCCACCGTCATCGCAATCCTGCTGGGCCGTAAGGAAGAGACACAGGCCAAGGAAGTATTTACCCAGAATATCCTGACAGCTATACTGGTATCCGCCCTGATCACCGTCGTCGTACTGTGCAGATCCGAAGAGATCGCCCGGTTCCTTGGCGCTACCGGGCTTACGATGGAATATGTCCAAACGTATATTACCACCATCGCCTGTTTCAGCGTCTTCTTCATCTGCTCCTATTCACTGGAGGTACTGATCAAGACCGACGGCTATCCCATGACGGCGACTATCGTCGTCACGGCCGGGGCAGTATTAAACTGCATCCTCGACTATCTGTTTGTGATCGCATTCCACAAGGGCGTCTGGGGCGCGGCATTCGCGACCGGTCTGTCACAAATGATCGTAGTTCTTCTGTACCTTACACATTTTTGCAGCAGCAGAACACATATGAAACTGGTCCGGTTTACTCCGTCCCCTGTTCTTGCCTGGCGCACGGTAAAGATCGGCCTGTCCTCGGGAATCACGGAATTCTCTGCCGGAATCGTGATCTTCCTGTTCAATCACGCGATCCTGACATACCTTAACGAAGAATTTATCGTCAGCTACACCATCGTCTCCTATGTCAGCACCATCGTCGTCATGTCCATGACCGGTATCGCTCAGGGGATACAGCCTCTGGTCAGCTATTATTACGGTAAAGGGATGCCCGGTAAATATCAGAAATTGTTAAGATATGCCCTGATCTTCGGCGCCGCTTTTTCTGTCGCTGCCTTTGTTATATCCCGGGCCATCGCAACACCCCTGGTCGGCCTGTTTATCTCGCCAGAACTTTCTGACCTGCGCAGTGCCTCCGTAAGAGTATTTTTCACATTTTCATACTCCTTTTTGCTCTGCGGATTCAACGTCATCATCGGAGGGTATTTTACAGCTATCGAGTACCCCAAGTCCGCCATGGCGATCTCTCTTGGCAGAGGCTTCCTCTTTGTCGCCATAAGCCTCAGAATCCTGACGGCTGTCTTTGGCGGAGACGGTATCTGGTGGGCCGCCGTAATGGCGGAAGGTCTCTGCCTGCTGCTTACAGGAGCGCTGTTCCTGTACTATAAGCGAAAATAGTCTTGACTGAACCTGTCCCCCACTCTATAATTAGGGATAGGAAAAAAGGAGTAATTAATTATGAAATACGATGTAATTATAGTAGGCGCAGGCCCCGGAGGGATCTTCTCCGCCTATGAACTGGTTAAGAAAAGCGAACACCTCAAGATCGCCGTTTTCGAGGCAGGCGTCCCGCTGAAAGACAGACACTGCCCAATCGACGGCAAGAAGGTAAAATCCTGCATCAAATGCAGGACCTGTGCGATCATGAACGGTTTCGGCGGCGCAGGCGCATTCTCAGACGGGAAATACAACATCACCAACGATTTCGGCGGTACTCTCTATGAGTATATCGGCAAAGACGAAGCGCTGGACCTTATGCGCTATGTGGATGACATCAACACCAGCCACGGCGGCGGGCAGACCCGGATGTACTCCACTGCCGGAACTCAGTTCAAGAAAGTCTGCCTGCAGAATAAGCTGAAGCTTCTGGACGCTTCTGTGCGCCACCTGGGAACAGATATCAATTATATAGTTCTTGAAAAATTATATGACGAATTAAAGGACAAAGTAGATTTCTACTTCAACACTGCGGTAGACAGCCTGGAAGTTATCGAGGGAGGTTACCGTATCCATTATGGAGAGCTCACTTCTGACTGTGAGAAATGCATTGTCTCTGTCGGAAGAAGCGGCAGCAAATGGATGGAAAAGATCTGCCACGAGCTTGACATCCCAACCAAATCCAACCGTGTGGACATCGGCGTGCGCGTGGAACTTCCCGCCGTCATCTTCTCTCACCTGACCGATGAACTGTACGAGAGCAAGATCGTCTACCGCACAGAGAAGTTTGAAGATAACGTCCGTACCTTCTGTATGAATCCTTACGGCATCGTGGTAAATGAGAACACCAACGGTATCGTCACCGTCAACGGACACAGTTACGAGGACGCCGAACATCAGACAGAGAATACAAACTTTGCACTGCTGGTTGCCAAGCATTTCTCCGAACCCTTCAAGGACAGCAACGGTTACGGTGAAAGTATCGCAAGACTGTCCAATATGCTTGGCGGCGGCGTAATCGTCCAGCGATTCGGCGATCTGGTAAGAGGCCGGCGAAGCACTGCTAACCGAATCCGTGAAGGACTGGTGACTCCTACTCTTGCCGCCACACCCGGCGACCTGAGTCTTGTACTGCCAAAGAGAATCTTAGACGGTATCATGGAGATGATCTATGCCCTGGATAAGATTGCCCCCGGAACCGCCAATGACGATACTCTTCTCTATGGCGTGGAAGTGAAGTTCTATAACATGGAAGTAGAGATCGACGAGAACCTGGAGAGCAAATATAAAGGCCTCTACATCATCGGAGACGGAAGCGGCGTCACACATTCTCTCTCCCACGCTTCGGCAAGCGGGGTGTATGTAGCGCGTCATATCGCCGGCTCTGTATAAAAGTGTATGATCATAATATAAAAGAATCGTCTCCGCCATGGGCAAAGACGATTCTTTTATATCATCTATTTATCTGTCTTTTTATCTATCCTTCAGACGTTTTCTTCTCACACATCCCATTCCAATTCCCATGGCAGACAACATCAGAACCATATAGAACAAAACAGCATTGTTGTCAGCTGTCTTCGGACTCTTCGTGCTGTTCCCCTGCTGACCGTTCCCCGTATCGGTCTTTGGCAAATGAATCCTGTCTGCAAGAGCCTGAATCACTCCTTCTTTATTCTCCTCTGTCCCGTCATCACTCCACCCGATCGATATCGGCGACAACCCATGCACAACAAAGGAGATTCCTCCGCTCTCTTTCGTTATCTCCAGATCTTCCGTCGTTCCTGCCTTATAATCGCCTATATCCTCGGCAAACAGATGCTGCCCGTAAAACTGAAACTTCTGATTCGTACCTGTGGGATAAGGCATGGTGATCCTGATTCCGTCCTTCGGGAAATTCTCTGCCGTGGCAGTCTCCCATTCTCCCTCATCATTTTTAACCTTTAGAGTAATCTCGTGAACCTGGACGTTCGATGCAGAGAGTCCATGCTTCTGAGTTAGTTTTCCTCTTACCACTTCTTCGATCCTGGATGCATCAACGAATTCTAATTCATCGTCGTTCTTCACATATGTCGCCCTGATACTCTCTTCCACCACCTGGTATTCACCCTGGTCGGACGGGTCCATACTTACCACGCCAAATATTGATTTTACCGGTTCCTCTGCTTCTGACGTATCCGGTTTCTTAGAAGTATCGGTCTTATCGGGCTTCTTATTGTCCGTGGAATCATCTGTTTCCGGCTCGTCTTTCTTATCAGAGGTATCCGAACCTGCCGAATTATCCGGCTGACCGGAGGTATCCTGATTCCCGGTATTGTCCGGCTGGCCGGAAGTGTCCGGATTCCCTGTATTGTCCGGCTGACCGGAGGTATCCTGATTCCCGGTGTTGTCCGGCTGGCCGGAAGCATTGGAATTACCCGCTGCCTCATAACCCTTATCTGCCAGCATTAAGATGCCCTCACCGAACAATCCATTCATAACATTATCATATTTATAGTTTATACCCGCGGAAAAATTGTACTGGGTTTCCCAGCTTCCTTCCACAGGCGCCGCCAAAAACAACAAGTCAGGGGCGCCGAGGGTACCCTCGTCACAGTTTGTCACATCTACTATATAATTCGCACCGTCAATCGTGACAATGTTCCACATATGACAGCCCGATCCGGTTCCGCCCGCCATTCCGCCGGAGACCGTATAACACTTCGCATTGTCGAACCTGGAAAGATCACAGAGATATTGGAATGCCTTCGAATATCCCTCACAGACCACGTTCGTATTCGGATCGCCGTCAAAAACGGAAATCAGCTGCCACGGCTCATTGGAAAGCTGATAGTTCGGTCCAACAGCAGCCTCGTCATAAACTACCAGATCACAGATTGCATTCTTATAGGCAAGAAGCTTCTCATAATCGGACTTATCCGCATGGGCGTTCACGATATCCTGCACCTTTGCCGGGATTGATCTTGCCTTCTCGATGCGTCCGGGATCCACCGTATAATACCATGAATCGCCGCCTGCCTGATTGCTCGAACGACATTCCTTGGAAACCAGCATCCGGACGATCACATCCTTCGCGCGCCCGTCATTCGTATAATTATAGTTGAGCCTGACCGCGCCCTCCACATTTGGGTTTGCATCTTTGGCCGACTTGTCATACCAGTACAGGTCGTAAGGGCAATCCATCAGAAGATAATCATTGATCGTCTCAAGACTGCTATTGATCTCCCCCGCTTCCGCCACAGTCTGAACGATAGACGAAATATTATACTCCGTACTTGCTCTGCTTCCGCACGCTGTCTTCTTAATCTCTTCTTTCAAATATTTATATACATCCAGGCTCACACCTGTCAACTTACCAGATCCAAAATCTCCTGACAGATACTGGTCTTCGCTCTTTGCATCTGTTCCTTCTGCAGATACCTGCAGCGCCGTAAGATTCAATCCGCCGATGATCATTCCGGCCGTCAGAATATATGCAAATGTCCGCCTGAATCTGCTCTTCAGATTTATCATGTTTTCTATCATCTCCCTTTTTCCAAATATTCTCTTATAATAATAACATGTTTACGCGCTAAGTCAAGTTGCCATTCATAAAATCATGGATTGAACCGCTCACTGCCTGAATCCAATGGTTTTCTTACATTTCTAAAACTACTTTTTCAAATAATCTATCAGAGGGATTAAATACTTTTTATCTGTCCAGTCGCAATCTTGCCCTACTGCACCCATGAGGGCTTTCATCCACGGTTCGTGCGTGCTTGGGTCTTTTTTTGCTACAGATTTTTGTAACATTTTACATAAAGTCCTGTCCATAAATTTCATTTTACTTTCGTTCCATGCACCCCGCCCATAAAAAAGCGGAATATTTCTTAAATCACCCGTCAGATTATGCTCTTTAATCGCTGCAAATGCACTCTCATCATAAGGAGACGCACCCACACATAATATAGCTGTTTTTTTGTGTTTCAACTTGTCAATATTCTTTTTTAAAAACGGTAATCCTGCTATTCCAGAAGCATATATGCCGCCGCACAATACGATTGTATCATACTGTGCTACTTCATTTACTGCCGCTTTTGATGTTTCTGCACAATGATAACCGGTCATAGCCTGAAGCCATTCGGCATATTTTTTTGTCGCCCCATATTTTGACTGATAAATAATAATTCCTTTTGCCATAATGATTATTTTCTTTTCCTCCTTACCGTCACTCGTCAGCTCCCAATGCCTGTTTTAAAAATGCTTCATAAGCAACTTCCTGTTGTGTATATATCTCATCCGTTGAAATTCCCGGCGTCGTTACTGAAAAAATTGTGCCAATACCAATCGTATAAACCAGCATATTCAAATGTAACTGTCTTGCCCGCTCTACACTGATGTTTAATTCTTTAGCAATAATTTCAGCCGTATGTGGATTGGCTTCCGATTGATACAAATCATCCAGTGAAGCAATTCCCTCACGCCGGTGCAAAATAAAAATTCTAAATAAATGGGGTTCCTCTTGCGCTAATTGGATATAAGATTTGCCTGTACTGTGAAACAAGTCGTCTTTGTTTATATGACTCGTTACATACTCTTGTATGAATCGATTGACCTTCCCGATTACATCTTGTCGTAAACCATCCATATTTTTGCAATAACTATAAATCGGTTGTACGGAACATCCTATTTTATCTGCAATATTTTTTACCATAACCTGTTCCATACCGCTATTTCTTGCAATTTCAAAAGCAGCATCAACAACCATTTCTTTTGTAATTCTTTGTTTGGGCATCGTATTTCTCCTTATAATCGAGTTATATAAATCATTTATATAACTCGATTATAACTAGTACAATGAATTTTGTCAACTATTTCGATAATTCGTACTCAAAAGAAGCCCTGTCCGTTTTAAAAGAAAAGAAAGTATACTCTCCTTTCCGGAATCTGTAGTACGCCCGGCAGGCTGTATTTTCATGGATTGTCCTTGTCATTCCCCCATTAGCCGGAGCTTTGAGCGGACTCCTGACTCTTTCCAGCAGCCTGGCCTCCAGCTCCAAATTCCCCAGTATAATCCAAAGCCTCACAGGAGCCTGAATATAAAATATGCTCCAAATACCCCTCATTGGCCGTAGATATATACAGCCAACCGGATATTCAGAGCATATCTCCACTCATGATATATTTTTATCTCTCTGCGAAACGAAGTCTTCTCGCAGAAATGCTTCCAGCCCCAACCGCAAGCATCATCAGAACGAGATATAATAAAGCCGAACTGTCATCGCCTGTCTTGGGACTTGTGGTCTTGGTTGCCGACGGATTCGCTGTATCTGCATTGGCATTTTTCCATCCAATGGATACCGGTGACAATCCATGTACCGCAAAAGAGATTCCATCATTTTCTTTCGAAATGGTTAAATCTTCTAATGTACCGGCTGCATAACCATTCATATTTTTTGTAAACAGATGTTGTCCGTAGAAAGTATATCCGCTTTTGTTTGTTCCTGCCGGATATGACATCGTAATCTTGATTCCCTTCTTAGGGAAATTCTCCGTAGTAGCATCCACCCAATTACCATTCTCATCCTTAATCTGCAGAGTGATCTCATAAACCCGAATATTCGATGCCGAAATAGTATGGCTCTCTGCCAGCTCATCCTTCATCGCGCTCTCGAGCTTGGATACATCTGCAAACTCCGAATCTATTGCTATCAGTTCAGGTGTGGTCTTCAGGCTGTCTTCCCGAACCAGTTTGTATTCATTTGTATCAGAAGGATCTAAACTTTCTGCACGGAGCACGGATTTTTTGGTCGTTGTTGAACCCGTGGTTTTATCTGTTGTTCCCGGTTTCTCCGTATCATTAGGATTCTTGGAGTTATCCGGGTTCTTAGAACCTTCTGGATTCTCTTCTACGCCTGGATCAGGAGTCGGTGTTGGTGTCGGTGTTGGTGTCGGTGTTGGTGTCGGTGTTGGATCTTTGGACGAATCACCAGTCAACTTCAGAATATCTTTTCCAAACAACTCTTCCATACCAGATCCGTCTCTAGAATCATATACGTACTCCACATCCTTATTAGCATGGAAGAGATACTTTGTATTCCAGGTTCCACTATCAGGAACTGCTAAAAACAGCTTATCCGGAGCTCCGATTGTCCCTGTATCACAGTTGGTCACATCTACCAGATAATTCTTGCCATCCATACTGACAATATTCCACATATGGGCACCGGCTCCTGTTCCCCCTGCCATACTGCCAGAAACGGTATAACACTTCGCATTCTTAAACTGCGACAGATCACAGAGATACTGGAATGCCTTAGAATAGCCTTCGCAGACAACATTCGTGTCTGGATCGTCGTCAAATACCCATATCAATTCCCATGCATTCGCGTTGCTGCTCTCCGGGTTCTTTGCCGAGTTATTATAAGATACTGAGTCACAGATCGCATTTTTATAGGCAAGTAATTTATCATAATCTGATTTACCCGCATTCACGTTTACGATTTGCTGTGCTGTTGCCGTAACTGCCTGAGCAGCTGTAACCTTATTGGTATCTACGGTATATTTCCATGTATCACCCTCATTGGCCAGACTATCTGCCCGATACGCGTTTGAAACAGTCATACTTATTATTACCGTCGCTTCATTTCCAGCACTTGTCATCGTATAGCCTGTTCCGGCTGTCTTATCATGCCAGAATAGATCATAAGGACAATCCATCAATAAATAGGACACAATTAAATCAAGATTTGCTCCGACCTCATTAGCTTCAGCCGAGTTATTCACAACAGGCGACACATCAAACGCGGTGCTCGTCCGGCTTCCATCCGCTACCTGCCGGATCCCTGCCTTCAGATAGTCATACACTCTTAAATTGACGCCCGACAGTTTACCGGAACCAAAGTTCCCCATATGGCTGGTGTCCACATCTGCATAAGCAATTACCTGCTCTTCTGTTGTCACTTCGGACTCGGCAACTGCCATACCAACATCCGGAAAACACCCCAACAATGTAGCCAATGTCTCTTCTGCGCCCTCCAGTTGTAGCTTCTGTTCCTCTGTCAGTTGTTCATACGCCGCTGCCGCTGCCTGAACCTGTTCATAACTTTCTGCCTGCTCTTCTGCCGTCTGTGCCATAATGGTATCTGGCGCAGGCAAGGCGCTGATCTGATCCTTCACTGCCTGAACAGCCTCATCCATATAAGCAGCCATCGACACCGTGGTCCCGTCTATGACAATTGATGTGGAATCCAATTCCTCTGCAGATACAGGTAACATCGTAAGGTTCACCCCGCCGGCAACCATTCCCGCCGTCAGGACACATGCGAACGCCTGCCTGAATCTGCATCTTAGATTACTCATTATGCTAATCATCTCCTTTCCTCAAAAATCATATGCATCAAAAAATCTCTACCCTCCTCCCCTGTTTGATCTATTCTTATCATATCATTTTTCCATATTATGTCAAGTTCAGGAGCTGCCAAGACCCGCTCCCTTCAAAATCCGCTTCCGTATACTCTATCCCGTTCCGGATCCTTTCCAACGCCTCTATATTATATTTCCCGCTCGTACAGCACTCCCAGGCCGGTAATGTTTTATCCCTAAAAAACATATTGGAAATACCTTTCATACTGCCCACCTGCCTTCATTAGAATCACTATATCAAAAAATTACCATACAGACAATAATAGAAACCACAAAACAGTAGAATTTCTACGATTCTTATGTTACCATAATTTCAGAATTACTATCGGGATTGCCCGATTATACAAACTGCCGGAGGAATTCACTGCTATGGAAACATCATCCTGGGAACGCCGCCGCAGGCGTCTATTTGAGATAGTAGAAGTGGGAAACGACATCGACTGGCTAAGCCGCGGCTACGACTTTATGAATACCCTTTTCATCATCATCAATCTGACTGCCAGCATCATGTACACATTTGACAATATTCGAAGCTCCTATGGCTTCTGGCTTTTGATGCTTGAGAAAGTAACGGTTGCCGCATTCTGTGTCGATTATGTCCTCAGGCTTATAACTGCCAAATACTTGTATCCCGATATGAGCAGCCCCAAGGCTCTGCTTAAGTACATTTTTTCTTTTACGGGCATTGTGGATCTGCTGTCTTTCCTGCCATACTACCTGCCGTTTTTCTTCCCGTCAGGCGCCATCGCGTTCCGTATGTTCCGAATCGTGCGCATCTTTCGGCTGTTCCGGATCAATGCCTACTATGATTCGTTAAATGTGATCACCGAGGTCATCACCAGCAAACGCCAGCAGCTCTTCTCTTCGGTGTTCATCATCCTGGTGCTCATGCTCGCTTCCAGCCTGTGCATGTACAGCCTGGAACATAACGCCCAGCCCGAGGTCTTCAGCAACGCGTTCTCCGGGATCTGGTGGTCGGTGTCCACCCTGCTCACCGTGGGATACGGAGACATCTATCCCATCACTTCCCTTGGGAAATTATTCGGTATCTTCATCTCTTTTCTTGGAGTCGGGATGGTTGCCATCCCTACCGGTATTATTTCCGCAGGATTCGTTGACCAATACTCGCACATCAAGAGAATCAGTGAATACGGACAAGAAGAAGCCGTTCATTTTATAAAAATACAACTGAAAGAGCACGACTCATGGGTCGGGCAGAGCATTGCCCGACTTGG
>ERZ808044.440-NODE-440-length-45927-cov-13.334547_pt1 | contig 45927 bp, 68 predicted proteins | sample MGYA00380195_ERZ808044 | MGnify/ENA primary metagenome ERZ808044 (study PRJEB31490, sample SAMN06133423) | mouse gut metagenome | isolation source: Z7_2 | host: mice | place: China: Chengdu | collected 2015-05 ...
TTTAACACCCAGACTCCTATAAGCATCATAATTTCAACATTCGAATTCTATATGGTGCTCCGTGAATAATTCAGGTTTGATTCTCTTTCCGCTCCGGATATCACCTGTATGGGATATAGCTGTGATATGGAAGTTGGAATTTATGAGGGGGAAGCAAAAAAAGAATACATAATTTGCTATGTGACAACAGGACGGATTTTATATAATGGAAATCCTGTATGTGAGGGACAGGGATTTTTGAGCTATCCGGGCATGGGGGAGGAATGGAAGGTCGAGAATGATGATAAGGCAAGCTTGCTGTGGGTATGCTCGCAGGATGAACGAATGAAAGACATCCTAGCGACTTTCCAGGCAGATCCGGATACGATGATTTTTGAATATACATATATTTCCATAGTAAAAAATGCCTTTAAACGTCTCGAAGTGATGCACAAATTGGAGGCAGGATATTTTGATGTTTACAGTGTGTTTATATCCATTATGCAGGCTCATTTTAATGTATTCAGAAAAGGGCAGACGTGGAATTCATCAGAAGTCTATCTGCAGTTTTCTTTGCAGTATGTCCAAAATGGAATATCTGAAAACATTCGGATTGAGGAGTTAGCGGAACGAATTGGTATTTCTCAGGCATATTTATATCATATTTTTAAAGAACATTTAGGAATTTCACCTAAAGAATATATCAGCAGTTGTCGTGCGGAAGAGGCAAAAAAGCTTTTATTGGAATCGGGCCTGTCCGTGACAGAGATAGGCAAAGCAGTTGGCTACAGTGATCCGATGGCCTTTTCCAGGTTCTTTACTTCCAGGCAGGGCATGTCTCCAACCAAATTTCGGAAAAAATACCAGGATTTAAAAGAAAATAACAGAAAATGAAGACCAACAAAAGTATGCGGATGGGTTCATCCGCATACTTTTGTTCGATAAACTGGCTCGCGAAGGCTGCCTGTTTTTGTGATTTTAACAAGTGCATTTGTGATTTTGCTATGTACATGTTGATGCAAGATTGGTATTCTTTATCAGAGAATTAGTTCAAATTATACAAAAAAATAATGATAAATCTGAAAACATAGAGCTTATTTACCATAGGAAATTATTGCTTTGTTAAATTATGACAAGAGAATTAGCCAGAAGAGGATTTTATATACATTTATGTAAAAGATAAGTCCATATGACCATGCATGGCTGGACTGATAATATTTTTTAAGGAGATTACAATTTATGGCAAAAGAATTAATTTACTATCCAAACCCGGAGATTATTGAGGCACCATTGTTTGAGCTGCATTCTTTGGATGAGATGCCGATTTCCCCTAAATACACCTTGACCTGTAACGGGATCTCACGGGTAGTGTACTGTACTGATTATTTTCACTATGCACCGGTGGTTGTAGATGAAGCAGATGGTGTGGATGTGGAGATTATTGTATCGGAAAGCTTTAAGGAAGTGAAGGTTCGCCCTTCAAGTTATGGAATTGAACCTGTGGTTGAAGGCAATAAGATTACTTTCCATTTAAATTCCATCCAAAAGGTGAGCGTAGAGGTGGACGGTGATTTGAAATCAGCGCTGTTTGTACTGTGCTCTAAACGGATTCCCAAGCCGGAGAATACGACAATTTACTTTGAAAAAGGTAACATTTACAATGTTGGTACACTAGAGCTAAAGACCGGAGATACCGTATATATTGAGGAAGGAGCTGTAGTGCTTGGCAGAGTTTATGCCAACCGTGCGGATGATATTGCCATTGTAGGTAATGGAATTCTTTGCGGTACGCCATGGCATAAGCCGGATGTGAATACGTGGTTATTTTTTATTGACTTGCGTTGGTGCCGGAATGTGCTTTTAGAGGGTATTACAGCAGTGGATGGACCTAGTTGGCAAATTGTTCCTGCTGCCTGTGATCATGTGATAATTCGTAATGTGAATTCCATGTCTGTAATAGTGACTGGAGACGGGATGGATTTGACGGGAAGCCAGGATGTGCTGGTGGAGGACTGCTTTATCCGCGCGGCGGATGACTGTGTTTGCATTAAGTCCGGAAGAGCGCCGGATACCACTACAGTTCGGGATGTAAAGGATATTTTAGTACAGCGCTGTGTAATCTGGAATGCAGAGCCGGGCAACGCGATTGAGATTGGTTATGGCTTGCAGTGCAAGGAGGTCTGTGATCTGACTTTCCGCGACTGTGATATCATTCACTGTGAATATGAAGGCAATATGGGTGGTTCTGCTTTATCTATTCATCAGGCAGACAGTGCATGGATTCATGATATCCATTATGAGGATATCCGTGTGGAGGATGTGGCGCAGAAGCTGTTTGATATCAAGGTTTTGGACTGCAAATATACATGGGATGCAGTAAAGGGCAATGTATCAGATATTTATTTCAAAAATATCAAAGTATTAAACGGAGCTTTCCCCGTATCGCTGATTAGTGGCTATGAGCTGCGGCATACTGAGAGTAGACCTCATGATATTCACTTTGATGATATCGAGATCTTAGGGCATAAATGTGAATCTGTGCTTGATATGCACATGGTTGTGGAGTTGGCACATGACATTTATGTAAATGGGAAGAGGGAGTGCATCCGTAACAAATTCTGATGAGGAATGCAAAAAGAATTTGTGATTCATATGTTTTTTAGCGGGCACTCTGCGGAAATTTGTGATAAAAGTTCGCAGGTGCCCGATAAAAATGGGGAGCTGCAAAAAAGAAGTAATGCAGCTTCCATAAACATAATATAAGGAGGGTTTTTTATGAAAAACAAAAAAATTGCATTACTGCTGGCTGCTGTGATGACCTTATCGACAGTGTTGACAGGCTGTGGTGGTTCTTCGGGAGCAAGCTCTAATGCCGGTGCGGCGTCAGAGGAGTCAGCAGCGAGTGAGGACACATCCGCTGCAGAGGATACAACTGCCGCAGAGGACACCGCGGCAGAGGATACTTCCGCAGAGGAAGAAGCACCCGCAGCGGGAGAAGCAAGTGGCGAACCTGTTACACTTACATTTATGCATGACTGGCCGGAGTATACTGCTGAGTTTGAAGAGATGGTAGCTGAATTTGAGGCAGAAAATCCGAATATCACCGTGGAAACTCAGATTATTACATGGGATGTTATGAATCAGACACTGCTTACAAATTTTGCAAATGACGAGCTTCCTGATGTGTGCTGCTGCTGGTCCAATGATATGGGACAGTTCAGCAATATGGGTATGGTTCTTGATGTGACTTCTTACATGGATGAAAATGGTGGTGAGTGGAGGAATTCTCTCTTAAAACCCGCTGTTGACCTTGGTACTGTAAACGGTAGCGTATATGCAGTTCCTTACCGTACCACCCAGACTGTTTTGGCTTACAATAAGGATATGATGGATGAAAACGGCTGGAAAGAGCCTACAACACTGGAGGAGTTTACCGCTCTGTGTGATGAGATCCTTGCAAGTGGAAAGGATGTTCTGCCTTTGCTGGCTCCAGGAAATCCTGATGGTTTCCAGTTCTCAGCTCTTGTTAATACCTTTGGTGAGCAGGATCTGTATAAGAAGGGTATTTTACAACAGGCTGATTACCTTACCGGTCATGTGACTGACGTTGCAGAGTCTTGGGAAGTAGCAGGAGATACCATGAAAGACTGGATTGCAAAGGGATATCTCAGTCAGGACGGTCTGGCAATGACCAGAGAAGAGACAGTTGCACAGTTCTTTACAGGCAAAGGTGTCTTTACCTTCCTGAACAATAATGAGCTTTCCGAAATCGAAGCAGGATGTGAAGAGGCTGGATTTACACCTGGATTTATGGCATTCCCTGTTCCTGAGGGTATGGAGTTCTTCCTTTACAATTTTGGTGTAGATGCATTTATGGCTTCTGCGAAAACAGAGCATCCTGAGGAAGCTGTTAAGTTCTTGAAATTCCTCACCAATACCGAGCAACAGCAGAAATTTGGGGTGAAGACATTATCTATCATGGCAAACAAAGATGTAAAGTATGAAAATGCGAACCAGAATACTTTCTCTGAGATTTTCTCTAAGGCGAGCAGCTACCGTATCAACTATGATTATCCGGCAGGTAATCTTGGTACAGATATCAATGTTGCAATTGCTGATTTTATAGCTGATCCCAGTGCTACTGGAGCTGATCTGGGTGCAAAGATCCAGAAGCTTCGTGAAGATTGTCTTGCTGAGAATGGCCAGTAATTTAGAAGTTGAGACCAGTAAGGCTGTTGTTGGCCTTACTGGTTTTTTTAACATAAAGATGGCATTTGGAATTGAATTTAGGGAAGGAGAACTACCGTATGAAATTAAATTATAAGCAGAAAAATAAAATTGCGGGTTACATCTTTCTGCTCCCATCGGCAGCGTTTTTGGTTTGCTTCCTGTTGTATCCGTTCTGTGTCAGTGTGTTCAGAAGCTTTACGGATTGGAATGGACTGAAGGATGAAGTTACTTTTGTGGGAGTAAAAAATTATGTAGATTTGATTACAAATAATCCGGATTACTGGAGATCAATTGGAGTCAATTTGAAATTTGCTGTGGTTTCCACTTTGATCCAGACGGTTTTGGGGTTTCTGCTAGCATTTGCAGTATATTATATGGGAAAAAGATGGCAGGCGTTTTATAAGGTTTCTCTGTACATTCCCGTAATACTTCCGGCATCTGTTGTAGCGGTTATGTGGCGTTTTATGTTGAATCCTGATACAGGGCTTGTTAACACAGTACTGCGCATGTTGCATTTAGACAGCCTTACGAGAGCTTGGCTGGGCGATAGGGCCACAGCGCTGAATACAATTATTGCAGTGAATACCTGGCAGTATATTGGTTTCACTATGGTGCTGTTTTATATTGCCATGCAGAATATTTCTCTGGATGTGCTGGAATCTGCTGCTATAGATGGTGCAACTAAGTGGGATCTTTTAGTGAAGTTTTTCCTTCCGCTGACTGCAGGTACCACCACTACTAACGTGGTGTTGTCTATCACAGGAGGTATGAAATCCTTCGGCTTGTTCTATATGCTGACCGGCGGTGGACCTGGAGATGTTACGAGGGTAGTTTCCATGAGGATTTATACCACAGCCTTTACAGATTACAAATTTTTCAGAGCGCTGGCGATGGCATCCGTACTGTTCGTGATCATTTTGATCCTGACATTGATCAGCCGTTATATTGGAAGTAAATGTAACTATGAAGAGCAGTAGTAAGGAGGTCTATCTATGAAAAAAATACCCCAAATATTGAGTCAAGTTGTCCTCATTTTTCTGGCAATCATTGTAATCTATCCTTTGGTGTTTGTTTTTATTACGTCCCTGAAATCAAATTATGATGTTTTGACGAATCCTTTTGGTATTATGACGTTTGAGCCTGGTAATTTTGTGGAAGCATTCCGCATTGGTAAGATCGGACAGTATTTTTTAAGCAGTGTTATTACAACGGCAGTAACCCTAGTGATCCAGATGATTGTTATTGTCATGGCATCCTATGCGCTGGGTAAGCTTCGTCCCTGGGGAAGTCCTATCCTGGAGGTTATCTATCTGGCAGGCCTGTTTATTACACAGGAGATGATCACTATCCCCAATTTTACGATGTTAAAATCGTGGGGACTATCTGGTACTCGTACTGCGCTCATTCTGCCCTATGTTACCAGTGGTATCGCAATGGCAACCTATATTATGACGAACTTTGTAAAATCCTTGCCAAAAGAACTGGATGAGGCGGCACTGATGGATGGCGCAGGAGTGATTAGAAACCTGACAAGAATCACCCTGCCGTTGATGAAACCAGTATTGGCTACCGTACTGATTTTTAATTTCCAAGGTGTATGGAGCGAGTTTTACTGGGCATTAATCGAAATTAAGAAAGAAAACTTAAAGACGTTGCCTCTGGGCCTTATGAATTTCCAGTCGCAATATAATTCAGATTATGGTATACTCTGTGCAGGTCTTTGTATTACCATTGCGCCTGTTCTGATTCTGTATCTGGCATGTTCCTCTCAGTTTATTGGCGGTATGACAGCAGGTGCGGTTAAAGGTTAAAGGAAAAAATATATGACAACGAAACATCCATATTTTGAATTTGAAAAAAATACGTTTGAAATTGATGAGTTTGACTGCGCTTCCATTTTTCTTCTGGTAGGGGAGGAGAAGGCGTTGGTGATAGATACGGGTATCGGTATCGGTGATCTGAAAGGCGTGATACATAGGCTTACCGATAAGCCGTTGACGGTGGTGTTAAGCCATGGACACAGCGACCATATCGGCAACTGCGGTGCATTTGAAGAGGTCTATATGCATCCTGCAGATCAGGAGATTTTTCCTTATCCGGAATCAGTGGAGGCGCGCAGGGGATATGCGGCGACGATCGCCCACAGGGAGCACAAAAGCTATCCCTATACAGAGGAAGATTTTCCGGTCTATGAGAAAATGCCGCTGCTACGGCCATTACAGGATGGGCAGGTTTTTGACCTTGGAGGAAGAAAGGTAACAGCATGGCACTGTCCAGGTCATACACCGGGTGAAATGGTATTTATCGATGATCAGACCCGTATCCTGTTTTGTGGTGATGCTTGTAATAACAATTTGGGTTTGTTTTCGCCAGTAGATTCACCTGCCTTTGTCAGTGTGGAGAGAGCCGCCCAGGCTTTGCATCGCATCTATGACATGCGAGAGCACTATGATAAGGTATATAACGGGCATCATGATTATCGCGGCTTTGGTGCACCATTAGCAGATGATGTGCTCCCGAATGCAGTTCAGTGTTATGATGATATTTTAGAGGGACATCCCAATCTAGTGGAGGTTCCAGACATGTTTGATCCTGCCAGCGGCAAGACGAGGACCGTTGCAATGCGTGGCAAGACGATGGTTTTTTATCACCAGAATGGAATTTGGGATAAAAAATAGATAATTAAAAAGATTATCGACCCTAGAAAGATATTTTGGGGCTATCATACTATAGTGTGGTAGCCCCATAAAGCTTTGGAGAAATCAGGCGGCGGGAGATTACTGAGCCGCTTTTTTTGCGAAGCTGGTATCTACTAGTTCTTCATAAGGTACTCTCTGGGGCAATTCTCCGGCCTCCTCTAAAATATTCTCAAGCAGAGTAAATGCATCTTCCTCAAAGATCAAATTGGTTTTCCAGGTGTCCTGCTGATGGTAGCGGCTCACAATGGTGGTGAGGGTTTCCGGGTCAGTTTCCTCGAATTGTGGCTGAATTACTTTTGCAATCTCTTCAGGGGTATGTTCAGACACATAATCCATTCCTTTCTGTAGGGCATTGGTAAAGGATTGAATAACATCGGGATGAGCTTCTAAGTAACTCTTTTTGGCGCTGAAAGCGGTGTAGGGAACATAGCCGGAGTCCTCGCCGAGGGAAGCTACCACATAGCCGTCGCCTTTGGCCTCCAAGGAGGTTGCGTGGGGTTCGAATTCTACTGTAGAGTATAGTTTACTACACCAATTTTCTTATAAAATTAAAACCCTTAATTTTGTGTGTTTCAGGGTCTATTTCAATGCTGCTGATGGTACTTTTCCAGAAGGTGTTTTTATGGCCTTTGTCCAGGTCTGCATATACCTCCATCCAGTTTCCGCTAAACGTCCTGATCAGATCACGGTATGAATCAATGGATATGTATTTTTGCTCTTCTTCGCACTGTCTGATCTTTTCAGAGATCAATTCATATTGAGAATCGTAATATTCTTCGCTTATCCTGCCTTTTTGAAACTGAAGATTGAGCCGGTCAAGCTCCGCCCGGAGGGCGGGCAGATTATTTTTCTTCCCGGAAGGTTTGGACTGGATACGTATGCGGGCAATTTCTTCTTCTAATTGTGCCTTTACATGTGTCAGCATGTATTCCTCTACTAGGTGTTCCGTGAGCGCGATCCCGCCATGACGATTAAATTTATTCGCGCATCGGTATTTGATATAAATGCTTTCCCCGCCACTCCTCAGTTTGTGTTTCTTTCTGTATCCGGTAAAGTTGTTCCCGCATACGGGACACTTGATAAGTGAACTGAAAATATAGGGTTCGTAGTTTCCGTTCCTGACTTTAGACTGTGTGATCTTCCGGGCGAGATTGAATTGCTCCGGAGAGATATATGGTTCACAGTAATTATAGTTGTCCTTATCTTTTCCCATGTAGGTTTCATTTTTGAAAAGGCGGTCTACCTTGTTTGGAGACGGAGCGTCTTCGCCATATTTGCCATTGAGATAATCAATCGTATTCCGGATGGAATAACAACTGAAATAATGGCTGTAGGCATCGTCAATAATATGGGAAACCGTTTCATCCTTGACCAGTCTGTTATTGACAACCTTGTATCCATAGCAAGCACATTTCCCGCTTGTTACCTCCCCGATGGAACGCTTGTAATTCAGTACAGCCTTGATTCGTTCGGAGGTGCGGTCACATTCTGCCTGATTTACAGAAAGCATGATGTTGATAACCATCTGGCCATTGGCAGTGGATGAGTCATAGTTCTCGAAGATGGTTTTCCAATAGCAGTTATGGTCATGAAGTATTTCTTCCGTTATATTGTAATCCTTAATGTTCCGGAACCAGCGATCCAGTTTGGTTACAAGGATCATGTCTATCTTATTTTTTTTCACGTCTTCTAGCAGGGAAAGGAGCCCTTTCCTGTATTTCATGGATTTCCTGGCTGAGAATCCCTCGTCTGCATAATATCCGACAATATTATAATTGTGTGAATTGGCGTAATCCGTCAGATCCTTTTTCTGGGCGGGGAGAGAAAGGCCGTTCAGGTGCTGTTCCTCTGTGGATACACGAATATAGATTGCACACCGAAGTGTTTTTGGCATAGTATCATCCTCCTGTACAATTTATGGGTTTTTTATATAAAAAAATAATAGCCTAGTGAACTGATTGGAAAAATATGGATGTTCACTTGCAAGCTGCTCCCGAAGATGATACTATAAGTAATGTAATACTATGTATATCTCTTACGGGAGATATGGCCGCTCCGGTGCTTAGACCTCACTGGGGCGGTTTTTCAATTCTTTATCACAGAACGTATTAGGTTTTTCTAATTCTATTTTAGCTCCTGTATAAAAAAGTGCTCCCATTGGACACATCATTGAGAGGTGTGGGAGCTTCTGTTACTCTTAGTATATCCAAAAACTCTCAAAAGTCAACTAATATAAGTAATTTATTTGAAAAGTTTATATTTTTGTGGCTGCTCTAGTGCTTGTTGGAGCAAAATGCTAGTTACCAACTATTCATCGCTGTCTAACCCTACGTTTTTTTAATACAAAAAGAGATGGGTAACCCTCCATCTCTTTCATCCTTATTGTATGATAGTATTCTTTACCTGAGTAATCACACTTATCACATTTTTATTTGCATTTTTCACCTTTATTTCTATTTCGGGATGCTTATTTTTAAAAACATAAAAAATCTCATGTACAAATGCTCTCCCTACGTCATCTATCCCATCAAAGTCAAGTTCAATTTCCTCGAATTTATCAAACCCGCTACACAGTCTTCTTGCTTGAGCTCGTGAGACTGGGAAATCACTTAATATCGAACTTTTTATAGGTATTTGTGTCTTATAAAAGCCCCTTTCATCAGATGAAAACATATCAAACACCTCTCTTAACTGTCGCTTTGAATTATTCCAAAGTTCCATAGTAACGTATGTTCCTTTTTCATTTTCCATTATTTTGCTAGATGGTCTATCAATTGTGCGGATATCAGCGGAAGCATTTCTATCATAAGCCTCATGCACAAAGAGCCGATTTGAAGAAAAGCCCCATCGCTGCGACGCTGGGGCTTTTTGTCGTGCTATATGGAAGCACTCGCTTCGTCATTTTTCATTAGTTCTTCTTGTGGTTTTTAAAAAAGCTGTTACAATGGAACCGATACCTGTCACACCAAGCAAAGAGCCAGCTATTGCACCGGCATTTTCCCTAACCGTCAATACAACGACAATGCATGCTACAATAGAGCCTATCCCTAAAATGAAGGCGAAAAGAATTCCAAGAAGACTGTCTCTTGCCTCTACTTTTGCTTCCATTTGTTCTATAGATTGCCGATGTGCAGCCTGTTTTTCTGCCATCTGGATGATTCGGTCTGCAGCTCCAGGAACCACTTCTTCATATCCTGCAATAATGTTTGGAGGAGGGATTGGACCGCTAAATTCACTTATTACTTCAGCGATTACCCTCTTGACTTGCTCTGAGTTTGCTAATTCAGGCTCAGATTCTTTTGAGATTTCCTGTTTCTTTTCTGATAGTTCTTCCGACATTCTCCCAATCACCCTTTATCGCTTCGTAGTCTGCACGCTTGTCATTGTCTATTTGCGGCCAGTCTTTTGTACCACTTAAGTCCAAAACCCTAATGAATCCGTGTATGAAACTTTTGCTGAATTCTATTTTCATACTAACCGTCTCCTTTCTTTGGTGGATTTAGTGCAAATACATAATAGCACATGGATTATGAACAAACAAGCGAACAAATAATAAAATTACTTAATTATATGGAATATATGCAATTTTATAATATTATTCAATATTTTCCAAGTTATAGGATATTACTAAGTGAACATCGAAAAAAGTAGAAATAACTATACTTATAATGATGGAAATAGAAAAGCCCTAGTGTTGCAACACTGGGGCTGAAGAACTCGCTTTATTTCTGCTTACTGGTATTATGGCATATGCCAGTTTGTCATTATTTAAATAGATCCCAAAAGCTAAAGGTACTTTTGTTGTAAATTTTGTTAGAAGCAGCCCTTTTAGGATTACTGGTCAATACGATCGACAGCGATAGCAGGTACTGTGATTTGTCCACCCATTGTTGATTGATAACTTATGGTTCCGGCAGAAAGCCCATAGATGGTGATAGTGTCATCCTCTAAGACCCTGGATTCAACGATAGAAGAATCATACTCACATAAGACGATTTTATCGTAATCGCTATTTATTGCCAAACGAATTTGGATGGTGGAAGTTCCTTCAATCAGTTGTATTACCTTCCCTGTAAATTTTACTTTTTTGCCTAAGAAATCATCAGGTGTTCTGGCAATGTCATTATAGGTGATTCCAGTTTCGTATCCCTTGGCTTCTTCCTCTGCAAGACGAGCCGCTTCTTCCGCTGCCGCCGCTTCCTCGGCGGCTTTTTGCTCGGCAACAATCCGGTCAGCCTCAATTTGTCTTGCTTCGGCCTCGGAGGCTTCGAGAGATTCATATGGTTGCATTTTTTCTTTATATGAATCGTATTCAGACTGCAGAGAGTCAATTGAATCTTTTACCTTTTGGTTTTCAGCAGTTAGAGATTCGATTTCTGATTTTAAAGAGGTATTCTCAGCAATAACAGCTTCGTAATCCTCTGATGATATGCCATTACCACAAGCAGTAAGTAGTAACATCAGGGTTAGTGGCAATAAAGATAATATACATTTTTTCATGCGTGCATTTCCTTTCACAAATTATGAGGTGTGTCTTTAGTTGTTAAACGTTTCTGTTATTAATCCATTTCCTTTCATATGTACTCGGCCGTTTTTAAACTACATAACCTGTAAAAATATTATATAGGAAATATATGGAAGCAAAAAGGAACTATAGGTATAATTCAATGGAATAAATTTGTTAGTAATATAACATATTCCAGAAATTACCACAAGATTTAAAAGGAATGGCGGTTTATAATCCTATTGATTATTGTTAATAACTGGAATGTCTTATAAAAAGGGAAAATCATGAATACAGTGATTTGTTGTGATGATAACAAAGCGTTTTGCGATCTATTAGATACCCTACTGCACAAATATCAGGAGATATATGAATTAGAGATAGTCAAGTTTTATGATGCTGATAGTCTCCTGCAGTTTTGTACGGAAAACAAATTTGACGTCATATATCTGGATATAGAGCTTGGAAAGCAAAATGGATTAAGGGTTGCCAAAAAGTTAAAATATCTGAATCCGAAAGCCCTGGTCGTATACATATCCGCTTATGATGATTACTATGTTGATATGGTAAATGCGGAACCATTCCGATTTATAAAAAAGGATGCAACGGACTTGAATAAGCTCAACAGCGATTTGGAAAAAACATTGTCGGAGGCAATGAACCGTCTGGATAATGCTGCTAAATTCAATTTCGTTTTCCAGAGAAATGAATACACAGTTGACTTAAGCAAAGTAAAATATTTTCATTCGGTTGCCCGGACAGTCCATATTTACGGTAATATAGATTGCCCTCCCTACTTTTATAAGAAGATGGACGAGGTTGAAAAAGAGCTGAAGGTAAAAGACCAGAACTTTGAGAGGATAAGTAAAAGTTGCATTGTAAATATGAATTATGTAAAGGCCAGAACCAAAAATCAGGTCGTGGTGGACGGGAAGATGCTGTCAGTTACGTCTAAGTATCGTGAGGATTTTATGCGGCGCCATACTGATATTGCTTATCTAATTGTCTGAGGTTTGCCTCTCTGGATACCATTTCGGTAAGATCAACGGTATGGTATCAACCTTTTCTATTTTCCACAAAAAAATAGTACCAAACTTTTAATCCCTGAAAAGCGAACTTTTTACATCAAACAGCTAATTTTTTACATTGCGACCGGGATAATTAACAAATAATTGGATAAACTGGAAATATATGTCGAATATTGCGTTAAATTAGGTTTAGTGAATTCTTGCGCTTATCAAGTAGTATGTTAAAATAAATACAAGATATGCACTTGCGGTATAGAGAAATGGAATAGGAGCACCGATTTGATGAATGAGGGGGATACATATGGAATACAAGAGATTAATAATAGAAATGGTGAATAATATTAATGATGTTATCATATTGAAAAAAATTTATACTTTTATTAAGGTCTGGATAGAATAAAAGGAATAGTTTTTGACTATTCCTTTTTTAAAAACCTATCAACAAAGTTCCACCAAAGTTTTTTATCATCATCAGAAAGCTTCCAATAGTCAATGATCGCCTGTCGGGCTTTTGGGTCGTTTTTATCAATTCTGGCGGCTGCTTCTGTAAAATCATCTCCCCCAAAAATTTTTTGTTTTGGCTCTTTACCATACCGAATCCAATCTTCATTTATATCAAAAATTCTGCAAATATCTGAAATGGTTCTGTCAGAGGGATTTTTTTTACCAGACTCCACTTGTGCTATAAAATTTTGTGATAGTGTAAGCTTGCTTGCAAATTCTGTTTGCGTCAATCCTGATTCTTTTCTTATATTTTTTATTCTTTCTTTTATATGCCATCACCTCCAAAAAGTAATATATCAAAAAAATATCCCTAAGTCAATAAAAAAATCTTGACACAATATTTCTGAGGGATTATTATGTATTTACAAGGCAATAGGAAGGAGGAAAAAATAGTGCCCATATTAACAGAAAAAGATATTTTGGATGGAACTAAAATTTCAGTTTTTTTCTCCAAGTTATCTGACGAGGGTAAGGCAATGGCAATAGGATATTTGTCAGCCCTGAGAGATAAAGAAGTATCTACAGAATCAAAGGAAATGCAGGAAGCATAGAGGGGAGGTGAGTAAGGTGATTGGTGTCTTTCTGTTGGGGGTGGCGGCAGGAATCGCATGGTATAAATTTTTTATTATGTATACACTTGAAAAATTTACTCATACGACATGCGATTACTGCCAATTCAGGATAAAAAAAGAAGAACTGTACCCGCGAAAGAAAAAGTAGGTTAATTTTTTGGCTTGGGCTTAGGACATGGGATTGTATATTTAGGGCCTGGTGCACCACCACCGTCACCTCTCAAATTTATTGGTTTTTCTGAGGGTTTAGAATGTGGTTTGTCATTATTGTTTTTTGGCATAAATAATACCTCCTTTCTGCTAAGTTGGATATGTAACTGAAAAAAAGTTTTTGCATTCCTGCTCAGCTTTTTTTTCGCAATATTTAATGACTGGGAGATAACTGCCGGAAAAAAACTGACTGATTAATTCAGAATATTTCGCCTGATGTTTGTTTAGGCGTTTGAGTATTTCCTCGTCTGGAAGATTGTGTATATCCAGATATAGCCAGTCATATTCGATTTCGATGAGTAGTTTGTCAAGTGAGCTTATCATAAATTGGGTAGATATCAGAGAATCATTGTAAGGGAGTTTGGGAAATAAGGCCTGGATGATCTGCGAAACACAGATTAGCACAGCCCAGATGACCTGATGATTTTTCCAAATATCCCATGCGGCAATGCAGGATAGTGTAGTAACACCTAAAAAACCAGTTATGATCCAGTTTATACGATGAAATAATATCTGGAAGTATTTATAATAATATGCTTCGTGTTTTATTGAAAAAAAGAATGTCCAATAACGTTCGCGCATCAAGATACCTCCTTCAAGATAAGGAAATTCACAATTTCATTATATCGGAGGTACTGTCAAAAAACAAGATATTACAAAATATCGCATAAAAGGATAATTTTTTTTATATGGCCAGGGAGATTGGCAGAACAATATGTGGGCGGCTGATCCTGTTCAGGATCAGCCGCAGAAAAATATATCATTTCGTATAAACAAATTTAACCCTAAAGAAATATTTTTTTACTGACCGTTTTTCGGTCAATCTGCTCCTTTCGTGAAAACTCGGCTTTTTGAGCCTGTAGCTGCATTATAAAGGATATTAAAGGGAAATAACCGAAGATGTAACAAATAGTATCCATTGATGTAATTAATGGATATCACAAATAAGGACAATCAGTAAGTGCATATCCTGAAAAAGAGGAGGTTCTTATGGGACAGGAACTTGATATGGAAGTGACGCCAGAGAGGGCGGCGTATATGAAAAAGGTTCTCTTGAGACTCTGGATAGACCAGCACACCAAAGATGATGAAACTGTAACCGTCACCGTGTCGCGGAATACAGAAGATGAACCGGCATAAACCATCAGAATAGAAGTACTATACAGAGCAAAAAAAGACTAAGGATAAAACCGCTTAGGCGGTTCTGTGGTGGACAGGCCTGCGGTGGAAGGAGGTCATATGGTTTTATACGCTTATAAGGTAATCAGGGAAGACATAAACGGGAATCGCGGTAAAAGGGCAAAGACTCTCTTAAGGTATGAGGATGAGCTCCCACTGAAAATCGGCGGTTTGTATTCCCACCTTGGAAGGGGATATCCGGGGATGCATAGGATTTTGGACATGGAAGTCAGGAGGTACCCTGATCCACCAGAGGAAGGATATGAATGGAATGAAAATTATGGTTAAACTGACCGCAGCCATCATGGCGGCGCTGATAGTATTTGATATCTGCCTGCTGTTTACAATCATTGCAGGCGCAGAAGAAGCCGTTGAGGTACCGGAAAATGTGATCCGGATATCAGAAGAGTTGGGGCAGCATTACAACATCTGCCCGGAGACCATACAGGCCATTGCCTGGGTAGAGAGTCGATTTGATCCGGATATAGAAAATGATGGATGCACCGGTATCATGCAGGTGTCCGGAAAGTGGCATAAAGACCGGATGGCGCGCCTTGGGGTGGAAGACCTTAAGGATACAAAGGGTAACATGACTGTTGCTGTAGATTACCTGTCAGAGCTGGTAGAGGATGGGGAAGATATGGAGATCGCGCTGATGCGCTATCATGGGGAGTCGCGGATTATGGAACGGCTCTCTGAGGGTGAGTTGTCAGAGTATGTGGATAAAGTGCTGGCCGTATCGGCCATGTTGGAACATCAGCACGGGAAATAAAGAGGTACAGGGATGCTGGAAGGGAAGGCATTAATGGACAAGCTCCGCGAGCAGCCGGATATCTTTAAGATACATATGCGCAACGGGGAATATTCCAAAGCCAAATACTGCTATGACACGGTCAGGAGTGTCCTTATCTTTATGGAGGCGGATGAAGAACTGAAAAGGGAATTTTTCGGTGAGCGCGGGGAACGGGGCGAGATTTTGAAAGAGGGCTTGTTTAATGAGGCGCAGGCGCAGATGGCCTATCTTAAATGCATCCGGAAGGGGGATACCTATGAGAATAAAAGATATGAGCCTTTACAGGGGAAAGGGCAGGGTGATGGTGGCAGATGCATACAGTCGTAGAGATCAAAGGTTACAGGGAAGACAGCGCAGGAACGGAGCTGGTGGTGGCTGTGCCGGGGCAGATCGGGAATTTCCTACAGAAAAAGGATATCCGGAAAGCGGAGCTTCGCCTAGACGATGGGCGTATCATTTCCGCAGAACAGCGGAAAAAGGCTTATGCCACGATACGGGATATCTCCGATTATACGGGGTACCTCCCTGAGGAACAGAAAGAATGGCTTAAGTACCTGTATATCTGCCGGACAGGAGGGGAATATATCCACCTGTCAGACTGCTCAATGGATGAGGCAAGGGAATTTATCAATGTCATACTTGATTATGCCCTGGAGAATGGGATTCCGCTCTCAGGGAATGCTTTGGAGCGGACGGATGACATAAACAGGTACCTTTATTCCTGCCTGGTGCATAAAAAGTGTGCCGTGTGCGGCAGGCCTGGGGAGATACACCATGAAGACGCCATAGGGATGGGGAATGACAGGCGGCAGGTGGATGATTCCGGGTACCGGAAAATCTGTCTGTGCAGGCTCCATCATACCATGGCCCACCAGATGGGGGTAATAAGGTTCCGGCAGATGTACAAGGTATATGGGATTATTTTTACACCGGAGGGGAGGGCGGCAGCAGGATGAGTATCTTTAATGTAACCATCTACATAGAGACAACCATCAAAGGGCCCCGCCCCAGGATGGCCGTCGGGGCATATCTGGTGGAGTATATCACCAGCCGAAATGAGCCTGAGACAAGGGGAAAAATGCTTTTCAGTGAAAGAATTACGGAAAATGCTCTGACCTTATCGCTCTTATCGCGGGCTCTGGATGAGCTCTCCCAAACCAGCACCTGCTCCATACGAGTAAATACTCAATGTGAGCACGTTGCCAATGCCGTTGGGAAGGGGTGGGTGGAGCAGTGGAAGAAAAACGGCTGGCTGAATGCAAAGGGGCTTCCCGTTAAAAATGCGGGGCTGTGGCAGCAGGTGTCTAGGAAGATGGAGAGACATCTTGTAGTATTTGATTCCTGGGATCATTCTTTCCGGAATATAATGCGGAAAAAGATACACAGAATACTTGATGAGAAAAAAGAGAAAAGGGCCGGCATGTCCGGCGGAAAGGAGAAGGATGGAAAACATACCAATCATTAGGCTGGGGGATGTAGCAGGCGGGGCTTTGCAGGAGATCGCCCAGGAGGCCATAGCGGACGTAGTGGCAAATATGCAGGATGTAAATACGCCATGGAAAACCATGCGGATGGTTACGATCAAACTTAAATTAACGCAGAATGAGGACCGTGATGATGCTACTATGCAGATTTCAGTAGAAAAGAAGACGGCGGCAGTAAAACCGGTGGAGACAAAGTTTTCTATGGGAAGGGATTTAAGGGACGGCAGCATCTACATGGAAGAGTATGGTCCTCAGATCAAAGGGCAGATGTCGTTTGGTGACTATAACATGATGCCAGATGCCAGGACAGATGCTGAGGCAAGTAAAGTAACTGATTTCAGAGCGAAAGAAGCATAGGAGGAAAAAGGATGATTAAAGAAGCATTAGCGTATGTTGTAGGCCTGAGCAGGCCAGAGTTGGTGGAGACAGAGGACGGGCATTGGTCTGACAGGAAATTAAATAGGATATCTTATAACCCCAAGGCGGATGCAATCAAAATGAGTACACTGACCAGTCTGGTCGATTATATCAAGTCGGGAGTGGATGGGATCACGGAGCGGATGGTTGTACATGTGGTGAGTCCGCTGGAGGTGAGGTTGTTCTCCAGGCTGGATTATGACCGGCGCAGGGAAACACTGGTGACAGTGGAGGGACAAGTACCGGACTTTAGATATGGCTCTTACATGGGCCATGAAGCGTTTCTCATAGCGTTGCAGTCCAAGTTTCTCCTGAATGAGGATCGTGATCTGCTCCTTAAGTTTGCGGGGACTGTGGAGAATGGAACCATTGCCAACTATGGGGATGATGGAGTAAGCCAGAAAGCTACGGTCAGCAAAGGGGTTGCCAGCAAAGCGCAGTGCATTGTTCCCAATCCGGTACGCCTGTGCCCCTTTAGGACATTTGTGGAGGTAGAGCAGCCGGAGAGTGCGTTTGTATTCCGGATGCGTGATGATGACCGGGACGGTGTGCAGTGCGCCATTTTTGAGGCAGACGGCGGCGCGTGGAAAAATGCAGCCATGGAAAACATCAAGGATTACCTGCAGAGGGAGCTTGCAGTGTTTGGGGACATGTTTACGGTGATCTCTTAATGGTATGCCCTTAGGGCAGCAGGCGGCCGCTGAATAACAGATGGCCGCCTATATATTAAAAATAAAGGATAGAAGATAAAAAAGATAAGCGAGGTAACGCTTTGAACTATATAGCCGAATTAAAAGCATTTTACGATAGGCTCGAAATAAACCCACTGCCCGCACCGGCTATCGCTTTATGGCATGCGCTTATGTCCATAGCGAATAAAACCGGCTGGCAGCAAGAGTTTACAGTCGCCGTATCAGTCCTGATAACAAAATCGGGATTAAATGCACAGGCAGTTAAACGGGCAAGAAACCGGCTGACTCAGGACGGGCTTATCACATGGCGTTCCCGTGGCGGAAACCGGTCGGCGGTCTATCACATGAACAGCCTTGTAGAACAAAACAACACTGGAAATGTACCACAAAGTGTACTGCAAAGCGTACCGCACACCGTACCACAACGCGAACCGCAAATTGTACCCATTAATAAACATAAACAAAACGAAACATATAATCCCCCTATATCCCCCGTGGAATGCTTTGAAGATTTTCTGTCCGTATATCCGAAAGAGTGTAACAGGTATTTGACAGAAACGGCCTATGTAGACCTCTTGCTGACCGGGAGAATAACAGAAGAGGAACTTGTCAAGTGTGCGGAAAACTATGCGGAATCATGTAGAGTCCTTGGGACACAGGAAAGGTACGTGAAAAATGCTGAAAATTTTCTTAACGAGTTTGTTTTCCAAAAATATCTGCCGGGGGAATACAGGAAGCCGAAAGTGGAGAAAAAGAGTGGTTTTAATGATTTCCAGCAGAATGACTATGACTTTGATCAGCTCGAAAAAGAGATATTGAGCAATTAGGGAGGACGTACATGAGACCGGTACTGAAATATCCAGGAAGCAAATGGAACATAGCGGGAAAGCTGGCCAGCCTGGTCCCAGAGCACCACAGTTACCTGGAGCCTTACTTCGGCAGCGGGGCGCTGCTCTTCCACAAGCCCCCGTCAGCAATAGAGACCGTCAATGACCTGGACTCCGAAGTCGTAAACCTCTTCCGGTGCATTCAGCGGGATTCAGGAAGGCTCTCCCGGCTGGTGATGACTACGCCTTACTCCCGTGAGGTGTATGAGCAGCAGTTTACCGCATCCCCGGAAGGGATGTATGCCTCAGATTACCAGAGGGCAGCAGGATTCCTGGTCCGGTGCTGGCAGGGGTACGGATACCGCACAGACGGATCCAAGGTGGGATGGAAAAATGACGTGCAGGGAAGAGAGAGAGCTTATGCGCTGCGGGACTGGTATAGGCTGCCGGAGTGGATCATTGATATTACAGAGCGTCTGCGGATGGTCCAGATCGAGAACCGACCGGCGATGGAAGTGATCAAGCGGTTTGACTATGGAAATGTGTTTATATACCTTGACCCGCCCTACCTGATTGGGACTAGAAGCGGCGGCCGGAAACAGTACCGGCACGAAATGACGGACGGGGAGCATGAGGATTTACTCAAAGTACTGGTAAGCCTTAGGGCGCAGGTGATGATCTCTGGCTATGAGTCGGAGATGTATAATGACTACCTCTCCGGCTGGCAGAAAATGCATTTTAAAAGCTGTGCGGAGCAGGGAAGCCCAAGGACAGAAACCATCTGGATGAATTACAGCATGGGGCAGCAAATGACAATCTATGATATGCAGGGGGTGATGGGATGAAACAGTATTGCAGGTACTGTGGATATTTGACAGTAAATAATTTCCCCTGGTGCGGAAAGAGGGAAGAGGCCGTAAGCGAGGCGTCGGCAAAATCTCCGAACCGGTGTCATGATTTTGCATATAACCCCATGGATGCATTTGGGGAAAATGAAAAGGGATATATTCCCCGTAAACCCAGGAAAAAGCAGTGTGACGGGCAGATGCAGTTATTTTGAGTGGGGATCCACACAGGAAGCCTTTTGGTCAACATATCACATAGATACAGGTTAACAGGCAGCGGGGGAGCTTGCTAGATAGCTCCCCGGAAAGGAGGAAATGTGCGTGACGGAAGCACAGAAGAGAAAACAGGAAAAGATGGGGACGATCCGGGAAATGTACCTGTCGGGATCCAGTAGGGAAGAGATCGCAGAGGCAGCAGGGTATAATGTGAGCACGGTCAGCCTTTATCTGTCCAGTATGGGGCTCTTACACAGACCGACAAAAAAGGAAAAAGAAAATGAAATCATCAGGCTGAGCGACGAAGGGAAAAAGCTGTCGGAGATCAGCAGGGAAGTAGGTTTGGCTGAAGGAACGGTCAGCAGGATATTGAGAGTAAACGGGCGCGGCAGGAGGACGGGAAGCGGAAAGAAGGAGCCTGATGGGTTGATTGATGAAAATACAGTATTTGCAGATAATACGCCAAAGATATACTGCCTCCGGTACCAGGGGAAGGACTGGATGGATATAACAGAGCTGGTCGCACGGAGGTGAGGAAAGTGATAGAGAATGAGTACAGACACAATAAGCGCTTCCGTCAGGCAGTAGATAAGTATTGCAGGGAAAACAGCCTGACAGTGGAGCAGGCGCTTAAGCAGGATGAGGTAAAGAGGATGTTCCGGTATTATACGGATCTATAAAGACAAGGAAGGGAGCCATAGGTGAAAGAATTTACAGTGACATACATTCTGGGAGAGGATGAGCTGGACCGACTAAGACGGATTACAGAGGGATACAAAGAGATTGGCCTTGCCCTGCCAATAGAAAAACAGTTTGAGGGAATCATGCAGGCCGGCAGCAGGTATGATATTGACGGGAAATTTAAATATCATGAAAGGTACCTGGGGCTGAGGGAAGATTAACAGGAGGGATGGATAAAGATAATTATACAGATAGATGGCTGGCAGCAGGAGCATAAAAAGGAGATTGTAAACTCCATAAAAGGATTCGTGAAATCCCTGGCAAAGAGATTTGGATTCCGTGCAGAGTTTGAGGAAAGATAAATCGTTCTTTAGCGAAGTAAAAGAATAACAGAAAGGAGCCGGAGCCTCCGGCCGGGGTGATGTGTACACGGGTTCCTTTGAGAAGATGATAAAAGGTGAATTGATAGTTGACAACTTCGCTGGCGGGGGCGGAGCAAGTACCGGGATAGAGCTTGCAACCGGATACAGCGTGGACATAGCCATAAACCATGACCCGGAAGCAGTCCGGATGCATAAGACAAACCATCCATCAACAAAGCATTACTGTGAGAGCGTGTGGGATGTGGATCCGGTAAAAGTCTGCGGGGGCCATCCGGTAGGGCTGGCATGGTTTTCTCCGGACTGCAAGCATTTTAGCAAGGCCAAAGGAGGGAAGCCAAAGGATAAAAATATCCGGGGCCTGGCATGGGTGGCGCTGCGCTGGGCAGGAATGGTCAGGCCACGGGTGATTATGCTGGAGAATGTGGAGGAATTTAAGACCTGGGGGCCGCTGAACCGAGGACACCGTCCTATAAAAGCAAAGCAGGGCGTGACGTTCCGGAAGTTTGTAAGCCAGTTGCAGGAGCTGGGATACCATGTAGAGTACCGGGAACTGGTGGCGGCAGACTATGGAGCTCCTACCATGCGTAAGAGATTTTTCCTGATTGCCAGATGTGATGGAAAGCCTATTGTCTGGCCGGAACCGACACATGCCCCTGCAGGGAGCCCGGATGTGGCAGCAGGCATAAAAAAGCCGTATGCCGGGGCATATACACAAATAGATTTCTCCCTTCCCTGCCCGTCCATCTTTGATACGGCAGGAGAGATAAAAGAGAAATACGGCATCCGGGCGGTCAGGCCGCTGGCTCCAAAAACGATGGAGCGGATTTTCAGGGGATTGAAAAAGTTTGTACTTGATAATCCGGAGCCGTTTATTGTCCAGGTTAATCATGGAGGAGACCGCAGGCCGCAGGACATAAAAGAGCCGATGCCAACCATTACGGGCAGACATGGATTTGGAATGGTAGCACCAGTACTGATCCAGTACCACTCTGAGACGTCGAAAGACGAGGTAAGGGGGCAGCAGGTAACGGAACCGGCCATGACAGTGGATGCGTCAAACAGGTATGGCTTGGTAGCGTCTTTCCTGCAAAAGTATTTTAACGGCGGGTACCATGGGCCGGGAGCAGATGTTGACGATCCACTCCCGACAGTGACAGGGGTTGATCATAACAGTTTATGTACAGCCCACCTGCTGCAAATGAACAACAACTGTGATGGAAAAGACATCGGGAACCCGATACCGGCCATAACGGCAGGTGACGGGCATTTCGGGGAGGTCAGGGCATTCCTGGTCAAATATTACGGGCAGGGAAGCGGGCAGAAAGCGGATGCGCCGCTTGACACAGTGACATCCCATGACAGGTTCGGGCTTGTTGAGGTAAACGGTGAGGATTACATGATAGCTGATATAGGCATGAGGATGCTGGAGCCCAGGGAGCTGTACGGGTGCCAGGGCTTCCCGGAAGATTACATCATAGACTATGACAGCACTGGGAAGAAATATTCAAGGAGCGAGCAGGTAAAGCGCTGCGGGAATGCGGTATGCCCGCCGATACCGGCGGCACTGGTTAGGGCAAACCTTCCGGAGCTGTGTGTGGCGGAGAGGACGCCGAACATGATGGTAAGGGAAGGGGAAAACGGGCAGCTGAGGTTTGCATGAGGTGGGAAGATGAAGAATTTTACAGTGACATACAGCCTGGAAGAGGATAAGCTGGAACTTAAAAAGGAGCAGGAAAAGCCAGTGCAGATGGATATATTAAACTTTAGAGGAGGAAAGCTGTGAGGAAATATTGCGATTTATGTGAGCCGAATGAATTTGGAGCTATATGCCATGCATCAGATGAAGAAGAGTGCCCAGAGAATGTATATTGTGATGCAGAACATGATATTCACGGGAATCGGCTCAATGAAATGGCGGAAGATGAATGGCTTAGATATGGGTATTGAACTTTAGTGGAGGTGTGACGTGAATTATACGGATTACTGCACAGCCTTTTATGATGAGGAAAGCAACAAGGTTTATTTTTATGATGAGATCAAAAACAAGGTCATAGGAAAACAGAAGGTGTCTGGGAAGGTGGAAGCCAGCATAGTAATGAGGGTATGGCAGGATAATGCACCCAAAGGAATCATATGCGAATTAGTCAGTTAAACTGACCTTTAGCTGACCAGGGAATGAACCTTGACAACCGAATATTGGCTGGTAGAAAATTTACTTTTTTTAATTTTCCTGTTGACAAAGTGCCGAATCGGCACTATAATATAATTAACAAAGGAAAGGACGGTAGGAATCATGTTAACAGTAGAGGATATCAAAAAAGCAGTCAGCGGTACAGATTTTGAATTTTACGGTATCCGAGTGGATGACGGCATAAGCTACAATGTTGGAGATATCTGCGAAAACAGTCATCAGTGGTGGCAGGATTCTGATACTGCGGAAGCTTACGGACTGACCGATGATGATTACAATGAGGACATGCAGTGCTGGGACGGCGGAGAGCTTGACGGGACATGTGCAATAGGATTTGACGTTAACGACGATTCCTCCATCCAGAACGCTGTAGACCAGATTAGTATGTACTGGGGGAGTTCCATCCATGTTTTGGGAAGTGATTATGCTGAGAATGGAAACGACATCGGCGAAATAATCATAAGTGGAGCAAAGGTGTTAGGGGCATATGGGAAATAAGACAATGAGAAGCTGCCAGGCATGTGGGAAACCCTTTTATGGCGCAAAAGATTGTTTTTACTGTATGAAATGTGCAAAGAGCAAGAAATCAGATACGGCCATAAGGATTAGGACCTGTCAGGACTGCGGCATAGAATTTCCGGGAGGGCCCAGAGCCAGGCGATGTCCTGAGTGTGCATATAAGGCGCGGCAGGAGAGGGAAAGAGGGTATAGGAAGAATGGAACCCGCAGGCCGCTTGGAAGCATTGATAAGTGTACTATATGTGGGAAGGAATATGTTGTTACCTCCGGGCGGCAGCAGTATTGCCCAGACTGCAGGAGAGAAGGGGTGCTGGCATGGCAGAGGGAGCATAAAAAAGGCTACGCCAGGGAGTCAGGGCAGGACGCCAAAAAGATGGAACGGCGCGGCCAAGTCCGGAAGGTATGCGTGTATTGTATGAGGGAGTTTACGAGTGACAGGCCTACTAATGTCTGCTCTGAGTATTGCCGTATCGGGCAAAAAAGAATCAATTACTGCCTGGCAGATATGAAGCGTGGGGCTAAAAGCGATTTGAAGAAATATGAGGATGAAAGGGACAGATACAGAGAAGAGGTGAAAAATGCAGAACAGGATCAAAGAATATAGGCAGGCAGCAGGGCTTACGCAGAAGGAATTTTCCGAACTTTTTGATCCTCCCATACCTGTTGACACGATAAAAAAATGGGATGCAGGGAAAATGTCACCTCCAGACTGGGTGGAGGGGATGATTATTGAAAAACTGAATAGAGTAACTCAAGAAACTACTAGCCAATAAACGGTTGGTAGTTTTTTATTGTATTAAACATTAGTGGAGATGGAAAGATGGATAAAGAATACTTGTATGATGGGAAAACAGTAAATGAAGGTAAAAAGGTGAGAGGAAATGTATTGGTATCTGGGAATGATTATTTTATTGTTCCAGTGTTCGGAGTGTCTTGCGTAGAGAATGGTGAACAGGATGGATGGGAAGGAGACACTCTGGTTACTCTCCATGCTTATAAGGTAAATCCAGATACAATATACAGATTGAAGTTTTAGCGGAGTAAGGAGGTAATAAGTGAAGGTGATTATGTTAGAAACAATTAAAGGTAATAAATTCTCATTCGTAAAAGGTCAAAAATATAAAGCCTTAGATGGTGATGTACTTATGGTAGAAGAATTAGCAGGTAAAATACTTGTCAAGCAGCCAAATAGCCCAAAGGGGCAGAGCTGGTGGTGTACTTTTGATAAATCGTGCATTGGTAAAAAAATAATGCCGGTATATCAGTTGTAAATGAATCAATCCGGCAGCAGGTGTATCAAGAAAGGAGAGTGAGGAAATGGGAAGGATTTTGCCGGTTTTATTTAATACCGATATGGTTCGGGCGATACTGGATGGTAGGAAGACGGTTACGAGGCGGACGGTGAGATATAAATACTGTAATACCGAAATGAAGATGTGTACAGACAAGTATGGAACCCGGCTGATCGAGATACAGAAAGATATTGAAGGGGAGACGCATGGAAAGAACCCGGACGGGAGCACATGGCATAAATTGTTGCCGTACATAGAAAAGAATCCGCCGTACAAAAAGGGAGACATCCTGTATGTCAGGGAGACATGGCGGGAACACAGTCCTGGATTTGATAATTTGTTTATTTATAAAGCTGACTATGCAGATGGGAGCATGAATGTAAAATGGCATCCATCAATCCATATGCCAAAGGAAGCCGCCCGCATCTGGCTTAAGATAACGGATGTGAGGGTGGAGAAGCTTAATGATATTTCATGGAAGGAGATATTAGAAGAGGGTATTAATAGCCATGTGCACCCTGATGCAGATTATTTTGACGGAAACCAGAAAGAAATGTTTGCAGAGTTATGGGATTCCACTATCAAAAAGAAAGATATTTCTCATTATGGATGGGACGCGAATCCGTGGGTATGGGTGATAGAGTTTGAACGTTATGAGAAACCAGAGGAAAATTAGCTGATCTGGCAGCAGGCATGAAACAAATAAACAGGCGGTACGCCACTCGCCAAAGTAACCGTACCGCCTCACTGCTTAAGGATATTGTATCACGGGGGTAATCCTTAAGCAAGAAAAATATGGAGGGTTACATATGTGCATGACAAAAAATGAGCTTATCAACGATGTGGCAGCAGGACTGACAATGACATTGAGTCAAGATCAGATTGATCTTGTAAAGGCTACTTTTGTAGTCAAGATGCAGGGGTATGAGATTCATGAGGTCAACACGCTCCCGTCCACTGAGATAAAAAGCAATGATTTTATATTAAAGCGCTTTACTGTGGATATGCTTGCGAGAGGCGTTAAGGAAAGCAGTATCAAGGCCTATTTAAATGTGATCCGGCCATTTTTCGATCATACAAAACTCAATTATATGGAGGTGACGTCACAGCATATCATTGATTACCTGGCGGTAAAAAAGGTGGCTCCTAATGCTAATGGAGATAAAAATTCTCAGTCCTATGTAGCCGGTATCTGCAGGGTGATGTTTATATTTTGGGGATGGGCTTATCGTAAGCACCATATTGATCAGGATATTATGCGGGATATTGACCGGATAAGGAGTAAGCAAAAGAAAAAGGATCGTATCACTCCGGAGGAAATGGAAGCCTGCAGGGAATGCGCACAGGGGGACAGGGAAAAGGCTTTGCTGGAGCTTATGCTCTCTACGGGACTAAGAGTCGGGGAGATCGCGGCCCTTAAGATTGAGGATATAGATTTCCAGAGTAAGAGAGTGCATATCAGTGAGGGTAAGAGTGACAGTGCGGAACGTGATGTATATCTAACTATCCGGGCGCGGAATGCCATCCGGAAGTATATCAAAAAGAGGACTACTGGATATGTGTTCCGTCCCACGCGAAACATCCTTGATGACAATGTGCAGATAGGAAAAGGAACGATAGAGAAGATCGCAAAGGAGATCGGGGAGAGGGCGGGAGCTCATTGCAAAACAACGGTGCATGTTTATAGGAAAACTTTTGCCAGCGAGAAATATAGACAGACAAAGGATGTGAAGCTTGTGTCTATATTGCTGGGACATGCATCAACTGCAATCACGGAGAAGTATTATCTGATTGATGACATGAAGGATATTGAATATCAAGCGCTGTATGCGGCATGATGGAATAATTTGAATTAATATCATGGGAGGGATAAGGTGAAAGAACAGAAGGAAATTACAGAAATTGAAAAGAAAAAAGAGTATCTTAAGGGATATGAAAAAGCGGTCCGCCAGATGGAGCGTAGCGAATTTAGGATAGAGGAGATTCGCCTAAACCGAATATGTCCTTCCATAATAAATGACGGTATGCCCCACGCATCAAACCAGACTGATCTATCCAATTATGCTGCATTGTTGGATCAGGAAGAAAAGCGCTATATGCGATATAGATATCAGAGAATTAAGAAGTGTAAGGAAATCACTGACCGGATAGAACAGCTTCTTGATGAAGACGAAAAGGATGTTCTGATGTATCGATACATAAAGCTGATGAAGTGGGAGGATATAGCTGTTAAAATGCGTTTTAGTTGGCAATATACACATAGGATTCATGCGAGGGCGTTAAATAATTTTAGGATGTGATGGAATGCGATAGTATTTCTATGTTATAGTATATACTGACAAAAGAAATTACAACTCCCCAATACATTTTTAATACCTGACTGACGAACAGTTGGGTATTTTTATTTTACTTATAGGTAATGTAGTAAATTGTCATGTTTTGGTGTATAATGAAGAAAATATATTGGAGGATAATGATGAGTAAAAAATGGAAATTAGTCGTAAGCATTACAATAGTTAGTATGATTATCCCAATAGCGGTGGGAGTTGGGGTTTCACTGCCGATATTTAAGCATATAGTAATTAATAATGATTGGATAGGATTTTGGGGGAGTTACGTAGGAACTTTTTTAGGAGGAATGATAACATTATACGTTCTTTGGAGCACGATAACAGATAATGAAAATGCAAGGAAGCGAGATGAAAAATTAAAGTTTTTTGATAAAGTTACGGAAATGACTGCTGAACTTAATACAGCAGTAGGAAATTTATTTGAATTAGCAACAAGGATTCTGGATGCACCCGATAATAATGAACTGTTTAGGCTGTTTTGGCAGCAAGCAAATATAGCATCTGGAATAGGTGCAGAAATGAATATACTTTTAGCAAGTAGGGAAGAAATTTATGACTATAAAGAGTTTTGGGATAGCTTTTCTAAAACTGTAGAACAAATTAATAAGATAGCAGATTGGTTTGAGTATAAATTTAGTACTCAATTCAGTAACAAAGAAGAAGTAGGGGCTATAGATCAAGAAATAGATAATATATTGGGGAAAACTATGGAATTACAAAAGATATTAGTTAGATGTATTAAGAATAATTTATATTGAAGAGTATAAATATAAGGGGATAGTTGTGCCTAACTCATTTTCTTTCCAGCAAACAACGAATGAGGGGGGATTTGTGCTAGAGAAGCCTGATAAAAGAGTAGAGCAGGCCAGAGAGCTGGTTCAACAAGGTCTTAAATAATTTGTTTATTTAGCATCCAGTCACAACGGTGGTTGGATGCTTTTGCGTTGAAAATGTTTTGTTTTATATACCTATAAAGGAGCATTATGTCAAATCAAATTGAATTCCGCCTCCATAACATAGAAGAGCTTTTATCTCAAATTGATGGGCAAGCGGATGTAGGAAAGAAAGCCGTTCAATATACAATCAGTGATATTAAAAGCAGAGCTCCCGGATGGATAGCGTCTGAAACAGCATCAGTATATAACATAAAAAAATCAGATATCAATCCTTCAAGAATCGAAAGGGGTAATGGAAAAGATGCAGCAGTATCAGTCTCTGTTTCAGGAGAAACGTTTGAGTCGATCTCAATTGTCTATACAGGAAGGACGCTGACACCGATCCATTTTTCTATGTCTCCACGAGTACCAAACAGACAAAAATTAAAAAGAAAAAGAGCTATACCAGGCAGTAATATTAAGTTTGGAAATAGTGTTAAATATGGAGACTCAAAGGTTGGAATGGTGCCAATATATAAGAAATACTCTATTGGCATGGCAGTCTTTAAAAGGAGCAGATGGAGGATAAAGGGAAAAAGGGATATGGAGACACCATTCCTTGCACCAGTAAAAAAGGGAAGCGATAAGTATATTGTATTCCAAAGGAAAGGAAAAGATAGAACTGATATGTATTCGGTTAGAACACTATCAGTCCCGCAAATGTTGGGAAACAGTACAGTACAAGAAAAGATTGATAAGAGGATAACTGAATCGGTGGAGCAGAGATTACAACACCATCTTGATCGTTTATCTCCCTAAAGAATATTGTGCGAGAAAACGGACAAGTTTTTGCAAGGTACTGTGAAGAATATAAAAACCCTGCGGTGCTGGCGAGCCCAGGACACCGCTAGCTCTGGAAATTTTTTTTTGCTGATTTCGTTCGTTTATCGGTTGGAGGTAAAATTGGAGACGGAAAATAAAAAGAAATTGCTATCCACGAATGAGGTTGCAGAGCTCATTGGAAAAGATGCAAGAACCTTACAAAATCTAGCTAAACAGGGGGTTTTGACCTATGAAAAAATAGGGGGACATTACCAGTTTGACCTATATACAGTTATTAAAGAATATTGTGACCACTTGACGAAATTGAAAAAGAAGAAAATTTCGTCTACTGAGGAAGAGAAGATGGCGGAAGATGTCCGCTGGAAGAGAGCGAAAGCGGATATCGCGGAGTTGGAACTACAGGAACTGAAAGGGATGCTCCATTCGGCAGAGGATGTGGAAGATATGACAACGGATCTGGTGCTTGTCATCCGGTCTTCCTTCTTGGCTCTTCCGGGAAAGATATCATCAGAACTGGCGGAGTTGGAAACGGCTAGTGAAATTTCGGAACGGCTGAAAACGGAAATATTTGATATCCTGAAGGATTTGTCAAATTATAGGTATGATCCGGAGGAGTACAGAAAGCGGGTAAGGGAAAGAAGAGGTTGGAATAGGGATGAGCAGGAAGATGAATGATGGGAGACTGGAAAAATCCATTAAATGTTACGGTACGGAAAGCGGTATCCAACTTTATGCCGCCAGAGCAGCTTACCGTAACGGAGTGGGCGGATAAATACCGCCGCTTGTCACCGGAAAATAGTGCGGAGGCTGGACGTTGGAGGACGAGCCGGACACCTTATCTGAAAGAGATTATGGATGCATTTACGGATCCAAATGTGCATCGGATAGCAGTGGCGGCATCCTCCCAGGTGGGAAAGACAGAAATGGAAATGAATATGATTGCCTATATGATTGATATTGATCCTGGGCCTGCCATGTTTGTTCTTCCGACAGTTGATAATGGAAAGGATATGTCTAAAAGGCGTATCGCACCAATGATCCGGGACACGAAGCCATTGAAAATGAAAGTCTCATCCTCAAAGAGCCGTGACAGTGATAATACATTGATGAAAAAGGCATACCCGGGCGGGATGCTCACAATTACAGGCTCTAATTCCTCAGCTTCCCTGGCTTCCGTGCCTTGCCGTTATGTTTTTGGTGATGAAAGAGACAGATGGGCAAAGGATGCAGGCGGTGAGGGCGATCCATGGGGATTGGTGGAAGCAAGGACGATCACATTTTATAATTATAAGATGGTAGAGGTGTCCACACCTACAATCAGGGGATATAGTGCGATTGAGAAATCATTTAATCTGGGTACGCAGGAATACTGGTGTGTAGAGTGCCCACATTGCCAGGAATACAATTTTATAGATTTTGATCATATAAAATATTCCGCACATAAGATTGGCGAAGGTAGGATGAAGCAATTTATTGTGGATAATGTGGAATATGTCTGCCCGGTGTGTGGCTGCGTTTCCAGTGAAATGCAGATAAGGAAGCAGCCTAAAAAATGGATAGCAAAAAATCCGGAAGCGTATGCCAATGGAATTAGGACATTCTGGATTAATGCCCTTTCCAGCCCATGGATGCCATGGAAAAGAATTGTACTGCGTTATCTGGATGCGCAGGGCGATCTCCAGAAAATGAAGACAGTGTATAATACGCTTCTTGGGAGGCTGTGGGATGAACAGCAGATTATCATAGACGAAGACGATCTGATGAAGCGCAGGGAGGAATATGATGCGGAGCTTCCGGAAGGGGTTCTTTGTCTTACCTGTGGAGTTGATACACAGGATGACCGTTTGGAGTATGAGGTTGTTGGATATGGCATGGATCGGCAAAGCTGGGGGATAGAAAAGGGATTTATTTACGGAAAGCCTTCGGAAGATGATGTATGGGAGCGCCTGGATGGTATTATTGACAGGCGTTGGAAATTCAAAAATGGAAAGGGGCTGAAAGTATCTGTTACATTTGTGGATTCCGGTGGACATTATACACAGGAGGTATATGAAAACTGCAGAAAAAGAAAAATGAAGAAGGTTTTTGCAGTGAAAGGGAAAGGCGGGGATGGAATTCCCTACATAGGGCCGCCCAGTAAAGCGAAGATAGTTAAGAGAGGTGTAGTGGTTGGCACTACGCCTCTTTATATTATTGGCGTGGATTCCGGAAAAGAGAAGATCATGTCGGGATTGGAAGCCGAAAATGAGTCCAGGCATCGCTTTCATTTTCCAGCGGATGAAGAGAGAGGATATGATGCAAATTTCTTTAACGGCCTACTATCGGAAACCATGGAGTTTGTTAATACTGCAAAGGGCGGGGCATGGCGGTGGGTAAAACTGCCTGGCCATAACAGGAATGAAGCCTTGGATTGTCGCAATTATGCAAATGCGGCTTATAAAGCGTTGAATCCTTCGCTGGAAACATTGTTTAGAAAACTCAATGACATTAAGCCCAAAAAGGAGATTCTATGGGTAGAAGCAAAGAAACAGGAAAGCAGCAAAAGCAGTATAAATTATGATTGGTAGATGGTGACATATGGACAGAAAAGAGAAAATCACTCGGAAAAAAGAGCGGCTGAAAATGTATCTGGATAAGGAAGCATATATGCTATCAAAGTATGGTGTGCAAAGCTATGGTACCGGAAGTAGAAATGCGGCCAGATATGACCTTGACCTAGCGGAGATCAGGAAAGCAATTGATGCGTTGGAAAAAGAAATTGAGGAGCTGGAAGGCCTTGATGCAGGGAAAAAGCCAAGAAAAATTGTTGGGGTTGTGATCAGGGATTGGTAGGAGAATAGATATGGGAAAAATGGCAATATTCCCTTCTTCAGGGAAAGGATATGGAGCGGCAGGCGCTTCCTACCAGAGAAGGGCGCTCAGGGGAATGGTGGCGGAATCGGGAAGCCCACAGGAGGATATTGACCTTAATAACCAAACACTCAGAGAAAGAGCAAGGATGCTGTATATGGCATCCCCAATTGCCAGCAGCGCGATCAAAACCCCGCGGACAAATGCCATAGGCCTTGGGCTTAGAATGAACCCAAAGATTGACAGGGAGCTGCTTGGTTTAAGCAGGGAAGAGGCGGAACGATGGGAAAGTTTGGTGAAATCAGAGTTTTCTATCTGGGCGGATGAAAAAATGGCCTGTGATGCTACTGGAATGAATAATTTTTATTCCATGCAGCAGCTCGCTTTTGCCTCATGGTTTGTGTCCGGAGACGTGTTTGTACTGATAAAGCATCGTGATCCGGTTACAATGCGGCCATACTCACTGCGTTTGCATTTAGTGGAAGCTGACCGGTGCGCGACTCCAGAAAGCACGGGTTTTATGAATATCACTTCGGCTGAATATGGAAACCATATGATTTATGACGGCGTGGAAGTGGATGCTGACGGGCTGGTAGTGGCTTATCATTTCCGTAATAAGCATCCTTATGAGGTGACTGCACGGGAAACAAAATATGAAAGGGTATTGGCGTATGGGGAAGAAACCGGAATGCCAAATGTGCTGCATATTATGAGCTCCGAAAGGCCGGAACAGTACCGGGGGGTTACTTATCTTGCTCAGATTATTGAGCCAATCTTGCAGACCAGGAGGTATACAGAAAGTGAGATTATGGCGGCAATAGTTGAGAGCCTTTTTACCGCTTTTATCCATACGGAAACTGATGCCAGCGAAATGCCTATAGATGAGGTGGGGGAAGAAGGAGAATGGTTGCACCAACAGGTAAGCCATGATCCGAATGAATATGAAATGGGTTCAGGGAATGTGATTGTGCTAAAAAATGGGGAACATGTGGATTTTGGAGATCCGAAACGTCCTGCTTCCGGTTTTAACGCATTTATGAAAGAAATGTGTACCCAGATCGGGGCAGCGCTTGAAATACCACGGGATATTCTGATGAAGGAATTCAATTCCAGCTATTCAGCATCAAGAGGGGCACTGCTGGAAGCGTGGAAAGCCTTTAAAATGTACAGAGGGTGGTTTGTTGATGACTTTTGCGATCCGGTCTATGGATTGTGGATGGCGGAAGCGGTGGCAAGGGGAAGGATATCTGCGCCGGGCTTTTTTACGGATCCTGTTATCAGGAAAGCATGGCTTGGATGTGAATGGATTGGCCCCACACAGGGCCAGCTTGATCCGGTAAAGGAGGTCACCGCAGAAATAATGTCGGTAGCAGCAGGATTTTCAACTAATTCGGATTCAGCGATCCGGGTTAACGGAAGTGACTGGAATCAGAATATGGATCAAATCCAAAGAGAAATGCAGAAAAAGCAGTCTGTGCTTGGGGAAGAAAAAGAGGGTGAGGAAAAAGATTTGACAAACAGGATTCTTAATACTGTATATGAAGCGGTTAAAGATTCGTTTAGGGAAGGAGCGCCGGATGATGGAAACGGGAAAATATAGGCTGAGGAATAAGGCCGTTGAAGGGGCGGGAGAGACCGGAGAATGTGTCAGGAAAGCCTATAACTTTCTGGAAGCCGATAACAATGAGCTGGAAATCAATATGTATGGGGAGGTCGTGGAGAGCATACCGGTTGACTGGTGGACAGGGGAGCCGGTAAGCGGGCTTTTTATCTGCGAAAAGGATTTTCTGGAGGATTTGGACAGGTATAAGGATAAAAGCAGGATTACTCTCCGGATTAATTCTGTAGGTGGTGACCTGTATGCAGGGCTTGCAATCGCCAACAGGATTAAGGATTTAAAGGCGGAAATCGTTACGATAGCTGACGCGCTTTGCGCATCGGCGGCAGTTGCTATTTTCCAGGCCGGAAATACAAGAAGATTGTATAGCGGAAGCCAGATCATGATTCATGAGCCATCCTGCATGCTTTTTGGAAGGTACGATGTCCAGGGAATCAATAAAGTAAAAATGCAGTTGGAAGCCGGGAAGAAATCTATCATTGAAGCATACAGGGAGAGGACGGGACGGACAAGCGAAGACCTTGAGAAAATGATCACGGGTGACTGCTGGATGACGGGGAAGGAAGCCGTGGATGAAGGGTTTGCGGATGAGGTCATAGAGGGAGAGGTAAGTACTGAGGTGACTGAAGATAATAAAACGGTAATCTCCAATGGAATCCGGTTCCCGGCAGAGGCTTTTTATTCATTGCCCAGAAATATGAAGGTGTTAAAAAACGGTATTAAGCCGGAAAATAATAATCCGCAAGAAGGAGGAGAAACAGTAATGACCAAAAAGGAACTGATGGAAAATCACCCGGAGCTCTACAACGAGATTGTGGATGAGATTCGGGGCGAACAGCAGACTGCGGCCGTTGAGGCGGCTGTAAGGGCAGAGAGGGAAAGAATCAGGAGCATTGATGAGATTGCTGCACAGGTAGGTGATAATGCCATGGTGATGGAGGCGAAGTTTGGGGAAAAGGCCATGGATGCTTCACAGCTTGCATTGGAGGCTTTGAAAAAGCAGAGCAAGTTAGGAAATGAGTTTTTGAAAGGCTGGCAGGATGACGTAAGTAATTCGGGGGCAAATGCAGTGACACCCGAACCGAATGCAGGTACGAGGTCAGAAGAGGAGCAAGCTTACCGGGATATTATGGATGGAGCTGCACTGATCATTGGAAAAAAGGGAGGAGAACAGGGATGAACAGGAATGGAATGAGCCAGGTTGGGGTATTTACACCTGATAATCTGATTGCGGGAAACCGCTATCCGGTAGATGTATGCCATGTGATCATTAAGGCAGGCCAGAATCTCCAAAGAGGAACCGTTTTGGAAGAGGATGTGGAAGAGTCCGGGAAATATGTAATCAGTGGGACGCAGGCAGCAGGCACGGGAACCAAGGGAAATGCAGAAGATACGGAAGGAACTGTTTCCCAGGGAGAGGAGGAATCCCAGGAAACAGGAAGCACTGGGGGAGAGACTACGGCAGAGGCAGAGTATATACTTGCAGAGGCGGTGGACGCATCAGAAGAAGATACGGTAGGGACTGCATACCGCACCGGTGAATTTGCAGAAAATGCCCTGATCGTGAAGGAAGGGTATGCACTGACGGCCAGGGACAGAAAAGCACTCAGAAATGCAGGGATTTTCCTGACAACGATCATGATGTAAGGAGGTATGACAGGATGATTGATATTTATAATACACAGACTATGGTTACGGCTTTGGAGCTGATCCCTCCAAAGCCGGTTTTCTTAAAGAACAGGTATTTCCCGACTACAGATAAGGATATTTTTACGACGGAGGATGTGCTGGTAGATTATAAAGACGAATACCAGAGGAATATGGCACCCTGTGTAATTCCCATGAAGGGCGGTATTCCGGTAGCGCGGACGGGCTATCGGACTGAGAAGCTTACGCCACCTTATGTAGCGCCTGAAAGGGTATTGACGGTTGACCAGTTAAACAGACGGCAGTTTGGAGAGACATTATTTTCCAAAAAGAAACCGGCAGAGAGGGAAGCGGCAATCCTTCGCAGTGATCTCACTGAGTTGTCTGATATGATCGATATGCGCGAAGAGTACATGGCGGCAAAGGCCCTTTTTGATAATGGCTATGAACTGCGTCATTATGCGGATGAATATGGCGGAGACAAGTATGAAGAGTTTACCATCCATTTTTATGAGGAGGAGGAAAATCCGGCTGTGTATACGCCGTCAGCTTCGTGGGATGGAGGGAATGAGCAGTTTTATCAGGATCTGACATTGATTATCAGGGCATTCAAGAGAAGGGGGCTGCCTGTTTCAGATGTGGTATTAGGGGAGAATGTGGAATTAGAGCTCATGAAAAATAACTTCCTGCTTAAGCTTTTGGATAACAGAAGGGTTCAGATCGGAGAGTTAGCACCAAAAGAGATGCCGAATGGCGCCACTTCTTACGGGAAGATCATTGTAGAGGGAACTGTTCTGGAGCTGATTTCCTATACCTTGCAGTATGTAGATGAAAAGAAAAAGGTTCAGAATCTTGTACCTGCGGATTCTATTGTGGTGACAGCGCCTAATATGGGGAGAATGTTGTATGGATCCGTCACCCAGATGGAGGAATCTGACAGGAATTTCCATACTTATGTTGCAAAACGTGTTCCCCATGTGGTGACTAATGTGAAGGATTCCATCCGGACTTTAACGGAGAAATCCCGGCCGCTTGCCGTACCCAGAGTCAAAAATTCTGCAATTTCTGCAAAGGTTTTGTTTTAAAGGAGGAGAGATATGAGGATCAGCATCACAAGAGGGATTTATGGATTCATGGAAAGCGGTCATTTGGTTGAAAAAACAAGCCGCAGTGCTCCGTTTGAGGTGGATGAGGAGGAGGGAAAACGCTTGATTGCGCTCCATGTGGCCAGGCAGGCTTCACCGGATGGTTTTGTGGACGGAACTTCTGCTTCGGTTGAAAATGGGGAAACGGAAAGTGAAGAAGCTGAAAGCCCAAAGGACAGTGAGGTTCAGGACGAGTTGGAGGATATGTCACTGGAAGAACTCCGGCTGATGGCAAAAGAAATAGGAGTAAAGAAGAGCGGCAGCAGAGAGGAACTGATCGGACGGCTCAGGCAATGCCAGGCATCGGAGGAGGAAGAGGTATTAGACGAAGCGGATATGCCGGAACTGACAGCGGAGGAACCGGAATAGTGAGCGAGTTTAGGGATATGGTTCAGGAAGATATTAAAGAAATATTCCTGGATCCTGAAATGTTCGGGGAAACGCATACGGTTGCCGGGAAGGAATTAACCATTATTCTGGATGATGGGGAAAAGCTCAAACGGAATGAGCAGTACCAGGATGACAAGGCAATATATAATAAGCGGTTATTATTTTATGTTGCAGAGGATGACCTGGGAGAATTGCCGCCCCTGGGAAGAGTGATGGACATAGATGGGAGCGAGTACATGGTGCTGCAGGCCGAACAGGAGGATGGTATCTATTCGATCATGGTAGAGGAGTTTAGGGAATAATGGTTGTTTTAGAGTTTCTGGATTGTATGGAAGCAGAGTTAAATAAGCTCTTTGAAGGGATGGTATTTGACAATTCGACTGGTGGGAAGTCAGGGATGCATGTGCTGAAGCAGGATTTTCCCATCCGTAAATACAAGGCGGATGAAAAGAAAGCAGATGAAAAGAAAAAGGAAATTGATTTGTTCCCATACTGCATTATACGGGTGGAAGATGGAACAGCCGCAAGCCTGCAGACCGTTGATATTGCGATAACTTTTGGAATTTGCGAAAAGGGAGAGGAAAATAATGGGGAGCTCAGAATACTCAACCTGATAGAGCGTGTGTGCCAGCGTTTCCTTAATGACCGGGTGATTGGCGGCAAGTTCCGGTTGGATTATGATGCTCCCATCAGATGGGGGCTCCCCAAAGATGAAAAAAGTACATATCCTTATTTTTATGGATTGATTGAAATGACGTGGGACAGTTTTTTTGAGACGGAGGAGGATAGATATGTCTGAAAAAAAGAGTACAAAGCAGGAGCAGGGCGTAAAACCGGAGGGCGCTGCAGTAATGCAGCAGACAGAAAAAGAAAAGCCGGCTGTGATTTATTTAGGCCCTCCAATCATGGGAGTAGCTATGCCGGGAACGGTATATAGGAATGGGCTGACGCCTCAGCTTAAGGAGGCGGTGAAGGAGGTTCCTGCATTAAACCGGCTCCTGGTAGCAACGGGAAATGCGCAGAAGGTGCGGAAGGATTTAAGGGATCCGCAGTCAGCGGCAAGTATCTGTTTCCAGAGTGTGCTTAAGTATGCGAAGGAGAAAGGAGCAAAAGGATGAGTGAGAAGTATTACCATGGTGTGCGGGTGTTGGAGGAGGGGACGGATATTGCGCCGCCGATCAGCGGTACATCAGGTCTGCAGGTGGTGGTAGGCACTGCGCCGGTTAATCTGACTGATAATCCGGGAGCAGCGGTAAATGTGCCGGTGCTTTGCAGTAATATGACGGAAGCAAAGAGCAGGCTGGGATATAGTGAGGATTTTGAGAAATACACTTTGTGCCCGTCCATGTATGCCAGTTTCCTTGTTTATGGGGTGGGGCCGGTAGTGTTTATTAACGTACTGGATCCGGCAAGGCATAAGAAGAAAAATGAAGCAAAGGATTGCAAGGTGGTGAACGGGCAGGCGGCTGTTGAAAGCGTGACGGGTATCCTTAAAAACAGTGTAAAGGTGAAAAAGGGAGAAACCGTATTTGATGCAGCCCAGGATTATCTTTTGTCTTTTAACGCAAAAGGGGAGCTGGTTATTACAATGATTTCCGAGCAGGCGCTTGCGGCGGATATTGTAAATGTGGAATCTGAGAGTATTGATCCGGAAGCGGTGACAACGGCGGATATTATCGGGGGATATGACGTGGCTACCGGGAAGGAGAGCGGCCTGGAGGTATTGCGGCAGGTATATCCCCGAACAGGCATAGCGCCAGCATTGCTTCTTGCTCCGGGATGGAGCCATGATCCGGAGGTAGGCGCGGTGATGATCTCAAAATGCGAGTATATCAACGGCGTTTTTGAAGCAGAGTGCTTGCTGGATCTGGATACCACAAAGACAAAGCTGTATACAGATGTTCCAAAGATAAAGGAGGAAAGCGGATATCAGGACAGGCATGCAATTGCAGTGTGGCCTATGGTGGAGGCGGAAGGAAAGAGGATTTATTATTCCGCTATGGTTGGCGCATTAGCACAGTATACGGATGCCTCTAATGACAATGTCCCAAGCCTTTATCTTTCTAACAAAGAAATGTATGTGGATAAGGCAGTGCTTGCGGACGGTACAGAGGTATTTATGGACCGTGAGCAGGCCAATACGTTAAATGGCGCAGGTATCTTTACCTTGGTGAGCGAAGGGGGCTGGCGGGCATGGGGGAATAATACCTCTATTTATCCTGAGTCTAAGGACGTGAAAGACAGATGGATTGCATGCCGGAGAATGTTTACATGGATGTCAAACAGCCTGATCACTATTTATCATGATAAGGTAGACAGTCCGGCAAATTACAGGCTGATTGAGAGCATTGTAGATTCCGAAAATATCCGGTTAAACAGTTATGTAGCGGATGGAAAGCTGGCCGGAGGGCGGATTGAGTACAATGAAGAGGAAAATAGCGTGGAGAATATCCTTACTGGTCAGGTTATTTTCCATATCTACATGGCTGCTTTTACTCCGGCTGAGGATATTGTCTTTATTTTGAAATTTGACCCGTCACTTCTGGCGGCGAGTTTATCGGGAGGTGAATCGTAATGGCAGGGATTGAGACAAATAACAGCGGGATTGTATTTCCCGAGGTCATTAACAATTTCCGTGTATATAATGACGCGAATAGAGTAGTAGGAACAACGGGAGAAATCAACCTGGCTGATTTGCAGGCCATGACGTCAACGATTTCTGGTGCGGGAATCCTGGGCGAGTATAACACATCGGTAGTCGGTATGTTCCAGAGCATGTCACAGGAAATTCCGTTTCGGATGATTGACAGGGATTTCTTTACGATGCTTAATACCGGAGAGCAGTCAAAGATTGTGCTGCGTTCCTCTGTACAGCAAAGGAATAGGCAGACAGGAGGGACGCTCAGCACACAGGCAATGCGTTTGGTATTCCAAGGACATCCTACGGCAGTAAAAATGGGGACAATTAAAAAGGGAGACATGATGAATGCATCCATCACTATAGAAGAGACTTATATTTTGGTTGAAATTGGTGGTGTGGTGATGCTGGAGTTAGACAAGTTAAATAGTGTTTATAAAGTAGATGGTAAAGATTTGCTTGCTGAGATCATGAAACAGTGTTAGGAGGGAATGAAGGAAATGGAAAAGAATGAATCAAATTTGGTGCCGTTAAAAACACCAATAACATTTGAGGGAAAGCAATATAATGAGATTGATTTGAACTGTCTGGAAAATATCAGAGCGGCGGATATGATCGCTGTAAACAGGGAGCTTTCCCAGGGAGGGAATATTGATCTCTATCAGGAGTATACCCTGGAATATGCTTTGCACATTGCGGCAAGAGCTTCCAGCATTCCGCTCGAATTTTACGAACAGTTAAATCCGTCGCCTGCACTGCGGGTAAGAAAGTGTGTGGCGTCTTTTTTATTCGATTAGGAATAAGTATACGGGATGTATCCAGGCTGCGAAAGTTATGCGTCCGGATGTCCATGTTGACAAAGGCGGGGCCAGATTATTATTTGGAGCTGCCTTTGTCGGAATTGGTGGAAATGGTGAAGGAGGTGAATCAGGTTGTCAAAGAACAAGGAGTACGAACTGGCAATAAAAATCGCTGGTGAGATTGAAAAATCATTCTATGACAGTACTAAGCTCACAAAAAAGGAGCTCCAGGATATGGCAAGGCAGGCCGCAGAGGCTGCTAAGATATCCTCTGACATACCTGCTTCACTTCGGAGAGAGTTGCAGTCAGGGTTAAAAGATGCAAAGCCGTTTTTCACCGGCTTGGAGGATATGGCAAGGACCTCTTTTAAAGCGATAGTGGGTACTGCTTCGGCAACTGGCCTTGGCATTACCACAGGACTTGGTCTGGCAGTATCGGTTGGTTCGGAATTTGAGTCAGCCTTTGCCGGCGTGAAGAAAACTGTAAATGCATCGGATTATGAGCTTCGACAGATGAGGAATGATCTCCGGCAGATGGCTAGAGATGAGCTCCCACAGACGGTGGATGAGTTATCCGCTATTGCAGAATCAGCCGGTCAATTGGGAATACAGACTAAGAATATTACTAATTTTACAAAAACAATGGCGGATATGGATGTTTCTACGGATTTATCCAGTGAAGAGGCTGCTACAGATTTTGCGCAGTTCGCTAATATAACCCAAATGTCGCAAGAATACTTTGGAAATTTGGGAAGCTCCGTCGTCGCTTTGGGAAATAATATGGCAACAACGGAATCTGGTATTGTTTCAATGGGAATGAGGATAGCAGCAGCCGGTCATCAGGTAAAATTATCTGAATCAGATATTATGGCATATGCTGCTTCTCTCTCTTCTGTAGGAATTGAAGCGGAGGCCGGTGGTAGTGCTTTTTCAAAAATGCTTGTCAATCTACAGATGGCAACAGAGACAGGAAAAGGACTGGATGAGTATGCGAAGGTTGCAGGTATGACCGGTACAGAGTTTAAGAAAGCCTTCCGGCAGGATGCAACCGGAGCGATCAATGCTTTTCTGGTCGGACTGAATGATACAGAGCGGAATGGAAAGAGCGCTATTGCAGTGTTGAATGATATGGGATTGACGGAAGTGCGTCTGCGGGATACCTTGCTCCGGGCGGCAAACGCTAGTGACTTGTTTGATGATGCACTCAAAATATCCAATGAAGCATGGAAGGAAAATGTAGCGCTTGCAAACGAAGCGGCCCAGAGATATGCCACATTTGAAAGCCAAGGAGATATCCTGAAAAATAAGATAACAGATATTGGAATCAGTGTCTATGACGATTTGAAACCAGGATTAACGGATGTAATGATACTGGCAAATGACTTTGTAGACAGCGTTGCCGGGCAGGAAGATGTGTTAGGTAATGTCATCGGTTCCGCCGTAAAAGATATGCCGACTATGGCAAGGGAAGTGAGGGAAGCCGGAAAAGCTGTAAGGGAATTTTCGGAACCGTTCCTGAAGGTAGGGGGATGGCTTGTGGATAATCCTGGAGTGATTGTGGGAGCTGTTTCCAGTATAGGTACATCGCTGGCAACGTATAAGACAGCATCAGGAGTAATGTCCTTAGCATCATCTTTAAAGTCACTTGGTGGCGTTGGAATGGGTATATTGGGAATTGGTGGTGTTGCCGGTGTGATATTGGGGATTAGCACAGCAGTGAAAAAGAGCGCTGCGGAAGCGAAAAAAGCCAATCTGGCCGCCCATTTTGGTGATATTGCGTTATCTATGAAGGATCTGCAGGAAACGGCCTCATTTATCGTACGTAGTCAAAGTCTGGATCAGATACGGGATTCTGTGGCGGCGATGGGTGAGCTGGATGGTATATCTCAGGACATCAAGAATGCTACGGATGAACTCAATAAAGCGAACTGGAAGGTCTCTATCGGGATGGAACTAACCGATCAGGAGAAGGAGAATTATCAGAGTCAGGCAGAAGAGTTTGTCAGGGCTACGCAGGAATATGTAACGCAGCGGCAGTACGGAGTGAGCCTTGCGGTCACAACACTGCTGGGGGATGATCTGGAAAGTAACAATGTGGTTGACCAGATCAATGAGTTCTATTCCGGGAAACAGGCAGAGCTGGCCGCCCTTGGTACGGAATTGAATAATGTTATTACGGATGCCTTCACAGACGGCCTGCTTGATATGGACGAGGTGGCGGAGATCGCTAAACTGCAGGAGCAGATGGCGCATATCAAGTCAGCATTGGCAGGAAGTGATTTCGAGGCCGGACTTGATCTGATAGGGATGAAATATACAGGGCAGGCGCTGGATTCGGATTCTTTTATCAATCTTCAGGCAGAGATACGGGAGCAGATGGAAACGGCCGCAGCGGCCTATGATGAAGCATTTAAAACCTCTATGTCTGAATACCGGATGATGTTGTCAGAGGGTGAATGGACACAGGCAGAATTTGACTCTGCCGCCGCTGACCTTAATGCTGGATATTTGCAGCAGAAAACTGACCTTCAAGCGAAAGCAATACAATTCCAAGTCGATACGATCAGGCAGGCTTATGGCGTGGAACTGGATGGAGTAATTGCGGACTTGCAGGCAGAAGTAGGGCCCAAGCTTGGAGAAATGTTGGAACATGTTGCCAATGGCGGGCCTAATGCACATATTGAACTGCTTGGCGATGATATTATGGATTCCATAAAAGTTGATCAGTCTACAAGGGCTGCTATGGCTGATCTATTTGAGCAGATGAAACCGGAAATGGAAGAACTGCAGGAGATTGAGAAGCAATGCAGAGAAGCCGGACAGGCGGTACCGGAATCGGTAAGGAAAGGTCTGTCAGAGATGGGGACAATAGGCGCCCTGGCGGGTGATATGGATGCCCTGTGGGCGTTTATCGGAGGAACAGCGCAGTCTCCGGAATATCAGGATACGCTTATGGCGATCAGGGATGCCGGAGGATATCTTCCGGAAGAGCTGGCGAATGCTATTTTAGATAATCAGGATGTGATCAATGGTGCAATTGTAAAGTCATGGATAGGGGTACAGCAGGCATACAGGCAGATATTCGGTTCCGGAGCAATCACGTCTCCATCAGTTAATGTGGGAGCGGCTGGGATACATAGTGTAACAACAGGCCATGCAGACGGAGGGATATTTGATACCCCTCATGTTGCATGGTTTGCCGAGAAAGGGCCGGAAGCAGTAATTCCTATTGATGGTTCCAGTAATGCTTTCGAACTTTGGAAAACCACCGGGGAGCTTCTGGGGATGGACGGTCTTACTGGTGGTGCTGAACCGATAGCTGATAATATTGAAAATGCAGCATTATCTTCTGGTTTTGGCCAGAACCAGTTTGTTTTTAGCCCAACGTTACAATTTTATGGAAGTTCTCCGTCAAAAGAAGATATAGAGGATGTGCTGGAGGAAAAGCAGGAAGAATTTGCCCAGATGATGGAGCAGTGGATGAAAAATAATTTTAGAACCAGTTTTAGGTAGGGAGGAGATTTTTGTATAGGATGAAGTTCATTGAACGCAGGGGAGAATGCATGTCAGGGTATGCTCCTGACCTCCCCATATTTTTAGTAGGGCGTTGCGAAAGGCAGCGCTCTTTTATATTTTCATTGGTAGGGTGAAAATTATCCTTGACAAATTGTAATTACAAAGTTAAGATTAGAATGTAATTACAATTTGAAAGGAGATGATAAAGTGTCTCCCAAAATGGGACAAAAATTGACTGATAATCCAAAGGATAAACTAATTCAAGTTAGAATGGATAAGGAAATAGTTGATAAATTGGATTATCTTGTGGCTGAACAAAATTCTGACAGATCAAAAATTATCAGGAATGGAATTGAGATTCAGTATGATCAAAGGCAGAAAAAATAAGAAAACGGTCACCAACCTACCACAGTAATGACCGTTTTCACCAAGAGAGGAATGACCTCATAATGATATTATATCATTATGAAGCTTTCCTCGCAAGTAAAGAAAGAGAGGAAAAAATAATGAATAATATCCAGATTTTTAATTCTCCTGAATTTGGAGAGATTCGTACAGTTGTAATTGATGGTGAGCCGTGGTTTGTGGCAAGAGATATTTCTGAAAAATTAGGATATGTCAAAACCTTTAATATGACAAAGCTTATTGATGACGAAGATAGAAAAAATATCAGCTCCTCCATTTTGGAGGATGAGGGGTATAAGCAGAATTATACAATCGGAGTTATCAATGAAAGCGGTCTGTATGCAGCTATCATTGGAAGCAAACTGGAAAACGCAAAGAAATTTAAACGTTGGGTAACTTCCGAGGTTCTTCCCTCTATTCGTAAAACGGGAACATATGGGCAGCCTCAGATCCCTCAAACTACTGGCGAGAAAATAGCCTTACTTGCGCAAGGCCATGTTGAGTTGAAAGCAGAAATTGACAGCGTGAAGGAGGATTTGGAGCAATTCAAAATGGATATGCCTATCCTTGGAGTCGAAATCGACAAGATCACGGCAGCAGTACATAAGCGCGGGGTTAATGCTCTTGGTGGAAAAGAAAGTAATGCATATAATGACAGATCCTTAAGAGGGAAGGTTTACAGTGATATCCATCGTGAACTTAAGCGGCAATTTGGTGTAACCACATATAAAGCCATAAAGAGAAGTCAATGTGAATTGGCAATAACGATTATTGATGAGTATGAGCTTCCGCATGTGCTTTCGGAGGAAATAGAAAACTGTAATGCACAGATAAAAATGGAGGTTGCCTAAATTGCTGAAAAGGAGCTTGCCCATGGAATATAAAGAATGGATATTAAAATTTATAGAATTAATAGATGATAATGACGCCTATTTTCTTAGTGTGATATACACATTAATGAAAAGGCATTTAGAGAGAAGAGTAACTTGTGAACGTGGAGGGCATATGTATGGATTACAAGAAAAAGATACAGGAGTTGCTTGATATGGTAGAAGAGGAAAAGTTTTTAAGGCGCTTTTACATCATATTAAGTGATTACATAAAGAGGGAAAGGATTTAGTGATGGATATTGCGGCGCAGGACTTTAAAGCAAAGATAATTGAAATGCTTGAAAGAATCAATGATGAATGGATTCTACGAAAAGTATATACTTTTATTCGTGTATGGACAGAAGAATTGAAGTAAGGTGTTTCGGTAAAAAGGACGCTTGGAAACAGGCGTTCTTTTTATCTGTCTATATTGAGTAGTTTGGAGCTTTATGCAATTTAAATGAGGAAAGTACAGGTGGTAGGCTTGAAAGCATATGGCAGTAGCGAAAGAAAGGGGGAAGTATTATGTATGAATTGGTGGAAGTGCGAAAAGATGATATTTTTACAAATAGTAAGGTAATTGCAGAGGGAACAGGAAATCAGCACCACGCAGTACAACAGATTATTAACAAATACCTGAATCAGTGAAACTCAAGTGCTTTGAACCTTGACAACTGCATATTTGATCAGCATTTGCAGAGTTTTTCCTGTCGTTTATTTCCCCACCCATTAGGT
>ERZ808044.446-NODE-446-length-45475-cov-14.167629_pt1 | contig 45475 bp, 36 predicted proteins | sample MGYA00380195_ERZ808044 | MGnify/ENA primary metagenome ERZ808044 (study PRJEB31490, sample SAMN06133423) | mouse gut metagenome | isolation source: Z7_2 | host: mice | place: China: Chengdu | collected 2015-05 ...
AAGCATAGCTCAGCCGGGATGAGCGTTCGCCTCACACGCGAGAGGTCATGGGTTCGAGCCCCATTGCTTCCATTTTTTTTATTTAAAAAAGGGCAGTTTGCGGAGTTGAGGAAGGAGACTCACATGACATTACGTCAAGAAAAAACTTATACAATCGAAGATATCTATGCCCTTCCGGACGGTCAGCGTGCAAAACTGATCGATGGTCAAATCTACGACTTGGCTCCGCCTGCCCGGGAGCACCAACCACTTTTTTACCACAAAAATTACAGGAGGTAAGAAGAAATGCGCTTAATGACTGCAACAGCTCCATGCAGAGTTTGAGGATACTGCATGGAGGAAAATGCCTTCAAGGCGAAAGCGTCCTCAGGCTTTGCGATTTGATACTTTTATCGGATAACAACGGTCAGCGCGCTGCGCGAACTGACCTTACATTCAATCAAAGGAGCAAAGCCATGAAAAATACAATACATGAATTAAAAACCTTTTTTATTCTCTGGAGCACCCAGTCCCTGTCACAGCTCGGAAGCGCCATGACAAACTTTGCCTTGACGATCTGGCTTTACCAGAAAACCGGTTCCGCACTGCAGACAGCGCTTTTAGCCATCTGTTCCTATGCGCCCTATGTGCTGATGAGCATCTTCGCCGGAACCTTAAGCGACCGCTGGGATAAGAAAAAGACCATGCTGATCTGCGACACCTTCGCTGCCTGCTGCAGCCTTCTGGTGCTGCTTCTGCTGAAAACAGACCGTCTTATGCCGATACATATGTATCTGTTAAACGCGGTCAACGGTCTGATGAATACGGTGCAGCAGCCGGCAGGCGATGTGACCATGACGCTGATTACGCCCAAAAAGCACTATCAGAAAACCAGTGCCCTGCGGTCATTTTCCAATTCCCTTGTGACCATTTTAAATCCGGTGTTTGCAACGGCACTGTTTGCTCTTGCAGGGATGGAGGCCGTAATCTACACAGATCTGGCAACCTTTGGAAGTGCGTTTATTGCCCTTCTTTTATTTGTCAGGATTCCTGCTGTGACGAAAGAGGCTGATTTCAAAAAGGAAGCGTTTTTTACGGATGTGAAAGCGGGCCTTCGTTATCTTCGTGAACACAGCCTGATTCTGGTGCTGATCCTGTTTTTGGCCGGGGTCAATCTGGTGGCTTCCGCGTTTGACGCGGTACTGCCTGCTTTTGTCCTGCCAAGGGGAAACGGTGGGGAGAGTGTTCTTGGAATTGTCACCTCCTGCGCCGGGATTGCAACGCTGGCAGGCAGCCTTATTGTCATGCTGCTGCCGCCGCCCAGGAACCGCATCCGCGTGATTTATCTCACAATGCTCTTTTCCCTGAGCACAGAGAATTTTCTTCTGGCTTTCACAGACGCCCCCTTCTGGTGGTGTATCGCCCAGATCATAGGCTGGATGCCTGTGCCTTTTATGAACGCTAATCTGGATGTGATCCTCCGGTCAACGATTCCCGCAGATATGCAGGGGCGCGTGTATTCCTGCCGGAACACCCTGCAGTTTTTTACCATACCCATCGGATTCTTTCTGGGCGGGCTTTTCGTAGACAAATTCTGCGAGCCCCTTATGGCAAACACTGCTGCAGACTGTATTTTAACCGCACTTTTCGGCAGCGGAAAGGGTTCCGGAGCCGCCATGATGATGTTTCTTCTGGGAATTGCAGGAACGGCTATCTGCCTGTGCTTCGGGAAAATATTAGGAAAATATACCTATAAAGAAGAGACAGAGCAAAAACATAAACAATAATTTCTTCTAAAAAACCACGGCAGACATAACGCAATCTATGTCTGCCGTTTCTATATACCGATTTCGTATGATTTGACATCATATGCCATCATTCTATCTGTTTTGGTTCACGCACCGCTTCTCCTCAAACCAGCTCGCTGTCCCACACATCAATGTCGCTGTCCTGAAATACCTCCTTCAGCCGCTCATGAAGCCGCTCTTTTTTTACGCCTTTCTTCAGAACTACCTGCAAAAATCCACCGCCGCCTGCGCCGCAGATCATGCGGCCGTCGATCAAATCCGAAACGCTGTCAAAAATCTGGTCAATCAGAATGTTCGTGCTTCCAGCGTCGATTTTCTTAGACAGCTCCCAGTGCTGGCCAAGAAGCTGCGCAAAATCATCCACATGTCCCCGCCGAAGCTCAAAGGCCATCAGGGTAGCAACTTTTTGAATCTCATTCAACGCAAACACCGTATCCGGCTCATTGCCGATATAATTCCCCACCACATCCCGAAGCAGATTTCTTGCAAGCCTGCGCTGTCCGGTGTAAATCAGGGCAAAGCGCTCTTTCAGTTCCCTTTTTGTCTCTTTGGGGAGCTGAATGTGATGCACCTTAATCTCCTGCCTTATCCCGGGCGCTGTGGTTGTGTACTTAATTCCCTCTGTGATTCCGCCCACCTGATCCTGCCAGCCGCCGCCCGTGGACATGATCTGCTCCATACAAAGTACGATACTGTAGAGTTGCTCCTGGCTGTAGGCAATTCCGGTAAATTCAAGCAGCGCCTTCACGCAGGCGGCCGCCAGAATACTGCTGGTGCCAAGGCCGCTCCCCTTGGGCACTCCGGTCACCTCAGAGCGCATAAGAAAGCCGCCGCCCATGCGGGTCAGAATTTCCTTCAGATTACCGCCCTTCATGGGAAGAATGCCGCAGGCCAGAAGCGCCGCTTTTTGCAGAGCAAAGGGATCATAAGGGTCGCCCGTCTGCTGCAAAGGGGTAATCTCCTCAAATTCTCCGTGAACATCCATATCCCGGCTGTCAAAGACAATCTTCGGCTCAGAGAGCTTTTCCAAAGCCACCTCCACAGGCCGCTTCCCGCCTAAAAGGATAGCCGCGTTCAGAACGGTTCCTCCTTTTTCATTGCAGTAGGGCGGCGTGTCGCTCCATCCTCCGCCCCAGTTTACCCTCAGAGGAAGAGAAACCTGATGCCGGCCGGTCACAATGCGGCAGTCCTCGTTTACCCGAAGATTTTCCAGGGTAGCGCCAAGCACCGCCTCCCCGATGCAGCCAAAGCACTTTCCGATCTGCTGATCCCCCGCGTAGCTGCCAAGGGCCGTTCCCACATAGTAATGGAGCCGTATCTTCTCGCTGAAATCCGCTCTCTGCAAATGCTTTTCAAACCATTCCTCCTGAATCGGTGAAAGGCGGCCGCTCTTGAGAATTTTCGCTCCCTCTCCCACCTGCCCGCCTGCCTGTATCAGCTTGGAAAGCCTGTCCATCTGAACCAGCTCTCCCATGCGCTTTTCCCACGCAATCAGCGCATGAGGATCCGCCTCGTTAAAACCGGAGCAAAGGCTCTTTCTCTTCCTGCTTCGCCATACCGAAACTTCCCCCTCCCCGCGGGTCATGGCATACAAATTCAGGGAGGCTCTGAGCGCTTCCTTTATAGTGGGACAGGCCGGATAAAGCCTAGCATTCCAGAGTGTGTGCTCTTCTCCTTCCTCCCACAGTTCCTCTGCCACAATCCCATTTTTCTCCAAAAGCTGGCAGAAAGGAACACCCAAAAAACTGCAAACGTCCTCTCCTGCATCCTTTTTCTCCGTGATATCAAAAACTGCCTTGGGATTGTCCTCCACGCCGTAAATCCGCGCCACAAAATTTCCGTCCTTCTGTTTCAGGCCATGCACCACCACATTGGAAGGGATTTTTTCATCGTACACGTCAATATAGGAGAGCAGCACATTGTCCCCTATTTCTGCTCCATGGTGAACATAGCTGACCTCCAGATAACAGTTTTGCCCGCAGATGGCATGACTGGAAAGTACACTGTTATAGCCCGCCACATGATTTTCGTAGCTGCTGCCCACATGCCTGCTCCATCCCAAATCCTTATAGTCCTTCACTCCGCTGCTCATCAGCTTCAGGATTTCTGCAGTAGTACCGAAATGGATGAACTTGGCGGGAACCAGCCGCAAAAGCTTCATGCGAAAAGGCCGAAGCGCCTCCCATACCTTTTTTCGCGCATCAGTAAGCTCCGGGCAAAAGCTCCCCTCCGGCTTTTCCCTGTAAAAATCCTCCAAAGCAGAATCCGCTGCCAGCGGATATAAAAAGTCTCCATAAAGAGACAGACGAACCTTTTCATTCACCAGGTCATCAAAAAGCTCCCCACTGAACTTTCCCTCCCGGGAAATCAGTCCATAAAGGGCTGCAAGCATTTCTTTGGAAAAGATGACCGCCCCCGTGTCAATGTCCACACAATCCTGCTCATTGACCGCACCGCAGCTTCGCAACGTCTCCACCGTCTGCTTATGCATAAATTTTCTGACGTTCCCGTCCTCTCCCCGCAGAAACACACCATGTTCCTTTCCAGTCTCCACATGCTCCTTAAAGGAAATCGCCGCCGCATTCCCGCCGGAGTAATCGATCAGAAGCGGATTAAAAAGAAGAAGCACATCCCCTGAAAGAAGCAGCATCCCCTCTCTCACCCGCGACGGCACCGTTGCCATGGCGATCATAAATTCGTCAAAAAGAGTGGACGCCCGGCCGTTTGGCAGCTCATGAGGCACCGGAGAAAACAGCTTGCCCAACGCAGAATACTGAGGTACTCTCTTGCTGTCCCCTCCGGAATGAATCACCAGAATCCGCAGCCCGGAAAAATCGGCTCTGCCTGTCTGCTCCGCCACATATTTAAGCACCCCCAGCGTGGCTCCGCCGCTGCCCACCCGCTTTCCTCCCGGATCCGGAATCACGGCAAACTGTGTCTGCAGCGGAAGAGCCCCCGCCTGCCTGCGCTCTTCAAGCTGCGCCCAAAAGCCCTCCGCCTGCTGCTCATTGGACGCCGTTAAAATCACATAATCCCAATGCACGAACTGTGGACTCACCAGCGAGCGGCTGTAGTCCGCCCATGCGTCCTGATAGGATTGGGATAAAAATAAGGATGATATTGGATGCATTGTGAAATTTCCCTTCTTTATGAACCGTAAAAAGTATATGAACAACGGACAGCACGCTTTGCGGCCTGTCCTTATGTTAATCAGTTTATCATACCTTCGGAGCTTTTGCCATATACTCCGTGAAATGTTTGCATCACTGAATATAGACCTTTAAATATACACTGTAAAGGATTGCAAAATTTTTCAAACTGTCTCATTGCATGGAAAAGAGATATAAATTATTATTAGAGATGGAGGTGACAAAGATGGCCAATGAAGATAAAAAGGATTTTAATGCCATGCTGCATAACAACAAGGATATGCCCAAATTTCAGACCATTACAGACCAGAAAAGTATTGAGAAATACGGCGGAGATAAAATGTTCTTTGCCCCGCCAATCGACTATGACAGTGTAATGCGGAAAATTCCTTATGGCAGAGTAATTACCATTGGCAAAATACGGGAATACTTTGCAGAATTAAGCGGCGCCGATTTTACAGAACCTATTACTGCGGGAGTTTTTGTTTCTATTGCGGCGTGGGCAAGCTATCAACGTTCTGATGATGAAACGCCTTACTGGAGAACCCTGAAGGCTGGTGGGGAGCTAAATGCGAAATATCCCGGCGGCATCAAAGCGCAGAAAGAAAAGCTGGAAGCGGAGGGACATACCATTATTCAAAAAGGACGCACAAATATCCGGTACTATGTAAAAGATTATGAGAAAGTTCTTTTTAAGCTGTAACTCCAAATCCATGGGAGGAATTTTATGAAAACAATGATAGCAGAAACAGAAAGGCTGATTTTAAGGAGATACAAAAAAGAAGATTTACAGGATTTGTTTGAGTATTTATCCGATCAGAAAGTGGTGGAGTATGAACCATACAGACCTCTCACTCTCAACGAAACAAAAGAAAATCTCGAATGGCGTATCGGAACAGAGGAAATGATCGCTGTTGAATTGAAAAATTCTCACAAAATGATCGGTAATGTCTATCTGGGAAAACGTGAATTTGAAGCGCTGGAAATAGGGTATGTATTTAATCGGAATTATTGGGGGCATGGCTATGCCCTTGAAAGCTGCAGTATGCTGATTCAACAGGCATTTTCGAATGATATACACAGAATCTATGCCCAATGTGACCCCCGTAATAAGAGTTCATGGAAATTGCTGGAAGCATTAGAATTTCAGCGTGAAGCCCATTTGAGAAAAAACGTCTATTTCTGGAAAGATGAAAACGGAAAACCGATTTGGAAAGATACCTATATCTATGCCAAATTAAATGTTATTGAGATGATTGACCGAGGTTGCCGTCTGAACGAGAAATAGCTCTTCTTTCTTTTTCTATTTACACAGAATCACTGTAATATCATTCACATTTGTTCCGGTTGCCCCGGTCATGATCAATCCGTCCACCTTTTGAAGCGCATAGTAGGAATCATTTTCCCTAAGCGCTTCCTCACAGGAAATTCCCATCCGCTCCAAACGCTGTGCCGTCCCTCCGTCTACGATCCCGCCCGCAGCATCCGTCGGTCCATCGGAGCCGTCCGAGCTTACGGAAAAAATCACCACATTTTCCAATCCACGGATTCCTTCGGCAGCGCCAAGAGCAATTTCCTGATTTCTTCCCCCTTTGCCCTTTCCTAAAACCTTTACTACCGTTTCTCCGCCTACGATCACCGCACAGGGCGGTTCTATCCCGTACTTTCTTCTTTTTGCAATCGTACGGGCAATTCCGGCCATGAAACGTCCCGCTTCCCGCGCTTCGCAGTCAAGCATATCCGATAAGACATAAGGCTGATACCCTAACCTCCTTGCGCTCTTTGCAGCTGCCGTGCAGAATTCGCTCACGCTTCCCTCTACCAGGATCTCCACATTGTCAACCTGTTTTGGCGTCTCCTTATGCAGCGCATCTACGATATTTTTTCCAAACTTCAACCCATATTTTTCTACCACATGCACCGCATCCGCACAGGTAGTATGATCTGCACTGGCAGGCCCTGAAGCTATCATGTCCACCCTCTCACCAAGTACATCCGAAAGAATGACCGAGTAGACTCTTGCCGGCGAACAGCAAGCTGCGAATTTTCCCCCCTTTACATCTGAAAGTCTCTTGCGCACCGTGTTGATTTCCGTGATCTGCGCCCCGCATTCCAGGAACTGTTTTGTCACACTCTGTAAATCTTTAAGCATAACGCCCTTTGTAGGCAGTTCAAAAAGAGAAGAGCCTCCTCCTGATAAAAGAAAAATGACATTGTCCTCTTCCGTCAGGTTTTTTACCATATCGATGATTTTCTGCGTTCCCAAAATCGAATTATCGTCCGGAACGGGATGCCCTGCTTCTATGATTTCAAATCCTTCCACCGGGTGCTTCGCGCACCCGTATTTTGTCAGGATGATTCCTTTTTTTATCCGGTCTTTCCATAATTTCTGTGTGACCTCTGCCATTTTCCAGGCTGCCTTTCCAACTGCAACTACATATACATTATCCAAGAACTCCCATTTTTCCAAAGCGCTTCTCACCGCGTTATCTGGCAGCACTGCATCGATTGCCTCTCTGATGATTTCCTTCGCGTCCCGATATACTTCCATTTTCTTCCTCCAACTTATAAATAATAAACCTTGGTGATGATGTTTTCCTTTCGTGACGCTCTTATTTTACGATTGAAGTTCCGCTCATCCTCTCGTAGTAGCGGACGATATCGTCGTGGTCGCAGCAGCCTTCACCGTGGTTCTTGAGCTCCTGCATGACTTCCATCATCTGGGCAGTCATGGGAACGGGCATATTGATCGCATGTGCTGCATTGAGAGCATTGGTAAGATCCTTGATATGAAGGTCAATGCGGAAACCAGGGTTATAGTTTCCTGCAAGCATCATGGGAACCTTGGCATCCATGACAGTGGAACCTGCGAGACCGCCGCGAATTGCCTGATAAACAAGCTCTGGGTCGGTTCCGGCCTTCTTTGCGAACGTAAAAGCTTCTGCGCAGGCACTGATATTCGCTGCAACGATCATCTGATTTGCAAGCTTTGCCACGTTGCCGGAACCGATAGGACCGACATAGACAACGCTGCCTGCCATGTTCTTAAGAAGATCGACGTACTTGTCCCAAATTTCCTTGTTGCCGCCACACATGACGGAGAGCGTTCCGTCGATAGCCTTGGGCTCGCCGCCGGAAACAGGGCAGTCCAGGAGCTCGATACCGTGAGTGATGAGCTCTTTATAGATGGCTCTGGATTCGGTAGGATCAATGGAGGACATATCGATGACAACCAGTCCTTTGTGTGCTTTAGAGACAATGCCGTTCTCTCCAAGGCATACAGCTCGTACATGCGGGGAATTGGGAACCATGGTAATGACCACATTTACCTTTTCTGCCACTTCACCGGGATTTGCAGCACATTCTGCTCCGAGAGCCTTGAACTCCGCAAGGATCTCTTCCTTGATGTCGTAAATTACCAGCTGGTAACCAGCCTTGATAAGGTTTTTAGCCATGGGCTTGCCCATGATTCCGAGTCCGATAAATCCAATCTTGTTTGCTTTCATATTATTCTCCTTTTTTATTTGTTTTTACATTCGTTCAGTTCTCTGAGCAGCTCGCTGCAATCCTTCTGGACGGCATCGTCCATGTTGAGAATGAGTGCGTGGAGCGCCACATCTCTTGCAATACGAAGACCGGCAATGTTCATGCCGGGCAAATATCTATGGAAGACTTCAAAACAATCCTCGTCGTAGATGACCTCCTTAAGGGGAGAGTATTCCGAAATTATACCGGGTATGGTCTCCGGAATGACTTCATCGGAAGTGCCCTCCTCGTAGAGGTAGGCTGCAACATTGAAGTAATTACCGTGACCGGGAATGATGTAGTCCGCGAGGGCAGCGGCTTTTTCGATGGACTTGCAGGAAAGGACAAGGTCTGCAGACCAGAAGTAGCCCCGTTTTGCGTGAAAATACTCTTTCCCCATGATAGAGTCGCCGGCAGCAAGAATCTTTCCTTCCGGACCTTCAAAGAGGAGCCCGGCAAGCCCAAGGGAGTGACCGGGAAGAGAAACCAGGGTAAAACCAGGGACCAGTTCTCCACACACGCCAATCATACGGTCGATCTCCGTGCCGCGGGTGCCGTCGTAGAGATCACGATCTTCCTTAAGGTACCAAAGGTCTGCTTCCGGAAGACAGAGCTTTGCGTGGGGGAAGGCTTCCGTTCCGGTCCAGTGGTCCAGGTGATTATGCGTGCAGTAGATGTAAGTCACTTCTTCCGGGCGGATACCGGACTGATCGTAAAGTTCTTTCGTAAGGAGCTTTGCGGGGAGAGAGGGATCAATGAGGATCACGCCATATTCACTCCGAACGGCAGTGCAAGTGGCGATGCAGGAATGAACAGCCTTGCCGCTGCTTTCGCCCCAGTATATGTTTCGGGTGAGATGACCTATGGTGATCAGATACCATTCGTTTTTCATATTCGTCCAATCCTCCTTCAGGCTTTGTAGTGGATCAGGTAGACCTTCGCATAGACAAGTTCCGACACAGCCAGTACGCTTCCATCTGCCGGAACCTCCCTGCTTTCCTTAAGAGTCAGCTCCTCAATAGAATCGACTTCTCTGCGGAAGGCAAACGAAATTCCGTGTTGAGGGATGGTCTCATCCAGCATAACGCCGTTGTTTCCGCTCACGTTAATAAGATGGAGGCAGGCGGTGTTGTCATCCAGCTTGTGGTAGGTAGTCTCAACACTGGGATGAGCATTGGTTGTGTAGGGACGAATCTCGTGGTCTGGTGACATGGCATCCAAGATGTCAACAAGGGCTTTCCGAAATGCAGGATAACCTTGCTTATAATAGAGTTCGCCAATATCAAAGAGGACATAAGTGCTCTGCTCACTGAAAAGAGCACCGGGTGTGTCATTAAAGGTATGCCCAAAGGCACGTTCCGGAGGCCCAAAAGTGGCAGGATTTACCAGCGGAAGAATACCGACCATGCCGTTTGCGTAAGCACCGGCAGCTTCCAGCCTCGGACCGTGCAGGTAGAGCCATTCCTGTTTCGGGAAGGAAGTAAAGAGAGACTTGGGCTCGGTGCGAAAATAGGCGGCTTCGGTGATTTCCACGGTCTTTTCAGAGAGGGAAAAGATGCCGAAACGCTCCGCAAGGAGCTCTGGATCTTCGGAGAGACTTCCGGCGGTTGCAAGGATCTTTGCCCTGGTATTCTTCAGCATGGAGCGGACTTTTTCGCTCTTAAACTTCCTGATGCCAGGAAGGATGACCAGGGAGTACTGCTCCATGTCCACGCCGTAGTGATCAGCATCCACATCAATCAGCGTGTCGAAGGGGATGTGTGCTTCCTTCAACATGCGGAAGATGCCGCGGAATTCCTCGGAATACCCAAAGCGATAGGGTGCCACCGGCTGAAGGAGGAGGATTTTGGCAGCTGGGGACAATTTATCATAGACATCCTGCCACTTTTCGTGAAAACCATAGATTTCTTCCACACCTTCCCAGTTGGAGGTGTCGGTATAGCCATCAAAGGAACCGATGATACACCAATCCAGATTGCCGCGATTCGCAACGTTCTCCATGAGGCGGACCCGATTCAGGGAATCGGAGACGCCCATGAAACGATAGCGCAGATCTACAGCGTTGATGCAGACGTTGCTGGAGACTTTATCGGCGAAAGTGTCTTCCACGCAGGCCACATTGTCGGAAGAATTATAGATCCAGAGCGGAAGGGGACGATCCACGGCAGTGTTGGACTCCATACGGATTATGTCTATCCCCTTATCGAAATAGGTGCTGATTGCGACCTCTGGATGAGAGGCCTTTACAAAGTCGTGGATCTTCTCAAGGAGCTGGTTCACAGTAACGCGCTTGAATTCCTCGTACTTGTGCCAGACGGGATCCTTGTGGTCTTCCTTAGTGGGAATCTCTTCCCCATACATCTCCCGGAATCTTCGGATGCAGTTCTCGCAGTGACAAAAGCCTATGTAACGACCGCTGTAGTCGTTATTTGGGTAGCCGAACATATTAAAGAAGATACCGTCTACCGGATACCGGTCAAGAATGTCCTTCAGGATCTCCAAGGTACAGTTCTGCTCGTAATCACTGTTTACGCAGGTGACTACCGTGTCGTTGTAATAGACGTGTTTTCCTTCTGCAGTATTCACGAGCCACTCGGGATGCGTCTTCTCAAAACCCACGTGAACCTTACTTACGTCAAAACGAGCGATAACCCGGATGTTGTTCTCGTGGCATTTCGTAAGGAGTTCACCGAATTTATCTCCCTGCAGGAAGGGCGATTTTTTCTGACAGTCGAGCGTCGTCTGACTAAATGCCGTAATGCCGCCGCAGCCAAGCTGTACCACATTTGCATGGAGTTTTTTCAGCATAGCAACTTCGTAATCCACATCCATACCTGCGTCAATGTCCCGCAAATTGTTCTGAATCATGCGGTATTTGTGTTCTGTCCACCACATCTTTTTTCCTCCCAATGAATAAAAGTTTACAGGATTCTTATTTCTTTCCGGAGAAACGATAATAAGACTTATATACATTTCGAAGGGGCTCTTCATTGTGATAGTTCTTGATATTATCAAGAATCACATTCAAAGACACTTCGTGCTTGTCGGGCTGAGGAGGGGTGATATGAGGGGTCATCACCACATTCGGAAGAGTCCAAAGAGGAGACTCTTTTTCGAGAGGTTCCTGTTCGAAGGTATCAAGACCTGCGCCGGCAATTTTACCCTCCTGAAGGCACTTGATCAGCGCTGCTTCATCGATGATGGAACCTCTGGAAATATTGACCACGTAAGAGGTGGGCTTAAGGAGAGAAAGTCTCTCTTCATTGAGAAGATGATAAGTCTCGTCGGTGAGTGCCACGGTGGAGATGATGAAATCGCTGGCAGTAAGGAGTTCTCTTAAGCCTTCTTCTCCGTGATAAATCTTGTCCATACCATTAAGTTCGGTAGTGTTCTTTGCAAAGCCGATGGTGTTCATGCCAAGCGCCTTAAGTCTCGGAGCAAGTTCTCTTGCGATGCTGCCACAACCAAGGATGCCAGCAGTCTGGCCGAAGAGTGCCTTGGCAGTAGAGAGGAAAGGCATGCTGTATTCGCGGTTCTTTCTGCTCTCCCAGATATTATTTACTTGATAATTCAAGGCAAGCATGAACATGATGACATGCTCGGAAAGAGCTTTGGAGGATCTGCCGGATGAGCAGGTAACACAGATCTCTTCTCTATCTGCGAGAGCGGGACTAAAGAGGAAATCAAGACCTGCAGCATCGCAGTGAATCCAACGCATGTCAGGGCCAAGGCTCTCCACAAGACCCGACAGGCCTTTGCCCAGAATCGCAATTTCAGCATCCTTCAGATTTGCACGGATGGTATCCGACTCCGAAGCAGAGCAGCGGATGACAGTCGCAGCGTTAATGAGACGAACCATTTCGTCGACTTCTTTTTCCGGAAAATCAATGGCAACGATGGCTTTATTTATTTCTTTCATGGTAGTTCTTCCTCCTATTATTTTAAGTTCCGCAGTTGTTCTTCAATGCACCTCTATCTAGAACGTTTTCTGGCTGCTTTCGCATCCATAAATCGTTCTATGCATTTTCGAACACCTGCTATTTTAAGTAATTGGCTTCCCATTTCTATAGTCTGTAGGCGTAATTCCGTAATGAGTTCGGAATAACCTTGAGAAATAACGGAAGTTGGAGAATCCGCTGTTCTCAGCAATCTCGCCTACAGAAAAATTCGTGTCCTCGAGCTGGCTCTTTGCATATTCCAGCCGCTTTACATTTACGTACTCGGAAAAACCGATGCCAATCTGACTCTTAAAGAGTCGGCTTATGGTGTAGTTGGAAACGTGGAGGGCATCGGCGACCATACTCTGACTGAGATTGGAATCCCGGAAGTTCTGATCGATGTATGCCCGAATACACTCGGTGGTCTGTACGCGGCGTTTATCCAGGTTCATGGCTTCCAGGTCGTGCTGTATCTGCTCCTTATCCTTTGCGGCATCGTAGCAGGAGAGATAACTGTCCTTAAGGCAGTTCAGGTCATGGACCGGCTCTCCCTGGTGCAGTACTCTGGTCTCCCCGCAGAAGTCTGCGGTCGTTTTAAAGAGCCACTCTATGAATTCCTGCAGTTTTTCTTCTTTGATGAATACAACCAGGAGATAACGATCCTCTCCCAGAAGATCGTTGATGTACAGCCTCCCACCAAAGATTGTGTTCACAGCGGAGCGAAGTTGTTCCTGTTCCTGTACGCGAAAATCGGAAGACTTCAGGATGTATGTCTGATAAACGTAGTTGGAACCGCTGGGAGTACTGAGTCCCTCTGTGGGGAAGGGAACATCATAGACCAGGTTGTTCAAGATAGCGTCCATGATGATGTTTTCCTGTTTGAGGATCTGCTGACTGCGGATATCCAGCTCGTTCTGAATAAGAAGGAACTCATTGCCACTCTCGATTCCAAGTTTGGAGGTGATCCGGTGGACAGGACGATAAGCCAGGAATAAGGCAAAGCCTACCAACAATAGCAGCAGTATGGAGAACAGATACAGGAAAATAACCACTTTACGGTAATAGGAAGCAATATCGTCCTGCAGGGAACCTTTGCCTACGAAGATCATATAGGTAATCTCCCGTTTCTCGTCGGTCTTTGTGTAGATATTGCGAATATTCTGCCGATTCGGCTCCGATTCCGAAGCATGATAGAAGGCATCAGAATCAAAGTTGTCACTTGCAAGAGCCGTGGTGAACAGAACCACGCCATCCTTGTCAAAAACATAGTAGTCTGTACCACGCTCAGAGGCCTCTTTGCCAGCTTTCTGCAAATAGGTGTCCTTCTTGATGAGGTACAGAAGATTGATCTCGTCATCGTTCTTCCCAAAGCGGGCACTGTAGATAATTAGTATACTGGTACTGCCGTCTGCTTCCTGCACCGGAACGTAGGTAAGGTTCGGAATCCTGAAGCTTACGGAATGAAGAGCCGAAGTGATCTTTGACTCGTTTTCCTCATCAGTATAATTCAGTTTTTCTCTGGAGTACTTGTCAAAAGTGAACTGTCCCTGTTTGGTGATGACAATATCCAGTTTCGGGTAATACAGGCAAAAATCAGAGACTGGGAGATTGTAGTCCCTCTGAACCACCTGCAAGACGCCAGGGTAAATCAGTGTGCTCTCTTCCAGTTCCCTGACGCTATCATACAGGGAATTGGAAGGGCCGTCACTGTTCAGATACAACTTGTAAGAGGTCGATTTTATGTGATCGATCTGCTCGGAAAAGTATGTGCTGAAGTCCTCAATGACATTGTTATAGTAAGCATTGTTGCTTTGCAGGAGCCGGTCGAAGGACTGATGGTGAAAAACGAATATACCAATCAGAACCGGTATGACAACGCACGAAATCACTGCCACCAGAAGAAACAAATAAGAACGATTGAGGAATCTTTTGATTTTCAGCATTTAAACACCTGTGTATTTATCCTTTCACGGAGCCAATAGTTACACCCTTCACGAAATATTTCTGAACAAACGGATAGAAGAAGAACAGAGGAACGACAGAGACCACGATGAGGGAGTATTTAAGGAGCAGCTTCATATTCTGAAGTGCAACGGCGGTCTCAGGATCCATCATGTCTTCTGCGGAGAACTCGCCGGATACCAGTACATCTTTCAGGAAAATCTGCAGAGGATACAGGTTGTTGTCGCGCAGGTACAGGAAAGCATCCATATAGGCGTTCCAGTGACCTACTGCATACCAGAGAGTCAGAACCGCAATGATTGCCTTGGAAAGAGGCAGAACCACTTCCAAAAAGAAATGGAAGTCGTCACAGCCGTCAATCCTGGCTGCATCTTTCAATTCGCCGGGAATATTCGTCTGAATGAAAGTTCTGGCGATAATCATGTTATAAATATTCATGGCGCCGGGGATGAGAAGGGACCAGATGGTATTCATAATTCCCAGGTTCTTAACAAGGATATAAGTCGGAATCATACCTCCGTTGAAAATCATGGTAAATGTGAAGTAAGCCATGATGGCTTTTCCACCGTAAAGGTCCTTTTGTGCCATGGGATAAGCACAGAGCAAGGTCATGGACACATTGATGGCAGTACCCACGATGACATAGAAGATGGTGTTCCGATAGCCGATCCAGACCTTCGAGTAGTTAAAGACCGCTTTATAACCATCCACACTGAAATCTACGGGCCAGAGGACGACCTTGCCGGCTGCCAGGGCGCCAGGGGAGCTGAAGGAAGCCGAGAAGATGTAGACGATGAGGTAAAGGACCGTCAGTGTCAGGATTCCGATGACCAGGGCGCTGAATCCGTAGAATACAAGATCGCTTCCTGTCAGTTTATATTTCACTCGAGTAGTAACATTCTCTGATTTCATAGTGATTTCCTTTACCACAGGCTGGTCTCGCCAACTTTGTTGGCAATTTTGTTTACAGTGACAATAAGGATCAGATTGATAATGGAGTTGAACATTCCGATGGCGGTGGCAAGAGAGAAGTTGGAGACGCCATTGCCGGAAAGGCCGACTTCATAAACGTAAGTGGAAATAATCTGGCTTGCTTCCAGATTCAGCGGATTCTGCATCAGATAGATTTTTTCGAAGCCGATGCTCATGACCTGGCCCATGCGCAGAATGAGCATGATGACCACTGTAGGCAGGATGGCAGGGAAGTCCACATGGATCACCCGCTGGAAACGATTGGCGCCGTCCAGCTGCGCAGCTTCGTGATAGGTGGGATCCACACCTGCCAGGGCAGCAGTGTAGATAATGCTGTCCCAGCCGAAATTCTGCCAGATGCCACTCCAGACATAGAGAGAGCGGAAGGCAGAAGGGTCACCTAAGATGTTGTTCGGAGTGTGACCAGTAATCGCCTGAGCAATAATGCCGTAGAGACCGGTATTGATATTGAAGATCTGCAGGATAATTCCCACCATGACCGTTGTGGAAATGAAATGGGGGAGCGTGACGATTCCCTGGATGGTCTTCTTTACCTTTCCGTCCGGCATACAATTTGCCAGAAGAGCAAAGATGATTGGGAAAGGGAAACCCGCCAGAATTCCATAAAAGGAAATCAGCAGCGTATTCACCAGTACACGGCGGAACTGATAGGATTCGAAGAACTTAATGAACCATTTAAAACCGACCCAGGGACTTTCGAAGATCCCCGTCCTTGCCTTATAATCTTCAAAAGCAATGACAAGGCCTGCCATAGGAAGGTATTTGAAAACAAAGACATAAATCACCGGTAACAAAAGAAACAGATACATCTGCCAGTGACGCTTTAGCTCGACGACAAATCTTCTCTTTTTTACGGCTGTATTTCCCTTATAAGTACGCATATCATTTTCCTCTTGAACGGAGGGGGACGGCTCTTTTTTAATTGATAAATGGAACCGTCCTCTCCTTAAGTTAATTTCTACAAGCCTCTATAGATGAATTACTTGTGCGCTCTGTCGTAACCTGCCTGATAATCAGCGATCAAAGTGTCAATGCCGATGGTCTCAAGCTGAGCAAGGTAGTTGTCCCACTCTGCATCGATATCTGCCTTGCCGGTAAGAAATGCAGCAGTCATTTCAGAAACATAGGCGTTTGCATTTACAAGAATCTCAGCGGTCTCAACCGTCTCGTCTGCAGTAAGAGGAGCAAAGTCAAGAACCTTGGGAGGCTTGTTTGCGATACCGGCATCCTTACTGGTAAGAGAGATGGTAGTTTTTTCAATATTCAATTGTCCTTCAGGTGTGTCAGCACTGATCTGTCTTGCCCTCACGTACTGGATTGCTTTGTTACGAATGAAGGGACCACACTGGAGCCAGCTCGCATCCGTAGTCTGAGTAGAAGACCAGAAATCATCATTCTTATAAGTGGAGATCCACTCAATAGCGTAGTCTTCACCACCCTGTGCTGCATAGTCATCAGGGTTAAGGACATCTTCTGCTATGACCTGATCCCAATATGCCCAGTCCTCGCCCTCCTTACCATATCTGGTGAAGAGGCCGTAGTACTCGTCGCACATGATGTCGCATACAAGGAATGCTGCTTCCGGATTCTCACAATCTGCAGACATAACTGCTGCTACCGAAGGAAGGACTGGCTTGTAATAGGAATAGCCGTTCTCACCATCCGGATTCGTGAGGTGAGTCCATACATACTGATTACCAACTTCCAGATCACTGCCGAAGTAGTCATAACCGGACCAGGAGAAGACGACAGGACCGTCCGTAAGGATCTGAGCCTTGGCATCGTCCTCAGTGCCGGTGAATATACTAGAATCGATGATACCTTCATCGAAGAACTGCTTAATGTATTTAAGACCTTCCTTCCATTCATCGGTGGTGTATGCAAGACCGACAACGTCGTTCTCATCAACCGTGAAAAAGTTCACATCCCAGGAATAAATGAATGCGCTCATCAGTCCGGGGAACCACTCGTAGCCCTGACCGGAATTATCGTTGAAGCCGTAGCCAACGAGAGCCTTCTCATCAGAAGTGCTGCCATTGCCGTTCATATCGGTATTGATGACCTGTCTGCAAATCTCAAGATATTCATCAATGGAAGTAGGAACATCTACGCCCAGCTGATCGCACCAGGGCTTGTATACCCAGAAACGAATCTTGCTGTCGAAACCATAGGACTGCTCCAGTCCAGGGAAGCCATAGATCTCACCGTCACCATTTCTCATGTACTCGATGATGTCGTATCCTGCGCCTTCAGACGCGATACGGATGTTTGCAGAAAGGTTCTCATCAGCGTACAGATCGGAAAGTTCACGGATTGCGCCTTCACTAATCCAGTTAACGTAGTTGCTGCCGGGGCTGAAAATCAAGTCAGGCAGCTTATCGCCTGCGGTGACCATGGTGTTGATCTTAGTGGTAAAGTCAGCGGAAGGATAAACTTCGAACTCAAGGTTTACACCCAGCTTTTCTTCAATATATCTGCAGCTGTCATTATTCTTCCAATCGGAAATTCTAGTGTTCTCGGGAACAGCGATAGTAATGGTAACACCATCACAAACGGTATGGGGATCGAATTCTCCGGTAGCTTCGGCTACTGCAGTATCAACAGTATCAGCAGAGGCGGAGGCTGCGGAGTCGGCTTCTTTTTCCGGGGTGGTAGCAGAAGAAGAACTATTCGAAGCATCAGATGCCGCCTTGTTTTGGCCGCAACCCATAAGTGAACCTGCTAAAATCGCAGAAACAAGGATTGCGGAAACAATTCTTTTTTTCATGTGTTAATCCTCCTAATAGTGATATTCATTTTCGCAACGCTGCTTGTATTGATGAGTTTAGAGCTATGATTTTTTATTGTCAATATTTTTGCAATTATTTACACATACGGGCAAAATTCTGCACATGTTTCCATCAAAATGCTAGGACACGTAGGTGAAAACATCCCTATTTTACGCAAGAGTGTCAATTTTTATTACTATTAAGATGTATTTAAGTGAAAAAGTGTTACTCTGCATAAATAAACCTGAATTATTCACGGAACAACAGCATCAACTGCTGAAACCAGCTAATCGTTCTGTTCATTACCGCCACCTCCGAACCGTTTTGAGGGGATATAAAACAGCCCACAGAACAAACTATGCTCTGCAGGCTATCCATTATAACTTACACAGATTTACACTCTTTCTGAAAATCGAAGCTCACCCATCCATTTCGTCCGCTCTGATAGGATTTCAGCAATTCCTATTTGAATGCGCCCTTACCGTCTGCTGCTACCACATACCTGACACGATATGGTTTCACATTTCCTGTTCTGGAAAGACAATCGCAACCTTGCCGCATTTGCCGCTTGCCATCAGCGCATACGCTTCGTCTGCCTTTTCCACTGGGAATTCATCAGTTACCAAATCCCCCGGATGGATTCCCCATCTTACCAGATGCTCTACCAGATCCATCATTCTCCATGTAGATGTCACCCAGGATCCATATACTGTTTTCTGCGAATGCATCATGTCAGGGCTGGGGTTCAAGTTCATAGTATTCCCTTCCCCCACCAGGGCAACCTTTCCCCAGTCCCTGGTAGCCCGAACTGCAGTCTGCCTTCCGGCATCGCTTGCCGAACAGTCTATTGCGCGCTCTACGCCGTGTCCGCCAGTGAGTGTCAGGATTTCTTCTACTGCGGTACCTGAAGGTTTAACCACATGGTCAACCAGTTTCATATCCTTCGCCAGTTGGATACGGTAATCGTTCATTTCCACACCGATCAGTTTCTCGGCCCCCATCGCCTTGCACAGCATAAGCGTTGCCAGTCCAACCGGCCCTAAGCCTACTACTAAAACAGCATCGTCACCGCTGATGCCAATCTTCTCCAGGGCTTCATAAGAGGTACCAAATCCGCACGCAATGGACGCCCCATCCTTGTAAGTCAGCTCATCCGGCAGCGCAATCAGGTCTTTTTCATCACATAGGATATATTCCGCCATTCCACCGTTCCTCTGCCATCCATATGCCTGCCTGTTTTTGCTCGTACAGGCAATCGCATACCCCATACGGCAGTTATAGCAGAGACCACATCCGGAAATGTGGTATACAATGACACGGTCGCCTTCCGTAAACTGCCTGGTTCCAGGGCCTGCTTTTGCCACCACTCCACAGGGTTCATGTCCTGTAATCATCCCGGGAATATATCCTTCCGCTCCTTTTCCAGTATGCTCCCTGTAAATAGCACGGATGTCGGACCCGCATTATCAAAATGAGGCACAAGATATCCGTCAATGCAACCGACACTCTGCATTTTCCGATAAACCTCGGAGGGCATCATATTCCATTTATTGGCACAGGCGTGAATCATATATATGACAAATGAAAAAGATTCTTTATTCATGCACACCCTCCTCCCATTAGCACTTTCTTAAGTACTATATCTTTCATCTTCTTTATCAACCTCCTGATTTATTATAAGTATACAAAAAAACTGCATTTTAACAATTCAGCTTTTTGTTACTCCTTTTCAATTTTCTTCCTATCCTCTCCTGATTTCCCACAAAACAAATGCTGTTAATTGTATCGGCATGTTAATTTTTTATCTGCCGCCCTTCGTGGTTCATGTGATAATTGTCCTTATAGATCAGTTCCGAAATCGGCACAAAGGTATACCCTTCATTTTTCAGTGTGGCAATGAGGGTATCAAGCGCCTGGGCGGTAAATTTTGCCCCATTATGGCAAAGGATAATGCTGCCATTTCCAAGATGTTTGTACTTTGCTTATCTTACTTTGTTGTTGTGTCTTTGTTAAAATTAAATTATAATCATATACGTAAATTGAGATTTTTAAGAAATGGAGAGCAAAATCGGAATTTGCAGAGAGGACTAAAAAATGGAGTACGAAATAGGATTGGCGATGGATGATGATATTGCGCCAGCGCTTGATAGTTAATCTAACAGCATATTTTAATACGAAGATACCCTTCTATAAGAAATAGTTGAGGAGATAATAGAATGACAGACATAAAAATTGTATCAAAATTGGTTACGCCCATTGCACAAAAATATGGTGCGGAGAGAGTGGCATTGTTTGGCTCCAGAGCGAAAAACACAGCAACAGAAACAAGTGATTATGATTTTGTTATATCAAAAGGGGATATACAATCATTGTTTCAGTTAGCATCTTTTATTGATGAACTTGAAAAAGCCTTTGGTGCAAATATAGATGTAATTACAGATACATCAAACAATATCGAATTTCTGGAACAGATAAAGAAAGATGAGGTTGTTGTTTATGAATCAAAGAGATAAAACAATACTGATAAAAATAACAGATTATTGTCTGGAAATTAAAGATACACACGATTATTTTAAACAGGATAAAGAACTTTTTACGAATGAAAAAAATGGTTTTATATACAGAAATTCAATTACTATGCCAATACTGCAAATCGGAGAACTCTCTAAAACGTTATCCGTGGAATTTCTAAATGAATATACAAAAATACCATGGAAAATGATTATGCGAATGAGAGATATTGTAGCCCATCACTATGGGAGCCTGGATTATGAGATTGTATGGAATACATCAGTGTCAGATATTCCGGAACTTTATCTGGGAATAGAAGAAATATTGAAAGGGTAAGCGCCACTCATTTCGTTTTACAACTTGAAATCATAAAATATAATAAAGAAAAATTCAACCGCACTCTACCGAAAAATCCGCACTTCCTGTTTATCAGAAACTGCGGATTTTCTTTAAAACAAATGCTGTTAATTGTATCGGCATGTTAGTTTTTTATCTGCCGCCCTTCGTGGTTCATGTGATAATTGTCCTTATAGATCAGTTCCGAAATCGGCACAAAGGTATACCCTTCATTTTTCAGCGTGGCAATAAGGGTATCAAGCGCCTGGGCGGTAAATTTTGCCCCATTATGGCAAAGGATAATGCTGCCATTTCCAAGATGCTTGTGCTTTGTCACTGTCTTAATGATAGAATCCACACCATAATCTTTCCAGTCCAGGGAGTCCACATCCCACTGAATCGTATAGTATCCACAATCTTTTGCCACATTCACCACCGCATTATCGTAATCTCCGTAAGGCGGCCTGAAAAGAAACATCTCATAGCCCGTTAACTCCTGCACTTTGGTGTGAACCTTCATCAACTCTTCCTTTTTTTCCGCATCGGAGAGCCGGCTCATGTTCTTGTGGTTTTCACTGTGATTTCCAAGATCGTGTCCTGCCGCCAGTATGGCTTTTACATCATCAGGGTAGCTCTCCACCCATCCGCCCGTCATAAAGAACGTAACATGCACATCCTGCTTTTGAAGAATTTCCAGGATTTTAGCAGTATCCTCGTTCCCCCACGCTGCGTCGAAGCTGAGCGCAATCTTCTTCTCCGGCGTATCCACGCAGTAGATTGGCAGTTCCCGCCCGTCCACACTGCTGCTCACCATAATGTTTGCCCCCGCCGTCACCAGCATCCCGCGAAGGAGCGCAAATGCTGTCAGGAGAAACACGCCGTATTTAATCCCTGTCATCAGCTTCATCCTGGCATACTCTTCCCCACTCTGTCCCTCCTGTCTTGGCGGAAAAATTCTTATCATCTGCTTTACTTTTTTAATGTATTTGTTCATATAAAGCACCTGCTTATCAATATTGCTACAGTTTATGTCAGGAAAGTTTGGACATATTCCAACCTGTTTTTCTCAAACAACACGGCAGCCTGTCCATTGACACAAAGCCTTTTGCGGACTAAACTAAAAGCAACACCCTGATGAATATTACATAAATTTAAAAGAAAGGTATTCTCTTACCATGAACAATATCAGCGACAAAAGAATTCGTTTCACCGATCAATCCATAGAATACAAAAAGGGATTCAAATGGCTTACTCTGCCTTATAACGAAATCAGCCAGGCATACATGAGGATAGAGGAGGTCAACAGCAAAATGTGCTGCGGTACGGCAAATTTTGACATGCACTTTCTCATGCTGAAAACTCTCTCCGGCGAGCTCCTCAAAATTCCCGTTACCTCCCGTGCTCTCACTGAACAGATGCTGGAAAACCTGCGCACAACAAACGCCGAAATTGAGATAGGATATAAGAAAAATGGGGACTGATATTCTGAATAAAATCAAAAAAGAACCTGTTCTGGCGGCTTCCGCCGTCTGCATGCTTTTATCCATGCTTTTTGTACCGCCCTCGGCAACATATATCAGTTACATAGATTTTCGCGTCCTGGCTCTGCTGTTTTGCCTGATGGCAGTGGTGGCGGGGCTGCAGCGTCATGGCCTTTTTACCTGGATGGCACAGCGTATGCTGACCGGAAAAAAGCAGCTCAGAACGCTCTTTCTTCTGCTGATCCTTCTTCCCTTTTTTTCATCCATGCTGGTGACCAATGATGTGGCGCTGATTACCTTTGTGCCCTTTGCAATTTTAATTTTGTCATTGACCGGCCAGCAGGAGTATATGATTTTTGTCATTATCATGCAGACCGTTGCCGCCAATCTCGGCAGTATGGCAACGCCAGTCGGGAATCCGCAGAATTTGTATCTTTATTCCCGTTTCGGGTTGTCCGCAGGTGCCTTTTTTGGTGTCGTCCTGCCCTGTACACTTCTGACCCTGCCGCTGCTCGGTGTCAGTGTGATGCTTTGTCCCAAAAAAGAAGTATCCGTCTCTCTTCTGGAAACGGATACTCCCTTAAGCAGCGGGCAGCACGCTCCGCGAACCGCCCTTATGTTAAACAACGGATGTCAGGCTCCGCCAGCCATCCTTATGTTAAATAAAAAGAAAATCGTTCTTTATCTCCTTTTATTTGTACTTTGCCTGCTTTCCGTATTTCATGTGCTGCATTACGGCATTCTTTTATTTATCGTATGTCTGGCACTGTTTTTTGCGGACAGAAGCCTGTACCGTTCCATGGATTACGGTCTTTTGCTGACCTTTGTCTGCTTTTTTGTCTTCGCCGGAAATATTGGCGCCATCGAAAGTGTAAAAATGTTCCTCCAGAACCTGATGGCTGACCACCCGCTTTTCACTGCCGCCCTGGCCAGCCAGGTCATCAGCAATGTGCCGGCGGCTGTTCTGCTCTCCAATTTTACAACGCAATGGAAAGCGCTTCTTCTGGGTACGGATATCGGCGGGCTTGGAACACCCATCGCTTCTCTCGCCAGCCTTATTTCCTTCCGTCTGTACATGAAGACCGACAGGGCCTGTGCCGGCAAATATCTGCTCTGGTTCTCTCTCGTCAATTTCGGCGGGCTCGTGCTGCTTTTATTGTTTGCAGTTTGTCTGAAGCTGGCATAACATGGATTTATTTGTCTGAACTGATACTTTCCTCCTGCAGTCTGTCAAATTCAGCCATACATTCGTCCACCGTCGCGCCGTTTAAGAGCTGCCGCACCACCAGACAGGTATTGCCCCACTGTTCCATCTTCATGCTCGCATTGGCGCCAAGGACATAGACGTTCTCCTGAATTCTGTCATTTAAGGGCTTAAGCGCCTCAATGCATTCCACCTCTACATTCTTTGACGGTGAGATCACCTTATTGGTCTCTGCATACACCCTAAGCGCCTCGTCAGAGGTCATCACTTCCAGCGCACGCATGGCGTCCTTTGCATGCTCAGCTTCTGCGCCTATCCCGAAACCAGTCATGGGCATTACCGGCATCTGCCCTCTGCTGCTGGGAAATCCAATGACCACCATCTCAAAGTCCGGATCGCCATAAGCAGTATCCGTATTTGCCGCTCCCCAGTAAGCCATTACAATCGGAGTCTTCTGCGCCAGGAAATCAGCGCCTTCTCCTTCAATTGCCTCACTGACATATGCCTTTTGGGCATCAATATACCCCTTGTCAATCATCTCCTGCAGGAACTCAAAGCCAGGGCGCATATAATCACTGTACCTGCTTTCCCCGCTGTTTAAAGCCGCAATCTCTGCCTCCGTATTTCCGCCATTGTACAGATCCGCATAGGCCTGCGCCAGAACGAAGGTCTCCAGCCACCATCTGTTGGCTCCCACCGGTGTTTCGATCCCGTTCTCCTTAAATACACGGCAGCATTCCAAAAACTCCTCCGGCGTATTTGGCAGCTCCAGTCCATACTGGTCAAACATATCCTTATTAAGGAACAGTCCGTAGGCCACCACCTCCTGTGGAATCGCCACCAGCTTCCCATTGATAATGTTCGCTGTCTTTACCACATCTCTCAGATTCTCTGCACTGGCAAGGCCGGAAAGATCCATCAGCTTTCCTTCCTCTGCCAGCGCCTGGATGGTGTCCGGATTAAGCAGATACATGTCATCCATATTATTGCGCGCTCTGTCCAGAGCCACGTCGTCATAGGTTTTATCCTGATAGTCCTCGGCCGTGTAAGTCACATAGCTCAGCCTGATTCCCAGCTCTTCCTCCGCCATAATGACTGTTTTATCTGTGGCGCTCCTTGCAGTGTTGACCGAATCCGCCTCTGTTTTCTCCATAGGGCTGAACAGACTCACTTCCCTTACGTTTTCCTCTTCTTCTGTGAGCAGATTGTTGCTGCTCTCCTTCTTTCCGCAGGCTGCCGCAGCAGCCATTGCAAAACATACCAGGCAGGCCGCCGCTGCTTTTACAATATATCTTTTTCTGTCACTGTTCATACTTTCTACCTCCATATAAACTTACATGCGCCGTTTCAGCGACACGTCTCCTCGACATAAAAGTCTGTTATTTTTCAGACACATATTGCCGAATGACTTTCTTCAGTAATTCCACATTGACAGGTTTCGCCAGATGAACATTCATACCTGCCCTCAATGCTTCCTTCTCGTCCTCCGCAAATGCATTGGCCGTCATGGCTATAATTGGTATCTCTCCTGCATCTCTCCGCTCCAGCGCCCTGATCGCTTTCGTCGCCTCATAACCGTTCATCACCGGCATCTGTACATCCATCAGGATCGCGTCAAACTCGCCTGCAGCAGAAGCGGCAAAACGCTCCACGGCAAGCTGCCCGTTTTCGACGATCTCGCAGGAAGCATTTTCCATGGACAAAATTTCCCGCAGGATCTCCGCATTGATCTCATTGTCCTCCGCCGCCAGGAAATGTAATCCTTCCAGACTGCCTTCTTCCTCTTCCGCACCCTCGTCCTCTCTCTTCCCTTCCTTGCGGATCCTTATCACCTTTTCCTTCAGTGCAGACACAAAAAAGGGCTTTGGCAGGATTCCCGTTTTTTCAATCTTATTTTCCTGAATCTTTTCTTCTTCCTCATATTCCGTAAGGAAAAGGATGATTGCTTCCGGAAGGATTTCCCTGATTCTCCCCGCCGCCTCTACGGCATCCATATCCAGTACATCCCCGTCTAACAGGACAAGCTGATATCCATGCTCCTCAGAATCAGAAGACTGCAGCAGTTTAAACGCCGCCTCTGCGCTCCCGGCTACGTCTGCTTCCACATCCATATCCTGCATCAGCGACTGTATACTTTCCGCGCTTTGCTCATCGCTTTCCACTGCCAGCATCCTGAAAATCCCGCTTTCCTTCCAGAACTGTCTGTCCGCCTGTTCTTCCGGTATCCGGAATTCAAGGTCTACCCGGAAAATGCTCCCCTTATTCACCTCACTGGAAACATCTATGGTGCCGCCCATAAGTTCCACAATATTTTTTGTAATTGCCATTCCCAGCCCGGTTCCCTGCACCTTATTCGTAGTGCTGTTCTCTGCTCTGGTAAATGCATCGAAGATCGTCTTTAAGTATTCCGGCGTCATGCCGTATCCATCGTCTTCCACTTCAATCCTGATATGCTCAAATTGACTGGAACGCTGCCCACGCCCAATGATCCGAAACCAGATATTACCACCCGCCGGCGTATACTTCACCGCATTGGAGAGCAGGTTAATCAGAACCTGATTGACCCGCATCTCATCTCCCAGAAGATATTCATGCTTCACACCGGCCACTGTCACATGGAACTTCTGATCCTTTGCTTTTGCCATGGGGCGGATAATCGCATCGATAGAGGACACCAAATCATTTAAGGTAAACTCCTCCACCGAAAGCACCACCTTGCCGCTCTCAATCTTGGAAACATCCAGAATATCGTTGATCAGGCTCAGAAGATGCTGCCCGGATGCCATAATCTTCTTCGTGTATTCCCTCACTTTATCCGGTTTCTCCGCATCCCGATCCAGCAATGTTGTAAAGCCAAGTACCGCATTCATCGGCGTTCGGATATCATGAGACATATTTGACAGAAACATCGTCTTGGAATTGCTGGCAGCCTGAGCTGCCTGAAGAGCCTCCGCCAACTGTCTGTTATGGAGCTCCCGCTCTGCTTCCCTCTCCTTTCTGATCCTGTTCTGCTGTCTCTGATTAAAATAATACAAAAGACAACACAGGAAAAATGCAATCAGCATCACAGCGACCACGATGAAAATATTGTGGTTAACAGTCGCCCCTTCCTGCTGGATCGCCTCGATCGGCACATAACCAATCAGATAAATGGTTCCTCCATTCACGGACCACATATAGTTAAGTGCCTCTTTTCCCCGGATATCATGGTTAAACATGATATTTCTGCCCTCTCTCAGGCATGTATCCACCTCTGCCAGCAGTTCTTCCTCCTGAATATCATTTGCCCGGTAGAAATCTTTCAGATTCAGATGACCCGCATCCCTCTGCCCCATTCCCTTGGGTTTGAGGACGAGACGCTGCGTCTGCGCATCCATAATATACAGCATAGCCCTCTTATTGTAAAATCCGGTAGGAAGGGATTTATCCAGGGTATCATAAATATATTCCACATAAAGCATCGCCGCTTCTTTCCCGTTCTTTATCACAGGGCATCTCATAGTGTAAGCCCATGTACCCATATAATTGATATAAGACTGGGAAACTGCCACGCCGTCCACCATCCCGCCGGCAGAAAAATCCAGCCCTTCCTCGGTAAATACTTCACCGTTATCGGAGACGCCTTCCGTTTCTCCCGTATATATCAGTGAAACCCTCACCATCATCTGACTGCCGGCGTAGGAGCGCAGATGTACCTCCGGATCCTCCGTCAGCGCGATCTCCTGTGCCATCAGTTTCTGGAATTCCGCCTCTTTGTTCAATATTGCCTCTATCGTGCTCTTGATCAGATTCAGGCTTTCGCTCAGGTTCTGGATTGCCGAGTCAGACATCTCCACAGATATTTTCCTTGATACGGAAAATACCACTGCTCCCAAAATGCAAAATACCAAAATGATAGAAATCAGCAGAGAATATCCCTTATCTATCTTTCTTGTGTCCTGTTTCTTTTTCATTTCCTTTCCCCATTTATATCCTATGGTTTTCGTAAATCGCACCGCATATATCCGCTGCTTTATATTAACATGAATTTAAGTGAGAAACAAGCGTAAACCCCGGCAGCTCTGCCATACTATAATATCCTATGCCGCTTTTCGCAGGGTGATCAAAATCCCCCCAACCGCCGCAGGACAAATCCATGTCACAAACCTGAAAAGCAATATTGCAGGCGCTGCTATATTTGCATCAATAAAGCGGGTAAAAAATAAAAGAAACACAAACTCCAGAGAACCTGCCCCTGAAGGGGCGGGGATTACGCCGGATAGCATATAAGACAAAGCCATGAGAAAAAGACACACGGACGCCTTCAGATCCGCCCTCCCGCAAAGCAGGTATGCCGGAATCATATAAAACAGCAGCAGCTTTCCGGACTGTATGCCCACCACGCCTGCCATCCGTTTCCTTTGTCCCAGCACAGCTTTTCCCGATTGATTTAAGAGTGTCACCTGCTCTTTCCATTTTTGAAAACGCTCCTGCCAGGAAGGAATTTTGACAGCCAGCCAGTCCATCAGACGCCGCGCCAGAATGGCTGCCTGATCCGATAAGGAAAGCAGCAGAAAAAGAAGAAGAATGACCACCGTTATCAGACATCCTGCCGCCACAAAGAAGGCATACTCATTGCAGAGCTCTCTTGTCTCCTCCAAATGATATAGAAAAAGAAATCCCACAAGACCAAGAGCCATAACCGCAATTCTTTTCATCATGTACTGAATCATAGTCAGTACCGCCGCACTGCCCGGCTCAATCTCCTCCCTCGCAAATCTGCTCTTACACAGGTAGTGGATTTCCGCTACTCCGGAACCGTTTCCCAGCGTGGTCAGGCGGTAAAACTCGCACACAAAGGCGATAAAAACACCCTCCAAAACGCTCGCTCCCTTAACAGAGGCTCCCATCATGCAAAATATGGTCAGTCCCTCCAACAGATATCCCAACAGAGACAGCAGAAGAGCTGCCCCCAGCTCTCCTGCCGTAACCTGTCTGACTCCTGCCCATATTTCCAACATGGTATCTCTGTAAAATATCAGTGAAATTACCAGCAGCGCAAGCAGCAATCCCTTTACTGCCCGCCTGCTATTTTTCTTTCTTTTTTGGTTTGTAATTTTCATAGCTGCTCTTCCTGTGAGGCTCCTTCTGCCAGATTTCATCTGCGGCCTTTCCCCAGTTTTTTGCATATTCATGACATTTTCCGCATAAGTGCTCCACGCTTTCCGGGGACTGCAAATCCGTGGACTTTGCCCCCGTTTCTTTGACAATCCTCTCTAATATCTCCGGGTTTTCCAGCATAGGACACGGACGCAGATGGTTCTCGTTAAAAGGCTGGTTATCCCGATAGGCCATAAACAGGGGCTGCTTCAAAATTTCCAGCAGTGTGTGCGTCCTGATATTTGCCCCTGAATAGTGGATGAAAACACAGGGCTCCGCATCTCCATTAGCGTTCACATGGAAATAGTTTCTTCCGCCTGCGATACAGCCGCCCACAAATTCTCCGTCATTCTGGAAATCCATGGTAAAGATTCCTTTCCCGGTGGTCATGTTTCGGATATCCCTCACCCGCTGCTTCATGTAAATGCGCTGCTCTACTGTGGGCAAAAGCTCTACGGCTGCCTCATTTCCCACCGGCATATAGTGAAAATACAGGGCGTAGCGGCATCCCTTTTCCACCATCAAATCCACAAATTCATCGCTGGTAACCGTTTCGAGATTTTGGGAGGTATAACAGATGGAGGCGCCAAAGATCAGTCCGTTTTCCTTCAGCAAATCCATGGCCCGCATAACTTTTCCGTATACGCCCTCTCCCCGGCGAAGGTCATTGACCTTGGGAGTGCCCTCTAAGCTGATTGCCAGATACAGGTTTCCCACCCGTCTCATCTCCTGACAAAAGGCATCGTCCACCAGCGTCCCATTCGTGTAGGCCAGAAACGCACAGTCGTTATGCTTCTCGCAAAGCCGGATGATATCCGAGCGCCGCACCAGGGGTTCTCCTCCGGTAAACATATAGAAGTAGATCCCCAGCTCCTTTCCCTGACTGATCAGATGATCCATCTCCTCAAAGGTCAGGTTCAGGCGGCCTCCGTATTCCGCTGCCCAGCACCCCGTGCAGTGAAGGTTACAGGCGCTGGTGGGATCCATTAAAATCAGCCAGGGCACATTGCACTGATGGACTTCCCGCATTTTACGGATCGTTTTTGTCCCATGGAAAAAGGCCTCAAATCCAAGATTCAGCGCTGTGGTTCTGAGCACATGGGGATCCACTTCCGCTAAAATCCTGCGAATATACCGATTCAGCGTTCCCTCTTTATTACAGATCATTTCCCTGGCTTTGTCATAATCAACATCCAGCTTTTCACCGCTCATATAGTTCTGCATCAAATCCATGAGCCTGCTCACTTCTGTTTCCCAATCTTTATCTGCATTTCGCATTGCAACATCAATTGCCTTTCCAAAAGCTGCTCTGCCTGCCTTGTGTGTCATCTCTTTCATCTTTATGTCCTTCCTTTCTTTTCTCATTCCGTTATCGTCCTCTGATCAGGCAGCTGATGCCGTATAATTTTCACCGCAGTCAGTACCGTGACCAGATTCAAAACCCCTTCTGCCAAAAAGCAAATTCCAAGAAGTATCACCAAAATCCTGGCACTTTCCATAGGACGGAAAATCAGAAAACATCCTGTTACCCCGGCCAGAATTGCCGATACAAGAATCAGCCACCATAGTCCTAACCCAAACATCTTGGCGTCAAGGGATATCTGGATTTTTAATAGCCCGTCTACCAGAGCATAAATCCCTGTCACAACACCAATAAAAACCATGACGTGATCTGTCCTTAAAATCGTGACCACTCCCAGAACGATCAGAAACAATCCAAGAGCCAGATCATACTGAAACGCCAGCCGGAACAAGTCCCTTGAAAAATAGCCGATCAGCTTGACAATGCCGAAAAGAATCAGCAAAATGCCGAATATTACTGCAATTACGGGCGTCATCATTCCCGGCATAAGAATCAAACATAGTCCAAAGACGCAGAACAGCAGGGACATGACAATGTAGCCGATTTTGGCAGCTTTCATTATTTTTACTGAACGCATGATTCTCACCTCCTTACGTTATATACAAAACAACGGATGCCAGGCTTCGCCAGCTATCCTTATGTTAACAATGGATATTACGCTTCGCTAACTATCCTTATGTTAGCAAAAGCCCGGGAAGTATGGTATGGACACTTCCCGGGCTTTGTAACAAAACCAGACATTCTATTCATTTTATCCCAAATTCAGACACCTTGGCCTTTTTGCCTATTTTTTATGATCTCTTTTATCTTCCTCTTCCTCGATACTTCTGCGAATCATTTCCTCCAGCATTCCCTTTTTCAGCTGTCCCATTCTGTAAAACAGCGCCTGAATATCATCCTTTATTCCTCCCTTGAGCAGATCCATGGCAGCTCCAAAGCAGCTCCACTTATAGTAACGGATAATCATGCTTTTATCCGTTGCGCTTATGGGATAATCCGCAAAAGCCGTGCTGATATAGGTATCCACCGTATATTCGCAGACCCGCCACAAGTGCTGCTCAAACAGGTCGCGGTTGGAGGAATTATACAAATGAAGGGCAGCCCGTCTGTTTTTCATTACAAAGGAAACCGCAACATCAAGCCCCTCCTCCAACGAATCCACCGTTGGATGCTGCCTGATGATCTCGTCTGTCTCTTCCAGAATAATCTCTTCGATCATGGAGGGAATATCCTGATAATGGTAATAAAAGGAATTACGGTTAATCCCGCAGTCCTGCACGATATCCTTGACCGTAATCTGGCTCACCGGACGCTCATTCAACAGCTTCATAAAGGAATTTCTGATCGCCTGCTTGGTAAATCCCGGCAAGTTCTCACCTCCTTATGGCATCTCGTGATAAATTTGTTTCACCGTCTCACAGGACAGCTTGGGCCTGCGGTATTCGTCCACAATCCCCTTGTTATTCATGGTTCTCGGCCGGGTGGAAAACCAACTGTCACACACTCTGCAGTCACAGAACTGCCAGAGATAGACACCGCTTGTCCCTTCATGGGAAAGAATGGCTGACAACTGCTTTTCAATGGCCTGTGCCTGATATTCCTCCGACCATTTCACCTTTTCCGGCGTCCGATACCCGTAAATTGCGCCTGCCCCCACCTCTGTGATCAGGAATGGCTTGCCTGCCCCTTCCGTGCTCTCCTGAATCCAGTCATACAACTCTGCCAGGAATTCGTCCGCCGGGGTATCATGATACCACAGGGGATAGATATTATAGGAAACCACATCCACCAGCCCGAAACAGATATCTTTCTTAAACTGGCAGCTCGCAAAAGAGCGGGGCCTGGTCTTATCCAGGCTTCGGATCAGCGAAAGCTGCGCCTCGTAGCAGCTCTTTCCATACTCCGTATGACTGGCGCATTCATTCAGGATTCCCCAGATATAAATACTGGGATGGTTGTAATGAGCCTCTATCATCTCTCTGATACAGTCCTCACACTGCCGCTCAAAATTGGGATTTCGCATGGCCTCCTCGGACAGACCCCTGGCATGATTTTCTTCCCATACCAGCATTCCCACCTCGTCGCACAGATCCAGGAAAATCTCATCGTTGGGATAATGGGAGGTGCGCACGGAATTTGCCCCCAGCTCCTGCATCTGCATCAAATCCTGCCACATAGCCTGGGGAGGAAGCGCGCAGCCAAACTGTGGGTGATCTTCATGCCGGCAAAAGCCCTTGATCCTGAGCTTCTTTCCGTTCATCAGGATATCCTTTCCCTCCACTTTCACTTCCCGGAAGCCGAACCGGTCGATCAGGTCATCCTCCGCTTCGCCGGCTTTGTTTTCAAGTACTGCCGTCACGGTATATAGGTTTGGCGTATCCGGATTCCATTCCTTTGCATCAGGATATGAAATTTTTGCCTGGATTTTCTGGTTCTCACTTCCTGCAAGAGAAATTGGGCAAATCTCTTCTGCTTCACCGATATGAAAGCAAAGCTTTCCCTCAAAGACTTCCTCTGCCAAATTCTGAACCTCTGCATCCAGCAGCACAGTCCATCCTGCTTCTGCCTTTTGAGGTGTCACATGCAAGCTTTTGATCCAGGCATTTCCAATCTCCTCTAAAGCCACTCCTCTGGAAATACCGCCATAGGACTGGTAATCATTTTCCACATGCAGAGCCGACTGGGGGCCAAAGGAATTATCCACGATCACCTTAAGCCTGTGCTCCCCTGTCGGTACCTTTCGCACCACCGCCGAAAAAGGGGTATACGCATTATAGTGGGAAGCAATCTTTTCTCCATCCAGATAAACCTCCGCCGTATGGCTGACTCCCTTAAATTCCAGGCGCAGATTTCCTCCGGCGCAAAAGCTCCGCTCATAACTGGCTTTTCCCCGGTATGTACGCGTCTCGGGCGCATTCTGCCAGCATCCCGGCACCGCCATTTTTCTCCTTAGAGACTCTTTGCCACCCTCAGGCAGGGTGGCAAAGTCCCAGAGACTGGATGAAAGCTCTGTCTGTTTCCTGATCTGATGAGTTGCAAACATTCGCAGCATAATACAAAATCCTCCTCCTGTTAAATTCTGCTGAATTGCCGTCTTTATTTGTTTGATGCGGAAATGGATAATTCCTCCATCAATGTACGGCGGTATTCCTTATCTTCCGCAACACGTTTTACATCATCCGTTCTGCCAAGCGCAAAAAGCGTTTGAATAAGCTTCGCAAGCAGTTCCTCTCCCTGCTCTACCCCCTGTTGTATTCCACGCTGAATCCCCTGTTGTATTCCCTGTTGAATCCCCTGCTCCTCAATAGCGTCACTTAAATTACACATTTTCCGCACCTCGCTTTCAAATTCCTCCGTCATTGCTATTTTAAAATCTCTGTCCAGCCGCTGCTTCTTTTCCTCGGGCGGTACAGACTAAATTGTACGCTTCAAAACGAATGTCGTAATATACCGTCTGATCCCTGATGGAACTGGCCTCTGTATTGAGTCCGTCTATTCTTTGATTTCCGTCAAGCCTTTCTTCCTTATCGGGCTGATCCTGATGCACCGCCCTCTGCGATATTTCTGCTTTTCCCTTAAGGCAATGTTCCATGATAAACTCAATACTATACTGTGAAAACTCTTTCACACAGGATTTTAATATCCACGCAATGACAGCTTTATAGGACAACAGCTTCTTCGCGCATTCGTCATATCTTGCTTTGTCTGAGGCCATATCAATCGTTTGTGCCATATCAGTCTCTCTCGTCATCGCCTTACGCCTCCGTCTAAAACAGAATCTTTCTATAATGTTTCCATTCTACCACAAAGGCTATTTATAGTCAATGAATCGAATCAAATAATTCGGTTTGTCATAACCGGATGTTTATTTCCAGTGGTTAAGATCCGCTCTCTGCCTGCGGATCACCTGATCCAGCGTCTGATAGAGTTTATCCACCTCTACAGGCTTGGACAAATGTCCATTCATACCGCACTCCACAGACTTTTTAAGATCGTCATCAAAGGCATTGGCCGACATGGCTACGATAGGAACAGTACGGCAATCCTCCCGTTCCATAGCGCGGATTGCGCGGGTTGCATCAAGCCCGTCCATCACTGGCATCATGATATCCATCAGTATTACATCATAGGTTCCCGGCTGGGTTTCCCTGATGCGCTCCACGGCCTGTGAGCCGTCATATACGCAGTCCACAAGAAAGCCTCTTTCTTCCAAAAGGCTCTGGGCAATCTCTGAGTTAAGCTCATTATCCTCTACCACAAGAACCCGGCAGCCTTCAAAAGAAATCTCATCCGGCTGCTGTGTGCTCTCTGCATTTTCCCCCATCCTGAGAGGAATGCAAAAGCTGAAGGTACTTCCCTCCCCCGGTTCGCTCTCGAGCTGGATATTACTTCCCATCATCTGGATCAGACGGCTGCTGATGGAAAGTCCCAGGCCTGTTCCCTGATGCTTAGCCGGATTGTTGCCGGATGCCTGTTCAAAGGAACGGAATACCCTTTCCTGATCTTCCTTCGCAATTCCCACGCCCGTATCCCTCACCGCAAAGCAGACGTAAATACTTTCATTCACCATCTTTTCTTCCCGCACTGTCAGAGTAATTCGTCCCCTGGCAGGAGTAAACTTCACCGCATTGCCCAGCAGATTGATAAGCACCTGGCTGATCCGCATCCGATCCGCCACAAACCAGTCGTATTTAAGGCATATCTCCTGCTTAAAATCAATCTTCCTGGCCGCCGCCTGAGGCGCCATCAGCTCCCTGATGGTATCCAACATCTCCTGCATATTAAAGTTGCAGGGTTCCAGCTTCATTTTACCGCTCTCAATCTTTGACATATCCAGAATATCATTGATCAGCCCCAGCAGATAATTGGATGAGGACTGAATCTTCTGCAGACAATCCGTAACTCTTTCCTTTTCCTGGCCCTGCTGCAGGGCAATAGCCGTCATCCCAATGATTCCGTTCATAGGCGTACGGATCTCATGGCTCATACGTGAAAGGAATTCCGACTTGGCCCTGCTGGCAATATCATGCTGGCGCTGGTTTAGCTTGCCCTGGATTACCCGCCCAAGCTCGGCAAGATCCTGAACAGCCTCCGGATCCTCCAAAAGCCGGGACGATATGCCGCAGATGCAGATATTCCCCATATAACATCCATTGTCGTACATGGGAAGAACCACCCCCTGCTGTCCCTGTGTAATTCCAAGAAAACACCGGATCATCTTTTTCCCGCTGTCCTCTTTTGAAACCCTGCGCACATCCTCCTGTCCCATCCAGTCAAGAAAAGCTTCTTTTTCCTCTCCGCTGTATTTCCGCACGCTTTCCTCTGTATTTCTGTTATCCCTGTGCCACTGGTATTCCAGATAACTGGTATTAAAATCCGCCTGCAGCACAGACACCAGCACATCGTCAGCCTGATAAAATCTGCCGATCTTACGGATCATCAACATCATCTGAGCCGCAAAATCAGCCCCTCTGTCAAACAGATTAAGCGCCAGTGAAGAAAGGCTCACATCCTCTCCATAGCCCGGTGTAACGACATCATTTCCCTGCAGCGCCGGTAAATCCCTGCGCTCACCCTCAGGAATATTCTCATAGAAGACATACGCCTTTCCGCTGTCGGCAGCCGCGCTGCCTGCCAGCTTCGCCATACGGATAAGCTGCGCCGGAGCCCTTTTCTTATCTCCCTGAGCCAAACCGATACACACATGGGCGCTAAAGGAATCCCCGTCAAAAGCCGTTGTAATCTTTTCAAGCAGATCTTCTGCAAAAGCTGCCGCCTGTTCTGCAGAGCCCTCTTCCAGCCACAGCGCAAATTCGTCACGGTTAAGCCGCATGGCTATCGCATGCCTGTCGGTGTCCCGGGCAAATTCCCTGCAGCAGCTGCGGAGCAGCGCCCCAATCTCTTCAAGAACCATATCCCCAAACATAATACCGTTCTTCTCATTACTCTCCCTGAGCTTATCCAGAAACAGGCTGACCATCACACCCTCCGGCCTGCTGCTTCGCAGTTCGCCAATCTGCTCCATTCCCGCGCTGAAAACTGCCAGTCCGGTCACACCGTCAGTGGAATTCTTTCTGCGCTGTTCCTCCTCCCGCTGCTTCTGCTCCTCAATATTACGGATGCTTCCGACCATCTTCCACCGTACGCCGTCCGTATCATAAACCGTTTTCCCCGAGAGCGCCACCCAATGGTACTCTCCATTTTCCGGCCATTTCATCCTGAATTCCGCGTAGAGGATATCTTCCCCGCTCTGCAGCGCCCGGATGGCCTCTTCCCTGTCCGGATCGTAAATACATTCGGGATCGATAAAGCTGCTGGCAAATTCCTCACACTGCCACAGGCCGCTCATTGTTTTATGATTTACGATATCCAGCATATGCTTTCGGATATCATAAGAAAAGAAAATGTCTCTGGAGGATTCCAGCGCAACCCGGTACCGCTCCTTTTCCTCAAGCAGAATGTTCTCTGCTTCTTTTTGTCTGTCCGTCAGTTCCTTCACCACATCAAAGAGAGCGTCCACCTCCAGGATATTGGACGGCCCAAACTCTGTAAGCCCCGCCCTTCCCCTGCTGATACAGTCCATGAGCTGCTGTACCGGCCTGGTCAGATATCTTACCAGAATATAAAGGCCGGCCACGCCAAACACAAGCCCTGCCAGGACAGCGGCAAGCATCCAGAAATAGAGCTGACGGCTCATGCCAAAAAGATCGCTCTCCGTATTGAAGCCCAAAAGAACCCAACTGGTATTTTCATAAGGCACATTATTGCTGTAGAGCTTTAAGGGGCAGACCACCGCAAACAGACTCTGTCCGTCCAGCTCAATGTCCTGCACCTGCCAAATCGCGTCATAATTCGTCTCCTTAAGCGAAAAGCTGCTGCCTGCGGAGCAGACCATATTATAGAGAAGCCCTCTGCCCGTCAGGGGAATATAGCTGTCGCCGCCTTTTGCAAGGGCAAGCATATATCCGGACTGACGGGACTCATTCAGTTCTTCAACAGGAAAATAATCATACAGGTTCCTCTCGGAGATCTCAACCCCCAGCACACCATATACCCGTCCCTCATATCGGAGAGGAATGGAATAGGTAATCATCCGATAGGAATTGTCCTCACTCTTTTCCGAAGAATCCTTTCCAAGAGAAAAGGGCAGAGACCAAAAGCCCAGATCCACGATATCCGCATCCATGTGCTCATCCCCTGCCCGCCAGGGCTCATAGAAAAAACTCTCGGAGGCATTCTGTCCCTGTCCGCCCATATGAAAATGAGTCGTCCAGTTGGTATCCAGCGGGATGTTCCACTCTCTGGAAAGGTTCTTGCTCCCCCGCTCCAGAAAAAGATCGGTATAGTTGGCAGGATTCGTCATGGGATCAGAATCCCTTATAAATAATCCGTCGTAATCTCCCGCTGACTCCCTGTCATCTCCGGTCAGAATCAGGAATACCCCTGTAGTGGAATTGCTCTGCAGCATATTCAGGCATTTCGGGAAGAACTGCTCCAGCAGTCTGTCTCTCTTCTCATCCGACTCCAGCACCTCTTCAAGCTTCGTATTTTCGGCCTTCAAAAAATCCCTTAATGTATCGTCCATCAGTGTTTCCTGCTCATGGATGGATGCCCAGCGCTGGTTCATTTCGTTCTGCAGAATCACTTTTCTGTTTTCTACCAGCCGGCCCATCATATTTCCGGAATACTCTTCCAGCATCCCGGCCGTCCTTCTGACCACCAGCGTTCCAACGGTAATGATGCTCTGTACCAGCATAATCAGGATCAGAGGAACCAGGAAAATCCTGAATATAGTCGTTTTTTTTCTATTCCTGCTCTTTCCTTCCATTTTAATACCCATGCCCCTTCCATAGCCTGCAGGCTTCAGGCCTCAGGCAAAAGCTGCTGTAACCATGCCGCCGCTCTGCCTCTTATCCATTAACTGCGCTGTTCAAGGCGTCACAAAAAGACTGGTACCAGGCTTCAAAAGCTTCCTCCGTCACAAAATCACCCGACGCCTCTTCAAGACTCTTACCCTGCGCTAACGCAGTCTCCACTTTTTTGCGATCCTCCGCTGCCTGATCTGCCAGGTGGTATTCCAGTATCTTCCTGGCCGCAGAACCGTTTTTGAAACTTTTATTCGTATACAGAGTCATGCTGTCCATCTCCTTAAAAATAGTCGTCAGACAGTCATAAGTCTTCGGCGCCACAGACAGCCCTCTCTGTCCGATCACCTGATCCAGTTTCTCCGTACTGTTAGCCTCCTTGAGCACCGGCAGGTAGCCGGATACGCTGCCAAACTCCAGATTATTTTCCGCCTGGGTAAACCACTTTAAAAATTCCACAGCCGCGTACTCATGCTTTGTATCGGACTTGCTGACCACCATGCCCGCGCCCTGCTGTACCGCCACGCGCTCCCCTCCTTCAAACACCGGGGCTTCCATCACAATATAATCAATATCATAACTGCCGTCATCAAGTTCCACCTGATCGGGAAAATAGATGGCGGAAGCAGTAGAGCCCGTATAAGCCAGAAGATCCCCTGTCTTCACATCATCGGAACGGAAAGAACCGTAAGCGCCGAAATAGCCCTTTACCATGGGGACATAATAATTTTCCCACAAACGATGCAGCTCCTCCCTGGGCGTATTTATGGTTATTTCGCCGTTCTCCACCTGAAAAATCTCTACGCCAAGCTGCTGCATCCCAATGATAAAATAGTTCGCCATGGCATCCCGGCCATAAAAAGCCTGGCCGTCCTGCGCCACATCGGGGGTCTTCGCATCTGTCCACTCATAATATGCCCTGGCCGTGGCCGCCACCCCTTCCAGCGTTTTTAAATCCTCCAGGGAAGCGCCCGACGCCTCTGCAAAGCTTTCCCAGTCTGTCCTGTTGATCATCATAATCTCAGTGGATTTGGCCGTAGGAAAAATCCGCAGCGTTCCATCCGATGCAATACGCCCTTCTTCTATATAAGAATCCACGTATTTTTCCAGCTCTTTCTCATCCAGATAATCCGACAGATTGGCAAGGGCTCCCGACTGTTCCACCTCATAAGCGGTATCCGCATAAGAAGAAAAGATATCCGGCATCTCATCCGCCCCTACCTTCCCGCTGATAGAATCCCGCACTGCCGTCTCCAGGTCAGAAACGGAGCCCTGGCTGTAACCCTGTACAAAAATACCCTTTTCCCTGCCCACACTGCCGTTAAATTCTTCCACCAGAGAATCAAAGGCAGCCTGCTGGGAGCCATTATAATAATGCCACACCGTCAGCGAAACCGGATCCCCGGGATCCAGCGGGCTCTTTTTTCCGCAGCCTGAAATTCCGGCTGTCAATGCAGCTGCCAGCAGCGCCGCCCTGACAGCCCTTCCTGTGTTAACCGTCCTTTTTCTGTGTATTCTTTTCATTTCCTGTTTCCTCCCCGGTCTTTTCCAATACTCAATATAGTGGTTATTCTAGCATATACTTCTCTTCTTTTCAACAAACAACAAGGTTATAAACTATCTGCAACCTTACGCAGCAGCAGATGGGATGTCAGGCTTCGCCAGCCATCCTTATGTTAAGAAAAGAAGCATTCTCCCGATGATGAGAATGCTTCCGTCAAATATATTTTCTATTTCGTTTTTTTTCCGTAAGAAATCATTTTCCCTCTCACAAACGTGTATCCGGCAGTCGGGTTGTCCGCAAAAAAATCCGCAATTGCAATATTTCGATTGCAATAATCTTCGGCTTCTTTGCGGGATAACCCATGCGTCAGCAAATGGAGAATCCGCTTTTCTTTCTCCTCTTCACTAATGCCGGAAGTCCAATCGTTATATACGATAAAATCATTTTTTATTTCCTCATAATCTGCAGATTGTGTGGTAATAAACTCTACCTTATCGTTCATTCTTACTTCAACATCAACCAGTCCCAGTTTCCGCATCATATGTGCAGTTCTGACAGCCACTGCGTAATCCCGCCCTTGCATTGCGAGTTCAGTCCGCCACTTTTTCTCCAACCCTTCATGTCTGCACAGCTCCTGATAATCCATGCCATCAACATAAAGCCCACAGCACTCAAATTCCCTGTTTGTATCAATGCATACAACATAACCATCCTGTTTTGCAAAATGAATCATCTTCTGTATAAAAGCGGCCGGATTGTCCAAATGTCTGAGAACTGCCTGACATATTACGAAATCATACTGGTTTTCGGCTGAATAATTAAAAACATTTTCACAGAGAAAATCTGCCTCCAATTTTTGACTTTCAAAAAGAGCTTTCCCTTTCTTTATCAAGTCTTCTGCAAAATCAATTCCTGTATAGGTGCTTCCCCCGGGAAGATATGGAAGCAGCAACAACCCTAAAAATCCATATCCGCATCCACAGTCCAATACGGAAACTGGCTTATCAATCTTCCAGACCTGTGAAATAAGAAAGCGGACATAGTCATCGTTCCAATAATTCTTTCGCGTCCGCAAAAGGTATTCCAGTTTTTGATTCCAAAACTCTTTTGTGGCTGTTTTTTCAGGAATATATGTCTCACCGTCAAGCGGTTTTAAACCTAACAACTGATCTGTTGATACTTTAAAATAATCTGCAAGCAGTGGAAGTATGGTTATATCCGGCATATTGACTCCGGTTTCCCATTTGCTGACCGTTTGAAATGTTACCCCTATGCTATCTGCCAGTTCCTGCTGCGTTACCCTTGTCTTTTTACGCAAGTCGGCAATACGTAATGATACTCTATTCATCTGTAAAATCTCCTGCAATCAATGGGTAGTGTCTGGAAAGCGCTTCCTTTTATTAAATTATATCAGAAGTCGGAGAGTTTGTATTCGCATAAAACGGCGAGTATTTTCGCTTGCAGGTCGAAATGTTCGATTTTATCAGCCATTTGGTCGTATTGGCACAAAAAAACGCATAAATTTTCATGAAATGTTGACCGTTTTTAAATTGAGTGGTATTATACCATTAGTGGTAAGTCCTGTCATAAAGCGGACTGCACACCGCTTTTATCGCCAAAAGAAAAACATAATAGCAGAGAAGGGAGATATGTATGAGTTATATTATATATTCCGGACAATTTGAGAAAGGAACGCAGGAACAGCAGGCACTTTTCTGCCAGTTATTCGGTTCTCAAAATACTCAATACAAATTCGATTTTTACTTTCATTGGTACAATATTATGCACGAATATGGTCACTGCCTTTGCTCTTATTATGATTCGGATATCATTGGCATGAAGCAAGAGTTTTTAGTGAATAAATTTGCTGTGAGTATTTGGCAATATGCAGGTGCCAATATATGGATATTTTCAGTTCAAGAGCGTACAGATGGCTTTGGAGAACAGAGAAGATTTAGAGAACGTTCTCATGGAAATGGGAATACATAAAGAAATTGGCAATCAGAGCCCCGCCTATAAAAGATATCCAATTTCCTCTGATACGGCAAAAGAAGCATTGCATGATATACGGAATCTTCTTGATCGCTCAGGCATTGAGCAGCCGCTGACAGAGGTTGAACTTGTTGACGATCCATCCATTCAATGTGCAGACTGCGTTGATTCCTCTAACTGATAACTTCTATTTATTTAGGAGTTGCATAGAGCGAAAACCGGCGCATCATTACCAATGCTGGTTAAATATACAGTTGCCAATGTGTCGCGACAATAAGTCTTTTGCCAACACAATACTCTGTTGCTAATATTGCAATACTTTTTCCTACACTAATATTGTATAGTTCTTGAATCTCTTACCAACTCATACACCTTCGTTCCCGGTGCAGTGTCTGTCGGTGTCTTTCCCTTATTCTCATCTATAATCCTTTTCGCATACCGTATCGCCAGCTTGGGATTCCCTTTCTCCATCAAAATATGAAATATATCCTTCATATTTTTCTGATACTTTCCAATCCCCAATTCCCTAAACTTATCATTTAGAAACTTGACATACTACGACCTATGATTGTTTGAAGTATAGTAAGCAAAATGCAAAATAAACCAAAACTCAATACACTCATTGCTCCACGCTGCATGATACTGTAACTCTGGTGTAGTTCCGATTTTCTTAGGCATTGACATCGCTCCAATCTATAATCTTTTTCAGATATGGATCTGCGCCGTACTTGCCCTCTAAATATTGCTTGTCATATTTTGCATCCATACGAACAGATTCACCCTTCGTTGTCTTAAATTCAACCAGAGAATACAATTTTGAATTCTGCTCCTTTCCCTTTGCCACAAACCAGATTTCATCTCTGCGGAATATATCATTATTCATAGTTGACAGATCATGTGAAGTAAAAATTAGCTGCGCGCCGTTCTTATTAATCTCCATATTGTTGAATAACATAATTACATATCGCAATAAGACCGGATGAATTTTTGCATCCAACTCGTCAATCACTAAGGTTGTTCCGACAACAAGACTTCTTGCAATAAAAGGCAATAATCCAAACAGTTTCTTTGTTCCGCTGGATTCCTCCGCTAAAGTTAGTTCCGCACTATAACCATTTACCGTGTGCTTAGTATAAACTTCTATAAAATCTTCTTCTTTTTCTTCAATACGAAAATCCTCTATATCAAAATCCATCTCACAAATCATATCCAATACCAACTTTTTAACCTCGTCTGTCTTAGCTATGGCCGTTCGCAGTTCTTGTCCCGGATTTCCATAATTCAAAAAATCAATGGACTCTTCAAACCACCCAATTACATCAGAAATTACCTCATTTTTTTTGTAAGTGATTCCCAAATAGGATAGCAATGGCAAATTTTCCGAAATCTCTTCGCTAATTTTAATTTTCCCAAACACCCCCTTTAACTCAACCTCATTTCCATTTCTTACAAAAAGCGCCGAGCGTCTTCCAGTATCTAATTTAATCCGGTCTAAACTCTCATAAACAACAACATCCTGTTTCACATGCAGGACATAACGATACTCTGCAATATCCGTTCTGAAAAAGACTTCAAATTCCGTTGGCTCCTTTCTCGTTTCTTCTGAAAAAGCAAAAGGCTCCACCGGAATCTTCCTTGCCTTGTATTCACATTCCGTCTTATCACAGGTTGCACACAACGGCCTTAACACTTTGGCATCCAGTGTATGCACCGCTTCCAGTACATTGGATTTACCGCCTCCATTTGGACCGTAAATCACCGATACCGGCAAAAAGCTTTCTCCGTCTTCTGTTTTTATGATTCTATCCCTATGCTCCATGATAGCAGCAGCCTGCATATCAAACGTCATCTCTTCACGAATGCTTTTATAATTTTTCACGGTAAATTGGCATAACATATCTACTACCTCCATCTTATATCTGTATTATACACCGCCTTCCTGTTTTGTAAACAATATTTGAGATTTTTTCTCATATTTATTCCTATATTTATCCATTTCAAGGTTTTATTATAAGTTCTCATTATAAATGCAATCTATAGCAAAACAAGGTCGCCGAATCATACACTTTCAGCGACCTCAACACCTTTCTCATTTAATCCTCTTATACCTTCATTTTTGATTCTTCTAACTGATAACTTCTACAGATTACCCCATATAATAATCAGCCTGTATCTGATAGAGCCTTTTGTACTCTCCGTCCCTCCCCATCAAACTTTCATGGCTTCCCTCTTCCAATAATTCTCCATCTTTAAAAACTAATATTTTATCGCAATAGCGGGTGCTGGCCAATCTGTGCGATATATATATGGCAGTCTTATCCTTTGTAAATGTCTTGAAGCTTTCATAAATCTTCTTTTCAGCATCCGGATCCAGGGCTGCCGTTGGCTCATCCAGAATCATGACTGCCGACTTTTTAAAAAGCGCCCTCAATATAGCAACTTTCTGGCTCTCGCCGCCTGAAAGATTCACCCCTTCTGCGTCATAATCCTTAAACAGCAATGTATTAAGACCCTGGGGCAATTTCTCCAGCATATCCTCTGCCCCCACACATTTTGCTTTCTTATAGATCTCTTCGTCTTTCGTTTTATCATATTCGGAAAATAATATATTGTCGCGGATAGAAAAAGAAAATAGCTTATAATCCTGAAATACCACAGAAAGAATCCTTTGATAAGAACAATAATCAAAATCCCGTATATCCCTGCCATTTATTGATATCATCCCTTCGTCGGGTTCATATAGCCTGCACAATAACTTAATAAAACTGGTTTTTCCCGCCCCATTATCGCCGATAATGGCAATTTTAGCGAATGGCGGTATTTTTACGTTGACGTCCTTTAACGCATACTTGTTTTGATTTGGATACCGAAAAGAAACATGCTTAAATTCTATTTCCACGCCCTGCCCAAGTTGTATCTCCACGGGTACATCCCCTTTATGACTGTTGTCCTCAATCTCCATAAATTCCAGATAATTTGAAAAATACCGCCCTCTGTTTAGAACCTCAATAATGCCATTGATCATCCCACTGCATGCATTTTTAAAGGATGTGACAGCGCCAAAGACCATGGTAAAATCACCAACTGTTAATGTCCTTCTAACCAGAATCTTATAGCCAAGAACAAGATACGCCATACCTTCCTGTAGAGAAGATAAAATAATCCCTATCCATTTTACTATCCCCTCCGATTCTGTGATATGATCGAGTAAACCATAATAATGATCTGATAATTTTTTATATCTGTGAAATATAAAATCCTGTAGTTGGTTGACCCTGATCTCTTTTGCGTATTCGATATTCGCACTGAACTGCATAAACCATTCCATCTTCCGGTCGATGGGCCAAAGATCATTGTCGATTCTGTATCTGTATTTTTTTAACCGCGAATTTGCATATGCATTTGCCATGATTACCAGAGTAATCACCATCAGCAATATTACATCTACAGATGCGATAATCCCAACAACGCCAAGTAAGATCAGAATACTGGAGAAAAATGTCCTCACAGACAGAATCAATTCATAAAAATTCAGCGCCATCACACATTTGGTTGCTTTTCCAAATTTATCTTTTGTATCAGCATCATCCAGCAGCTTATAATCTAAAACCGACATCTTATAAAAAAGCTTTTGAATTGCATCATATTCGAGACGCTTGACCTTTTTATCCAAGTTTGTGTCGATAAACTGGTTAACCATCCTGAACAGCCAGTCCAAAGATACCATGAGAACTATAATCCATATGGTTGCATAATAGTCTGCCTTTCTGGTAAAAGCATCTATAATTTTTCTGGAGAGCAGGATATAGGGAAATGGAACCAAAGCTGAAATACAAACAGAACTTCCCAACCATATGAATATTCTTTTATCATTAATTATACTGGTGAGTAAAAAGTTTTCTGTAAAAAAATAACCCTTTCGTATGGATTTATGGTATCTTTAAGTTGCTACACTAAA
>ERZ808044.448-NODE-448-length-45409-cov-13.647843_pt1 | contig 45409 bp, 36 predicted proteins | sample MGYA00380195_ERZ808044 | MGnify/ENA primary metagenome ERZ808044 (study PRJEB31490, sample SAMN06133423) | mouse gut metagenome | isolation source: Z7_2 | host: mice | place: China: Chengdu | collected 2015-05 ...
TGATTTCAGCCTATACTATCCCATGGGTTATCTGCGCAAAATACGTTTTGAGTAACTATTTCACGACTTTAGGGATATAAACAGACGCTACCACTTTATTTCCCATTACTTTAGGTTCTACTTTTACAGCCGAATATAGAAAGTCCAGTGTTCTTTGATAGGATACAGGATCATAACTGTTATAGTATTCTTGTAGGAAAAAATTCAAAGTTTCATAAACTCTATCTGCCATTGCTCCTACCATCTTCTCCATTGTAGGCATGAGTGCCTTTTGTAAATCGTTCATATTTCTAATTGTTTTCATATTGCTTTGTTCCTTTCTTTTAATTTTAAACAACAAAAATAAAGGCACTACCATTCTATTCTCTAAATGGTAATGCCCTTATGCTTACTGTTTAAATTCATTCAATTACTCCGAAATGTCTTAAAGCATCCTCAACCGCTTGCCTTTTTTCTGGTGTGATTTTTTCTTTCCGATAGTTGGTCTTTTCTTCTTTTACATTATAATCTCCAACTTCAAGCCCAAATGAGCGTTTGACTTCTGCTATCGTTGTGCTTTTCACTACAAGATCATATTTTTCCTTTACATAGTCCGTTATCATCTTATATGTGGCTTTCCCTGGCTTTTGGTTAGGCACGATCGTTTCATAGTCCATTGTAACCTCGATATATGATGTAGGTTTTTTATGGGTTAATAAGACGCATGTCTCAACCCCGCTCGTCCAAGGAAACATATCCACAGCCACCGCTCTCTCCACCACATATCCTCTCTCCAGAAACATTTCCAAATCCCTAACCAGACTGGTGGGCTTACAGGAAACATAGACCATCCGTTCCACCTCATAATCAATAATTTTCCGAAGTGCCTTAGGATGCACCCCATCCCTTGGTGGGTCCAAAATAATCAAATCGGGTTTTTCCACAACCTCATCTAGCACCTTAAGCACATCTCCGGCGATAAACTCGCAGTTTGTGAGACCATTTAGCTTCGCATTCTTCCTGGCAGCCTCCACTGCCTCCTCCACAATTTCCACTCCGATCACCTTTTTAGCAGCAGGGGCCATAAGCTGTGCAATGGTTCCGGTTCCACTGAAAAGGTCAAACACGACTTTATCGGGACTTTCCAAATTTCCAATATACTCCCTTACTGTCTCATACAGAACCTCCGCTCCTAGAGAGTTCGTCTGGAAAAAGGAAAAGGCAGAAATCTTAAATTTCAGTCCAAGCAATTCCTCATAGAAATAATCCTTTCCATAAAGAATGTTTGTGTGATCGCTCTGAACCACATCCGCCACAGAATCATTGACTATATGCAAAATACCTGCTATTTTTCCATCCAAATCCAATTGCAAAAGTTCATCCTTCCACCTCTCCAAGCGAACTGTACTCTCCGGTATTTCTTCTTTTCCCCCTTTTTCCTGTTCTGGCGCTTTGGCATCTTCCTTTCCTTCTGCCTGGGAGGTTGTCACCAGAGCAATGAGAATTTCCCCTGTCTTGGCCGCTTTCCGAACCAGAAGATGGCGCAAATAACCGATATGGGTAAGCCTGTGAAAAAAGCTGCTGCCCTCAAAATAGTCTCTGGTAAAGGTTAGAATTCTTCGGTAGTCCTCATCCACGATCTGACAGTTCTGGGTAGTTACAATGTCGTAAAAGCTGCCTCTTTTGTGCATACCAAGGGCTAATGGCCCACCTTTAAATTCATCTCCAAAGGAAAACTCCATCTTATTTCGATAGCCTGACTGAACAGGACTTGCTTTAATACCCTCAAACTGCCATTTTTCTATCTGCTTGGTCAGTACGCCATCTAAAAGCTTCTTTACCTGCTGCTTCTTTATTTCTAGCTGCTGCTCATAGGGCAGGGAAAGATACAGGCAGCCTCCGCATTCCCCAAAATGCGGACAGGGACTTTCAATCTCCATCGGAGACGACTCTTCCACCTGCAAAAGCTTTCCTTCCCCTCTCCCGTTCCTTTTTTTCTGTACCACAAAGGTGACCTTCTGTCCCGGCAAGACATTTTTTACCACACAAATTCCTTCCTCGGTCATCACCATTCCCCTGTTTGGAAAATCCACTCTCTCTACAATCCCTGTCAATGTCTGTCCTTTTTTCATAAATACTCCTGTCCGTATTCCCTTTTGATCGAGTAGGAAAGATTTTACCCTACTCGCCGTGCGACCCGCACGCTGCGTAAGCAACAAATTCCCTCACGCGCCCCTGCGCATAAAAATGGGATGCACGCCTCTCGCACATCCCACTATCTGTCAATCTTTGGTTTCAAAGCTGCTGCGCCAGTCTATGACGGCCATTGTAACAGCTATAAAATCCTGTCTGAGCCACTACCCGTTATTCAGTCTTCTCTCCCTCTGCTGCAGCATCAGACTTCTCCGCTTTCTCCTCTGCCTCATCCTCTTCATCCTCAAAGAAATCATCCTCGAAGTCATCGTCAAAATCATCATCAAAGTCTTCCAGATAATCAGGTGTCAGATAACGGTAAACCGCATAAGCGATTGCTGCCACTGCTGCTACCGCGCCGATAATTGCAAGCACCCACAAAACTGTGTTGCATCTCTTCTCATCTTCCTTATGATTCCAATAATCCTTTAATTCCTTAATGTCATGGGTTCTGACAAAATCCATCAATTCCTCAACTTTGCTCCATGTATTCATTGTGTATGCCTCCCTTTCCTGCAATACCTGCCGTTTTCATTTTACTTTAATACGTTTTTGAATTATTATTACCCTCTTGCTTTATAATATAACATTTAATGCAAATTTTGACTACTCCCTTTTGAAAAACTTTACAAATTTTTAAAAATTTTCCAACTTATATCTTTTCCAGCTTGGCAAAAGCCGCATACATAATCTTCTGCCCTGCATTGTCAAAATCCACTGTGACCTTATAATCCCTCGGTCCGGGTTCCAAATCCGTGACAGTTCCTTCCCCATACTTGATATGCCTTACCCTGTCTCCGGCATCATAAGAGGGCTTGCCTCCAGAAACTGCCCCCACTCCCTTAGTGATTCCCGCTGCGTGTAAGGCTCCCACACCTCCACCTGCGATAAATGGTTTATTTTCTGTGGCTGTCCTTTTCGGTCCTGAGACAGCCTTGGGTTTCAGTGAGATACCGCCTCCAAACTCATCTGTGCCAAAGGCTCTCTCCTCCTTGAACTCTTTTTTGAAAGGGTAGCCCATCGAAGAAGGCCGATGATCCATCAGCTCTTCCGGAATTTCCTGCACAAAGCGACTGATGGTATTTACCTGGGTCTCTCCCCGAATCATACGCACCTTGGCATAGCAGAGCGTTAGGTCCTCCTTCGCCCTTGTAATCCCCACATAGGCAAGGCGGCGCTCTTCCTCAATCTCTTCCGGGTCATCAGAGGCAATGGTCATGTAGCTAGGGAATACCCCATCCTCCATCCCCGCTAAATACACATGGGAAAACTCCAGTCCTTTCGCACTGTGAAGGGTCATCAGCAGTACCTTATCACTGCCTCCTTCCACATTGTCAATGTCCGCCACCAGCGCTACTTCCTCCAAAAATTCCCGCAAGGTAGGCCGATTATGTATCTCTTCAAAAGAAACAATCTTGCTGATCAACTCATCAATGTTTTCTATGCGCCCTTCCGCATCCTCATCATCGGAGGTTTCCAGCTCCCTTACATATCCAGTGGTTTCTATGATATCTTTGATCAAATCTCCAAGTCCATAAAATTCCTGCTTGCTTCTGAATACTTGAATCATATTTACAAAGCCTCTCAGCTTTTGAGCATTTTTTCCAAGACTTGGAATATCCTCCACTTCTCGCAGAGCGTCATAGAAGCTGATCCCATGCATATCCGCATAATCCTGAACCTTTATGGCAGTGGCTGCTCCAATCCCTCTTTTCGGCACATTGATGATGCGCTTCACCGCCAGATCATCCTGACCGTTATCAATCGTTTTCAGATAGGCCAGCATGTCCTTGATTTCTTTTCTGGCATAAAAGTTGGTACCCCCAACCACGTTATAGGGGATTCCTTCCACGATAAAGCGCTCCTCCAAAAGTCTGGCCTGAGCGTTGGTGCGGAAAAGCACGGCGCAATCACTGTAGCGGGCAATTCCCTCCCTGCATTTTCTTGCCACATCATCGGCAATGAACTCAGCCTCCTCAAAGGCATTCATAAACTCCATAAAGTGGATAGGATTTCCCTCTCCTTTATCTGTCCAGAGGGTTTTGCTCTTGCGGCCCACATTGTTTCGAATCACCGCATTGGCCGCATCCAGCACATTTTGTGTGGAGCGGTAATTTTGCTCCAGACGGATGACAGTTGCCTCCGGGTATACCTTTTCATAATCAAGGATGTTTCTGATATTAGCTCCCCGAAATTTGTAGATCGACTGGTCGTCATCCCCCACCACACAAAGATTATGATGCGCATCCGCCAAAAGCCGAACCAGCTCAAACTGGGCGGTATTGGTGTCCTGGTACTCATCCACCATAATATATTTAAATCGCTTCTGATAGCCCTCAAGCACCTGAGGATCCACTTTGAAAAGCTCCACGGTCTTCATGATCAGATCATCAAAATCCATGGCATTACTCTTTTTCAGAGTCGTCTGGTATTCCTTATAGGCCTGAGCAATCTGCTGCAACCTGAAATCTCCCAGTGCATTTTTTTCATACTCCTCCGGTGTGATCAGCTCGTCCTTGGCAGAAGATATGGCCGAAAGGATACTCCTCTCCTTCAGCTTTTTGGGGTCGATCTGAAGCCGCTTACAGATTTCCTTCATAACAGACTTCTGGTCGTCCGTGTCATAAACGGTGAAATTGTTTTCATACCCCAGCCTGTCCCCATAACGGTGAAGGATACGCAGGCAAGTGGAGTGAAAGGTGGTGACCCAAATGCTGTCCGCCCCCATGCCCACCAGCTTTTCCACTCTCTCCTTCATCTCCCCGGCTGCCTTATTGGTAAAGGTAATTGCCATGATATTCCATGGATTTACTCCCAGCTCGCCAATCAGATAGGCAATCCTGTGGGTCAGCACCCTGGTTTTGCCCGAGCCTGCCCCAGCCAGCAGAAGCACCGGGCCGTCCGTGGTAAAGACGCCCTTTTTCTGCTGCTCATTTAAAGTATCATAAATGCTCATCTAAAAAACTTATCCTCCTCATTAAAGGGATCGCCGCACTCCGGACAGAACTTTGGAGGATTTTTAGGATCTTCCGGCTCCCATCCGCATTTGTCACATTTATATAAAGGCTCCCCAGCAGGCTTTTTGGCTCCGCATTCCGAGCAGAATTTTCCTTTGTTCACCGCGCCGCAAACACAAACCCAGCCCTGTGCCGCCGGCCTTTGGGCTCCGCACTCCGAACAGAATTTTCCTGTATTTCCGACATGACCGCACACGCAGTTCCATGTGGTATTTCCACTGCCTGACTGCCCCGCCGACTGGCCGCCTGCCTGGGCGGCGGCATGCCCTGACGTGGATGTCATCCCTGACGCATTCTGCCCCGAAGCTCCACTGCCTTCCGTCTGCCGGCCCTGAGCTGTCTGTGCCCCCATCTGAAACAACTGCTGGGCGTTCATACCTCCTGCCTGAGCCGCCATATTCATTCCTGCAAATGCCATCATAGGTCCTGCTTGCTTGTTGGATGCCGCCGCCTTCATGGCCTCTGCCTGAGCCTCCGCTAAGGTCGCCGCTGCCATGTTCGGATTGGTCATCACAGCTCTTTTTTGCAGTTCCTTGATCATAGCCTCATCTTCCTGAGAGGCTTTGATGGAATTGACTCCGAAAGAAACGATCTCAATGCCACGAAGCTTGGCCCACTTGGCTGAGAGTACTTCATTTAATGCATCCGCCAGCTCCATAGTGTGAGCCGGAATAGCGCTGTAACGAATCCCCATATCCGAAATTTTTGCAAAGGCCGGCTGGAGAGCCGTCATAAGCTCTGTCTTTAACTGGCTATCGATTTCCCTTTTCTCATAGTCACCGGTCACATTACCACACACATTGGTATAAAACAAAAGCGGATCGCTGATTTTATAAGAATATTCTCCGTTACACCTAATGGAAATGTCTACATCCAATCCGATGTTCTGATCCACCACTCGGAAGGGAACAGGATTAACCGTGCCATATTTATTTCCCATAATCTCCTTGGTGTTAAAATAGTAAACACGCTGATCCCTTGCAGTGTCTCCGGCAAAACCTATACGCCTGCCCACCACCTCAAAGGTTCTTTTTACATTTTCTCCCAAACTCCCATAAAACAAGCTGGGCTCCGCCGACATGTCATAGGTAAATTCTCCTGCCTCTGCACAGAATTCAACCACCTTTCCCTGATCCACGATGACCATACACTGCCCTTCATTGACCGCGATCACCGAGCCATTGGAGATAATATTCTCATCTCCCTTATTGTTTGAACCGCTCCTTTTATTGACGCGCTTTTTTCCTTTGACCACCAGTGTATCCGTGCCAAGAGAGTCACAGTAGAAATACTCCCTCCACTGATCAGCCATGGTTCCCCCTACCGCACTGGTAAATGCCCTAATCAAACCCATTTTCTTATCCTCCTGTTTTCTTCTCTATTGATTTATTACAGCCTTATTTATTCCAACTGACACCTTTCATGCTATTTAGGATCGCCTGTTTTACTCTCTCATGTAAATAGGCATTATTTAGCTTACTTTTGCTATATTTGAGAAACGAATTCCGCGTGTATTCCACCAGCAAAGCTGTAAAATAACGCTCCCAACTGAAATACTCCCGGCTTTCAATGAAATCCTCCGGATGGTTCAATATATCCTGAACAGCCTTTCCATCTATCACTCCGGATTTCAAAACCACCCATTCGAATGATTCCGGCAGATAGCATTTAATCGCAGGCTTATAGTGCATTAATTGGTATAGTTCGTTCATCTCTGAACCAATGGCGGCACCATCTGCAATCACCAGGATTGATTTTCCCCCCGTTTTACCCATGACGGTTTTCAGATTGGACTTACCTCCTGCGCTGGTACAGGCAATCCCATTCTCGTCGCAAACTGCACGGTAAAACTCATAGCCAGAATTGGAATCTTCCGTTACAACAATCTCCGGTTTTTGCTTATCTGAATATGCTTCCACACTATAAATGCGATACAACTCGTTATAGGTTCTTTTCAAGTCATTGTACTTGCCAGAAGTATGGATACCGTAAACCTCGTCTACCGAATACGGGAGATTAGGCAAATCTTCTCTCGTAATGATCACAAAATAATTATCTGAAGCCTTCACCGCAGTTGCAAACTCTTGAGATTTCACAAATTTATTTTCCTCATCCAGAAAAATAATCTGCTCATGGATATTTGGCAGCACAAGATTCCAGTCATTTCCACTAAGCGTTCTGCATGGACGTTCGCATAGAACCTCAACGCCGGACCCCTCTCCCAGCGTTGCCGCCTGCTCCAAAAGACTGACCAGCTTTGTCTTCCCTGTGGCACTGTCCCCACGGATGATTGTAATATTTCGCCGGATCTCCAGCTCATAGCGGAGCTTATTATTCTGTACGACAATATGATATTTCCCTTTCATACATCAACGCTCCTTTATTTTGAGTGCTTCTTCCAAATATTCCCCGTAGCTATGGACAATCGCTCCTGTATTGAGCATAACAGCCTCAAACACCGGAACAGAACTGAAATCCATCACATGATGCAGATTGATGGTCAAATCCTCTTTTTTACCAATCTCAACAATCCACTTCACACAATTATCTCCACAGGCAGAGGCATTAAAAATCTTTCCACTCTTATCAAAAGCCATCAAAATCAAGGTTTTTACACCGCCGGAAATCTCCTTTGTTGAAATCGGGCCAAGCACTGGGCTTTGAATCAGATGGGTCCCGACTACCTCTGATTTATCAACATCTTTAATCATTGCAATCGTCAGAGGATCTGTAATCCAATCGTCTTCATATTGATTATCAAAATAAGTGGGGGGATGGTAAACAGCATTCTCCACCTCTCCAAATACAATTTTCAGCATGGCTTCTACCCCCGGATTTTCGTCACCTTATATCCTTCTTCCACCACTTCACCCTTCCGGTACAGCAGCTACACATTTTCTATTGGTTTCCATTATATAGTTTTTGAAGTCCATTGTCCACAACAAACGCAGACCCACTTTTCAAACGCTCCCCGAAATGCTAAAATACAGGGAAAGATGGACTTACACAGAAAGGAAAATTTTATGCTTCAAACACTGCAATATGTCCCTGAATATAAAGAAGAGCTGATCTACCCTGCTATCTGCGAATCTCTTGATGCCCTTGGCATCGCCGGGGATATGCGCCCTGATTTGAAAGTGGTGATAAAGCCCAACCTGATCATGGCCAAAAAACCGGACTTTCCAGCTACCACCCATCCTCTCGTGATCAAAGCGGTGGTCCGCTGGCTAAAAGAGCATGGTGTTAACGATATCACCCTTGCGGAGAGCTCTGGTGGTCTGTACAATGCGGAATATATGAAAAATATTTATCATGTGTGCGGCATGAAAACGTTGGAACCAGATCTTCGCCTTAATATGGACTTTTCCGCCCAAACGGTTAACTGTAAGGCAGGGTTTGCCAATCATTCCTTCCATATTATTACACCTGTGGCAAAGGCTGATTACATTATCAACATCTGCAAGCTGAAAACCCATGCCATGACCGGTTACTCCGGCGGTATCAAGAACCTTTTCGGAGTCATCCCGGGACTGGAAAAGCCCCAGATGCACTACCGCTGGCCGGAGCTTGCAGATTTTTCAAGGATGCTGCTGGAGCTTGCACAGACGGTGAATCCTCAGCTCACCATCATTGACGCCATCGACGCCATGGAGGGAAACGGCCCCACCGGAGGCACTTCACATCCTCTTTATATGCTTCTTGCCGCAAGGGATTTTTATACACAGGATTATTTTGCCGCCGGACTGATGAAGTTAGATCCCCTGAAAATCGAAATGATCCGCCAGGCGGTGGAATCAGGACTTGCAAAGCCCGATGAACTGGAACTTGCAGGAGATCCCATCCCCGATGATCTCACTCCCTTTCAGCTCCCGGACACACAAAATCTGGATTTTACCGGAAATCTTCCCGGATTTCTCAGAAAACCCTTTCTCTTTTTTGCCGGACGGCTCCTTAAATCCTATCCCCAGCTTGACCCTGAGAAATGCGTGGGCTGCGGAAAATGTGCGGAGAGTTGTCCCGCCCATGTGATTAAAATTGTAGAAAAGAAAGCGGTATTTCGGAAAAAAGGCTGTATCTCCTGTTTCTGCTGTCAGGAAATGTGTCCTATGAAGGCGATTTCTGTGAAGAAAGCACTATAGAGATACGGATTCGCATCTAAACAGTATATTTGTTTTGCCCCTCGCCATAGAAAACTATAGCTTACACACAAAAAATCAGAGATCCGAGTTTCACGGATCTCTGATTTTTCACTGAAGCGAACAACACATCTATTCCTCGACTCCTGAAAGGAAACTGTCGAGCAGGAGATCATACGCATCATAGTTGCGCTGAACGATTTCAAGATAGTTACTAAGACCTGCATCTTCCAGTCCTGATAGATAGCTGTCCCATGTCGCATCAATGTTACCGTCAATGATTGCGGTAGCATTATAGTTATCAATCAGGTTGTAGAGATTGTCTGCAATCAGAGACATCTGTTCCTGATCTTCGGCGGAGTACCACATATTAGGCGGTATGATCGGGTCATTTAAGTGCTTATCGACAAAGCCAACCGTAGTCATATCACGATACAGATCCGCCGCATCCTCCGGATATGCAACAACGGTGTCGTAATATTCAGACAGAACGATCGCCGGACGGGTAGGTGTACAATAACCACGAAGCTGGCTGAACGTATCAATGCCATCAGGCATTTCCACATCATGGTTCCACTGCATAACACCATTTTCATCCAGAACATAGTACAGTCCGATGGAACCCCAGTTTGATTCAACAGAACGCTGCGGCTCGAAGAATTTATCGATGACAGAGCTGGCAAACTCAGGATCCTCACAGGCAGTGGTAATTGCTACACTGACTGAGTTGTGCATCTCGGAGATATTATCCTTGATTCCGTATTCGCCGCCAGGTCCTTTCAGATACGGAACTGCGGAGTACATAGCCCGGCGCTCAGCGGGAATCATATCAATAATTGAGAATACGACCATGGAACCAACCGTGCAGTCCTCACTGTTAAGCTGGGACTGGATGGCCGCTCCATCATTGAGTGCGAAATCAGCCCAGATGAGACCTTCCTTATAGAGCTCGTTGAACCACTTGAGTCCTTCCTTATAAGCCTCAGTGGTTGCAGTACAAATAACACTGCCATCATCCGTGAGCGCGAGACGGTCACCGGTATCTGCCTGGCCCCAGCAGCCAAAAAACTGTCCTATAGACTGATTGTTTCTCCAAGAGCCGATTCCGGAAGCTCCGATACGGAACATGAAAGGAATCTCGTCGTTGGGATCTCCGTTGCCATTGCAGTCATTGTCCCGGAATGCGATCAAACAATCCTTGTACTCGTCAATCGTGGTGGGCATGTCCAGCCCCAGTGCATCCAGCCAATCCGTATTGATGCTGAGGATACCCTGATTGCAGACCAGACCATACATCTCCTCAATGTAGGGGAAACCCCAAATTTCACCGTCAGGTGCTGTCATGGCCGCACGGTATTCAGGATTCTCCTCGAGTATGGAATACAGGTTAGGCATGATTTCAGGAGTAATGTAGTCAGTCACAGGAACAAACACATCCTGCCCCTGATAGTTGAGGATTGTGCTGGCGGATACACCCTCCATAAAGACATCCGGAAGTTCACCGGTATTGATCATGAGACTGATCTTCTCATCAGCCCCTTCATCGGGAACCTCAATGACCTCCAGTTCAACATTACACAGTTCCTCCACGTCAGTGATGGTTTTCATCTCTGCAATCGGCATGGAAATTGCATTTTTGGTGTAAAGGACGCTGAAAGACTTTTTCTCCCCGGATGTATCAGCTGCATCTGCTGCATCCGTTGTGTCCTTTGTGTCTGCTGCCGAAGCCTGGTCAGTTGTATCAGCCTGGCTTGAATCAGAGTCAGCAGTTGAAGATGAATTTCCGCATGCACAACAGGTTGTCACGATCAGCATACCGGTCATGAGAAGGGTTAACAGTTGCTTCTTTTTCATTTTTTTACCTCCTATGGGTTATTTTATATTTGTAACTCCGTAACGGAGCCTGCAAATCAGCCTTTAATGGATCCCACAAGCACACCCTTTGTGAAAAAGCGCTGCAAGAACGGATAAATAATCAGCAGAGGCAGGGAAGATACAACGATGATCCCATATTTAAGCTGCTCAGCCAGACGAATTTTATCAGCCATATTCTGCAAGTCCGAGGTCATGGTTGAGGACTGTACCTGATTAATAATCAGCAAATTGCGCAGGACAAGCTGCAATGGGAACATATCCTCTTTGTTTAAGTAGATCAACGCATGGAAATAACCATTCCAGTGACCTACCGCATAATACAGTATAATGACAGCAAGCAAAGCCTTCGAAAGCGGGAGCGCCATTCGGAAAAAGAAAGCGAAGTCATTACAGCCATCTATATGAGCCGCATCAAGCAATTCTTCCGGCAGGGTAGACTCAAAGAAGGTTCGGGCGATCATCAAATTCCAGACACTCACTGCTCCCGGGAGTATCATAGCCCACAGATTATTTTGCAATCCCAGCGAGGTATTGATGATGTAGGATGGAATAAGTCCGCCTGAAAAGAACATCGTAAAGGCAAAAAGCTTAAGCAATGGCCCCCGTCCAACAAAGTCTTTCCTGGAAAGCGCATAAGCTCCGGGAATGGTGGCAATCAGGTTAACCGTGGTGCCGAGCACCATGTAGATCAGAGAGTTCCGGTATCCAATCCACAGCGACCGATAAGCAAAAATCTTTTCATATCCCTTCGTATACCATTTAACAGGATAGAACAACATCGTTCCGCTGTTAACCACCATTGGATCCGTTACAGATGCAACAAGTACAAAATAAAGTGGATATAAAACAATAATCGCAACAACGCCCAAAATGACGTTGTTAATAATATCGAAACAGCGGTCAGAGGACATTTTCCTCACAGGTACCGGACGATTTCCTTTTTTGTTCTTTCGTTTACTGATTGCTGGCATATTTTCGCTCATTTTCTAACCTCCTACCACAGTGAATTTTCTGTCAGCCTTCTGCTGATATAGTTTGCTGATATAACTAACACAAAATTGATCACCGAATTAAACATACCAACGGCAGCCGAAAAGCTAAAATTCCCCTTTATCAGACCTATCTTATATACATAGGTAGATATAATTTCGCTCACAGGGATATTCAGGGAGTTCTGCATCAAGTAGGCTTTTTCGTAACCAACATTGAGCAGGCTGCCCATATTAAGGATAAACATTATAACTATAGTAGGCAGGATGCAGGGAATATCGATGTGAATCAGGCGTTGCATTTTGGATGCACCATCCACCATAGCTGCATCGTAAAGTGAGGGATCTACTCCGCCAAGCGCTGCAAGGTAGATAATTGCCCCCCAGCCAGCGCCCTGCCAGACACCGGAAGCGACATAGACAGTACGAAACCATTTGGGCTCTCCCATAAAAGTGATGGCTTGTCCACCGAAATTCTCAATGATCTTATTGATAAAGCCACTGCTCGGTGTAAGAAAAATGTTAAGCATTGAAACAAGTACAACTGTTGAAATGAAATACGGTGCATAGGTAACTGTCTGTACAAATCGCTTATAGCGATTGGAACGCACCTGATTAAGCATCAGCGCCAGCAGAATTGGAGCGGGAAAGCCCCAGAGCAGGGAGTAAATACTGATCTTAAGCGTATTCTCAAGAAGCGTTTCAAAATTGGGCAGATTGATAAATTGTTTAAAATATTTCAGTCCCACCCATGGACTGCCCAAAATACCCATATTTACCTTATAGTCTTTGAACGCTATAATCGCGCCGTACATTGGTGCATAGGAAAAGATTATAATACAGATAATTGTAGGCAGAGCCAGTACATATAGCTGCCAACAGTGTCTCATCCGCTTCCAGAGTGGTTTATCCGACGATTTGAGACCCGGGTTAGTTTTTAATCCGATCATGATTGTTCATCCTCCCTTTTTCTTAAGTTCCTTTATCTTGTTCCCCTGGTAAAGTTATGGATACTCTCTGGTCCCATATCTACAGGGATATTGCTGAACGCATGTCTAATTAATTAACAGCGTAATTTAAAATGCGCTCAAATCATCATAAGAGAATATGTCGTGTCAATACAATTACCAAAATTATTAAATAAAATATTATTTATTGTAAAAATTGCCAATTTTTCATTCTATTTTTACTTGATAGTCTTGAAAATCTGTGGTAAGATAAATTCACATTTCTTTCCGCCGTAATATAATTGTTATCATAGAGCGGTTGAAAATGTCATTGATCCCAAGTCATCAAGGTACGTGCTATAATAAAGCAGTATTTAATAACTCCGTTATATTAATGAAAATACTGCTCTACTTTCAGGACGTGGGCAGGCAAAAAGAAAAAACAGCCAAAAGAGGGAAAATCAATGAAACAAGGATCTATTAATCAGAATGTTCAAAAGGAAAATAATATTTCCATTGTGCTCCGTGCATTACGTGCTGACGCGGAATGTACACGTATCAGGCTTACGAAAGCAACAGGGCTTACCCAGCCCTCTATTACCAAGATCATTACGCAGCTCATGGAGTGGGGAGTGGTATCTGAGCTCGAAGGTGTGGGGGGCGGAATCGGCCGCAAAGCTACCCGGCTTCACATCAATGCCGAGCTCTACCGCGTAGCCGCAGTTCGAATCAACCGTACTTATATTAATGTTGCTGTGTATGATATGAAAGGCAGGCTCTACGATACTGATTTTTGTAAGACAAGTTCCGCAGAAGGTGCACATTCTTCCATGAAACAGCTGATTGATATGCTGAGCCGCCTTCTTGCCCGTGCGGAGGTCCCTGTGTTGAGTATTGGTGTTGCTGTCCCAGGGCCCTATAACTATTTTGCCGGACGCATTTCAATGATGAGCGGTTTCCCTGGCTGGAACGAGATTGATATTCGGGCTGAATTGGAATCCGCCTTCGGGCTGCCTGTTTTTGTGGATCAGGATGCCAATTGTGGGGCGCTTGCTGAAATGTGGCACTCTAGCTCAGAGGGAAATTCCGATATGCTTTTTATCTGCGCTGACCGCGGAATCGGTGCCGGGTTAATCCTTGATTCAGCAGTCTATCGCGGCCGGGATGGCTTTGCCGGCGAATTCGGACATGCCAGCATCAACATCTTTGGCCCCCGCTGCGAATGCGGTAATCGGGGCTGTCTCGAGCTGTATGGCTCTACAATTGCATTGGAAAATCTTTATCGCCAGGAAGCGTTCGATCCGATGGACCCTGATTCCCTGATCGCCGATACATCAGCAGGGGAGATTATGACACTTGCTCGGGAAGGCGATACCGCCGCCCGCCGCGCCTACAGCAAAACAGTGGCTTATTTATGTTTTGGAGTTGTCGGTATGATCAATACCTTCAATCCGGCCACTGTAGTGTTTGCCGACAAAATCATTGAAGGAGGAAATTTATTTCTCCAGGTGGCTGACCAGACCTTCCGGCAATATCTGATGCCGGAAATATACGATCGGCTGCAAATCAGAGTCTGTACTCTGGATGGAGATCCCATGCTGCTAGGAGCCAGCGTCCTCGCCTACGACCAGATGCTACAGACGCCATCGGCCTATTTTCAGGCTTCCGGGCAGGATTGCTAATTAAAATGCATCTTAATAAACAAAAGTATAAAACAGGGCAAAGAGACATTAAGTTATCTTGCCCAACAGAAAGGAAAGGTATGATTATGAAAACTTTAACGACATTTGCCCAATGTAATACTCCATGGGAACTGAATTTCGTTCTTGGAGATGCGGGGAGCGGCACTATGGTAGAGGCTTTTGCAAAAGATACTGCTGTGCTGACAATCTCCCGTGACAAAATGCTCTGTGTAGAAATCATTACACAATGGGAACAGGCAGCAAAAAATGAAGAAAAAATTTCTACATTGCATTTCACACTGACTTCCCCGAACTGCAGTGGTGTAATCCGTATTATCTGGTATGGTTTCTCCTTCCGGTTGTATGTGAACGGGAAGCTTGAGGATGAAGAATGGCCGCTGGGCGAGCCTATTGGAACACAATGGGATATCTGTGCTTCTGACGCGGTTTCTGAGCTGGCATTCTCCCCCGCAGGCACCTATGAAGAGGACCCGGAAACCATTTATACAGAGCCATTCCAGAATTTCGTGCTGCCCGGACACAACACAGGAGTAGGCGATTGTATGCCCTTTGCCCGGGATGGGCGTTACTGCCTTTATTATCTGTTTGATCGCCGCTCCCATAAAAGTAAACATGGACTCGGTGCACACCAGTGGGCGCAGATTTCATCCGCTGACTTAAAGACCTGGACAATCCATCCCATGGCAGTGGGAATCACAGAACAATGGGAGGGTTCTATTTGCACCGGCTCCCTGATTCAAAAAGATGGCATAACCTACGCATTCTATGCTGTCCGGATGTCAGATGGAAGTCCTGCACGGCTGACCTGGGCAGTGAGCAAGGATGGCGTACATTTTGACAAAACTGGCAAGTATTTTGCACTGACAAAGCCCTATGAACCGGTTTCCGCCCGCGATCCAATGGTCTTTTGGGGAGCGGATGGCCAGTATCACATGCTTGTCACTACATCGCTTGTACAAGAAGGAGTTTTTGGCGGCTGCCTTGCACATTTAACCAGTACTGACCTGGAAGAATGGACGCAGCATGAGCCGTTTATTGTGCCTGGTTATTCCGATCAGCCAGAGTGCAGTGATTATTTCGAATGGAATGGCTGGTACTATCTGGTATTTTCAAACTTTGCCATCGCACGCTACCGTATGTCACGCAGCCCGTTCGGACCATGGATTCGTCCGGAAAACGATCTGCTGGATGCTCTCGAAGTACAGGTTCCCAAAACTGCTGCGTTCGGTGATCGGCGTTTTTCCACCGGTTTCCTGGCACGCCGGCCGAGAGAGTACGCCGGTAACGCTGTGACCCATGAGCTGTTTCAGCGCCCCGATGGTACGCTGGGGATTCGTCAACTGGAAGAAATTCTTCCTACTGTAAGGGAGAGCTTCCATCCCGAAAATATTCTTCTGGATGCTGGTCAAAACAGGGCTGCTGCCACATTGCCTGCAATGGAGGGAGATTTCCGCTTAAAAGCAGCGCTGGAGACAGGCAAGGCAAACGGACTGATCGGTATGCTGCTAACATTCAACACAGAAGACAAAAAAGGACGCAAAAGAAGCTACCGAATTGAAATGGATCCCGCCGCAGGGACAGTGGTCATCGTCCGCCCCGGAGAAGATTTTGAGCGCGGCTGTGGACGTGATCTGTTAAGGAATGTCAACCTTTCCGGCAGTATTCAGATTGATCTGCTCGTCAACAATGACATTCTGGATCTGATGCTTCCGGATGGCCGCGGTATGACAATGCGACTGGATGATTCTGCCTGCTCCGGCTCATCAGTGGAGTTTTATGTTATCGGTGATACGCTTGCCATATCAGAAATCTGTCTTTTGACTATGTAACTATAATGCAGAAAAAGGAGTGATGAAAATGTCTGTTTATCTGGGAATCGATCTGGGAACCACCGGGCTCAAAGCATTGCTGATCCGTGAAGATGGAACGATTTGCGGCACGGGCTACCGACAATATTCCATTTCGATTCCGGTGACTGGTTACGCGCAGCAGCATCCGGAAGACTGGTGGGCTGCCCTGAAAGAATCGCTTGCTGATGCGCTGGATAATTCCGGTGTAAAGTCATCCGATATAGCAGGTATCGGTTTATCAGGGCAAATGCACGGAATGGTATTGACTGATAAGAATGATCGCCTTCTATACCCTGCCATCATATGGTGTGACCAGCGTTCTTCCGAGCAGGTGGCCATGGTTCAAGAAATTATTGGTCGTGAAAAACTTGGAGAGTGGACGCAAAATCCCGTGTGTGTAGGCTTTCAACTTTGCTCGTTGCTTTGGATCCGCTGCCACCGGCCCGATATTTATGAGAAAATCTGCCATGTACTGCTGCCAAAGGATTATATCCGCTTTTTGCTTACCGGTGAATATGGCACGGAACCCACAGATGCTTGCAGTACTTTAATGTTTGATTGTGCCAGGCAGGATTGGAGCGCTCCGCTGCTCGAAGCGCTGAACATAGACAGGCGGCTACTGCCTGATGCGAATCATCTGCCCACCGATGTGCATGGCACGCTGACGGCTTCGGCGGCGGCTGACCTGGAACTGCGTCCTGGTATACCTGTGGTTTTTGGCGGAGGCGATCAGCCTATGCAGGCCATCGGAAATGGTATTTTGATGCCTGGCTGTGTCTCCATCACACTGGGCACTGGAGGTCAGATCTTTGCTCCCGTGGGGAATCCTGTCTATGACCCAAAGCTGCGCACCCATACCTTCTGCCATGCTACCCCAAATACATGGTACGTGATGGGTGCAATCCTGAACTGCTGTCTCGCCCAGAACTGGTTTTTTGACAAGGTGTTGGGCGTGCACGGATACGGCGATATGCACGACCTCGCCGCTAAGTCTGCCCCCGGAAGTGACGGATTGTTTTTCCTGCCTTACCTGACGGGGGAACGGACACCGTACATGGATCCGCAGGCCCGAGGGATATTTTTTGGCCTGACCCTTGGGCATGACCGCGCCAGCATGACCCGTGCGGTGGTAGAGGGCATCAGTTATGCGCTCTCTGATGCCATGGAGTGTATGGAAAAGCTTATTCCCCATACAGACCGTCTTGTACTTTCCGGAGGAGGAGCACGCAGTGCATTGTGGAAACAGATTATTGCCGATATGCTTGATCAGCCAATCTACACATCCTCCATGACCGAGGAAGCCAGTGTCGGCGCCGCTGTGTGTGCCATGGTGGGAACAGGCGCTTATGCCAGTCTCTCCGAGGCATGTAAGGCTATCGTGCATTATGAGGATGGCTTTGTTGCCCCCATACATTCGCACAGGGAGTTTTACCATGAGCAGCGGGAAGTTTACCGCGAACTCTACAGAGTAAACCATACTCTATTTTCCCAATGCGGGAAAGCCAGAGTAAAAACGGAAAGGAGTCTTAATGCAAGTTCGAACTATTAAAATAAAAAGCGGATGGCTGCATCTGCCTATCGGACGGGATGCAAAGCGGTATTATGTGAAATTTGAAGTGGAGGGGAAGCAGCTCTTTGAATTTTACTTAGGTCTTGTCACAAAAGAGCCGGACTTCTGGTGCGGCATGGAACTGGAAAAGTATATCGGGCAAACTGTCACCATGACGCTTGACGAAAGCAGCAGTGATCTTTCGAAAGGTCTTCTTGAAGGAATCGAAGAAGGCGGTGCAATGAATGAAGACAATCCGCTCTACCCCGACCTTTACAGGGAAGAGCTACGCCCTCAGTACCACTTTTCCTCCCGAAGAGGCTGGCTCAACGACCCAAACGGTCTCGTCTATGACGGCAAAATGTACCATTTGTATTATCAGCACAATCCTTACGGCATCACACATGGCGGTGTCAATGTACACTGGGGCCATGCGGTCAGCCCTGACGGAATACGTTGGAAAGAGCGCCCTGACGGAATACGTCCCCGGGTAAGTAACTGCCATATCGCATCGGGAAGCTGTATCATTGATTATGAAGGCATCGCCGGTTATGGGAAAGGTGCATTCATTGCCGCCTTTACGCATCTGGCTTCCCGCAATTATCGTTCAGATGTGCCTTTTCCCTCCGAAGGGCAATTTCTTGCATATAGTGTTGACGGCGGTAATTCCTACACTCTTTTTCCAGAATGTCCTGCCATCCCTGCAAAGGACGGTATGGACTGGAGGGATCCGCGCCTGTTCCATGATCCGGAGGGCGGCTTTGGGATTGCTGTCTATGAGACGACTGAGTACGGCAATTGTGTGACCTTTTATCACAGTGATGACCTTCACCATTGGACACTCACTTCCCGTGCTGACGATCTGTTCGAATGCCCGGATCTGTTCCGGCTCACACCCGTGGGGGGCGGTAAACCAAAATGGGTGCTCTACGGTGCGGACGGTATGTACCGTATAGGAGAATTTTCCAACGGAGTATTCACACAGGAGGGAGAGCGATTTCCGCTCGACTATGGTACCTGTACCTACGCAGGGCAGACCTGGACAGGCCGAAATGATGCCGATGGACGGATGCACATCAGTTGGCTGCGCGACAACAGGCTTTCCTGGGACGATACGGCATGTTATCCTGATATGCCGTTTTCACAGCAGATGACGGTTCCCTGTCTTTTGAAGCTGGTCAACACGCCGGACGGCTATCGTATCACTCGCACACCAATACCGGCTCTGGATTCGCTGCATGAGGGGAAACCGACAATACAAAAGGCAGCCTGGTCGATTGAGACTGCGCTTTTTCTGCCGCTGCAAAGCGATACCAGCCTGACCATCGTATGTAACGCTCCGCTGGAAGTTCGTTCTGAGGAAGGAAGCTTTGTGTATGATCCCATGTCAGGCGAGGTGATCTTCGACTATGGCAGGAAGAAATTTACATTGCAAAAGAATGGCTCACTGGAACTCAGGATTCTCATCGATACTATGTCCTGTGAATTTTTTCTGCAGAATGAAATCTCTGCAAGCTATGGACAGAATATGCATGGGAAGGATCTGCAGCTATACTGCAAGAGCGGCTTTTTGGCAGAGGGTACTACCTATGCGATGAAGAGCATTTGGTCTTAAATCCCAGAGGTGAACAATGGAAATCAAAATTTTTCAAAAGGGGTTTAACTATTCTCAGGACGGCCCTGGAAATCGACTCGTTTATCACCTGCGCGGCTGTAACATGCGTTGCCCCTGGTGTGCCAACCCCGAGGGCCTTGCAGCATCCGGCACCGGAACAAAGGTGGATACACTGATTGATGAGGTGCTCCGCAGCCGAAGCATGTTTTTTGACGGCGGCGGTGTTACCTTTACCGGTGGAGAGCCTTCCGTGCAGTTTGAAGCTCTTGCCTTTATACTTAAGACACTTCACAGTCATGGGATTGACACTGCAGTTGAAACCAATGCCAGCCATATCCGTTTGCCGGAGCTGTTCGGGGATATCGATCATCTGATCATGGACTTTAAGCATCCATTTGCGGATAAACACAGGGAATTTACTGGGATTTGTCTGGAAACCGTTATAGAAAACATCCGGCAGGCATGCGAAAATCACAGAGACGTGCTCATCCATATTCCAATGGTGAACGGTTATAATGCTTCCCGGGAAGAGATGGCTGCGTTTGCCGAAACTTTGAGCACCTTCCCAAAGAAAAATATTCGCATTGAGCCACTTTGGTACCATGAATATGGAAAAGTAAAATGGGAACAGCTTCATCTGCCTTATACAGTAGAAAACGGGCATCTCACAGAGAAGCAAAAACAAGATTTCGTGAGCATTCTACGTGAATATGGCCTGACTGCCGTCAAAACCTGACCTGCATAAACAACGGATGCCAGGCTTCGATTGTTTCAGTTGAAACAGAAGGAGGATTATTATTTATGAAAGGATATTGCAAAGGACAAATTACTGAAATGGCCAGAGCACTTTTTAAAGAAGAGCGTGCTCTTAAGCGTCTGGACGGCTGGTTTTATGCGAGGGAGGCCGCAATGAGCATCGAAGAGCCTGCTCCACTTGAGAAAAAAGCGGCTCTTGAGCTGCGCCGGATGGTCACAGAGCTCCCTCTTGATCTTAGCCCAAACGCTGTATTTGCCGGAACTCAGCGCGATGCGTTTGCACGCACTTATGCACTGATCAATCCCACTTTCCAGGTGGAGACCTTCAGCGGTTACTGTGACCCAACCAGCGTTTTTAATGATATACAACCGGAAGGGAAGCTTACCCGTAACCGGATCGACTCTCTACGCCAAAAGACCAATGACAGCGCTTATGTTCGTGAACTGATGCAGGTTTATGAGGATTTTGGAAATTATACCAACGAGGTCGTGTTCTTTGTCGAACAGGTTACCGGCCATGTCATCCCAGATTTTCGAGGAGTGCTCAGGTATGGTGTCAAAGCGCTCATTGCCGATATTCAGGCTCGTCTTGCACAGACAAAAGATAAGGAGCGCCGGATGAATTTTCAGGCAATGGCAGATTCATTGGAGTGTGTATTACTGCTGGCTGGGCGCTATGCCGATCTGGCACGAGGACAGATGAAAAATGCCGACGAAATCCGAAGACCTCAGCTAGCGCTGATGATCGAGACGCTAGAGAGGGTGCCGGCTTATGGTGCGCGCAATCTGTATGAAGCCATTCAAAGCTATATGCTGCTCTGGCAGGTCATGTGTCTGGAGCAGGCGCCCAATCCTTTTGCTTTCTCCGTTGGAAATGCTGACCGTATCTTTGAGCCCTACCGCGCAATGACAGATATGTCCCGTGAGGAAGCCGCAGAGCTTCTGTGCTGCCTGCTTGTATTTTACAATGTAGGTGACCGCAGTTGGGCCATCTCCCAAAACCTGCTCATCAGCGGGCGCGACGTAAATGGAAATGATCTGACAAACCTCACCTCCTACGCGCTGCTCGATGCGTATTATGAAATGATGCTGCCCCAGCCAATCCTGTCGGTTAAGCTGCACCACAATACACCGGATACACTCTATCGCGAGCTGGGCCGCTTCTTTTTCACCCCCGGAATGCTGACACCGTCATTGTTCAACGATGAAACTGTATTTGATATTCTTGCATCCAGCTCAGTCGAGAGCGAAGATCTGGCCGATTATGCCGTTGCCGGCTGCCAGGAACCTCTTATCATGGGAAAAGACAACGGAAATACTACCAATAGCTGGTTGAATATGGGCAAGGTTCTTGAACTCGTACTCAATAACGGAAATTCTATGATCACAGGCGATCACTTGATGGATGTCGATGTTCCTCCCACCCCAAAGGAGCTGCTGGAAAACCTGCGACCGCTGTTCTATGCCGCTCTGGAAAATGCGGCTAAAGATATGGCCAAGGCAGCTAACGGTGCTACTGCTGCGCTCTCGAATCTGAGAGTTCCCTTCCTGAGCGCATTTATGGGTGGTGCTGAAACCGGCTATGATATGCGTGACACCAAAAATCAGGGCACAAGGTATAATGGAAGCGGATGTCTGATTCATGGCCTGTCTGTGATTGCAGATTCGTTTATTGCAGTAGATCATCTCTTAAAGGAACGCCCCCAGGACTGCGAACGTCTGCTGACAGCATTAAAAAATGATTTTAAAGGTGACCCGGAGTTGAGGGAGTACCTGCGCTCCTGTCCAAAGTTCGGAAATAATATTCCCGAGTGCGACCAGGAAGCGGCCGCAATCGCCACTCGCGTCAGTGATCTGGTACGTTCTCTGCGCAACAACTGGGGCAATCCCTTCCGTCCGGATTGGAGCTCTCCAAGCACACATCTGACTTACGGCTACTGGGTGGGTGCGCTGCCGGATGGACGCTGCAGCCGGGAAATGCTCAACTATGGTGTGGATCCTCTCTTTGGCGATGCCCAGCAGGGTCTGGGATTCAGAACCTTGTCGGCATTCCAGCTTCCTTATCATAAGTTTTCTGGGGGATATGCATCCCATTTTGGCATTGATCCGAAATATTTCACTGCACCATCCTTAGAGGAAAAGGGCATGCAGATAAAGCAGCGTGTGATCGAACCACTGTTTTTTAACCCAGCTAATGACAAACCTGCCCCGTTCTATCTATACATGAATATAACGACACCGGAAACCCTGCGCAAAGTTCTTGCTGACCCGAAGAAGTATGCCCCCGGTGGTATCTATATCATGCGTATCCACGGTACCTTTGTCAATTTCTTAGACCTCTCTCCTGCCATCCAGCAGGATATCATTAAGCGCCTGGATATGAATTCCACGCGTTTGTAGAATCTGCAGAAAGGAAATATATATGAGCATTTTAGACAATTTAACCCTGCGCTTTGTCGAGCAAAGCAAGGAAATCTTAGGAGACAATTTGACAGGGATCTATCTTCATGGCTCTGCTGTAATGGGATGCTTTAATGAGGAAAAAAGTGATATTGATTTAATCGTTGTAGTAAACACAGCCATTCCAGCTAAAACAAAGCGTCAGTATATGGATATGATCGTAGAATTAAATGCGTCTGCCCCGAAAAAGGGACTGGAATTAAGCGTTGTTACAAAAGATGTATGCAAGCCTTTCGTTTACCCCACTCCTTTTGAGCTGCATTTTTCCATTACACATTTACAATGGTACCAAACCGCTCCCTCCGACTATATTGACAGAATGAATGGTCTTGACAAAGATTTGGCAGCCCACTTTACTATCATCTGTCACAAAGGAAAAACACTCTATGGAAAAGAGATTAAAGATGTTTTTGAAGAGGTTCCCAGAGAGTTTTATTTTGACAGTATTTGGTATGATATCGAAAACGCCAAAGAAGACATCACCTCAAATCCTACTTACATAATCCTTAATCTGTGCAGAGTACTGGCATATAAAGAAGACGGGCTTATTTTGTCAAAACGGGATGGAGGTGACTGGGGAATCGGCAATGTCCCTGAGAAATATCATGGTTTAATTCTACATGCTTTGAAGGAATATTCAACGGATCAATTGATGGATTGGGACGAGGACTGTATGCCGGATTTTGCGGAATATATGACAGACAGGATCAGGAATTAGCTTCGAGCTAAAACAACGAATAATACGCTTCGTGAACTATCCTTATATTAAATGATAAACAACCAGATAGGGAGAATTCAATCTCCATATCTGGTTGCCTTATCTCCAGCTTCTACCCTCGGATTTCCGTCACCTCATATCCCGCTTCCACCACTGCAGCCTTTAAGGTCTCATCCTCCACCTGCCCGCTTAAGGTCAGCTCTGCACTCTTGTCCTCCAGGCTCATAACAACGCTCTCCACACCGTCAACTGCCTCCAGGGCTTTCTGCACCCTTCCGGTACAGTGACTGCACATCATTCCTTCAATCATCATTGTTTTCTTCATGCTCTTTTCCTCCTGTTTTTCCTTTATGATATTATTTTTTTCTATTTCCCCGCTTGCTTCCATGGATTGATTTTCCTTAAAATTTCGCAGACGCAGCGCATTTCCCACCACAAACAGGCTGCTCAGGCTCATGGCGGCGGCGCCGAACATGGGATTTAACCGAATGCCAAAGGCCGGATAAAGCACGCCTGCTGCCAGCGGAATCCCAATGGAATTGTAAAAGAAAGCCCAAAACAGATTTTCCTTAATATTCCTGATCACCGCGCGGCTTAAGCGGATTGCTGTGATTGCATCCGTAAGCCTGCTTTTCATCAGAATAATGTCCGCGCTGTCAATCGCCACATCTGTCCCGGCTCCAATGGCAATCCCAACGTCTGCCGCTGCCAGGGCAGGAGCGTCATTGATCCCATCCCCAATCATAGCAACCTTTCTGCCTTCCCTCTGGAGCCTTCTGATTTCCTTTTCCTTATCCTCCGGCAAAACCTCGGCAACCACCTGGTTGATGCCTAACTTCTTTTGCACAGCCTCTGCGGTGCGCTTATTGTCACCTGTCAGCATCACCACCTCAATATTCATGGCATGGAGCTGACGGATTGCCTGGATAGAGGTTTCTTTCACCGTATCTGCCACCGCTATGATTCCCGAAAGAGCTGTCCCGACTGCAAACAAAAGGGGGGTCTTTCCTTCCCCGGAAAGCCTTTCCATGGCAGATTTCTGTTCCTGCGTGAGAGAAATGCCGTTTTCTTCCATAAAGCTTTGATTTCCGGCAAAGCACTTTTTCCCCTCACAGCTTCCCATAACACCTTTCCCAAAAACTGCCTGAAACTCCTCTGCTCTGGGAATTGTAAGTTCTCTCGCCTCCGCCTCGCCAACGATAGCCTCCGCCAGAGGATGCTCGCTGGGCTTTTCAATGGCTGCGGCATAGGAAATAATCTGGGTATCACCTAAGTCTTTATCAAAACCAAGCACATCCGTCACCCTTGGCCTGCCTTCGGTAATCGTTCCGGTTTTGTCCAATACCACCGTATTCACATCCCTGGCGGATTGAAGGGCATCTCCTGACTTGATCAAAATACCGTTTCTGGCGCCCACACCCGTTCCCACCATGATCGCCACAGGCGTGGCCAGCCCCAGGGCACAGGGGCAGGAAATCACCAGCACAGCAATGGCGCTGGCCATAGCCGCCTCAAAGCCGCCCCCTACAAGAAGCCAGACCGCAAAGGTAATCAGCGCAATCCCCATTACCACAGGGACAAAAATTCCTGCAATTTTATCCGCCAGCCTTGCAATCGGCGCTTTGGAGGAGGATGCTTCCTCCACCAGGCGGATGATCTGGGACAAAGTGGTGTCCTCCCCAACTTTTACTGCCCGGCATACCAGACGTCCTGCCTTGTTCATGGTTGCTGACACTACTGAGTCTCCCGGCTTCTTTTCCACAGGGATGCTCTCCCCGGTAATCGCCGCTTCATTGATGCTGGAATTTCCCTCCACCACAACGCCATCCACAGGCACCAGGCTTCCCGGCTTTACAATAAACAGATCGTCCTTTGCAAGCTGCCAAGTGGGAATCTCCTTTTCCTCCCCGTTTTCCATGCGCAGGATTGCCGTTTTGGGTGAAAGGTCCATCAGCTTTTCGATGGCCTCACTGGTCTTGCCCTTAGAGCGGGTTTCCATGTATTTTCCTACTGTGATCAGCGCCAAAATCATTCCCGCAGATTCAAAATAAAGGTCAGATGCATATCTGGCCACCAGCGCCTCATCCCCATGGCCTAGTCCATACCCGATGCGATAAATGGCAAAGACACCATAAAGAAGTGCCGCCCCCGAGCCGATGGCGATCAAACTGTCCATATTGGGACTTAAATGAAACAGGGTTTTAAATCCGGTTTGATAGTATTTCCGGTTCACATAAATGATGGGCAGGGTCAATAAAAACTGAGTGAACGCAAACGTCAGCGCATTTTCGTTTCCGTGGAACAGCTTCATCAAAAATTCCGGCACCGGCAGATGCAGCCACATGAAAAACATGTGATGCATGGACACTGCCATAAGCACAAGCATAAAAGCAATGGAAATGGTAAGCCGGGTCTTCATTTCCCGGTTAGCCCCTTTTCCCTTGAGCGCTTCCCGTCCGGCCTGGTCACGGTTATCCGCATTTGTGTTTCCGTTTTTCCCGGTGCCCGACACTGTATTCTGCGCCCGGTTTCCTTCGGTGGTGGGACTTGCCCCGTACCCAGCCTTTTCCACTGCCTCTATGATCGTATCTTCTGTACATAAGGTATCATCATAAACAACCTGCATACTGTTCGTGAGCAGGTTAACCGTAACCTCATCCATGCCCGGCAGCTTTCTCACACTCTTCTCAACATGGGAAGAGCAGGCGGAACAGGTCATGCCTGTCACGGCAAATTTTTCTTTTTTCATAGTATCTATCCTTTCTACGACAAGTTGTCTCGCAGAGCGTAACAGCCGACATTATTTCAGCTTCTTCATAAGCTCAACCGCTTCCTCCAAAATCTGGTCATTCCCCTTGCGCACCTCTTCCGCCACACAAGTTTCCATGTGCTCCTGCAAGACAAGATAGCCAAAGCTCTGCAGTGCACTCTCCACCGCTGCTACCTGAGTAAGGATATCGCCGCAATAGCGGTTCTCTTCCAACATCCGGCTGATGCCGCCCAACTGACCAATCATGCGCTTCAAGCGGTTCTGAAGCTGCTTTTGCTGTCCTTCAGTTCTTGGCGTATGCTTAGTGCGGCAACAATTGCATTTGTTTTCTTCCTTTATAGTATCTCCTGGTTGTGACATATTCATTACCTCTTTCTTAAAATACCCCATTGGGGTATGTTCAGTAAAAACATAATATACCCCCGTGGGGTATTTGTCAACTATTTTACTATGAAAGCCCCGGACGGCGGCCATGTGGATGGGCGTGCTTGCACGTACAGACATATGGACATCGGACGGGCAAGCCGGTATGAGTATGTAGGGCGATAGCCCGAAGTACGAATATCGGCGGCGATTGCGGGAGCACGGAGTGCGGAGCAATCGGCTTTCATGCCGTGGTGGTGCGCCGCTTTAGCGGCATATTGCCTCTGCACGGGTCTGCGCATAAACAAAGCGGCATCAGCAATAAACGCCGATACCGCTTCTCTCATACTATTTTTATGGGAAATATCAATGAATCCGCTGTTTTCTGTTCTTTACGCAGATTTCACCTTTTTTATCTTATCATGGGCAAATGCCAAGTAAAACATCCGTATGCGCATCTTATGCTCCTCATACAAATCCATGCTCCGGTACAGATCCTTATAAAAATTAAACAGGATTCGCTTTGTGCGGATGGTTTCGTGAAAATTCGGCTGAGTCTCCACCAGGCTTCCCTTTGTCTTCACATAATAATAAAGAGGTTTAGTGATAACTCCCACCTTCCCTACATACTGGAGATACTCCAGATTAAACTGAAAATCTTCGCACCAGTCCAGCTCCGGGGAACAGGACAGTCCAAATTTCCTGATGATATCCGCCTTAAAGAATTTATTCCACAACACTCCATAATAAAAATTGGCAGGAGCTGCCATCATATACTCCGCAAATTTGCTCCTAGTAATGACCGGCCCCCCTTCAATATGTCCCTTTTCAAGAATCCGCCTGCCGCATACCCTATAATAGTCGGAGATCACCATCTCACAGCCAAAGGTTTGAACCATACGGACAAACTCCTCCGTAGCCGTCTTCACCAGCCAGTCATCCCCGTCCACAAACTGGAAATACTCTCCATTAGCAGCGCTTATTCCCAGGTTTCTGCTCTCAGAAACACCGCTGTTTTCCTTCTTCAGGTAATGAAATCTTGGATCTGAAGCGGCGTATTTTTTGATAATTCTTTCCGTGTGGTCTGTGCTTCCATCATTTACAACAATAATTTCAAGATTCTTATAGCTCTGGTTCTGGATGCTGCGCAGGCATCGCTCAATCGACCTTTCGCCGTTGTAAACCGGAACAATAATGCTCACCAGAGGCTGGTTCATTTTATGGTCATACTCCTTTCACAGGGTATAAATCTTCCCTATTATATGAAAATTTACCCTCCCATAGTCCAAAAGTCAATGGTAATACTCTAAAAAAAACATAAAATTTTGTAAAATTCGCTACTTAAATATTTCCTTAATTCTGACTTTGTCAGCCACATATCCCGGCTCTAAAGCCTTTTTTATCAGTTGAAATTCCTCAGGAAAAATACAGTTTTTCAGGCTCCCATCCCTGATACCTTCGAGAACCCTTTCATAGTCCATGAAAACCGCTTCCTCCACTTCGCTTTCCTGAAGAGTTAAGAAACCTTCCTCTACCGGTTTTTCATAGAGATAAACCGCGCTGATCTCCCAGTTCCTGTAAGGCTGTCCCCAAAAGGAAGAAGAGAGATAGCTCTCATGAAAACCGATAAACCGCAAATCCTCCCTGAGAGCCTTAATTCCAAGCTCTTCCTCAAGTTCACGCAGAGCAGCGTTCTCAAACTCATCTCCCGCCTGCACATGGCCTGCGGAGGAGATATCATAACAGCCCGGATAGGAATCCTTGTCCTTGCTGCGCTTTTGCAAAAGCACATCTATGCCGCCATCTTCCCTTTTTCTGACCACCCACATATGAACCGTCCGGTGCAGATCTCCGTCCCGGTGGACCATGCTTCTCTCCTTCACATGACCCGAAGGCATCCCATCCTCTCCGCACAGGTCAAAAAGCTCCAGCTCCCGCCCGTTCAGCGCTGCCCCCTGCCAGGTCCCATCCCTGCCATAGCAAAGCTTTAGGGAAAAGAAAGGGACTTCTCTCCAAAGCAGGTCAAAGAACAGCAGATCCCCGTCCCAAAGATTCAGACTCCCTATCTTTTTCTTCTCCACCCACTCCAGCTTTCCCTCATCGCATTCCTTTAAGGTTCCCTCAAAGCCATCCGCCGTAAAAAGGCACATATACTCCGTAGGGCAGCCTTCAGAACAAAAGGTCACGATTCCCCGGAAGCGGTAAGAGGTAAGTACAAGGCCAGTCTCCTCTTTTGTCTCGCGCAAAAGGCATTCCTCCGGGCTTTCCCCTTCCTCAAAATGCCCTCCTATGCCAATCCACTTATCCTTATTGATATCATTTTTCTTCGATACCCTGTGCAGCATTAGATATTGGTCGTCCTTTTCAATGTAACACAGGGTGGTAAGTCTACTTTTCATATTTTTATCCATTTAACATAAGGATGGCTGGCAGAGCCTGACATCCGTTGTTTACTGTAGAGTGAACGACAAATTATTTTGTCGTTCACTGTAACATTTCTCCCACAATCTGGTTGACCAAAGAGCCGTCGGCCTTTCCCTTTACCCTGGGCATCAGTTCCTTCATAATTTTACCCTTATCCTTAGCGGTGGGTTCTGTAATGCCAAGCCCTGAGAGAACCTCCCTTACCTGCTCACGAATGGCTTCCTCACTCATCTCTTCCGGCGCAAACTCCTGATAAACCGCCAGTCTGATCTGGCAGGCCTGCCTGATATCCTCCCTGTCTTCTGGCGCTGACTCCATGGTTTCTTTGGTCTGCCTGATCTCCTTTTTGACTACCTCATACTCCTCCGCCTCTGTCAAATCTTCCCTTTTGTCGATGGCTTTGTTTTTCAGCGCCGAGAGCAGCATGGAAAGGGCGTCCTTTCTGTCCTTATCCCTCTGCTTCATTGCCTCCATCATCTGAGAACGCACGTTGTCAATCATACTCATTTTCGATTACCTTCCTTTCTCTCTTTCTGACAGTCCAAAGCTCTGTCTTCTTTTCCCTGTTTATCATTTTATGTGGGTGAAATGCATTTCTTTGCATTCTCCCATCAAAACCTGAAATTTACAAGCGCCGCCCCACAGGCAGCTTCCTCCTCGTAGGGAGCTTCTTCCAGCTCTGCCCCAAACAATTCGGAAACTATTTTCTGTAAGGTGGGATTTTTCCGCATCCCATTGCCTGAAGCCGTCAAATGCTCCGCACGAATTCCCGTTTCCTCACGGATAAGCCGGTAAAAATCATACAGCTCCCGTGCCATTCCTTCCAGTACGCCGTACACCAGCCCCTCCGGTGTAAAATTGTCCTCCCCGATATCCGTGATACTTCCCCGCAGCTTCGGGTCTGTGCGGGTTCCGCTGAAGGTGGTTGTCACCTTCATGCCGCCCTTTCTTTGCTGCCAGCCCTTTTCTGCAAGCCTTCCCATGATTTCGTATTGGGACACATCCTTTGCCCCCGCCTGCCTCGCATAGCTTCGCAAAAAACGTTCCAGAACAGCATACGCCCTGCCGCCGCACAGAGAAGACCCTGTCAGCAGATATTTTCCCTCTGTCAAAGGGCGGGCTTCTATTCCTGGCGCTTCAAAATACTTTTCTGATAAAAGGGAAATCTGGCCACCCGTCCCCATATTCAAAAGCAGCGTGTTTTCCTTCATTCCCACAGTTCCCAAAAAGCTGGCCTGACTGTCCCCTATGGCCACGCTTACCGAAATTCCCTTATAGTCACCAAGGCAGGAAAAGCCCTTCGCCAGCTCCGGAAGCAAAGAGACATCCATCCCCAGCTTCCCCAGTACTTCCTCCTGGAAAACTCCTTCCCTGCTGTCAAAAAATCCCAAGCTTGCCCCGTTGCTGATATGCATCAGCGGCCGCTTTCTTCCGGTAAGGCACATTCCCAGATAATCGGCAATCGTACAAATCCCTGCGCTCCCCTCAGGTACCAATCCCTTTTGACAGTGATACAAATGCGTAACCAGCCCATAGCCGGAAAAAACCTGATACCCGGTTTCTTCCCGCACCCATTCTACCAACGTTTTATCGCCGTCCCTGCCAAAACCCGGCAGGTTTCCTCTCCCATCCTGCCAGGTAAAAAGAGGGCTGATGCTTTGCCCCTCCCTATTCACATATACAATCCCATGCATCTGTCCTGTCAGCCCAATAGAGGCTACATCAGGATAGCGTAAAAGCAATTCCTCCAGCAAAACCTTCGCCTGAGAGACTATTTCTCCGGGAGCCTGCAGCCGCTCCCATTCATGGGACGTCTCTAAAAATCCTCCTCCAGGAATTGTCCTCGTCTCAAGAACCCGCCCCTTTTTCCATTCGGCAGAAGCTCCTTTTTCAAATACGACCGCACTGATGGTGGTGGTTCCCAAATCAATTCCAATTGTAGTCATTTCTGTTCCTCATCGCAATCCTTCTATAAAGCGAACTCCTATTCCGTAACTATGAAGCCGAAGGCTGAATAGTTACCCTATTCTCACGAAATGCCCAGCCTGTGCGCATTCCTGACCCATAAGCAATTGCTTATCTCTAGCTGCTGTATTTAATGATCAGCATCTCCACTCCCATGGTCTCGTTCATTCTTCCGGTTTTTACCGCTTCCTCCGTCTCCACACAGACCTTTAGTGCATCCCTGATCTCTTCCGTCTTAAAGCGGGAAGCCTGGGTCACATACTTTCCCGCCACGAAGCCCGGAAGACCTACCTTCTCGCCAATGATTTTATTGGAATACCCCTTGCCCCGAAGCTCCTTAACCTGAAAAAGTAAATTAAACTGTCTTGCAATCAGAAACATGATTCGCATGGGTGGCTCCTTCTGGGCAAGCAACTCATAATACAACTCCAGCGCTTTCTTTTGCTGTTTATCCGCAATAGCGCCTACCATATCAAAAATGTGATTGCCAAGCCGCCTGGTGCAGACCGCATCAATATCCGCAGCGGTAATTGCATCCTTGTCAAGACAATAGCAAAAAAGCTTTTCGATTTCCCGGCGAATATTTTCCATATCCGTTCCCGTCTTGTCCAGAAAAAATTCCAGCGTCTGCTCGGAAATCTTTTTATTTTCCTTTTTAACCATTCCCAGAATCCAGCGCTTCAGAGTGGTTTCATCCTGAACGGCAAACTCCACTGCACATCCCTTTGACTGGACAGTTTTGTACAGGCGGCTTCTCTTATCCATCTCCGTCTCCACAAACACAAAATAAGCCGCAGGCGCGGGCTCCTTTAAATAATCGGCAAGAGCATCCCCTCCGCTTTTGAAAAAGCCGCTGTTTTCTATCATAATCAGCCGCTTCTGGGCAAAAAAGGGCAGCGTTTCCGCCTGGTCAATGACCTCCCCAATAGAAATATTTTTTCCCTCATAATAATGATAATTCATGGTATCATCACCGATCAGGGCGTCCTTTAACCTGTCCCGGTACTGTCTGCGCAGATAAGCCTCCTCGCCATATAGAAGGTAGATATGATTAAAATTACCTGTTTTGATATCCTGGATTAAGCGCTGCATGGTTCCCCTTTTCCCTCTTTGCTCTTTGAGGTCATAGATTGCTCCTTTTCACCCGCTTCCTATACTATAGCACAGTAAAAGCAATTTACAAAGTAAAGAAATAAGAAAATAAAGTAACTGTTAGGCAAATAACGAGGAAAATCAATTTGCAGGACAATAGCAAAAAATTTAATTCCATATAAGACTGGCAAATAATGGCCTGATATGATATGCTATTTCAAATAGCTAAATCACACAAAAAGGAGAGAATCTATGAAAAGAAATGTAAAAATAGTGGCAATCGTAACAGCCATTATTCTGGCTTTGCCAGTTTTCGAAAGTCAAAAAGGTATCAATATTGTAAATGCGGAGGCTCCATCCCAAACACCTTATGAATCACCAACCAGCTCCCCAACGTCGTCAAGTTCATCATCACCAGAAGCGTCTACATCTCCTTCTGAGACGCCTTCTGCTACACCTTCCACATCACCGGAAGCATCTGCATCTCCTTCTGAGACGCCTTCCGCAGTGCCTTCTACATCGCCGGAAGCGTCTGCATCTCCTTCTGAGACGCCTTCCGCAATACCTTCCACATCACCGGAAGCATCCGCATCTCCTTCTGAGACGCCTTCCACAGCGCCTTCGATATCACCGGAACCATCTGCGCTGCCTTCAGAAACGCCTTCTGCCTCACCTTCAGTGTCACCAGAACCGTCTCCGACTGATTCTATCCCACAGCAGATAGCAGGACAGGAAACCTCCGGTTCCACCTCAACTCATGAACATAGTTTTGAGTATATAACCATCCAGGAGGCCTCCGAAACGCAGGATGCAATTATTCAACTTCAATGTTCCTGTGGAGAAACCAACGGAACGTTTGTCGAAGCCGGAAGCGCTGTGCACCTTTTTATCAGAAACATCATTAAAAGCATTAATAATGCCCCCCAGAATGGAACTGTCACCGTTAACACTGAAATATGGACCTGCTACAATAAAGAAGTAATGGATGCCCTCTCACAAAGGCCTGATGTGACACTTGTAACAAACTATCGTTATAATCATATAGATTATACCGTCACTATACCTGCCGGCTACGAAGTAGATACTCTGTTAGATGAAAACGGATACTGTGGACTGCGCCATTTGGACCAGGTAATAAACGGAAGCGAAATTACTTCAAATTAATTATACTGACTTCCTTTTTGCCCTGTACCCAGGCAATTTTTGCATTGCCATTTATATGCATTTTTATTAAAATAAAGACATACTTTTTCAAGATGCAAAAATTTAGCAGGCATTTTCTCAAATTGCCTGGGGAGGGAGCTGCAAAAATGTATCAGTTTGATCGAAATGAATACGAGAAGAGAATGAAATGGTATGTACATGACCGTTTCGGCATGTTCATTCACTTTGGGCTGTATTCCTTAATTGGCAGGGGCTGCCTAGTCCAGGAGACCGAACGGTTTCAGGATGAGGAGTATATTCCCTATGCCAAGGAATTCAATCCTGTGCCCAATTGCCCCAGAGAATGGGTGCGCTTAGCCAAAAAAGCAGGGATGAACTATGTTGTTTTAACGGCAAAACATCATGAGGGGTTTTGCCTTTTTGACAGTCAATACACTGATTACAAAATTACCAACACTCCCTATGGCAAGGACCTGATTCATGAATATGTGGACGCCTGCCGAGATGAAGGACTGAAAATCGGTTTCTATTTTTCTCTCCTGGACTGGCACCACGACGATTATCCTCATTATGGAAATAGCAGACACCCTCAAGGCCCTGATCCCGCTTTTCCCAATGATCAACGGGATTTTGACAGATACCTGACTTACATGCACAACCAGGTGCGGGAGCTCTGCACAAACTATGGCAAAATCGACATTATGTGGTTTGATTTTTCCTACGATAACATGACAGGGGAAACCTGGAAAGCCACCGAGCTGGTGCAAATGGTTCGAAAGCTCCAGCCCGATATCATTATCGACAACCGCCTGGAGGTGTCAGGCTCAGGACTTGGCTCTCTGGCAACGGGAAACCCAACTCCCTATCATGGAGACTTCGTCAGCCCGGAGCAAATGATTCCGCCCAATGGGATTCAGGACGTCAACGGAAACGATATGATATGGGAATCCTGCGTGACCATCAATAATCATTGGAGCTACGCCCGTGAGGACCGTTTTTTCAAACCTACCTCCATGCTCATTAAAAAGCTGGTGGAGATCGTCTCCAAAGGCGGAAACCTGCTGCTGGACGTTGGCCCTGACGGCAACGGAAAAGTCCCTGAGGAATCTGTAAAGGCACTCGAAGAAATCGGGAAATGGATGGAAAAAAACAAAGAAAGCATTATCGGATGCGGCAAAGCAGGTCTACCTAAGCCGGATTGGGGCCGAATCACCCGAAACAAAAACACCTTATATTTGCATGTTTACGAAAACACCATTGGGCCTTTACCGCTGCAGGGCATTGCTAAAGAAGAAATTAAAAGCATCCGGGAGCTGGCAAGCGGAACCGAAATTCGGCTTTCTGACAGTTGGGTAAAAAATGATTACGATAACGAATTTTCCTTCATTGAGTTGGGGGAAAACCCCATTCTTCCCGATCCTATTGACACCGTTTTGAAGGTGTCCTTGAAATAACTGAAAAAATCCCCACAGAATACTTTTCGTTGTGAAAGCATCCTGTGGGGATAAGCACTACTCTTCTAATCTGCTTCCTATCAGCACTTTTTTCCCGCTGAAAGCAAAACCATACTTCCGGATATGTTCTTCCGAAATTCCCTTGGCCACAAGATTTGCCTGATAATCCTTCTCATCAATCTGCCTTAGCTCTTTCTGCACCGTATCGAACAATTCTTTTTCATCCTCTTCCTGGACTTTGAATTCTAAAATCATTGCATCCTCTTCTGATTTTCTTGGTTCTAACATGATATCATATCTTCCAAAACCACTTTCCCGGTTAGATGAAATCACATATCGATCTGCCAATTCCACCATCGGTCCCAGCACAAAACCATGATAAAAACATTCCGGCCTTTTTTCTGAGAGCTTCTTTCCTGTATCAAAACTACTGAACATTTCTGCTGTGATCCTGTTCATATAAAAATTCATTGCCTTTAAATCATCCAGTAACAGAGCACGAATAAAATCGCTATAATCATCATTTCCTGAAAACCAATCTTGTACCATGTTTTCAAACATAATATGAACTTCTTTGTTCGTCAGAGCAAGCTCATATTGTGTACGCCCTGTTCTCTCCACAAATATCTTGTTGACAACCTTTAGATATCCACTGGCAAGCAAAAGGCTCCAAACAGCATTCCTTTTCATAGATATTTGATTATATACAACCTGTTCATCAATTTCCATAAAAAGATTTTTTCCGTTTAGCAAATCTTCAAAAGCCTTTTTAATATTAGGTTTTCCTTCCCTGATCAACTTTTCTACCAACCTGTTACTGCTTGAATTCGCCCAATATGCCCCCACCGCTTTTTTGTCAAGAAAATGAATGATAGACCACGGATTATAGATATCCTTCCTTTTTCCAAACGCAAACCCATCATACCAGTCTTTTATCTGCTGCTTCTCATCTGACAACCCATATTCATCCACTGCCGCAAATACCTCTTCTTCCGTGAAGCCAAAGCAGCTAGCATATTTCTCAGAGGTAGTCGTGACTACCTCAAGATTGTTCAGGTCAGAAAAAATGGATTCCTTACTCACCCGCGTAATACCAGTCATGATTGCGCGTTCCAAATAAGGGTTAGTCTTAAACGTGGAGTTAAACAGGCTCCTTGTAAAAGCTGCCAGTTCCTCCCAGTACCCATTCACATACGCCTCCTGCATAGGAGTATCGTATTCGTCCAAAAGGATAATCACCCTTTTCCCATAATAACGGCATAAGTAATCAGACAACATTTTTAAAGACAAGGTAGCCATATAGGTTTCCATATCTGTTGATATTCCCTGGAAATCCCTTTTTTCATGCTCATTGAGCACCTCTCCCTCTAGAAGGAAATCATATTTGTTATATATCATTTGAATGGTTTTACATATTTTTTGACGTGCTTCTTGAAACGAAATTTCTTTGATATCTGCAAAACTCAAGAAGATAACAGGATATGTTCCCTGCAACTTTCTGTATTTGTAATCCCCATTTGGGGATTTATCTTCCCATATTTTTAATCCCTCAAACAAGTCCCCTCTGTCTTGATAATTTACAGAAAAAAACTTCTCTATCATGCTCATATTTAAGGTCTTGCCAAATCTGCGCGGACGGGTAATCAGCGTTACCTCATCTGATGCTTCCCACCATTCCCGTATGAATTCGGTTTTGTCTATATAGAAGTTATGGTTTACCCTGATTTTTTCAAAATCCTGATTTCCAATGCTGATCGTCCTTGCCATAAGTTCGTTCCCCTTTTATATGCTCAGGCTAAATACTTTTTCTGCTTAGATACAGTATAGCTATTTCTCTGTTTAAAAGCAAGGTGAGGCCAGCAATTTTTTCGTTATTAATCAATCAAACTTGTTATTTTAAAACTTTTAGGTTATACTCGTCAGTATAAGGAGATTGATTGCCATGATAAAGCACGACCAAAAATTACATCCCAGGGATATCTACCTTGACAAACTGATTGCATTCCAGGACACGGAACCCGTGAAAGTGGTGACGGGGATTAGGCGATGTGGAAAATCAAGCCTGTTAAAACTAATGCAGAAGCATCTAATGAATACAGGCGTAGACCAAAGCCAGATTCAATCCATGAATTTTGAATCTATGGAATACCGTGATATGGATGTCAAAACCTTCTATCATTATGTAAAAGAGAAGGTTCTTCCAGATAAAAAAATGTACCTTTTCTTCGATGAATTACAGAGGCTTGAAGGCTGGGAGGATGCCATAAATTCATTCCGTGTGGATTTTGACTGCGATATTTATATCACAGGATCCAATGCATACCTTCTTTCCTCAGAGTATTCCACATATTTATCCGGAAGATATGTGGAGATAAAAATGTTTCCACTTTCTTTCAAGGAGTTTGTAGAATTCCATGGGTATAAGATCAGAGAATACAGATCCCCTGAAGGAAGCTTGAAAAAGCGCGCGTATGATGAAACCGGCGAGGTGATAGGTTGGAATGATTTGTTTGAGGCATATCTACATTACGGGGGAATGCCTGGCATCGCGGATGTAGGGCTTAATCAGGACATGGCTCTGACATTGCTTGATGGTGTGTATTCTACCGTAGTAATCCGAGATATTCTTGAAAGAGAAAAACGAAGAGGCCAAAGACAGCTCACAGATCCAGCCCTTTTAAGGAAGATCATTCTTTTCCTGGCTGACAATATTGGAAACAGCACATCCCTAAACTCTATCAGCAACACCCTTGTATCAGAAAATATGCTTGAGAACCGCTCAAGGCAAGGAAAGCCGGCCACTCAAACGGTTTCGGCATATGTAAGCGCTTTATTGGAATCCTACATGTTCTATGAGACGAAACGGTTTGATATAAAAGGAAAAGCAGAACTTAAAACCCTTGGGAAATACTACATTGTAGATATCGGTCTTAGGAATTATCTGCTTGGCTACCGGGATGTCGATACTGGGCATATAATCGAGAATATTGTGTATTTTGAACTTCTTCGTAGGGGTTTTGATGTTGCTGTCGGGAAAGTTGGTGATAAAGAGATTGATTTTATCGCAACCAGGGACACGGAAAAAATCTATTATCAAGTAACAGAGGACATGTCTGCTGACTCTACAAGAGCAAGAGAGCTTGCTCCGCTCATGGCTGTTCGGGATAACTATGAAAAAGTGATCTTAACAATGAATACCAGCTTGGCAGCATCTATTGATGGAATCAAAGTGGTAAAGCTGATTGATTTTCTGGTTGGGGAGTAGGGGGAGGGAGTTTCTGGATGTCAATGAACCCTTTCCGTTTATTGGCCTTAGGAATTGACGTGTCTGTTGGTCCTTAAGAGAAAGAGAGCTTGCTCCGCTCATGACTGACCGTAATGTGCAGACCGATAACCACAGAGGTTATTTCTACAAATACCTTTCACAAAATTCCCGTGCTGTGATGATCTCTATTCCTTTATACTCTCCAAGCACAAGAAGGTCTTTATCACCGCTGACGATAAAAAGAGCTTTGGCTTCTTTTGCGCAATCAATGAACATATCATCACCCCCATCGCGGCTTACTTTTATATGCGTCTGCGGCTCAACCATTTCCAGGGCTAAAATCAGCAGATTCAGGACTTTCCTATCCAACTTGCCCTGTCCTTTTGCGATCACCTCGTCAATGGTCTCCCGATATTCCTGAACGATATCGACAGAAGCGCACGCCTTTACTTCTGACTTCACAACGGCCTCGATTACTCTTCTTGGATAACCTCCGAAGAATGTCCCTGAGATTACCACATTTGTATCTATCACTATCCTCAATGTTTTGTCCTCCCGACGGCCTATCTATCTTCCAGGCACCATCTTATTCTCGGTTGTTTTTGTGGAAAATCGATCGCATGATTATTCTATTTAGTTTTCTTTCTCGCCCTGACTGACTTGATAGCAGCATCTACATCTACTTCTGTCAACCCGGACGATGTGGCCCAATCCTGGGCTTCGTCCAATGCGGCTTGAAACTCCTCGAAAGATGGGAGCCTGAGAACCTTGAACATGATATAATCGCCGGAAGAATAAGCGACTAACTTATCGCCAGTCTGGATAGACATTTTCTTCCGCATTTCAATCGGAATCGCTACCTGACCTTTGGAAGAAACAGTGACAACTTGAGCATCCATATATAAACGCCTCCTTCTGCTCTTGTTGCAAACCTGGGATTTTGCTACTTTTGCACCACACTGACGCACTACCGCGCCACAGGAACTCGCGTATGCCACGACCTGCTGTGGTCTACAACAATGGCTTGCAATGTTTTTCTGCAGCTTATTTTGCTGCGGTTTTTAGTAAGAATATCTTACTCACATTATAATCAAGACTCGCAGAAATATCAATCGAGGAAAGAAAATTTCTTGGAAAATTTACAATTCAAAATTTTGAATCTATGGAATACCGTGATATGGATACCAAAACCTTCTATCATTATGTAAATCCTCAGAGTATTCCACATATTTATCCGGAAGATATGTGGAGATAAAAATGTTTTTTGAATTGTATTACATTAGCTTGTCATCTTCATACAATAGAGTTATAATCTCAAGTTTGACACCAAAAGTAACGGGAAGCCAGTAAAATCAAGGCTTCCCGTGTTTTGTCTGCATGTGGTATATTCATCAGATTTGATAAAAGAAAAAATTTTTTTAATATTTTAGAATCCGGCGTACTTGTTCCCTTGTGCGGTATCTGTTGTTCAATTCCATCTGGAATACTTTCCCGCATTCCTCAAGGATCTCATCATAATAAACAAACTGGTACAGGGTATTATCAATCTGTGTGCAGTTATATTTTCTTAAAGATTCGATCATTTTCCCAACCGGATATTTACTTCCCAGTTTTGCCTGTAAAAGCCGGATCAGCACAAGCGCGGTAAAACAGGTGGCGAAATGACCTTCTATATGGCCGTTTGTCCAGACAAACACTGGCCTTGATTCAAACTCCGTCTTGGATATCTTAAAGGTTTCTTCTATGCGGGCAAGCCCCCGGTAGGTTTCTCTTATTTCCTGGTCGCTCATTTTCAGCTCGCTTGTGACAATAGAATAGTACCCGTCGTATTTTTCCTCTTCGGCTATCTTTGCCTCGTCAAGCACAAGCTCCCTGCCCTCAACAATTTCGCCTGTGGATTTGTCAAAGGCAATGTTCTGTATATAAGCCCCGGATCCGGCAGCCGTCACTTTGTCGTATTTTTTCGGGTGGGCGATCAGATCCTTCGCCCTTGCCACCATGATGTCGCGGTCATATTTCTGCTTTTTTGCATATTTCTCGGAATAATAGGCCATCTGCTTCTGGTCGATGGAAACGCTTTTTTTCTTCTTTTTCTTCTGTCCCGGAACCGTCACGTTTACCTGGATCTTTTTGGGATGGATCCGGGATTTATGGGTGAAGACGGCTTCGCTGCCATCATCCGCTTTTATTTTTTCTGTCCTATAGCCGCCGCCTAAAACCCATGCCTTAAATTCAGCGTCTGCGCCGCGGACAGACTGCCCGTATACGTATCCGTCCCGTGGGTTATAGTCCGCTTTGTTATCACCGTTGAGGAAATAGATGTTGTCGGAGGTGTTCAGCCCCCGGTCAGCCACAAAAATGGTGCGTCCGCCGCCGAATTCGTTTTTAATTCGGTTTATGATGGGGCGCATATGGACTTTTTCCGACTCGTTTCCAGGAAACAGGTCGAAAGCGAGCGGAATCCCGTTTTTATCCATAAGCAGCCCCATTTCAACAATGGGGTCGGGGCGGTGGTTTTTCTCCGGGCCGCGCTTTCTGTATTTTATTTCTGCCGGTTTTCCCTTTTTGTCAACAGGCATGCCGTCGTCATTGAAAGCGTCCATATCGGACCTGCCTATGTCAAAGTAGTAGTTTGTGCAGTCAAAATAGGATACGGACATATCCCTTTCACAGATGGATGAAGAATGTTCATAGATCCATTTCTGGAGCTGCGCATCATATTCGTCAAAGACATCCAGCGCCCGGTACATGTCTTTCAGGGAAAAACCGTCCATTTTTTCAAAATAGACCTCTTTACTGTCAAAGGTTTCCTTCTTGGAGCCCGGGTAAAGGATGCGTGAGAACACCATGAGGCGGAAGGCTGCTTCGAGGCCATATTTAATGGAAGTCTTTTTCTGTATGTTTTTCCAGAACTTATCCAGTTCAAGCTGTTTATAAAGATACTTTAGCACGGCGCAGCCGACATTTTTAAGGTTATCCTCGTCCGTGCCCATGGAGGCTGCAAGGTCAATGGCGACGGAAGTCTTACGGGTAGATTTCTTTTCGGCAGTGCGTTCTTCAGCGATTTTCTTAAAATGGGAGACAGGATCAGCAAACTGCTTTGAAAGTTCGTCCAGACGGCCGAGGCTTTCAATACAGCGCTGGTTGGGTTTTCCATTTTTGTAGTAGGACTCATATAGATAAAGGCGCGAAACTCCTTTTTTCGTAATAACTTTCAGATACATGATGCATCCCCTCCTTCCTATAAGTATATCATAAAAGCGGAAATAACACAAGACAACACATATAAAAAAATACAAATATTGACAAAAAAATACTAGTAACCATGCGGGTTACCAGTTATATTGGGGATATTAAAGTGTCAAACTCAGGCGGAAAAAGCCTTTATTTTCAAGGGGTCCACGCGTTTGCCGTCATTTATTCAATTCCTTTTCCAAGTTGAAATGTGACGAGAAAATCATCGAAAAAAGGAGGTTGTTTCATTAACGACAAAATTTAATAGTGCCAGCGGTCCGGTACATTGCCGGATCGCTGATTGCCGTGGGCGTTTCACTTTTACAAGTGTGCGCCCTTTTTTAAAAGAAAGGAGAGGTTGGCGGTATTTCTGGATGGAACGGAGATTGAATATAAAAATGAAGAGGAATAAGAAAGAATGGGGCAGCAATTATGTTGCCTCTATTGTGACGTATTGTATGTTGACGTATTGTATTCAAAGAGATATAATAAACTGGGTGAATCATATGAATATAGTAAAAGTGTTTGCAAGTAATTTGAAATATTATCGAAATAAAATGGGAGTATCTCAAGAGCAGTTTGCTGATAAGGCAGGTTTGCACAGAACATATATTAGCGCAATTGAATGCGGTAAGAGAAGTATATCATTAGATAACATACAAAAAATTGCAGAGGCATTAGAAATTGAAGCATATCTTCTTTTTATTGATAATGGTGATAAAAAAGATGAAAAAAAGGCGGGTGGAAAGTAATGAACTGTGTTGCAGTCGATTTATTTTGCGGTATAGGTGGACTAACATATGGAATAAAAAAGGCTGGAATAACAGTTGCAGCAGGGATTGATATTGATTCCACATGCCAGTATGCATATGAGGAAAATAATGATTCGGTTTTTATAAACAAGGGAGTAGAAGATATAAAAAAGGAAGAAATTGAATCATATTATCCTGAAGGATGTATTAAAGTTTTGATGGGATGTGCGCCATGTCAGCCGTTTTCAACATATTCTTTGCGATATACCAAAGAAGGTCCAAAAGATGAAAAGTGGAAGTTATTGTATTATTTTAGAGATTTGGTTAAAGAGATTAAGCCGGATATAATATCAATGGAAAATGTACCACAATTAGTAAAAAAGGAAGTTTTTGAAGATTTCGTAAAAGGACTTGAAATTCAAGGATACCATGTTAGTTGGCAAATTGTTAATTGTGCAGATTATGGTGTACCACAAAGTAGAAGCAGATTGGTACTGTTGGCATCTAAATTTGGAGATATTTCATTAATCCCTCCATTGTATACTGAAGAAAACTATATTACGGTAAAAGATGCAATTGGAAGCTTACCACAAATAAAAGATGGAGAATCCTATAAGACAGATGCTTTGCATAGGGCAAGTAAATTGTCTAAGATTAATAAAAAACGAATTAAAAAATCAGTTCCGGGGGGGACTTGGAAAGATTGGGATGAGGAACTCCGATTGTCTTGCCATAAAAAGAGTACAGGTCAAGGTTATCGTGCAGTGTATGGTAGGATGGAATGGGGAAAACCCTCACCAACGATTACTACTCAGTTTTATGGATATGGAAATGGAAGATTTGGACATCCAGAGCAAGATAGGGCATTATCTATGCGAGAAGGTGCAATCTTACAGTCTTTTCCACCCGATTATAAGTTTATTGATGTTAATCATCCACAGACTAATAGACAAATCGGTGTTCACATTGGAAATGCGGTTCCAGTAAAATTGGGTGAGGCCATAGGCAGGAGCATATTAGATCATTTGGAGAATTATAAAGAGGTGAAGAATATTGAAGAACGATAAAATTACATCTGAAATGAAGGATTTAGCTGAAGGGCAGATCAGAGAATTACAGAAAGAAATTAGTTTTGATACAAAGGATTATCCGATTGAGGTATTGGTTGATAAATTTCGTGCAGATGATTTTTATATTCCTGAATATCAGAGAAAATTTGTATGGGATAATGCTAAAAAAGTAAGATTTATAGAATCTGTATTGCTAGGGTTACCTATACCGTTTATGTTTTTTTCTGACAATGAAGATGGTAGATGTGAAATAATTGATGGTGCCCAAAGGACTCAGACGTTGGAAGAGTTTTTGTATAATGATTTGATGTTGAATGGATTAGAAAAACTGACTTCATTGAACGGATTTAAGTTTACGGATTTACCGGAAATATTCCAAAGAAAATTTAAAGGACGTACTTTAAGAATAATTGTTTTAGCTGATACTACCACTATTGAAACCAGACAAGATATTTTTAATAGAATTAATACGGGTGGTACTCATGCTATTCCGAGTGAAATTAGACGAGGTTCTTATGCAGGAGCATTTATGAAATTTGTTGAGAAATGTGCTAAGGACGAACAGTTTAATAAATTATGTCCGATTAGTGATACAATGAAAAATAGATATGAAGATTCAGAATTGATAGTTAGATTTTTTGCATATTTGAATAACTATAAGAATTTTCAGCATGTTGTAGATGATTTCTTAAATGATTTCGTACAGGGAAAAGAAAAAGAATTTGACAAAGACGCATATGAAAAAGAATTTAGAAACATGCTTAATTTTGTTGAAAAATATTTCCCCTATGGTTTTGCTAAAACAAAGAATGCAAAATCAACACCCAGAGTACGTTTCGAGGCTATTTCAGTAGGTGTAGCATTAGCACTGAGAGAAAATCTAGATTTAGTACCCGATTCAATGGAATGGTTGGGTTCGGAAGAATTTAAGAAACACACAACAACACATGCAAGCAATTCTCCTAGAAGAGTTAGTGGAAGAATTGAATATGTGAGAGATGTACTTTTAAAGGGTGATTGTAATGAGAATGACGCTTGAAATATATCAAGAAAGAATTGACGAAATAGAACTATACTTTAATGCTTTAAAAGAGTTGTATCAGACACAATCTAGAGAATCAGAGCATTCATTTTATAATGATGACTTTTTGAAGATATTAAAGGCGAATGCTTTGATAATGATATACAACTTGGTTGAGTCTTCAATAATGGGTGGCATATTAGAAATATATGATGAATTGAAAAATAGTGGGTATAACTACAAAGATGTAAGAAAAGAAATACAAGATATTTGGTTTTCCTTCAAATTTAATCAAGTATATGATAAAACTGCTCATTATAATTCATATAGGGATAAAGCGGCTGAAATTATAAATGCAATTATGAGGAATGAACCAATAGAGATGGATCGTAAAGCAACAGATATTAGTGGAAATTTGGATGCAGATAAAATAAGACAAATTTGTAGTGACCACGGCATTACATATACTATTGATTCTGCTTGTAGAGGTGGAGTAGCTTTGGAAGATGTCAAAAATAAAAGAAATCAATTAGCGCACGGCACAACTTCATTTGCGGAATGTGGGCGTTATTATGCAATAGACGATTTAGAAAAAATAAAGAACGAAACTGTAATTTTTCTAAATGGTATTTTGCATGGAATGAAAAAGTATTATGATGAAAAGACTTATTTAAAAGTGGTAAATAATTAGAAAAGAGTAATTTTCACCAGTTTGGTTAGAAAGAGATGTCATATTACGCAAAATGAGTACATGATTTTAGTAGAAAGCTACCCGCTTACGTGAAGTTGGAGACAAAACTATATTTAACAACTATTTCATAAGAAATATGAATCGTAAATGCGAAAAAAATGGTTTATATATCGAAAAAAATTGCGAAGAAACAAGATAAAAGGGATGAAAACAGTAAAAAATAGTTGCATGAGTATGGCGCAGCATATGGAAATTAAACCGCTCCAGACCACAATCCTTTAGGATTCTCGCAAAGCGGTACTGTAGGGTCCGAGGCTCTGCCCAGGGTTTCTTCTTTCCTTTTATAAGGTAACAGTC
>ERZ808044.449-NODE-449-length-45226-cov-6.942546_pt1 | contig 45226 bp, 43 predicted proteins | sample MGYA00380195_ERZ808044 | MGnify/ENA primary metagenome ERZ808044 (study PRJEB31490, sample SAMN06133423) | mouse gut metagenome | isolation source: Z7_2 | host: mice | place: China: Chengdu | collected 2015-05 ...
CAAAATCCTTTGAATCATTATTCATGAAATATGGCAGGAAGCCATATTCATCCTCCGTCTCGGCGCCTGCTTCCTCCAGATTCGGCCATGCCCAGTTCCCGTTGAACCAGATTGCCGTCTTACCGTCCACAAGGTCAATCGCCATCTCATCGTAATCTGCCCCAAGCGGGTCGCCCTTGGCTACATTGTACTTCTTCAGCACATCAAACATGTCCAGGAAATCCGACAATCGTTCATAAGAATCCAACTCCATCTTTCCGGCCTTGATGGACTCAATGACCTCCTGCGCGCCCTCGGACGTCCCGTCATTCGTCTCATAGATATACTGCAAGTGGTGCGCCCCCAGCGACCAATCCTCTTTGGCAAGGGAAACCGGCTTCGCAATGCCTCCCTCCACTAATCTGTCAAGCAATTCCACAAATTCGTCCTGAGTCGTAATTGAATCCGGCTCAAATTCTTCTCCCAGAGCCTCGTCAATCACAGCCTTGTTATAGATTAATCCCCTGCCCTCGATACACAGTGGGAAGCTGTACACCTTGCCGTCAACCTCCGTCAAATAGCCTTCTGCCTCTGAAATCCATTCCTCATTGGTCAAATCCTCCGCTTTTTCTTTGGCCAGCGCTATTACGTCCGTGGTATCAAGGATTGACAGGGTCGGGGCATTTCCTGAATTGTACATGCTTACTACCTTCGTGTACGGGGAATCTCCGTCTGTCACAGGCATAACTTCCACATGGACGCCGGATTTACCCTCAAATTCTGCTGCCATCTTCTCCAACGCCACCTGGATCTCCGCCTTTGAATTCAAAAGAGTGATACTCGTCCCGTCCAAGGAAGCATCATACTCAAACGTATCCACAGAGGTGTCGATTGGTATCTCCTTCTCCTCCTCATTCGGATCATCCGGATCACTGGCAAATCCAAATCTGCATCCGGTCAGCATTGAAACCGTCAGCGCTGTGACAATTCCAAATGCTGTAACTCTTGTCATAAGATTTCTTTTCATGACCATTCCTCCTGATTTCCTGCATTCTCTGCATATTTATAACCGGTTAAGTAATCGGTAAAGTAACCGGTTACTTTATAGTCTTATCATAGCACTCTTACCTATGCCCGTCAATCATAAATAATATCTTTGTGAATCATATACGAAAAGCCCAGTCTAAAATTGTATATCATTTACAAAACCGGTTACTTAACCAGTTACTTATTGTTCTTTTTCCCTATATTTGTTATACTAAAATCATAAATATTTTTATTGTAAGGAAATAGAACTACCATGGCACAGAAAAAAAACGTAACTTTTAGTGATATTGCGGAATATACACATTTTTCTAAAACGACAATCTCAAGATACTTCAATAATCCTGACTCGCTTACTCTTGAGAATCAGGCGATTATCTCAGATGCCCTTGTCAAACTGAATTACAAGGAAAATAAGGTGGCCCGTATTCTGGCAAACGGAAAGACAGAATTCATCGGAATCATCATTCCAAGCCTTTATCTCCATTATTTTTCCGAGATGCTGAACCAGATTCTGTCTACTTATGAGACGTTCGGATATAAATTTCTTGTTTTCGTGGGAAATGAAAACAAAGAGATTGAAAAGCAATACATTCATGAGCTTCTTGCTTATAAGATTGAGGGTTTAATCGTGTTAAGCCATACCATCCCCTCCAAATCCCTGGCAGCCCTCTCCATCCCAATCGTGTCGATTGAACGGGAGGACGAATTTATCTGTAGCGTCAATACCGATAACTACATGGGCGGCGTCCAGGCAACGGGGCTGCTTGCAAGCCATAATTGCGACGTGCTTATTCACATTAATTCGCCTACCCCAGAAAATCTCCCCACCTATGGCCGTATTCAGGGCTTCTTAGATGTGTGCAAAGAGCACCGCCTAAAGCACCAGGTTATCTGCAAGGATTTGAAAGCAAATTATGAATCCCTACAAGCTCAGTTTAATGAAATCATTGACGGGCTTGACCGTGATTATGCCGGACAAAAAAAGGGTGTCTTTATATCCAACGACACCCACGCTAATATTTTTCTGAATCTGCTTTTCCGCAAACATGGGAAACTCCCTGACGATTACCTGATTGTGGGCTTCGACAATTCACCGCTTTCACGCGAGGCAGTCGTTCCAATCAGCACAGTGGGACAACAGATTGATAAAATTGCCTATGAAGCCGTAAGCCTTCTGGTCGAGCAGATGAACGAGCGCAAAAAAAGAAAGCCCGTCCCACTGGACGAGCCGATTCACAAGATTATTCCGCCAGTCCTTATACGGAGGGAGACGACTGAGCGATAATCGTATATGGTACAGAATACAGAGTCACTGGGTAGGGGGAAATCACTGACTCTCCCTTCCCAGTGACATTATGTCAGCTTCTCTACATATTCATTCTCTCAACGATCTCCGCTGCCCTAACGCTTCCTGCCACGCCGCCGAAGCCGGTTTCACGCAGGCTTACATCCATCTTGTCCCCAACCTCTTTCATGGCGTCAATAACCTGATCCACCGGAATCTGGCTCTCAATCCCTGCCAGAGCCATATCCGCCGCCGCAATCGCGTTAAACGCGCCGCCGACATTTCGTTTCACACAGGGAACCTCTACCAGACCGCCCACAGGGTCGCATACCAGCCCCATCAAATTCTTAAGCGCCATGGCACAGGCGTGGCCGAGCTTTGCTGTGTCGCCGCCTCTTACGTGACAGATGGCAGACGCCGCCATACCAGAGCCAGAGCCAACCTCTGCCTGACAGCCTCCGGACGCGCCGGCAAGATAAGCCCGATTGGCTATAATCTGCCCGATTCCTGCCGCCACATAAAGAGCCTCGATCATCTTCTCCTCCGGCACATCATACTCCCTGTAATACGTAACCAGAACCGCAGGCATCACGCCGCAGGCGCCAGCCGTCGGCGCAGCGACAATTCGCTTCATACACGCATTATTACAACCCATCTTTAAAGCGTTGCTCATAACCTTTGCCATGAAATCCCCGCACAATGTATTGCCTGCCTCTCGGTAAGCGTCCATCAGTCCCCCTTCTTTTCCCACCATGCGGCTTCTGGACATTAATTCCGGATCATAGGCGTCCAGACCGTCTAACATTGCCTGCCACATGCGCTGCATTTCCTTCCAGGAATCCTCCTCTGTAACCCCGCGCTCATCAGCGTCCTCTAGCTGAACCGCCTTCCAGAACTGGATTCCTTCCTTCTCGCACCTAAGCTGTGCTTCCTCCATTGATTGATAAGACATAAATCCTTGTTATCCTCTCTTTCCAGAAATTCGTTTTCTTTCTCTACTCCCGGCACTAAAGGCTCTCTTAAGCCCTTCAGCTCAATTCTGCCCTTATTCCAACCTTAATTTGCAGCCAGGAACTTCACCCTGATAATTCCTCTCTTGCTCTCCAGTTCTTCCATTGCCTCCTTTGGCACGATCTGATCCGTCTCCACCACCATAATCGCATATCCGCCCCGCTTGTCACGGAACACCTGCATCGTGGCAATGTTAATCTCTGCATTCGCAAGGGCAGACGCCACCTCCTTGATCCGCCCAGGCTCGTCCACATTCCGGATAATCAGGGTATTGCTCTCACCGCTGAAATTCACGTCAATCCCGTCCAGCTTGCAGACCCGAATCCGTCCGCCGCCAATGGAATATGCCTGAATCTTCATCGGCTTCACGCCCTCTGCCTCCATAAGCACCTGCGCCGTGTTCGGGTGCGCCTCCTTGATCTCCTTTGAGTCAATGGTAAACTCCATTCCTTCTTCTTTAGCCACCTGAAAACTGTCCGGAATCCTCATATCATCCGGCTTCATGCCAAGCAGTCCCGCAATCAGCGCCCGATCTGTTCCGTGTCCCTTTCCTGTGGCTGCAAACGAGCCATGCAGATACACGGTTGCTTTCTCCGGCTGCCTTCCAAAAAGCTGTCTGGCAACCATCCCAATCCTCGCCGCGCCTGCCGTATGAGAACTGGAGGGGCCTACCATAACCGGTCCTAAGATGTCAAATATACTTCCCATTTTTTCTTCCTCTTTCTTTCTTATTTTGACATGTTTTTCTTTTATTATACTTGAAACCAAGGCGGTTTACAATCATATTTCGACTCTTAATTTGACTCTTAATTTGACTGTTCCTGCCATGGCATATAGCGCTCTCCATAGCACATATATCAGATACTCGGCATACAATGCAGTAACTATATATTTATGATAGAAAGGAGTCGATTATGTATATTATTTTCCCCTGTATCCTGTTTATTCTGGTGCTTTGCGCCCTCCTCATGGTATGGCGCAGGAAATGTATTATCAAGAAAATCTGCTGTATGTCTGTTCAGGAAAAGCTCTGCCGTTTAAATGAGCTGGTCAATCCCTTCGGATTTGAATATCTTCTATCCCAGGATATTTTCACATCTTGTAAAGATGCCTGGCAGAGAGACTTTGGCTACTGCTGGCTCTATGACAAAAGCGCAGACCTGTTTAACATGGTGTTCGAGTGTGAACCTATTTACTTTGACTATGAGGGCTGTACCTGGATGATTGAGCTGTGGAAAGGACAATATGGCATTAATGTAGGCGCTGAAATCGGAATCTATCGGGCAGACGGCCTTGTTTCCAGGAATCAGCGTGCCTTTGCCATGTTCCATACCGTACCGGACTGCGACCTGCCGTTTTTTGAATACACTCTTTATCACGAGACCAGTCCGATGTACCGGATTGCGCAGCGCCACTGGTGGCTGACCGGTTTTCGGATGGGCGACTATGCCAAGCCTGACCATTTGCTTATGAAAACAGAAATCACCTTCCCTTCCTATGAAATGCAAAGTGCATTTGTGCAGGGTTTGATTGACTGCGGCTATTCTCAGGAGGATATCCGCATATGGAACCACCAGGTTTTATTCAGCTTCTCACGGCCTCACACCAGACAACCCAGAAGCCTACACAGCTTCCGAATGGCGTTTGCAATGTGGAAGAACCGCATTTTCCTGAAAATTTACTGTCACGTTACAAAACATTTCTGTTACACCATGGACAAATTACTGTACCTGTATGAATACCTGCCATTCGCATTCCGGCATATGATGCGCATCCGGCACAAAAAGAAAAAGAGAAGAAGGAGAAGGAAGCATGTCTGCTGACCGCCGGCTTAACGCTGCATTTGCACAGGCGCCCGTATTTCCCCTCACATCTTCCTCCCGCTACGTTCTATTCAGCGATTGCCATAGGGGCTGCGGGACCAACAATGATAATTTTCTGAAGAACCAAAACTTGTATTTTGCGGCTCTGAAGCATTATTACAGCCGAGGCTTCACCTATGTTGAACTGGGGGACGGAGACGAATTGTGGGAGAATCGTTCTTTTGACGTTATCAAATCAATCCATAACAATGTGTTCTGGCTGTTGTCCCGCTTCTATCGGGAACACCGCCTGATTATGTTGTACGGAAATCATGATATTGTGAAACGTAATTCCCGCTTCACCGGTAAACGCTGTGCCTCTTACCCTTGCAGAGCCTCTCAGGAGGATGCTCTGTTTCCGGATATGACCTTTCACGCCGGTGTGATTCTGAAAAATGCAAACTGCCGAAAGGAGGTCTATCTGACCCACGGTCATCAGGCTGATTTCTTCAACAGCGTTTTGTGGCGCACATCACGATTTCTGGTCAGATATGTATGGAAGCCGCTGGAATCAGCCGGCTTCCTTGATCCAACCAGCGCCGCGAAAAATAATACCAAAAAGAAAAAAGTAGAGAGAAGCCTGTCCGACTGGGCAGGTAAGACCGGATGTGTTCTGATTACAGGGCATACTCACAGACCTATGCTGGATGAAGCTGTTTCTTACTGCAATACAGGGAGTTGTGTACATCCCAGATGCGTTACCTGTATCGAGATTGAACATCTGCATATTATGCTGGTGAAGTGGACGCTGGCAACCCATCCGGACCGGACGCTCTATGTAACGCGTGAGGTCTTGTCCGGACCGTTTGCGCTGAATCTGTAAAATGTCTTTATAAACGTCCGTGGCGTGGATGTCGGGAAATGAAGCCTAAACGACATTTCCCGACAGTTCCCTCTGGTTCTTTCCAATCCTTTATAATTCTTCCAGTAAATTCCGAAGTAGCATGATATGATATTCCTCATCCTTGATAATCCTTGCTAACACAGCGTCCACGCAGTCATCCTGAATCATCTTGATATGCATCTGATACTGCTCAATCGCATCCTTTTCCGCTGCGATATCTGCCTGTATCATCTTCGCCGCATGTTCCGGAATCGTCAGGTATTCCGGCGTCCACATTCGTTTCGCCCCATTCCTGTGTTTTGCCGTATAATTAACATTTCCTCCAAGCAGTACAATCATTTCACCTAATTTCTGCAAATGCATCATTTCCGCTATGGCAATACTCAACAGTGTCCTCGCCACGGAACAATTCTCATATGAAAGCCTGTTTTCATTATTAATATACTGTGTAACCGCAGATAATTCCGAGGTCTGCCCGCAGTAATCAATGGTCAGCAGGTTGGCGTAAGCCTGGTTTCGTCCCCACACCTGAATCGACGGATAAGGCAGGTCTGCCATAGCCGGCCTGATTCCGGCAAAATTACAGTTTCCTGTTAATGCTTTCTTTTTTTCCTCCATTTATACTTTTTCTCCTACTCTTTTATAAAATAATATATAAAAATCTCAGAATAATGTGCAGTTCTTACATTTTCTTTCGTTCTTAATATTGTATGTGCTGACACAGTTCTTGTAAATCTGCCTCAAATATGCTAATATTGGAGAAGTTTCAGAAAGGGAAGTGTAGATATGAATAAGAAAGAAGTACTTGAAATACGCAAACAATTTACTCCGGAGAACTGTGCTGTCACACGAATCTGCGGCTGTTATGTGGATCACGAAAAGGAAAAGAAAACTGAACTGAAGAAAGCCTTCCTGTCCTTGCCGGAGGAGGAGGCTTTTAAATACTTTGACATTTTCAAACATACCTTGTCCGGCACACTTGGGAAGAACTTGATTAACATGGATTTCCCTCTTGAGCAAGAGCTTGAGGGCGGAGCCCAGGAATTCCTCCTTAAACTCAGAGACAGTAAATTGGAGGATGAGCTCCTGATTGAAGACTTCTACGACAAAGTGATTGAAAATTATATTTATGCCGAGAATTACTATATCATTTTGATTCATGCCGTGTACGACGTTCCGGGTAAATCCTCTGACGGCATGGAGATGTTTGACGCTTCGGATACTGTATATGAGCATATTCTGTGCAGTATTTGTCCTGTAAACCTTACGAAAGCGGGGCTTACATATAATGCGGAAACTAACCATATCGAAGACCGCATCCGCGACTGGATTGTTGAGGCGCCGGCAAAGGGCTTTTTGTTTCCCGCATTCCAGGACCGTTCAAGCGATATCCATAGTATTTTGTATTACACCAAGAAACCAGAGGATATTCAGCCGGAGTTTATTGCAAACGTCCTCGGCAGCACGATTCCGCTGACTGCCGGCGACCAGAAGACGACGTTCCAGACGATGATCAGCGATACCCTTGGGGATGAATGTGATTACGAGGTCGTTAGGAATATACACGACAATCTGAATGAAATGCTGGAGGAAACAAAGGAGGAGCCAGAGCCCCTTAAGCTTTCCAAACCGGATGTCCGCCGGCTTCTTGCGAAAAGTGGTGTTCCTGAGGAAAAACTGGAAACCTTCGACGAAGAATTTGAAGAAGCTGTGGGGGAGAGGAATACGCTGCTTGCTTCTAATATCGCAAGCGTCAAGACATTCCAGATTGAGACGCCTGATGTGATTGTGAAGGTGAAGCCGGAGAGGTCTGATTTGGTGGAGACACGGGAAATCGACGGGAGACGCTGTCTGGTTATTGCGATTGACGATCATCTGGAGGTAAATGGTATCGAGATTCACAAGTAGTATGATAGAATTTAAGCCCGCCGGTGTGACGGGCTTAAATTTTACAATCCTTTACTTGCAAGGATTTTTTCAAACTTCTTCTCTGAGAGTATCTCATGTGTTATAAACTGGCCGTCATAGAAAAGCGTGAAGGTTGTAAAAGGCGTAGGTGCATTTTGCGCACTTTCCCTGGTCTGGAGGTGAATCGCCTGAAAAACGGCGTTTCTTGCATTTGCCATGTTTTCAAGCAGCGGGACATACTTGGCTGTAAAAGGGCATTGGCTTGTATAATATAATACAAACCCTTTCGGCAGATTCCCATGTTCATGTACGGTATTCTTAAAGCGGGGTTTTTCTGCATTTTCATCAAAAGGCTGATACATTAAGTCAAAATATGGCTCTGCCGTATCCACGGTTTCAAATCCTTTATATGTCATGTATTTAGGGTCAGAGAGAAATCCTTTTTTCTTTTTTGAGGATAGGATAACAAGTCCTTTTTTTCCTTTTTCTTTGCTGTCTGCGATGCACTGGTCCAATAACTGGGTGGAGTATCCATGTCCTTTAAACTGGCCGGATACCCATAGACAGTCAATATACATATAATCTTTTGCTTCTATTGGCGCCCAGGCATATTCGGCGGGCAGATATTCAATAAAGCATTTTCCACGGACATTGCCTTTCAAGAATACAAGCCCTTCGTCTAATCGTTCCTTTAGCCAGTTCTTTTTTGATATCACCTGGATGTCTTTATTGTTGGAAATGGCACAGCAGATGTGCTCTTGTTCGATATTGTCATGTGTTAATTTTACGAAATCCATGTTTTATTACCTCCGGTCTACAAATTCGTTCCTTCTTCTATCCATTCCTTCAATTTCTTCTGAAGTTCCTTCTTATCAGGTAAATATAGCCGATACTCCGAAGCATAAATATTGGCATCATCCGGTAATGTAATTTCTACAAGGGCATCATCCTTTTCCTTGCATAGCAAAATTCCTACCGTTGGATTTTCCTCTGGCAACTTCTCATATCTGTCGTAGTAATGCACATACATCAGCATCTGCCCCAAGTCTTGATGTGTCAGTTTATCAATCTTCAAATCTATCAACACATAGCACCGTAAAAGCCTGTTATAGAACACAAGATCCACATAATAGTTATCCTCCTTAAATGTAAACCGCTTCTGCCTTGCTTCAAATAGATAGCCTTTACCCAATTCCAACAAAAATTTTTGTAACTTATTGATAATGGCCGTCTCCAAATCAGATTCCATATATTTTGCTTTTTCATCTAATCCAAGGAACTCAAGCACAGTCGGTTGTTTCACGATATCCTGCGGTTTTGTAATGACATTTCCCTCTTTTGCCAGCCTCATTACTTCATCCTTGTCCCTGCTCAATGCCAACCTTTCATATAGGCTTGAATTATACTGTCTCTGCAATGTACGTATTCCCCAACCGGATTTTGCTGATTCTATCTCATAAAATTTTCGTTCATCTTCATTTTCAATCCGCATAAGTTGCAAATAATGCGACCATGAAACAATAAATGGTTGTTCCGCATTCAATTCCGCAAACACTGTTTGGGATTTTTTAACTGCAAATTCCTCAAACAGTGTCTGGGAAATTCGATCTGCATATGTGAGATAAAATTTTCTAGTATATTCCAAGTTCGTTTCGGAAAATCCCCTACCAAATTCTTTTGTAAGGCTTTCTGATAATTTTTTCAAAACCTGCTTGCCATATTTTGCCCGTTCTTCTCCTTCTTGCTGTTCCTCAACAATCCATTTTCCCAACGAGTAATAAGTCATTAATTGCACTAAGTTTACCTGTTTTGCAGTAATCTGCCTTGCATATTGGATTAGTTCAATGGATTCTTCAATCAACATATCTAAAGACTGATTCGTTTCAATTATTTCATTTTTGCTATCCATCTATTCTCCTCCAATTCTTCTAATTATATTCAGCTCAGTACATTACACAGTTTTTCATTACATTTTCATACATTTCTGCAAAACTTAATAGAATAATAATGCAGGAATAAAAAGGCTTTCGGAGAAATCCCCCGAAAGCCTTGATTTTACTATACAAATTACAATTACTCAACGATAGTAGCAACTCTACCAGAACCTACTGTACGACCACCCTCACGGATAGCGAACCGAAGTCCCTGCTCCATAGCAACCGGATGAATCAGCTCGATTGACATCTCTACGTTATCGCCAGGCATACACATCTCTACACCATCCGGCAGATTGCAGACACCTGTAACGTCTGTTGTTCTGAAATAGAACTGTGGTCTATAATTATTGAAGAATGGTGTATGACGTCCACCTTCATCTTTAGTCAATACATAAACCTGAGCTGTAAACTTCTTGTGGCATGTTACAGAACCTGGTTTAACAAGAACCTGTCCTCTCTCAATCTCTGTTCTCTGAACACCACGCAGAAGCGCACCGATGTTATCACCAGCCTGAGCCTCGTCAAGCAGCTTACGGAACATCTCAACACCTGTTACAACAGTCTTTCTTGTCTCCTCATGGATACCAACGATCTCAACTTCGTCAGAAACATGAAGAACACCACGCTCTACTCTACCAGTAGCAACAGTTCCACGACCTGTAATAGAGAATACGTCCTCTACCGGCATCAGGAACGGCTGATCTGTCGCACGCTGCGGATCCGGAATGTAGCTGTCAACTGCTGCCATCAACTCCATAACCTTGTCTCCCCACTCGCCTGACGGATCCTCAAGAGCCTTCAGAGCAGAACCCTGGATAATCGGTGTGTCATCTCCTGGGAACTCATACTCGTCTAACAGTTCACGAATCTCCATCTCAACCAGCTCAAGAAGCTCCTCGTCGTCAACCATGTCACACTTGTTCATGAATACAACGATATAAGGAACGCCTACCTGACGGGAAAGAAGGATATGCTCTCTTGTCTGAGCCATAACACCGTCAGTAGCAGCAACTACAAGGATAGCACCGTCCATCTGAGCAGCACCAGTAATCATGTTCTTAACGTAGTCAGCATGTCCTGGGCAGTCAACGTGTGCATAGTGACGCTTCTCTGTCTCATACTCAACGTGAGCTGTTGAAATTGTGATACCACGCTCTCTTTCCTCTGGTGCCTTATCAATGTTCTCAAAATCTACTGCTGCGTTTCCTGCAACTCTCTCTGCAAGAGTCTTGGTAATAGCCGCTGTCAGAGTTGTCTTGCCGTGGTCAACGTGACCGATTGTACCAATATTACAATGTGGTTTTGTTCTTTCAAATTTAGCCTTTGCCATTTTGAATAATCCTCCTTAAAATACTGTGCGTTTAAATATTTACGTTTACTCAGCTAACATTGATTATATTTCAAATCATGCAGTTTTTCAAGCCTTTTTACTATTTAATTAATCATTTTTGTTCGATAATACTTTTTCCTGTACAGACTTCGGTACCTGCTCATATTTTTCAAAGAACATAGAGTAATTACCACGTCCCTGTGTCCGTGAACGAAGATCCGTAGAATATCCAAACATCTCGGACAAAGGAACATATCCTCGAACAATCTTACCTCCGCCAAGATCGTCCATACCTTCGATTCTTCCGCGGCGTGAGTTAATATCACCGATAACGTCTCCCATATATTCCTCCGGCATCGTTACTTCTACCTTCATGATAGGTTCACACAAAACCGGTGCAGCCTTCTTCATAGCGTCTTTAAACGCCAGTGAACCGGCAATATGGAATGCCATTTCACTTGAATCGACTTCATGGTAAGAACCATCGTATACATTCGCCTTTACGCCCACAACAGGGAAGCCTCCAAGGATACCGGACTGCATAGCCTCCTCGATACCTTCTCCAATCTTCGGGATGTATTCCTTCGGAATTGCACCGCCGACTACCGTAGACTCAAACTTAAATGTCTCCTCACCGTTGATATCCATTGGCTCAAACTTAACCTTACAGTGTCCGTACTGTCCACGTCCACCGGACTGCTTCGCATACTTGCTGTCCACATCCACAGCCTTGGTAAACGCCTCCTTGTAAGCAACCTGAGGCGCGCCTACGTTCGCCTCCACCTTGAACTCACGGAGAAGCCTGTCAACGATAATCTCCAGGTGAAGCTCTCCCATTCCGGCGATAATCGTCTGCCCTGTATCCTGATCGGTATGGGCGCGGAATGTCGGATCCTCCTCTGCAAGCTTCGCAAGAGACTCGCCAAGTTTGCCCTGAGAAGCCTTGGTCTTAGGCTCGATTGCAAGCTCGATAACCGGCTCTGGGAATTCCATAGACTCTAAGATTACCGGATGCTGCTCGTCACAGATGGTATCACCCGTGGTCGTAAACTTGAATCCAATCGCAGCCGCGATGTCACCGGAATATACCTTGCTCAGCTCCTCTCTCTTGTTGGCATGCATCTGAAGGATACGTCCAACACGCTCTTTCTTGCCCTTTGTCGCGTTCAGTACGTAGGAGCCTGAGTTCATCGTACCGGAATATACTCTGAAATACGCCAGTTTGCCCACAAACGGGTCTGTCATAATCTTAAATGCAAGCGCTGAAAACGGTTCTTCGTCAGAAGAATGTCTCACCGTATCATTTCCATCTCCATCAACTCCCTGAATCGGCGGGATGTCAAGCGGAGAAGGCATAAACTCAACAACTGCGTCCAGAAGCTTTTGAACTCCTTTATTCTTATAAGCTGTTCCGCAGCATACCGGAACTGCCGTACACTCGCAAGTTGCTTTTCTTAAAACTGCCTTTAATTCTTCAACAGACGGCTCCTCACCCTCAAGGTAAGCCATCATCAAATCATCGTCTAATTCGCAGATCTTCTCAACTAACTCAGAACGGTAAAGCTCTGCGTCATCCGCCATATCCTCCGGAATATCGACGATTGAAATATCATCACCCTTATCATCATTATAGATGTATGCCTTCATCTCAAAGAGATCGATAATTCCCTTGAATTCATCCTCTTTACCGATTGGAAGCTGGATGCAGATTGCATTCTTTCCTAATCTTGTCTTAATCTGATCTACTGCGCCATAGAAATTGGCACCCAGGATATCCATCTTGTTAATAAATGCCATTCTCGGTACATTGTATGTGTCTGCCTGACGCCATACGTTCTCTGACTGCGGTTCAACTCCGCCCTTAGCACAAAATACACCTACTGCGCCGTCAAGTACACGAAGCGAACGCTCTACTTCTACTGTAAAGTCAACGTGTCCCGGAGTATCAATGATATTGATACGGTGCTCTAACTCACCTTCTTTTGGTTTGCAGTTCTCCTGCAGTGTCCAGTGACATGTTGTAGCAGCGGAAGTAATCGTGATACCTCTCTCCTGTTCCTGAGCCATCCAGTCCATTGTAGCAGTACCTTCGTGAGTATCACCAATCTTATGATTAACACCGGTATAATACAAAATACGCTCTGTTGTTGTTGTCTTTCCAGCATCAATATGCGCCATAATACCGATATTTCTAGTTCTCTCTAACGGGTATTCTCTTCCTGCCATTGCTGCCTCCTAGAATCTGTAGTGTGCAAATGCCTTATTTGCCTCAGCCATCTTGTGCATATCTTCTTTCTTCTTCACAGAAGCGCCTGTGTTGTTAGATGCATCAAGAATCTCATTCGCCAATCTCTCCTCCATCGTCTTCTCGCCTCTCTTGCGTGAATACAATGTCAGCCAGCGAAGCGCCAGAGCCTGTCTTCTGTCAGCTCTTACTTCGATTGGCACCTGGTATGTTGCTCCACCGATACGTCTCGCTTTAACTTCGAGTACAGGCATGATATTGCTCATTGCCTCCTCAAATACTTCGATTGCCGGCTTATCGGATTTTGCCGCAACTCTGTCAAACGCTCCGTATACAATCTTCTGTGCTACACCCTTCTTGCCGTCTAACATGATGTTGTTAATCAGCTTTGTAACCACTTTATTGTTGTACAACGGATCTGCTAATACATCTCTCTTTTGGGTATGTCCTTTACGTGGCACGGTCCTTCCCTCCTTAAACATAATTGTGCAATTAAAACTACACTGATTAATTCATCGGTACTCACATGTGTCTTTCTAATGATACTGTGTAGTGCAATCTATATCCTTGCAACTTACTTAATCATAGTTCTGTTTGTGACTACTATTTTAAATGAAGTTCCTCCTCGCTTTGTTCAGAAGAACAACCTCCACACTAGGTTCAACATTACCTTACCAAGTGTTCAGGTTTATTTTTTAGCGTCTTTCGGCCTCTTTGCGCCGTACTTAGAACGTGCCTGCCTTCTCTTAGCAACACCTGCCGTATCAAGCGTTCCTCTGACGATATGGTATCTTGTACCTGGAAGGTCTTTTACCCTTCCGCCTCGAATCAGAACAACACTATGCTCCTGAAGGTTGTGGCCTTCTCCTGGGATATAGCTTGTTACCTCGATACCGTTAGACAGACGTACTCTGGCAATCTTACGAAGCGCTGAGTTAGGCTTCTTAGGTGTAGCAGTCTTAACTGCGGTACAAACGCCTCTTTTCTGAGGTGCGGACGCATCCGTACTTCTCTTTCTTAAAGAGTTATACCCTTTCTGAAGCGCTGGTGCTGTTGACTTCTTTACAGATGTCTGACGACCCTTCTTTACTAACTGGTTAAATGTTGGCATTCTCTTTCACCTCCTACGATTATAATAAGTTGCATTCTGTTGCCAATCTATGGGTAAATATTTCTACCCAATGCCTGCAGTCTGCGCTGCACGCTAGATTAGTTTATTACGAATACCACTTATTGTCAAGGGTTTTTCCTTAAATCTTTAATACATTACCCCCAGAGTCATCTCGCTCATCCATTTCCTTTTCTGTTCCATGGAAGAATGAACATAACGGTTCAAAGTAATATTTACATTCGCATGTCCCAGAATCTCACTCAGAGTTTTGACATCAAATCCCTTCTCTATACACCTGGTCGCAAATGTATGGCGCAAAGCATGAAAATTTACAATCTCCATATTGCACTCCATAAGATAACGCTTGAAAATGTTCTCGAACGTCCTTGGCTCTACAAATTTCTTAGAAGTGCCGGTCAGCACAAATACATTATCATCGGAAGTCTTAAGCCGTTTCAAACGCTCAATCATAAAGTCAGGCATCGGTATATCCCTGACAGAGCAGGCGCTCTTAGGAGAAGTGATGATAACCCTTGTCTTTCTGTTCTCCCTTCCCTTCCAATCTACCTCGTCATTAAAATTTTGAATCCTCTGCATAGTTGACCTTACCTGAAGGATTCCATCCTTATATAATATCTGGCCTTTTCTAAGCGCACATATTTCCCCAAGCCTAAGTCCCATACAAAGGCTTAACAGGATCCCCGTCTTTTTCAGGTTATAGACGTCTCTCATTAAAAAACGTTCCAACCGAAGCTGCGTATGCTTGTCCAAAACCTGGATTTCACTGTCATTTCCCCTGATGCGAATCAACTCAAAGCGGCATGGAATTTCGATATCGCAGAGCGCGGCATAACGGCAGATATCCTTCAACACAATCAGCAAATCCTTTACTGTCTTCTCAGCCAGACCTTTGCCCTGCTTATTACCGGAATTCAGCCTGCTCTGCACAAACTGCTCAATCATGTCTGTCGTCAGGCACTCTGCCTCAATATCGCCAAGTAAAGGCAGTATGTGATTTGACGTCAGGTTTACATATTTTACATATGTAGACTCCTTCACACGCATCTTAGAATTCTCCAACCACTGTGGTACGATTGTTTCCAATTTCTGATTTTTTCTCATTTGTAGTCCTTCTTTCTTTCTTTTTTCTAATGATTATATAAGAAGAAAAAGGACGTGGCATTATGACACATCTAATTCAGATAAAATACCCTGTTTCCCCTTTATTGCCTATGCAGAGGTGAATATGAAATTGTATATATGCATATACTAATCAGAAAAATTCTTGAATATGTGTTAAATTGCATGGTTTAAAAATCTTGATTACGTGCAAAATTTTATTGTTAAAAATCTTGATTACGTGTTATAATATGTATATAAAAATCTTGATTACGTGTATAAAGCATAAATATAAAATTCTTGATTACGTGTAAATTTTCAACATAGAAATTCTTGATTACGTGAAATCACCACATTTTAAGGATTTCTGGCATACCTACGGAGGTGAATTATAATGAAAAGAAAGATTTATACAGAACTATTAAAATGGAAGCAAGAGGATGCCGGACGTACCGCCCTGCTAATCGATGGCGCCCGTCGTGTCGGAAAAAGCTACATTGTAGAAGCATTTGCCAAAGCAGAATACCGGAATTACATCCTGATTGACTTTAACCGCGCCAACAAGGAGGTTACCGATTTGTTCCATAACTATTTGGATAACCTGGATATGTTCTTCATGTACCTGGCAAGCTTTTACAATGTCAAGCTGTATGAAAGGGAAACCCTGATTATCTTTGACGAAGTACAGTTATTCCCAAGGGCACGCTCAGCAATCAAGTATCTCGTCGCAGACGGACGGTATGACTACATCGAAACCGGTTCTCTAATGAGCATTAAGAAAAATGTCCGAGATATTGTAATCCCTTCTGAGGAGCATCATATACGAATGTATCCTCTGGATTTTGAAGAATTTATGTGGGCGCTTGAAAATGATACCCTGATGGATTTTATCCGTATCTGTTTTAAAGAAAAGAAGCCTATGGGACAGGCGCTGCACAGAAAAGCAATGGATTATCTCCGGCAATATCTAATCGTAGGAGGGATGCCCCAGGCAGTAAAGGCTTACCTCCAAACCCGTGATTTTGATCGGGTTGACAGGGTAAAACGAGACATTCTGGATTTGTACCGCGCCGATATTGTGAAGCACGCAGAAGGCTATGAGATGAAGGTGGAACAGATTTTTGACGATATTCCGGCACAGCTTCAAAAGCATGACAAGAAATTCCGGCTGTCCTCCTTAAAAAAGGAGGCTCGTTTCCGAGATTATGAAGACGCGCTGTTTTGGCTGAATGATGCTATGATTGTGAATATCGCCTACAACTCAACGGCGCCAAACATAGGACTGAAGCTCAACATGGACCGAATGACCCTCAAATGCTATATGGCAGATACTGGACTTCTTATCAGCCATGCCTTCGATGAAAATGGTATTGTAAGCGAAGAACTTTACAAGAAGCTGCTATTCGATAAATTGGAGGTTAATAAGGGAATGATTGTTGAAAATATTGTTGCGCAAATGTTGACGGCAGGCGGGCGCAAACTCTATTTCTACTCCAACTCCTCCCGCGATGACGCTTCATCACGCATGGAAATTGATTTTCTCATCGCAAAGAGCAAAATCAGCAACCGGCACAATATTTCTCCCATTGAGGTTAAGTCCAGCAAGAACTACACTCTGAGTTCAATCAGGAAATTCATGGTAAAGTATGGAGAGCAACTGCATGTGCCTTATGTGCTGCATACAGGAGATTTGAAGACAGAGGCAGGGATTACTTATCTGCCGCTGTACATGGCGGCGTTGTTGTAGACAAATTAAAAATGTTCTGAAAATATTATTTTGCACACTCGCGTGTTTTCCAAAAATATTTTCAGAACATTTTTTACTCTTTTACATACTTTTCTATGATACAGGTATGCTTTCTTTCCCCCACAGATGCTTCCTTACTATAATTCACTCCGACCAACAATATATCCCCGCCATAATTCTCAATGGCTTTCGGATACTGCTTCTTCTTTATCTGTTCAATTGCACTCTCGGCTGATTGATTCCATTTCAGCTCTATCACAAGGGCAGGATAACCGGAATCATGCTTCGGCAAATAGATCATATCTGCAAATCCCTCTCCGGCAGGTAATTCCTCCCATTGCAGATAATTCTCCTTATATGTGTAGTATGCAAGTTTAATCACGCTGCGAAGGCTATCCTCTTTATTGTAATGCAAAGGCGTCGTCTCCTCAGAATGTATCTTTTCAATCTGAGCCGCAACAGCCTCCTCGTTCATATGAACAGTATCGTAGAGAAGCCGGTCACTTTCCGCTACCCGCTTCATGGTTTCTGTATGGAGGGTTTCCCTGACCGCCTTCGAAAATTCCATACGAATTTCTTCATTGGGTATACGCACAGTCTTTTTACTCTCATCATATGCCAGATATCCCAGATGAACCAAAAGCGTCAGCACATCATCCCTTCCCCTGAACGTTACAAGATCATTTGCAAAGCCATTCACATTTATGCCTACTTCCACACCGCCAATCAGCTCAGCGATGGTCTTTACAAGCCCCGCATAATTCATACTGATATATGAGAGCAGGCTTTCCGCCGCTGACGTCTCCGTCCAATAAGAATCAAAATCAAAATTATCAACAGCCTGCTTGACTGAATTTGGGTTGTAGACAGAACCTACGCCTTTCAAATGATATCCGTCATACCACTGCTTCATCCTCTGAAAATCGACTCCGTACTCAGCGCACAGCCCTCTCACTTCTTCCTCTGTGAATCCGACATAACTGCCAAATTTCCGTGGCTTGACCATAGTGTACTCTTTAAAATCAGATATGGCAGACTGCTTCCCATCCTTTTTAATCGGAAGAATTCCTGTCATATACGCCGCCGCAAATATCTTCGCCGTTGTTGCGCTGCTTTTAAACAGTGTACGGAGGAATTCCAAATATTCTTGCTGAACCGACGGATTTTCCCGAATCGGCGCATCCCACTCATCAATAATCATAATAAACTTATTCCCTGTCAGCTCGACTGCATGAATCATCATCTCCGGCAGTTCATTGCTTACAGACAATTCTGGATACGCCCTCATTAATTCTTCGGTAATCTTTCCGCTTAAATAATCAACAAACGTCCTATAATGGTTGGTAAAGGGCTTTATATAAGTCATATCAACATATATCACATCATACTTGTTGAGATACTTCTGGTAATCTTCCTCCTTGCTGATGTCTTTTCCCTCAAAGAGATGTGATGAATCGCAGGTCTTATCATAATATGCGCACAACATCTGGGCTGCAAATGATTTTCCAAATCTTCGTGGTCTGCTGATACAGGTCAGCCTTCTTGGAGTCTCAATGGAATCATTAATCAAAGTAATCAGCCCTGTTTTGTCGATATAATGGTCATTCAGTATTCCGGTAAATCCGCTGTTCCCTGGATTAAGATAAACTCCCATGAAGCTTTCACCTCCGCCTGCAATGATCAAGCCTGATAGTTTCTATACCACTGTGCGAACTTCCTTAGCCCGTCCCGCAAGCTAGTTGACGGCTTAAATCCAAAGTCCTTTTCTAATTCCTCCACATCCGCATAAGTCACCTCTACATCCCCAGGCTGCATACCCACAAGCTCTTTATGCTGTTCAAAATCATAATCCTCTGGCAGTACCTTCGCGGCTTTTAATTCCTCCTGCAAAATCTCCACAAAATCCAACAGGTTCTCCGGCTTATTATTGCCAATGTTATAGACCTTATATCTGACGCCGTCCTCATTGGAAAGGGGGCTTCGCTGCATTACTTCAACGATACCCTTAACAATATCGTCGATATAGGTAAAATCACGCTTGCAATTCCCGTAATTAAAAATCTTAATCGTCTCATTCTTCACCAGTTTATCCGTGAAGCCAAAATACGCCATATCCGGACGCCCCGCCGGTCCGTACACCGTAAAGAAACGTAAACCAGTGGATGGGATATCATATAATTTTGAATACGCATGTGCAAATAATTCGTTTGATTTCTTCGTTGCCGCATACAGGGAAACGGGGTTGTCCACCTTGTCCTCCGTAGAATAGGGAATCTTCTTATTACTGCCGTATACGGAAGAAGAACTGGCATATACCAGATGCTCGACGCCTTTCCTCCCATCATCATAGCTGTGGCGGCATGCCTCCAGAATGTTGTAGAATCCGATTACATTGGACTCCAGGTAAGCATCCGGATTGGTAATACTGTATCGCACTCCTGCCTGGGCTGCCAGATTGACCACAACTTCGGGCTGATATTCTGTAAAAATCTGGTCAATAAAAACTTTATCGGCAAGGCTGCCCTTCTGGAAAATAAATTCCGATGATACACTTTTTTGTTCCTGCCGTATCTGTTCCAGGCGGTATTCCTTCAAAGATACGTCGTAGTAGTCGTTCAGGTTGTCAACTCCTATAATTTTGATATCTTCAAACATGGTAAGCAGGACACGGCTTAAATTCGCCCCGATAAATCCGGCTGCACCGGTAATTAATATGGTCTTTCCATTTAAATCTACATTTTTATTCAACATGTTCTGTTTATTATCCTTTCTTAACATTTCTTTCAGACATATTATATTCTCTTTTCGCAGTTAGTACAACCGTTAGATTACAATTAATTCGGAGGCTTTAGTTGTATTCTCAATCGGATTGCTATATACTGATAAAAATGATATCTATTTCCAAGGAGGGGATTACAGTAATGGGATACTATCTGAATAATGAAGATGCTTACCATAAGTATCAGGAGGTTGTGTACGGAACGTATTTTATAGACAAAAGCTTAATTCTCACGGAAATCATTCCCCTTATTGGAACATCACAAAAGTATATCTGTATTACAAGACCAAGGCGTTTCGGGAAAACAACCATGGCAAATATGATTGGCGCCTTTTTTTCAAAAGCCTGCAATTCATCAGATATTTTTGACTCTCTTGCTATTTCAGATTATAGTGATTATCAGATACACTTGAATCAATACAATGTTATTTACATTGATTTCAGCGATATGGATGATGCATGTACGGATTATCCTTCATTTATCGGACGGATTAAAAAGCGGCTTAAAAGAGATCTTTTCGAGGCGTACCCCGATATCATTTTCGATGAAGCTTCGACCATTACAGAAGATCTTGTGTATATTAACCAAAAGACCAAAGACCGATTTATCTTTATTCTGGACGAGTGGGACGTTGTATTTAATCTAAAATTTATTTCCGAAGAAGAACGGCGTCAATACCTTCTTTTTCTTAAAGTCCTTCTTCGAGACAGAGCATATGCTGCCTTCGCTTATATGACGGGAATCCTGCCGATTGCCAAATATTCAAGCGGTACAGAATTGAATAATTTTCTGGAATATACCATGGCCTCCGAAGAAAAATACAGCGAATATTTTGGCTTCACAGAATCGGAGGTTGATTTGCTTTATTTCAAATATTCGGCTCACACGACAAATCCCCATGTTACCAGAGACGGTCTGCAAAGCTGGTACAATGGATACCATACCAAATCCGGAGGACAGGTATATAATCCTCGTTCCGTAATCGCCGCATTAATGAACAATAACCTTGGAAACTACTGGACAAGCTCTGGTCCGTATGACGAGATATCATACTATATTTCCAAAAATGTAGACGCAATCCGAGATGATCTTGCCTTAATGGTTTCCGGTATTCCGGTTTCCGCAAAAATCCGGGAATACGCTGCTACCTCTATGAATATGTCTACAAAAGATGAGATTTTTTCGGCAATGGTTGTCTATGGATTTCTGAATTATGAAAATGGATATGTCTCTGTCCCCAACAGGGAATTGATGGAAAAATTCGATGAAGCGCTAATGAAAGAACCTTCTCTGGGATATGTCCACAGACTTTCCGTTAATTCGGAGCGAATGTTGAAAGCTACAAAAGCCGGAGATACTGCCACCATGACTGAGATACTGGAATATGCGCATAACATGGAAACACCTTTGTTAAGCTATAATCATGAAGTTGAACTTACAGCTATTATTAATCTTGTCTACCTTGCCGCACGGGATTCTTATCGTCTGGCAAGGGAGGATAAGGGCGGGATTGGGTATGTGGATTTTATATTTTATCCGGTGATAGATAAGGGTGACGACTGTATCATTCTTGAGTTGAAAGTAGACGATACGGCTGAACATGCAATACAGCAGATTAAAGATAAAAAGTATGTTCTTGCTTTCGCCCCTAAGCCTGGGGAACCTGTGAGGTATACGGGAAGAAGGCTTGCTGTGGGGATTGGGTATGATAAGGGGAGTAAAGAGCATGATTGTAAGGTAGAAGTGATAGAATGTTCGTAGTGTTAAACAAAACATAAAAGGGATGGAATGGCACACTTATTCACACACCATCCCATCCCTTTTATTCATCATACTTTTATCCTAAATCAACACTAGCAATCCTTGGCTCAAAACAGCAGGAAGGACGCACGCAGACAATCCTTACACCACTGGCTCTTTGTGGGCCAACTTTCATAAACGTAGCAAGCACACTCGTTTTACCATGTAATCCTAGAGGGCCAATATCACTCTCATTTATCCGTCTGGTAATCTCTTGTTCCATCTTACTTTGAATATGATATTTTCCTTCTACCTGTGCCTGCACCATCAAAGCTGCTGCTTCATAATGACTTCTCCCTATACCGACAGACAATGTACATGGCGAACACCCTAACTGTGCAACGCCTTCGATTCCCCACTTTACAATTTCGTCCAGCACAACTTGTGTATCATGCTTATGGAATACTCTATATGTCTTTGCCCTGATCGCCGGACCACCGCCAAACATCAGAATATGCAAACGGACAATATTTTCTTCGCCTCTACGAATTAATATCGGCGCTGCTTCAACGCCTGCGCTATCTAAATCCAAGCCGCCACTCTGATCAATTCTACTGCTTTCATCTCCCATAACCCCCATCGGACGTCCCGGCAGTTTCCTCAAGCCCTCCGCAACACCCTCTTTAATCGCATCAAGCATCCTGCCTGACACATTGGCATCTAAACCAACCTCTAAAACAAGATGAGGGATCCCTGTATCATCACAAAGAGGGCTATGATTTTTTTCAGCCGCTATTGCATTTTCCAATATGTTCTCAAGTACCCATTTGGCATTTTTATTATCTTCGGATGCGATTGCCCTTCTATATGCTTCCTTCTTATCCTCTGAAAAAACCGAGCCGGCATCCACAAGCGTATCCCGAACCCTGTTGACCGTCCCCTTGTAATCAAAATTACCCATAGATACTCCTCCCATGCGCCGCGCCTATAATTGCCGGATACTTGCAGACCTTAATCATATGTAATGCTTCCATGCCAAGCTCTGGAAAAGCAATAACCTTTTCCTCAGATGTCTTTTCTCCAAGCAGAGCCGTAATCGGCGGTATGACTGCATACACCGCATGACACTTATTTAGAGCCTCCACCGTTTCTTTATGCAGTTTCCCCTTACCAAGATGTATCTTTACACCTGCATATGACAATGGCTCTATGCTATTTTCAATCTCTAGCTTATTGCTTGACGTAGGGCCAACTCCTGCCGGACTTAATGCGGTGTGAAAAATAACCTGTCCCTGCAGGCTGATTCCCAGATCTTTGATTTTTCCATCACCAGACATTTTCACTACTTTCGGCAGAACAGCATCCCGACCGCATAAGATATATCCCGAAATATATATCCTATCCCCAACCCTCAGCCTTACAATATCTTCATCCAAGACGGGTGTGTTTAATTCAATTCCCATAAACTACTCCAAAATTATTTTCTATTCATTAACCGCAAAAAGCTTCACATAAGCCCCCTCATTTTCGATAACCCCAAATGCTCTTGCACGATTTATAATCTTGTTTGCCCAATTCGTATGGGGCTTAACCTCATTCATTTTATTTGCACCCGTTCCCTTTACAACTCCGCCTTCCTTATGGCCAAGAATCATACTTGCATCTTCATATTCTTCCTTTGTAACCGCCATCAAGGCATTCACAAACTTCACATGAGTTGGATGGATAACCGTACGCCCAACGAATCCATTTGCCTTATCCAGAATTACTTCCCGTAAAAGACCGTCAATCTCATTATTAACAATGGGCAGCCGCTTCATCAAATAATCCTCCAGACCATGTTTCGGCAGTTCTTCAAACATCAATTCTTTCGGGGCACGAAAATACTCCCAGACAGGGCCAGAAATCACATAATCGTTATTTCTTCCACATACATTTACAATATCTGCCAAGCACTCACGAACCGTCATAATGTCATAGATTGAATAGTCCACGCCACGGCGCACGCCAAACACAGATGAAAAATCCGTTCCTCCAACCCTCACCTGCAGTACAAGATCATGATACTTATCCAGTATTTTCTTAATACCAACAAGCTCCTGCATACGGGTCTCTTTGTATGCGGCTTCAGGGTCTTCAATAATTGGCATCCCGTATAAAATTTCACCGAAACGCTCATTCAAATCCGCCAAATATGCATAATACTCATATCCATTTTCTGCGTTAAATTTCGGAAAATTAATTCCGCACAGGGACTTTGCCTGATGTAAGGTCAATGCTTCTCCAAAATGCTTAAACTGAGCAAGATTCCGAATCCGAACAAAAATTAACGGAACCCTGTCTGCTGATAAAGTTCCATCCTCCACAGCGTTTGTCACCGTGTCTAACAGCCTATGAACATTTTCTTCCGCTTCCGGAACCTGTTCTTCCGGACAGGCATCCTCAAAGCAAAGAACAATCGTCGTAAGCCCCGGCATCGCCCCAGACAAAATCTTCGGAGTAAAATCTTTTGTTCCGGGCATATACATGGTTGCCCCAAGACAATATTGAAGAATTTCTCGGTCAGTATACTTGTTAAATTCCTCTGGTTCAATGATAAATTGAAAATCAGGGTTATATAAATGGTGTCTCATAATCTTCTTACTATCCTTTCTGTTCACTCAGACTACCCTTAGGAGACCATACAGCCTCAGGATAATACGTATCAATCATTCTCTTAACAAGCAAACATTGTTTTGCCCGCTTACGTGCATCTTCTTCCGTGCTGTCCCAACTATGGGTAGCCGCAACAGAACCGCCCGTCTTAAGATAAATCGGGGACGCAACGCGAATCATTTCCGGTACTTCATAATGGCGAATAAAACCGCCGGTAGACTTCGGATTCTCTGTATGGATATCAATCGGACAATCTACCGCCTGACGCATGGCCGCCAACATCTGAAGCTGAATGTCACGAACCGGATTGACAGAATCCGCCCCTATATTTTCCAAAAGTTTTGCAGAAGCGGGATTGCCGTGACCAGCATGTGCAGATACTTTAAAGTGGCAATCTGCAGGGATTTCTCCTGCGCTTCTCATTTGATTCAATACCCATAGACATCCCTCGTCATAGACAAGAAAACCACGGCAGCCAAGCCTGGCAGCCCGCTTAACATCTTCAAGCGCCCTTACAATCTGTTCTTCGCCGCGCAGCCGGTATCCCATACGTACGCCTTCCTCCGTATGTACAGAAGCCGATGTGTCCGTTGTGGCTCTTGGCCCAATAGCAAGAATTAAATCCGTTTGCCATTGACGTGCCAGCTCTACCATCTGAGATATCTCCTCATCCGTTAAACACATAATCCCCTGGGTCTGGGTCACACGATGCAGGTACATCCCATACCCGTCTACCGCCTCCAGCAAGGCTTTCATTACCTTTGGCCCCTGTATACCCGGAACCTCAAACCTGTATTGTCCACCGTCTTTGAAACGCTTCTTGGATGTGTTTAAGTCGTAAACATCCCCTTCGGGTAATCCGATTGACTTAAGAAATTCTCTTGTTTCATCCATACTACTCATTATTTTTTCCTTTCTCCAAGCCGACTTGGTTTTCATCTATATTCAATTCTTCCATCAATCTGTCAATGGCTTCCCTGTGTGAAAAAAGCAAGGGAGGCAGTTTTCCCTTCAATCCTTTATGAATATGTACATCTATAAAAGCTGCCCTTCCACAATCCTTTAACGCCAATATTGCCTCAATCAACCCATCCTTATCTGTTACCGGACGCCCAATTGTGGCATACCCGCAGGCTTCGGCAATCTTCGTAAAATCGATCTCATAACCTGCCGAGGGCTGGCCGCCAACCGAATCATGCACTCCGTTATTAAGAACAATATGCATAAAATTAGGGACAAGCTGCTTGCTTACCATTGTCATTGCTCCCATATGCATAATCGCCGCCGAATCGCCATCAAGAACTACGACCTTTCTTTTCTCTTTTTCCAATGCAATCCCCAAAGCAACCGATGAAGCATGTCCCATGGAACCGACATTAAGAAAATCATGCTCCTTTCCTTCATTTCGTCTCTCACGCAGAAAGAAAAGTTCGCGGGTCGCTCGTCCGGTAGTGGCAGAATAAATCGTATCCTTTGGCATCTGATCCAAAATCACCTCAATCGCATCCTCCCTGCCCATCGGATATTCTGTCACTTCCATATTCCTTTTCTCACCATCAAGAATTCCCTTCGGCGCAATCAAAGCATATGAACTACGATTTGTTTGAAAGTAAACCAAAGCTTTCTCAATTACATTCTTAAAATCAACTATATCATCCGTAAGGATAGAATACGGAATGTGCATTGCTTTTAACAACTCAAGTGTAATCTCTCCCTGAAGTTTATGCTGAGGCCAGTCCCTCGTTCCTGGCCTTCCACGCCATCCAATCAGGAGAAGCATTGGGACAGCGTAAACGTACTCGTCAGCAAGCGATACTAATGGATTCACCGCATTTCCCATGCCGCTGTTCTGCATATATACCAACGGAATCTCTTTAGAGGCAAAATAATGCCCTGCCGCAATACTCACTGCATTTCCTTCATTAGCCGCAATGATATTGCGCTCTGGGAAATTATTCAGTGCATAATTACAAAAACCATTCAGGTAAGAATCCGGCACACCAACAAAAAAAGTTATATTTTGCTTCTTAAGTTCTTCAAATACAAGTTTTTGTTCTAACATTTTTCCTCCTGCCTTTTTGTCAGATTTCCTTTAAATAACGTAAAATATTCAGGACTTTCAGGCTTTGAAATACTCCACGCCCTGTCAAATGCTTCAAGTACGTCGTCTGGCAGTCTTCCGTTTTTCACAGCCTTCAAATTCTGTTCCAAATGACTGAGCTTTGACGCGCCCATAATAATCGCGTCCCCTCGGTCACCGCGCAGCATAGAGTGATATGAGAGCCAGCGGTATGTAGCTTCGACACTCGTAAAACCATGACGTGCTGCTGCGTCTTTTATTATCTCCACCGCCTCAAAGCAGCTCTTTTTCCAGTAACGCCCCTGGTAATTAGGACGATGTATAAAACGGCCGTCCAAAGGAACATCCTCAAACTTACCGTACCGTCCCGTAAGCAGCCCTCCAGCTAACGGATTATAGGCATAAAAGCGAAGTCCGTAATTCTTAAGACACTCCCTCAATTCCGTCTCTGCTTTTCGTGTCAGAGGGTTATATATTCCTTCATAGACTGTCGGTTTTACCCATCCCCTCCTATCACACTTATGCCACGCATCTGCTACCATCCATGCAGGAAAATTAGATAAGCCAAGTTCTTTGAATTTTCCATTTTGCCAAAGTATATTACACATCTCCAATACAAATTCAATTGGCGTTATGGGGTCAGGAAAATGAAGATAAAAAATATCTACGCAAGACACTCCAAGTCTTTCCAATGACTCATTTAGCTGCTGATATGCTGCTTTTCCGTCCAACTTTCCACTTATCCGCGGATTTACTTTCGTAGCAATTTTATATGGTCTATTTATATCCTTTAAAACTTCTCCCAACAGCTTTTCACAGCTTCCATCATTATAGACATAGGCTGTATCCACTTCTTCATATCCGGCATCCAGAAATGTATCCACAAACGCTTTTATATCTGGATGAAAAACCGATTCTCCGAAGGTCATTGTACCTAGTACAAGATTTACATTTTTCATTACAACTCTCCTGTCACACGAATTGGATTTATAAACTCTCCGTCACCGTCAATTTCTTCAATTATTTGAACTAGCTTTTCAATCATTTTTTGATCCGCTTGTCCCAAAGCACATTCTTCCAATTTGTTAATAATATCTTGTATGTCAAGGGGCTTCTCCGGGTCACCTTTGGGAACAAGAACCGTTTCCTTTATCACTTCTCCATTCCTTTTCTCAATCTCAACTCTGGTTCCACGGATGTTTTTAGACCTGTCCTCCATAGCTTCATCCGAGATTAAATGAATTTTATTGATAAGATTTACCATCTCATCCGACAGCTTCATATGTTCCATGTCATCGATACCGTACGAGCCATATAGCAAAGCACACGCCAGGGTATAGTGAATGGAAAACTTTGTCTCGTCTTGATTCTGGGGGAAACGTATTCTCCCCGCCAGTTTAATAGCGTTGGGATATATATATACGTATACGGCTTTAATATCCTCTGCTTTTATCCTATTATGCAGATTTATGGCAGCCTCGATTCCGCAATGGGTATGTCTGCAAGAAGGATAAAGCTTGAAATAACATTCATGCATAAGCAAATACGCGCTGCCTTTTAGCATTTCTTCCTCAATCTTATTCGTTACAGCATGGAACCAACCGTTCGGCCCTTCCAACGCCTCTGCTGGCCCCTTAACCCCTTCGCTCGCTAACATAGCCGCAAACATACCGTTTTCAGCCGCCTTCGCAGGATTCATTGGTTTTATCGCAGGACGGGAATCTCCATACGATAAGAGTCCTCCTGAAAGCGTGGTCGCAAGAGCAATCGCATTTTCAATTCCTTGCGCATCCAGATGATAAAGTCTTGCACATGCCGCAGAACAAGCAAGCGTTCCCGCCATTCCAGTTGAATGAAACCCTCTCTGGACCATTCCCGGCTGCGCAGCAGATGAAATTCTTATGTATGCTTCATACCCTGTCGCAAGCGCAACAAGAACTTCTTCCTTTGTTGAATTGAGTTTATCTGCCAACGCAAATACTGCCGGTATCACATGAACTCCGACATGTCCCATTGCTTTCTTATTCCCATCATCAAGTTCTGCGCCATGGCCGTATAATGAATTCATGAAAGCCGCCTTTGCCGCAGGATACCTTCCCTGTTGTAGAAAAACGAACGCTTCCTCTACCCCTCCCTGACAGAATACAACTCTCTCAACAGCATGATTGAAATCCCTGTTCTGTTTATAACCTGCGTAACTTGCCGCAAAAAAGTCGATAATTAAAAGCCTTAATTGTTCCTTATCTTGATTAGACAACTTTTGTATTTGGAACAAATCAAACGCAAGATTCGCTGTAATACCCATCCTTATTTCCCTTTCAATATTTTTTCTTAATCTTCTTTCCAATCTCATCCTTCATAGATATAAGCGACTGGTTTTTCAAGATAAGCAATATACACATATATCCTATAAGCGACACCGCAACCGAGCTAATCATGCAGATAAACGGTGTCAGGTTTAATGATTTAATAATCAAGCATACAACATAGATAAATACACACCCAACAACTGTTGAGACAATATCTTTCCATCTTATCTCTATCTTAATCATATCCTTTGAATTCCATAAACATATTACAAGCGAACACGCTTCAGCGGCTAAGGTCGTAACTGCCGCTGCTATCTCCTTAAAATATGGTATTAAAATAAAATTTAATATAACATTTATTAAGGCTGATAATACCGTGGCAAACAAAACATATTTTTCTTTTTTTCCTGGTATAAGTATGCAAGAGGTAAAAAACCAATTAAACAGACAGACCAAAAGCGCCATACAAAGAATACAAAGAGGTGTTTTAGCCGATATAAATTTCTCTGTGGAGATAAGTAAAATAATCTCTTTACTTAAACAAAACATTCCGATAGCGGCTGGTACAACAAGGCTTACAAGTATATACAAAATTCTGTTGGCCAATACCGCATATTCCTTTTTTCTGTTTCGCCCCCATAAAAGTGATAACCTTGGGATGGAAACTATAATTACAGCCGAAAGTACCTGCTTTGCAATGCTATATATTTTACTTGCTATTGTGTAAATTCCAACATTGTAATCTGAAGTAAGAAATCCTAAAATAGTGATATCCGAATTAACATAAATCCTGGTAGCTATACTATTCGCAAAAAGAATCAAAACAGGTGCTAGATGGATAAATATTCTCGTATTAAAACTAATATGAATATCGCAATACTTTTTTAATCCTAATAAATTGATAATATTGGCGCCGGAATTTGATACTACAATTACAGCGGCATACCAAAGTACGTCATCTTTTGCTCTTACAAAAACAAAAAGTAATATCAATGAAATAATTTGAAAAGCAACCGTCCTGATTGCAATATACAAATATTCTTCATAAATTGTGTAAAGCCACTCACAACCTATTGTTGTAAAAATCATACTTACACTTAAAACCATTATTATTGAAGTATATTCCTGCAGTTTAGAGTTGAACAAAATCGCCAGGAAAAGAATAAGATAACTCACAGCAGTGGAAAATACATTTATTGTAAATACCTCTGATGCAAACTGAGATATCTCTTTCCTTGAATTCCTATGTCTTGTCCCCTCGCGTACAGCATATGTCCCTATTCCCAACGAAGACAAGAGATAAAAATAGTCAATCACAGAATGTGAAAAATTATATCTTCCTAAGTTATTCACTCCTAAAATGCGGGAAATATAAGGGAAGGTAATTAACGGAAAAATAATAGATAACATTGTTTTTCCTCCGTTTATTACCGCGTTTATGCCAATAGATTTTTTATTCATATTTTTCTTTTCTTTAAAATAATTTAAATAAATATGTTGCTATGACAAATTCAGAGTTATCCAACATTAGAACCGAATACATCATATGCCATACAATCAGGCTCATCCATATGACTCTCCTGCTGCTCCCATTTATGAAATATTTTTTAGTATCTTTTCCTAACAAGACTGAAAGAAGCGGAAGCAAGAAAAAGAAAAAATATTTTGCAAGCCGGTTTGCCAACCACAAATTCCCAGAGATTCCAATAATACTAAAAGGAATTCCAAAAATAATAATAGACAAAAGATGATCTGCATCTTTTCGCTGCAAACGAATCCTTTCTATTTGTGTTAAAGCAAAGTAAATAATGCAGCAAACAACCAAAGTTTCAATTAGAGCTCCAAGCCAGATAAATGTCCGGTCTGTATGTAATGACTTTTCCCCTCCGAAATATGACAAATATTTATTAAGCGCACTTATTGTTGAAAGGATTTTGACTATAAGAGGCGTACTTAACCGAAAAAAGACACCAATACCAATCGCCCCCCAAAATATAGTTTTTGAAGGCTTAATCCATTTTGAAGCAACCAATACGGCAATGGCAATTATTGCAGATGAATGAAAAATAAAAGTAAGCAAAGCAAATATTCCGAAGAGTATATATCTTTTTTCCTCCAGCTTTTCATAGGCATATGCAAAAAAAATCATAGAAATGGCCTGTTTTAAAACATTTAATGACATACCCCAAAAGCCAAACAACAGATATACGGAAAAAGAAACAAATGCATTTTTTGTATACTTTCTGCAATACCAAATAAGCGGTACGTATATTATTACCGAAGTAACCCATAAAATCGCGAATTCATTTTCAGATATATATCCGCTTATAACACTAATAAACGGATAACCAATCTGTCCACCAAAAGCTTGTATTGTAGACCAGTTAAAAAGCCGATGTAAGTCTGAATACCAACTGTAATATGTCCTCGCATTTGTAACGTATCGAAAAAAATCCGAGCCCACACCATATCGAAAACTGGTGATAAGGATAAGGACGGTTACAATCAATATATCATCCAGGTGTATGCGTATTCTTGATGTATCATGGTACACATATTTATACAGCAAGATGATCATCAAACATATTGCCGTGGAAGACATTGAATAGAGAAACATCGTTCCCATTAAATCTATGTATCTATACATCTGTAATAGTCTCCTTACTTCTTACTTAGCGTTCTGCCCCCCCCCCGACGATTTAATCGACTTGATACAGCGAGGAGCCTATATAACTTTAACTTCATGAATCCTACTCTCAATTTATTTTTACTCGTAAGATCACGGAATTTTATTGAATGAATCGCTTTGTCGATAAATGTATTTTTCAAATATTTATCAGACTCTTTCCATTTCTCCATTGGTTTTAATGGAGAAGCTCTATGATAATATTTATTTACAATCACGCCTGATGCCGCTACAACTGCAAAATCCATCAAATCTCGTTCAATAATGTCACTATGTTTTTCTTGCATATCTTCTATCTTATGATCCATTAATGCCGCAACATTGCAGAGAACTTTTAATAATCGGATACGATTATCGTCAAGGTCTTCCGCATATTTATGAGTCGCGCTTAACTCGTTAGCTCTATAATGATATAAGAAGTCATTTATCAATACCATTGTTTTAAATTTTAAAAGACAGTTTAAATAAAAGAGCTTATCTTCACTGATTTTTATTCCAGGTGGAAATTCTATCTCGTTTTCCCTTAAAAAACTTCTTTTATACATTTTATCCCACACAAAGTAGGATGTAGCTACTGCTATTGACTGTTTTCTAAATTGGGGAGTCTGCATTCCATTTCGGTAAACAAATAATAAATCATCTATTGATTCCGACGAATATACGTAATCGCTCTTAATACTCGTATCCAGCTTTTTTTCATTAGCAGCATAGTTTTGATACGCCCTGAACTGAATAATATCACAGTCTTTATATTTCTGTACTGCAAGGGCCAAAACTTCACATGCTTCATTCTCTAACCAATCATCTGCATCGACAAATAAAATCCAGTTGCCACAAGCGTTTTTAATCCCAGTATTTCTAGCGGATGAAACACCGCTATTTATTTGATGGATTACTTTTATTCGTTTATCTGATACAGCATATTCATCGCATATTTCTCCGCATTTATCCGGACTCCCATCATCCACCAAAATTAACTCGATATCTGAATATGTTTGCTCAAGAATTTTTTCTATACAGTTACGTAAAAAATTTTCTTCAACTTTATATACTGGAACCACAATACTTATCTGCGGATTCATCAGACCACCTCCTAATGCCTTCTCTTAGCCATATCCTTTCTATATGTCAGAATATGCTCTATTGCATAACTAAAAAAAGGAATCGGGTCTTGCCATGAAAAGATATAGTCTTTTTGTCTACGGCAATAGAACCAGGACGGTTTCGCTTTAAATCGATTGGGATTTTTGATAAACCATAACAAATCGGTGTGAAAATATCTTAAAGCCAGGTTTTCAGGTATCTTTTTTTTCATTGGAACCAGTGCCTTTCCATATACAAGATCAAGCATATTTTTTACAGGTTTTGTTCCTGCCCATTCGCATATTTTGATACTTGCCGGAATACGCCCGTTTATCTCCATCACCTTCGGCGTATGATCACGAATATCCATAATAAACCCAATATGTCCAAAGCTCGTCCATCCAAGACATTCTAACAGACGGTTTGAAAATGCGGTCATGGCTTTATGATTGATTGTTCTAATATAGCATCCAGGCCCTCCATCAATAGGAAACCATCGGCATGACTCTACCACCAATGTAGATTGCGGTTTATGATTTTGATCCATCATTACGTATCCACCATATTGAAGACCGCCTTCTGGTATAAGCTCTTGAATTACATATTCCTCGACCTTGATTGTTCCATCCTCTATATATTTATAAAGCTGCTTGCGATTCATGATACGCTTAAACCCTGCTGCACCACTCCCTTTTCTCGGCTTCGCCACAAGTGGGAAATCTACCTTCGCAAGAAATTCCTCCATAGACTCATCATCCATCTTGGTAACCGGACAAGGAATATGATTCTCCATACAGATTTTCATAGTCTGCTGTTTATCATAAGCCTTAAAAAAAGCCTCACGAGAAGCCGCTATTATTTTTAGATTTCTGTATCTGTCTTGAAAATCTCTATCAATGCATATTTCTGTCGCTGCCTCAAGAATCGGAAAAAGAATATCATAAAGATTCCTTTTCAATTCTTTTTCAATCGCTTGTCTGTATATTCTTCCATTTTTGCGAATCCCTTTTACAACAATCCTTTTTTGAGGATACTTTGATGTATAACCTACATCTAGCTTCGACTCACATATAGTTGTTACTACACATCCTAATTCATGAAGCTGATGAAGAATACTAGGGATTTGCCTGCCATACCCGTCTAAAAGCAGAACCTTTTTCCCTTTATACTCTGATTGCATTGCTGTTCCTCCCTTAGTATGAATAGTCATTATATCTATTTACTTTTTAATGGATATACCGCTTTGTTTAATAAATAAGTCTTTTCATTTTCTCCAAAAACTCTCTTAAGAACTACATAACCGCAATACACCATCCATCTGGGAAAATACAAAACAAGTTTTGCCCTTCCTGCTTTTCTTTCTGCTTCTATATAGTCTGGAGTCCACATAGATTTTGAGTCTTTAATAACCTGAATATCATTCTTTGTCTCTGTGTTACACCAAGATACCATTGCTTTTATTGCTTTCTTCACATTGAGAATTTCGTACTCAGTTCCCTTACCTATCCGGTATGCTACATTCGGATACTTTAAATAGTATCGCTTTTGTATATCCCGTTTAATTTCATCTGAATATATTGGAGAAAAACGAAAAATTGTATAATGCTTGAGTGTTCTGCAAGCTTTTTCTGCTAATGCCTTACTTTTTCCATAATTTGAAACCGGATGAAGCTCTGTCCGCGCATCAACTACGGATTTCCCATCAAAAAAACCATATACATCAATCGTACTTATAAAAAGTACAGGTCTTTCTCCAGCAACGTCAAACAGATTTTTTGCGCACTCTACATTCACATGATAGTATCTATCCCAGGAAAGATCTGGCTCTCCCTCTGTATGAGCTAATGCGGCGAGATGTATGAAGCGGTCAACCTTATTAGTATTAGTTATCTTCTTAATTCTTTCTTTATCCGACAAGTCAGCTTGATACTGAGTATAATTTCCCCCGCAGGCTTCTTTCCCTGTCCGGTCTATTCCTATCACATAATGTCCGGCTTTAAGAAGTTCTTCCACTAATCGGGAGCCAACCATCCCTTTAACTCCTGTAACCAATATTGTCAATTCTTATTTTCACCTCTTTTATAGCTCGTCTATCCCCATCAACAGCATCAATCATTTCTTCCAGAATATCTACCGGTATTTTCTTTGCGATAGTTCCCCAGATACATCTCACAGTGTACCAAATCAGCTTCATGTCATATCTCATGCTCTGTTTTCCAATATAATATCTGTCTAAAGCCAATCTTGTTGGCAGTACCTTGTCCTCATATTCTCTTTCGTCTTCTATAAAATCTCCATAGAGATAGTCATATAGAGCCGCAGGACTTGTTAAACCTGCCTTTACCGATGCAACGCTGAAATTTTCACCTCCACGGGTAACTGAAAGCTGGTCCGCAGAAGCCGGACGCGGCCCTACTACCGTCATACTTCCCAGAAAAACGTTTAAAAGTTGGGGAAGTTCATCAAGCTTCGTAGCACGTATGATACGTCCAAACGGATAAATCCTGTTTTGTTCCGGCCTCAAACTCTTTTCATCGGCATTTTTATCTACCCTCATTGACCGAAACTTAATCATATAGAAATATTTATTATTTTTTCCGACACGACGCGCAAAATAGAACAACGGCCCAGGATCAGACGATTCTATTCCAATAATCACAACAAGCCAAACGGGAAGTGTAACAATTATTCCTCCTAATGAAGCTATAATATCGAAAAGCCTCTTAAAAAATGAGTAAGTATATTTCATCATATCCTCACAATCTGCAAAATACCGATTCAAATGCTTCCGCATAACTGCACCCTGCCTGTACGCCTCGGTAAGCTGCCAAACCTGTAATACCTTCTTCTGACCTTGGATGAGGGTATGGACGCATAACTCCTGAGTATGCAGCCAATGCCTTTAATTTAATATCTATTCCTTCTTTACCAACCTCTACGAACATATTGGGGGTAAACCGGTTTGAAGAAGAATCAAACGCCCACTCTGTTGAGGATAAAACCTCCATATATAGAAACTGTTTGAGTTCCGGTATGCCTTCTTTTCTCTGAAAAAGGTGAGACGCTGCCTGGGCAACATAGCTTGTTACTACATGGTCATTATTTGTATCCGAGGGATGATGCGTAAAAATAAATTCTGCCTGCCAATCCTGAATACATTTTTCAACAAACTGTACAAGTTCCAGATGCGGAACGGTGTTCATCTTTATATTGGGAAAATCCCCAATATACGAATTATGTACACCCATTATTTTATAAGCATTCATCTGGTCCGCTTGAAGCGTTTCTGAAATATTCATCCTTGCTGCCGCATGATTCGCCAACGTACATACAGCTACCCTGTTCCCTTGTCTAATTAACTTATGAATGGTCGCACCAGCGCCAAGCACTTCATCATCCGGATGTGCTACTACAAACAAATAGTTCATATTAACTTTCCTTTCCCTTCCCCATCCTCCTCAAGCCTAATCCCCAAATAAACCTTCCTTTTCTCCCCCCAGAAATTCTGCTCAATACACACATACCTTTTCCTCAACCTCTGCCTCACAATCGAATCCCGATATCTCCCCACCGGTCCATACGCCTTGACAATCATCCCCTCATCGTCCACCTCCACCAGAGAACGCTGCACAATATGCTTGTCATTCTGCACATTTTCCAGAAAAATCCTTTCCTCCTCAGACACACTGAAAAACGAATCCTCCTGGTCGCTCAGAAGCCTTGTAAGCCTCGGCACCCGCTTCAACTCATGAAACAACCGTTTCGGATGATCGGTAACCACAAAAATATATGCCGGAAACAAGGGTCTCAGGAAAATTTCCTGCCCTTTCTCCGTCCTTCTGACACACTCTCGATTCATGCAAAAACATTCCTCATAGTATTCTTTTGAAATTATTTTCCCAATCAGCCCGACCAATTCTTCCTCTCCTCCGGTCTGGGTCTGGATTACATACCACATTTCCCCACCCCTTTAAGAAACAAAACACAATCACAAATCACCATAAAAGGGTAGGCTTCGCCATATCCACAGCCATAAAAGCCCTGAACCCTTTTACTTGCACTTGGCTATTACAGATTCCAACCCAATCATGGCACTAACCACAACTCAATCTTCCGAATCTGTGTTTATCAACACTTCTTAATTCTTCTCAAAAATCTCAAGTCCAGCCCACACATTCCCTAGCTCATGCCCTGCGAACTCAAGTCTGGCCAGCCGTCTATGCCGGTCAATCTTGCGTATCCTGTTCTCATTTCCCTTGAGAGGCCCCTCTGTCACTCTGGCGTCTCCCTTTTGAATGACACCTCTTGACATTTTCAAGTGTTTTTTCTCTCCACACAAATCTCTCAAGAACGCTTCATCCTGATTTCCAATCCGAATCAGAGGAGTTTTTTGTTCCACAATCCCCTGGTACTGACGTAATTCATTCCTAAGCGCTTTCTCATCCCTGCTTTCCAAGAACACCCTCTTGGGAAATAAGATTCGTTTTTCCAGATGCCAGTCTCCCTCATATCGGCGCATCCTGTCATAAGTTAAAACAAACGCGTCTTTTAAAGATTTTTCCGATAAAAGCGTTCTGCATGAATCGAGCATCTGCTGTTCCTCCTGCCCATGGCAAAATAATATATACCAGATAACAACCCCTTCTTTCGTGGAGTAACCTACTCTGCGAAAATTTTATATGTAATTGTTCAAATAAATGGAATCTTAAAGAGATAAATTGTCTGCTAAAAAGAAATAAATTGATATTTTACAAAATAATAGTCTGATAATTTAAATAAAACTTTTCATTTTTTCCATGTCTTAGTATTCTTATTTACATAAAACCAATTTAGGTATTGAATTATTTGCTTTAGATGGTTATAATATATGTACTGTTTAAAAAGAAATCGCAGAGTAGGTTACTCTGCGATTTCTTTAATATCCTTCCATTATCCCTTCCAGATACTCCTTATACTCCTTTTGTACCCTCTCCGGCCCCGCAATCCTAAGCCTCACGCCAATCCCTGTCACCCATCCAAAGAATTGCGGACTGACCGCCACCAGCACCCTCACTCTGAACTGCCCTTCATCTGCCGGCACAATCATAACCTCCGTACCAAATCTATCCAGAATCACCCCAATCAGCTCATTTCCGCACTGTAACGTGACCTCCTCGTCATGTCCCCCGTACATGGAAAATGTTTTCTTAGAGAATTCCACAAGGTCAAAATCCTGGAACCTCTCCTTTCCCACACGTTCCTGCCCAATCACACGAGTCCGCTGCATCTTATCCACTCGGTAATGCTTCATACAATCTGCCGCTTCGTCGTAGGCAATCAGATAATAATTCGCGTCATCCCAAGTTAAGGACCAGGGACTTACTGTATAGACCGCCCCATTCTTCTTGGGAATCAACTCCTTCTTCACCGTCCATTCCGCATACTGGTACTGAATCTGCCTGTTCTCCAAAATGGCAGTATGTATCTTGTCCACATTATAATAAATCGTCTCATTGCCCGTCTTAGGGCGGTTATAGATGAAAACATTTCTCTGAAGCTGTCTGGCGTCATGCTCGCTCGCCAGGCTCTCCAGCTTCCGAATCAATTCCTCCGACTTCCTCCTGCTGATAAACTTCGACGCCTGCACAGCATCCACAAGAAGCTTAAGCTCAGGCAGCTCAAACTTCCTGCTTCCGATATAATAACCGCTGCTGCTTCCTTTTGTTTGCAGAACATCCATCCCAAATTCCCTCAGCGTCTCAATATCATTGTACACCGTCTTCCGGTCCGCCGACATACCATAGTCACGCAATGCTTTGTCAATATCCGCCGCGGACATGGTATATTTCTCATCCGTCTTTTCTAAAAGCATCCTCATAATATATAAGGTTCTTAATTTTACCTGTGAAACCGCCATTCTCTGCCAAACCTCCATGTATCACGCTTCTTTCCTTTCACCCAATCAAAATATCCGGCTATCCTCAAAAGCCTTATGCCCAAAAATCCTGCATTTAGGGGCGCCCCTGGGATATCAAAGGAAAAACATCAGCTAAAATTCGTCCTTATATTATATCACAAAACTGCCTTATAGAAAAATTTAAAAATCATACAAATCCGGATTCAGCCCCGCCCTTCTCATAGCTGCTCTCCGTTCTTTCCTTCCCATCACCTCCAACTCCTCCGCAATCAGCCCAGAAAGCTCAAACTCCGTCTTTTCCTCCTTATCCGTCTCCGGACGATACAAAAATCCTATAACCTGTCCAAACATATTCAAATCCTTGCCGCATCTATAATCATATACAGAACCAATAACCTCTCTCATTATTCTTCCTCCAAAAATTCTCGATAATCACTTTCATCTGCAAACAGAAGATAGCTTCCATTCACATATCCCATATAACCATCCGCTACAAAATAACCCTTCATTCCTCGCACCTCCTGTTTTCGTGTTTTCCTTAAGTTCTCTATCAGTTTACCAAAACAGGTGTCCAAAAATCTCCACACCCACACCATTTTCAACAAAAAAAAGGATACTTCCCCGAAATTACTTCAGGAAAATATCCTCCATCTGATTATAAATCTGTATAAGCGCACCGTACAATATTACGGATGCATAATAATTTTCATACACTGTTTAGACTGCATCACAGCAAATGCCTGCTCCATATCCTTCAAAGGAAAATGATGAGTAATCAGCGGCTCTACCTTCACCCTGCCGTCCTCCACAAAGTCCAGACATTCCTCGAACTCCTGTCTCGTATAGCAGATCGTCCCGTAAATGTTAATCTCACGCCTTACCACTTTTCCAAGATCAACCTCCGGCAGACTGTGATACAGCCCTGTTACAGCATATGTCCCGCCCTTTTTCAGCATGTCCATAGCCGCAATCGGAACGCCAGGCACGCCAACGCAATCCTGTACAAAATCTGCCATCCGTCCTCCGGTAACCTCTCTAACTTTCTCAACCGGATCCTCTTTAGATGCATTAACCGTGACATCCGCACCCAATTTCTTCGCTAACTCCAGCCGTTCTCCGTCTACCTCCGTCCCGACACAGATTACCGTTTTCGCCCCGCGCAGCTTGATTAGCTGCACAGCATACAGCCCAATCGGGCCTGGACCGTACACAACACACACGTCTTTTGATGTGATAGCAGATGCCTTGACAGTGCGGTAAGCAGAAGCAATAGGATCCACAGACGCCCCCTGGTCATAGGTCGTGGTATCCCGCATCCTCCGGCAGACCTTTGCCGGAACCCTTACATATTCTGCGAAAGCGCCGTCCACATGGATTCCCGTTTCCACCAGATGATCGCAGAGCACTTCCTTTCCCTCAATACACATATCACAGTCCCCGCACCCAATAACAATACACGGTGTCACACGGTCTCCCACCTTCAAATTCTTCACACGAGAACCGGCCTCCACAACGTCTCCGGCAAACTCATGGCCTGGAATCAACGGGTAAGGCACCTTTCTGGTGCCGGCAAGTATAGGCCCGTCCGTTCCACAGATTCCCACAGACCTTACCTTGATGATTACATCATCCTCCCGCAATACAGGATACGGCACCTGCTTAACCGCAAATCCCTCTCCTGCGTGCTCTTTTACTACTGCTAACATACTTATCTCCTCTGTACTCAGCCCATACTTTATATCTCATACCAGATAATCTCATTCGCCCCAAGGTCAAGCCCAAAGCTCGTTCCATCTCCCTTATACACCGTTGTGCTCTGGGGTTCATAGGTATTATTGACCACACAGTATTTCCCATTCTTAATATAGGCGTGAACCTCCACATTGTAATTACTGCTGAACCATTTCTTAAGCTCATCCTCTGAGCTTGAAGCCCACAAAATCGCCCGATACAGCAGCCGGCTGTTCTCAAAACTATATGGAAGCCCGCTGATATAAACACCGCGGCCCTCTCCGAATTCATTTGCCGCAAGCTGCACTTCCTTATCCCGCTGGCATATTACGGTGGTCCCGTCTAATGCAAAGATATTCTTCTTGCCCTCGCCAAAGTCAATATCGCCCTTGCAGTCCTCTATGATAAAATGTTCATGTTCATCCCAGTTATACTTATCTACATTCAGCGTAAATCCGGTTTCCTCCTCCACGCCAAGGACGCCCGACAACTGGAAGAATCTTCCCTGCCACTGATAAGCCGCCGGCTCTCCGACTCCGATAAAGCCGCCGCCACGGTATACGAAGCGCTTAACGGCAGTCACGATTCTTTCGTCCTTCCAATTCTCACCGCCTGTATACGCCGTATACGCATCTCCTACATTCAGAAGCACATCAATATCCTCCAGAACCGACGGATTCGTGCGAATATCATCAAAACTGATAAACCTCACATCAAAAGGCGCGCCGCTTAAGGCTTCGATAATTCCCGCATAGGAATAGTTCTGCTTATAGTACAGGGCGTGATGCACCATATGGTTGCCCCATGCACGCATACGTCCCCAACTGTTCAATACCGCAACCCTTTTCACGCAATGAGGCGTCGTTCCTTTGATATTCTCATACAGAACGCGGAACTCCTCACAGACCTCCTCCACATAGTCGATAAACTCCGGAAACTCCATGGCAAGCTTAAGATAACCGCCATAGCCGATACGGTCAATCGGTTTGCGTAAGATTGCCCTTCTCGCAGTCACCCAGTTCACCTTGGCCTCTTTCACAGGGTCGCCGCCCTCATGGAAGGTATCCGGAAAGAAATACGGCAGGAAACGCCCTTCTGTATATTTTACACCCTCAATGTCACTGATTAGTCTCAATGTAGCCCCATTGCCCACGCTTCCAACCACGGCGTCCAGGCCGATTTCCCTGAATTCATCCATAAACGGCTCCATGCCAATCCAGTGATCTCCAAGGAACATCATAGCCTCTTTCCCGCACTCATGGGTAATATCAACCATCTCTTTCGCCAGCTTCGCTACCTCCCGCCTCTGGAAATCCTGAAAATCACGAAACTCCTTTGACGGAACCCGATAGGTATTGTTCATATAGCCCTGGTCAATAATATATTCAGGCCGGAAGGGATATCCCACCTCCTGCTCGAACTGCTTTAAAATATAGGGGCTGACCGATGCCGAGTATCCGTACCAGTCCACATATTTCTCACGGGCAAATTCATCAAAAATCAGGGTAAACTGATGGAAAAACGTCGTATAGCGTATCACATCAATATGCGGGTTATCTGCAATGTATTTCCTCAGTCTCTCCATGGAAAATTCCTTTGTCTTAGGCTGACGCACATCAAAGGTTATCTGCTTCTCCACGCCCTTCCAATCATTGGTGACCGCATTGTACATGTGCACCGGATCCCACATTATATATGCAAGAAAACTCACCGTATAATCGTGGAACTCCTTCGCCCCCGTAATCACGACATCGCCGGTGTCTTCTTCATAATGCCATTCCTCCTCCGGCCCAATCTCGCCTTCTCTTATACCGAAGCACGTTCCTTCCGCCGGAATAATTTCCCCTGTGGTACGGTCAATAACCTCCCACCATTTCTTGATATCATCTCTGGAATTCACGGCAAGCATATCCGGATACAGATGGTTCATCAGATGAATCCGCAAATCTTTTTCCGCTGCATTATAGAACGGCGTCATGATATACATCTGCTGAATTTCTTCTGGATGGGCCTTTGCCCATTCATTGTCTTTCCTGGTCGTATAGTATGTCGAATAAACCTTGGCATCTACATTCCTTAATTCCTCCGGATACTCCGTCCCGTCACAGTCACGAATCGCGTCTGCCCCCCAACGTTTCACAAGCTCTAAAGTCTCCGGAACCACATCCACATCTGTCGGAATCGTAACCCGACCTCTCATATGCTCACTCATCTTCTTACTCCTGAGGAATCTTAGACAATGCAGCCGCATCCGCTACGATTGTCACATCGTTATGCATCTGAAGAATAGACGCAGGAACTGACGGTGTCACAGGCCCGAAGAACGCCTTTGCTACAATATCCGCCTTATCTTCCCCGCTTACAACCACCAGAATCTTTTTCGCACGCATAATCGTACCGATTCCCATGGTATACGCCTGTCTCGGAACGTCATCAGCAGAAGCGAAGAATCTCTTATTCGCCTCAATCGTGCTCTCCTGCAGGTCTACACAGTGAGTCTCCTTATCAAATGCATCTGCCGGCTCGTTAAAGCCGATATGCCCGTTATGTCCCAGACCAAGAAGCTGCAGGTCTACCCCGCCAAGGGAACGGATTACCTCCTCATACTGGGCGCACTCTTTTGCGCTGTCCTCCTTGGTTCCGTCCGGCAGATGTGTATTCTCCGGTTTAATATTTACCTTATCAAAAAGATGCTCATGCATGAAATAATAATAGCTCTGGTCATTCGTGCGTGGAAGCCCCTTGTACTCATCAAGGTTCACAGACTTCACCTCAGAAAAATCTAACTCCCCTGCCTTATTCTTCTCAACCAACTGTTCATAGGTCCCAATCGGCGTAGAGCCTGTGGCCAGTCCCAGAACACAATCCGGCTTCATAATCACCTGGGCCGCAATCACATTGGCCGCCTTCCTGCTCATCTCATTGTAATCTGCTGCTTTGTAAATCTTCATCAAAGAACCCTCCTATACTTATTTCTTTTATATCTACCCTCAAACAAGGGGAAAATATACCACCAACTATCCAATTACTGCCTCCCCAAAATATTCCGGCATATGAAAACTCGGAATCTCCGAACGGATTGGAAAGCAGGATGCATAATGCTCAATCTCCTTTGCCTCTGATATCTTGTAAAAATTACAGGTAAACCTGCTTCCCCTTCCCAGATTCAACGGACCATAAACCTCGTCCAGAATCTTAAGCGGAATATGAAGCTGGAAATTCCAGCTTTCCTCCTCTACCACAGCGTTACACTCAAATGCTTCCAGCTCATCCTTTGTAAAAAACGTCCGGTATGTGCGCCCGCTGCCATAGGCCGCCAACAATGCGCCATTAGCATTTACCTCAAAATTCAGATAAACCTCAAAGCCTCGCATTCTTTCCTCATTCTCAAATTGAAAAAATGCCTCCATAGCACTGTCCCTGAATACAGGATCCAAAACATTCTCATATGTGCGAAGCGGCTCCTTCTCCTCACATACCATTTTCAGATAGAAACCATCCTCCGGAACAAAGCCCAGATATCCATACGTTTTCGGAATGGATTTCGTCCCCCATAGAAGCTGCTCTACATAGAACGGTTCTACTGTTTCCAACTCCTTCTTACTTTCAATCACTTCAACCAGCATAGATAACCCTTTCATCCCTCTAAGCAAATATATGCTTCCCCAACATACCAACTTCCGCCCTTACTACAATCCCTTACACATAATGTACCAAAAAAAACACCGGAAAGCAAGGTTATGCAAATGTAAAAATACAATAATACAAGAAAAATCAACAATTATGTCAGAAAACTCATATTTCTCATTTGTACATAAAAAGACTGCCAGAAAACAAGTTTTCCGGCAGTCCGTATATGCATATTTTACTATTATTCCTGTACATAAGGCATCAATGCAATATGACGCGCTCTCTTGATTGCAACTGTAAGCGCCCTCTGGTGCTTTGCGCAGTTGCCTGTAATTCTCCTCGGAAGAATCTTGCCTCTCTCAGAGATGTACTTTCTCAACTTTGCTACATCCTTGTAGTCAATCTCGTTATTCTCCTTACCGCAGAATACACATACTTTCTTTCTTCTGCGTCCGCCGCCTCTCCTCTTGAAGCCGCCTTCCGGACGATTGCCTTTATCGTAAGCCATGGTCATTACCTCCTTATCTCATATTCACCGAAGCCTGCACATCGCTTGTACACCGCTTCGCGCCTAACTAAATGGTAATTCTTCATCAATTCCATCCGGAATATTCATGAAGCCGTCACCTGCATCCGCTGCGGGAGCCGGCGCTGGTGCCGGTGATGGCGCTGAACGGAAACCTCCGGCATTGGCGTCGCTCACCGCCTTACTCTCAGCGAACTCCTGTTCCTCCACCACAACCTCTGTTGTGTAGACCTTCACGCCGTCCTTGTTCGTATAGCTTCCTGTCTGAATCCTTCCTGTGATTACGACCTTAAGCCCCTGACGGTAAAATCTCTCGGCATGCTCAGCCGCTTTCCCAAATGCCACGCAGTTGATAAAGTCAGCAGTCGCCTCCCCATCCCTCTTGAACCTGCGGTCAACGGCAAGGGTGTATCTCGCGATTGCCAATGAGTTCTCTCCCTGAGAGTATCTCACTTCCGGATCTCTTGTTAAGCGTCCCATCAAAATTACTTTATTCATATAATTACCTCTACTTCCTGCCTATGCTTCCTGTCTAACGCATAAATACCTGATTACGTTGTCCATAATGCGGATTCTCTGTTCAATCTCGCCCGGAACATCAGCTTCAGCATCGAAGTGGATGAAATAGTAGTATGCTTCTCTCATCTTCTGAATCTCGTAAGCCAGTCTTCTCTTACCCCATTCA